>Ga0315903_10000253_pt1 | contig 80068 bp, 66 predicted proteins | sample LakEriMetagenome_7_FD_203524 | JGI IMG/M metagenome (GOLD analysis project Ga0315903, IMG submission 203524) | Freshwater fungal communities from buoy surface, Lake Erie, Ohio, United States - Buoy 2 MA119 | ecosystem: Environmental > Aquatic > Freshwater > Lake | place: USA: Lake Erie, Ohio... | reverse complement strand
CGGCAGCGGCTGAATCGCCTCCGCCCACAACTGAGATCCCCGAAACTTCGGAAAGGGCTTGAGCAACTACACGAGTTCCATGAGCAAAGTTTGGAAATTCAAAGACGCCCATCGGACCGTTCCAGAATACTGTTTTGCACTCTGCAATTGCAGATGCGAATAGAGTCGCTGAGTCGGGACCGATATCCAGACCCATCTGGTCTGCTGGAATTCCATCAGCAGAGACTGTTGTCGCTGGTGAGTCAATTGCAAATTCAGGGGCGACCACAATGTCGGTGGGCAGAATGAGTTTGACTCCAGATGCTTCAGCTTTTTGGATCAATTCTTTTACCGTCGGTATCAAATCAGTTTCAACGAGTGATTCACCGATCTCTTTGCCTTGTGCGGCCAAAAAGGTAAATACCATTCCCCCACCAATAGCCATTACATCGACCTTGTTTAGAAGATTAGAGATGACACCAATCTTGTCCGAGACTTTAGCTCCACCAAGAACTACACCGTATGGGCGAGCAGGATCAACGGTGAGTTTCTTCAGCACTTCTACCTCTGCACCAACTAGTGTTCCTGCTGCATGTGGCAGAAGTTTTGGAAGGTCATAGACCGATGCGTGCTTGCGGTGCACAGCTCCAAAACCATCTCCTATATAAAGATCTGCAAGTTTTGCTAACTCTTGCGCAAAAGCTTGCCTCTCGGCTTCGTCCTTCGAAGTTTCGGCAGAGCTGTAACGAATATTTTCTAGAAGAAGAATTTCACCTGGCTTCAGGGCCTGAGCCGAAGTAGTTACTTCTGCGCCAATAAGGGATCCAACAAACTGAACCGGTGAAGCAAGAAGCTCTGCCAATCGTTTGGCAACAGGTGCCAATGAGAGTTCAGGCTTTGCTTCTCCTTTGGGGCGACCCAAGTGAGCAGCAATCACAATGCTGGCTCCTGCTGAGAGCAGAGATTTGATAGTCGGCAAGGAAGCTTTGATTCGTCCATCATCTGTAATGACTCCATCTTTCAATGGAACATTGAGATCACAGCGTAGAAAAACTCGCTTGCCGGCCACATCAAGGTCATGCAACAGCATTAGAGAGATTTACCTACAAGTCCGACAATGTCAACGAGGCGATTTGAATAACCCCATTCATTGTCATACCAACCAACAACCTTTACTTGATTACCAATAACCTTTGTAAGTCCGGAATCGAAAATACAGGATGAAGGATCAGTTACAATATCTGAAGAGACAATTGGATCTTCAGTATATGAAAGGTAACCCTTGAGGGCGCCATTTGCTGCAGCCTTCATCGCTGCATTGATCTCTGCAGCGGTAGCTTCCTTAGCAAGTTCAACTGTGAGATCTGTTGCAGATCCTGTCGGAACTGGAACGCGCATTGCATATCCATCTAGCTTGCCCTTGAGTTCAGGAAGAACAAGTGAAATTGCCTTAGCTGCGCCCGTTGATGTTGGAATCATATTTGTCGCAGCTGCACGTGCACGACGGAGATCCTTATGTGGGAAGTCCAGGATTACTTGGTCATTTGTATATGCGTGAATGGTTGTCATTAAACCCTTAACAATCCCCCAGTTATCCTGAAGAACCTTTGCCATAGGAGCAAGGCAGTTAGTGGTACATGAAGCATTCGAAATAACGTGGTGGTTGGCTGGGTCGTACTTCTCATGATTAACACCCATGACGATCGTGATGTCTTCATCACTGGCAGGTGCTGAAATGATTACCTTCTTAGCGCCAGCGGTGATGTGCTTCTTAGCATCTGCTGCCTTGGTGAAATGTCCTGTTGATTCGATGACAATATCGGCACCGACAGCTCCCCATGGAAGGTTGGCTGGATCGCGATCTGCAAAAACTTTCATCGTCTTGCCACCGACAGTAAGAGTGTCATCAGTGTAAGAAACCTCAAGACCTAGGCGACCCAATATTGAGTCGTACTTGAGGAGATGAGCAAGGGTTGCGTTATCGGTCAGATCGTTAATTGCAACGATATTGATATTTGGGTTAGTCAGCGCTGCGCGAAAGAAGTTGCGGCCAATACGTCCAAAACCATTGATTCCAACATTAATCATGAGTAAACCTTTTTCTAGAGTAACCCTATAAAGGGAGTCGGCACACTATCTGCCACAACATTGGGGTCTTGGCTAACCTTATCAGGGGCCAACCCAATTCTTTCCTATACTCAAAGGTACTGCGCAGCAAAGAGATTAACCACGCGTGAATATTGTATTTCCTACAGGATTTTTATTGCTGGTTTCTCATTCACTCAGCAGGTCAGGTGAAAGTCCGGCTTCCGTATCTGGGATACCAAGTTCTCCAGCACGCTTATCTGCCATCGCTAACAATCGACGAATACGACCGGCGATTGCATCCTTTGTCATGGGTGGAGTTGCAAGTGAACCCAACTCTTCCAGACTCGCTTGGCCATGACTAATTCGAAGCTCGCCCGCTTCTTTTAAATGATCAGGAATTTCATCACCAAGTATTTCCATTGCACGCTGGACCCGAGCAGCAGCAGCAACTGCTGCGCGTGCTGAACGACGAAGATTTGCATCATCAAAGTTTGCGAGACGATTGGCGGTAGCGCGAACTTCTCGTCGCATACGGCGCTCTTCCCAAGCAAGAACACTTTCGTGTGCTCCCAAACGTGTGAGGAGAACGCCGATGGCATCACCGTCACGGATAACAACTCGATCTACTCCGCGGACTTCACGAGCTTTAGCGGCAATACCTAAGCGACGCGCTGCACCCACAAGTGCAAGAGCTGCCTCTGGGCCAGGGCAAGTAATTTCAAGAGAAGAAGAACGTCCCGGTTCTGTCAGAGAGCCATGAGCAATAAATGCACCACGCCATGCCGCTTCTGCATCACAAATGTTTGCCGACACAACTTGTGGCGGTAGACCTCGAATAGGGCGACCATTTCCATCAATAAGGCCAGTCTGTCGAGCCAGAGCATCGCCTGATTCGATCACACGCACAACGTAGCGCGAACCCTTGCGAAGGCCGCTTGATGAGAGAACTGCTAGGTCACTGTCATGGCCATAGATATCTGCAATATCTTTCTTTAACCGTCGTGCGCTCTGAGATGTGTCGAGTTCAACTTCGATCACAACTTTTCCTGATGCGATATGGAGCCCACCTGCAAAGCGAAGAAGAGAAGATACTTCAGCCTTGCGACAGCAGGGACGTGTCACCGAGAGACGACTCAACTCATCTTTTACTGCCGCAGTCATTGCCATGGGGCTATCCAACCAAAGTTTTCATCGCAATGTGTGCGAAAAGAGAGGTCAATTTTTTCGTATCGTGGTGATTGCCGCTTCTATCGAGGCGAAGGTCTTGGACAATCAACTCTCCACCTTGGGTTGAAACTTTTTCCTTGAGGAGCTCTCCTGCCTGCGGATCAAGAACTATCGAAGAATCTGCAACGACAAAATCGAATGTGAGCTGTGGCGCTAATTTCTGTATCGCTGCAATGTGGTCTAGCGCGCTACGACCTGAAAATTCGCCACTATCTGAATCATCTAGATTGAGAAGAAGTATTTTCTTCGCCGTTGATTTATTGAGAGCGACTACTTGTTCCGGTACAAGAAGATGAGGAAGAACGCTAGAGATCCACGACCCTGGCCCCATCGTGATCCAATCGGCATCTGCAATAGCCGCTAACGCCTCAGGCCTGGCCTTCGGGTTGTGTGGAATTAATTGTAACGAGTCAAAACGTCCAGGAGCTGTGGCAACTTCTTTCTGCCCTCGAACCGTTTTCTTCTCATCTTGATCAAAGAATGTAGCTTCAATATCTAGTGGTTCACCAGCCATCGGAAGAACGCGGCCGACAACTTTAAGTAGCGCGCCAACACGATCCAACCCTTCTACCGGATCTTCATCACGATCCCATAGCGCAGCTAAAAGAAGGTTGCCTACCGCGTGACCATCGAGTGGCCCCTCACTTGTGAATCGATACTGCATGATTTCTGCCCAACTTCTCCCCCATTCGTCATCAGAACAGAGAGCAGCTAGTGCCATTCTTAGATCACCTGGAGGAAATATTGGAAACTCTTCTCGCAATCTGCCACTCGATCCACCGTTATCAGCAACAGTAACAATCGCTGTGATCTGTGAAGTCAGCGCCCTAAGAGACGTTAATGTGGCGAAGAGCCCATGCCCTCCGCCGAGTGCGACAACGCGTGGAGATGACATCGATTACTCGCGACCAACATCTCTATGGGTGGCGTGGGCAGAGATCTCAACAGTCGATGAGTGTTCATTAAGCTGACGAGCAATCTCACGTGCAACAGATACGCTGCGATGTTTGCCACCAGTACAACCGACTGCAATAGTGACGAAACGCTTTCCCTCACGCAAATATCCTGGAATCATCTGCATCACTACGGATACATACGTCTTGATGAATTCCTCAACGCCATCACTTGCAAGTACTGTTGAAAATACTTTCTCATCGAGTCCCGTAAGGGGGCGAAGCTCTGGTACCCAATGTGGATTAGGGATAAAGCGTGCATCGAGCATCAAATCTGCGTCGACTGGAATACCGTATTTAAAGCCAAAGGAGAGGACATTGATTCGAATTGCACTCAAAGATCCTGGTGAGAATATTTCAGCGATTCGCTTTTCAAGTTGATGAACGTTGAGATTACTCGAATCGATGACGATATCGGCTTGCGCACGGAGTTCATCTAGCTTTGTTCGCTCACGGGCAATGCCATCTACAATCCGATCTTTAGCCTGGAGTGGGTGAGGCCTACGCGTAGATTCAAATCGTGCAACCAATACTTGATCGCTGGCATCGAGGAAGAGTGTTCGGAACGGGATCTTCTTTTCGCGCAACGTACTCAAGGAGGCACTCAGATCATCGAAGAATTTACCTCCGCGAACATCTACAACCACAGCCACAGATGCGAAATCTGATCCGCCAGTCTGTGATGCAAGTTCGGGAAGAATTGCAGGAGGGAGATTGTCTACGACATACCAACCTAGATCTTCAAGTGCGTGCGCTACCGTCGATCTGCCAGCACCGGACATTCCAGTAAGAATCAAAAGCTCGCGCGTACTCATGGCTACAGTCTGCCATCAACGTCAAGAACCTAGAACCCTCACTTGTCGAGAATCTCGCCCGTCTGCATATCGACCCCGCCAACAACGGCACTCTCCCCCATATGTGAGAGGTGGTTCCAAATGATTGATGCAATTTTCTCGCCAATTCCCGGCGTTGCCGCAATCTCTGCAACAGAAGCTTTGCGAATAGCGCCAACAGAACCGAAACGATCTAAGAGGGCAGCCCGCCTAATATGTCCTAGCTGCTCAATCTCATCTAAGACAGATTCCAACATCACCTTTGAACGACGTGATCTGTGGAAGGTAATTGCAAAGCGATGTGCTTCATCGCGTATACGTTGCAGCAGATACATTCCTTCGCTCGTGCGAGGAAGGATCAGCGGATCATGGCTATGTGGAAGCCAGACTTCTTCGAGACGTTTAGCTAAACCACAGAGAGCAATATCGGTGACGCCAAGCTCTTCGAGTGCTCGCGCAGCCGCAGCCACCTGAGGGGCACCGCCATCGACGACAATGAGTTGTGGCGGATAAGAGAACTTGCCTAGTCGTCCGCCCGATTCATTGACCTCGCTTTGATCAACCTTTCGATCTGCAAGCAGTCTTTTAAGTCTGCGTGTGATGACTTGATGCATCGCACGAGTGTCATCTGTCGCTTCGGTGGTATCAATGATGAAGCGACGATATTCGCTTTTCTTTGCAATACCGTCTTCGAATACGACCATCGAGGCGACAACAGTTGTTCCAGAGATGTTTGAGATATCAAAACACTCAATGCGTAACGGCGTACGTGGAAGTTCAAGTACTTCCTCTAGTTCGATCAGCGCCCTACCCGAGACGGCCGCATCGTTTGCTCGCTTACTCAGAAACTGGATCAGTGCGTAATGTGCGTTTCTATCTACGGTATCAAGGAGTTCAACCTTCTCACCGCGCTGTGGAACTTTGATTGTGACCTTATGTCCAGCAATCGAAGTGAGCCACAACGTCAGAGCCTGACTATCTGCAGGTTCTTGATTTATATGAATGATTGATGGAATCTCCGTAGCGCCATCACCGTAGATTGAGAAGAGAAGTGAAGCCCACTGATCTTCGCCCTCGAGCGTTCTCTCCTGATCAACAATCCACGATCGTGATCCCTTGATCGAACCTCTGCGAACCATGAATATTGAACCAGCGGCGTGGAAGCCCTCTTCGTGAATGGCGATGAAGTCACCATCTAGATCGTCAGAGAGATTTCCTTGCGTTGATTTTTGTGCCTTTTCAAAAGATTCGATCTGGTCACGAAGACGAGCGGCTCGCTCAAACTCTTCCCGTGATGCTGCCAATTCCATTTCGATGCGCATCGTTGGAAGCAGATCTTCCATTCCAGATTCCATAAAATCGTTGAGCTTGACGGCGATCTCTTTATGTTCTTCTGGGCTCACCCAACCGACACACGGTGCCGCACACTTTCCAATATCGCCCAAGAGACATTGTCGTTTTGACCGTTGTGCTCTCTGAAAGTTTCCAACGCTGCACGATCTCACTGGAAAAACTTTGAGCAGAACTTCATAGGTATTTCGAAGGGCCCAAGCATTTGTATAGGGGCCGAAGTACTTAAGCCCTGGACGCTTTTCCTTGCGGGTAATAAAGATTCGTGGATATTCATCCTCAATTGAAATTGCTAAGTATGGATAAGACTTATCATCTTTGAATTGAACGTTATAGGTCGGGTGGTATTGCTTAATCCAAGAAAACTCGAGAGCGAGTGCTTCAAGTTCTGTCTTAACGATTGTCCAATCAACGCGGACTGCTTCGTGCACCATTCGATATGTCTTCTGCGCAAGGTTTGAACCAAAGTAAGAACTCAAGCGATTCTTAAGGTTCTTCGCCTTTCCAACATATATGACTTTATCTTTTGCATTATAGAAGCGATATACCCCGGGATCTTCAGGAATCTCCGGAGGACGATACGAGGCTGGATCTGCCATCGCTACTTCTTCTTCGTTGCAGTTTTCTTAATCGAGCGGTTACTTTCCAAAATCTCGCCTAAGTATTGACCGGTGTAGCTCTCCTTAACGGATGCCACTTGTTCTGGAGTTCCCTCTGCCACAACCATGCCGCCTCTAAATCCACCCTCTGGCCCCATATCGATCACCCAGTCGGCGCACTTAATCACATCAAGGTTATGTTCGATCACAATGACGGTGTTTCCAGAATCAACGAGTCGACTGAGGACACCTAAGAGTTTGTTTACATCTTCAAAGTGAAGACCAGTAGTTGGCTCATCAAGAACGTAGATCGTGCGACCAGTTGAACGACGTTGAAGTTCTGTAGCCAGTTTCACGCGTTGAGCTTCTCCACCTGAGAGCGTTGGAGCAGATTGTCCAAGACGTACATAGCCCAAGCCAACATCACAGAGTGTTTTAAGGAAACGCGCAATGGTTGGAACTGACTCAAAGAATTCATGGGCAATCTCGATCGGCATATCCAAAACTTCTGCGATCGTCTTACCTTTGTAATGGACTTCGAGAGTCTCTCGGTTGTAGCGCGCTCCATGGCAGACCTCGCAAGGAACATAAACATCGGGCAAGAAGTTCATTTCAATGGTGATGGTTCCATCGCCTGTGCAGTTTTCGCAACGCCCGCCCTTTACGTTAAAACTGAAACGACCTTGTTGGTATCCACGGATTTTTGCCTCCGTCGTCTCTGAGAAAAGAGCCCGGATCTTGTCGAAGACACCTGTGTACGTTGCCGGGTTAGAGCGCGGTGTGCGACCGATCGGTGATTGGTCAACATGCACCACTTTATCTAGCAGATCGATGCCCGTGATTGTCTTGTGACGTCCCGGAACGATACGTGCACCATTGAGTTTATTTGCAAGAGTTGAATAGAGAATGTCGTTAACAAGAGTTGATTTTCCTGATCCACTGACTCCAGTGACAGCCACGAAAGTACCAAGAGGAATTGAAACATCTACGTTTTTGAGGTTATTCTCTTTTGCACCCTTGATGACAATCTGTCGCTTAAGATCAATGGGACGACGTTTGCTTGGAATTGCAATCGAGCGACGACCAGATAGATAGGCACCAGTAATCGACTCAGTGGATGCGATGAGATCCTCATAAGAACCAGAGACCACAACCTTGCCACCGTGCTCGCCAGCACCAGGTCCAATATCAACAACCCAATCTGCGGTACGGATTGTCTCCTCATCGTGCTCAACAACGATCAGGGTATTACCTAAATCACGAAGACGTGTCAGGGTCTCGATTAATCGGCGATTATCTCGTTGATGTAATCCAATACTTGGCTCATCCAAAACATAGAGAACTCCCACTAATCCAGAGCCGATCTGTGTAGCTAGGCGAATCCGCTGCGCTTCTCCGCCAGAGAGAGTTCCAGCTGGACGATCGAGGGATAAGTAATCAAGTCCCACATCGAGAAGGAAACCAAGGCGCGCATGTACTTCCTTCATGACGCGTTCTGCGATCTGCCCTTCACGCTTAGAGAGTTTGACCTGTTTTAAGAAAGTGGCGCAATCATCGATAGAGAGTTCGCAGATCTGAGCAATACTCTTTTCCCCGATAGTTACCGCTAAGACTTCAGGCTTTAGACGAGCACCATTACAAGCCGCGCATGGAATCTGGCGCATATATGCCTCGTATTTATCTCGGCTGTAATCACTATCAGTTTCGCTATGACGACGATGGATGAAGGGAATGACGCCTTCGAAACCTGTCGTGTAATTTTTTGTCCCGTAGCGACCTCTATAGCGCATCTTAATTTCGTACTCGTACCCGTTGAGTATCGCATCTTGGGCTTTTGCTGAAATCTTCTTCCACGGCACATCGAGTGAGAATTTGATATCACTTGATAGAGCTTCTAGTAATCGGACGAAGTAATCCGCAGATTGGCCGCCAGACCAAGGAGCAATCGCACCCTCATTAATGCTCAAACCATCATCAGGAATGATCAGTTCTTCATCAACTTCTAGCTTTGTTCCAATACCCGAACATTCAGGACATGCTCCAAACGGCGAGTTAAACGAGAAGGAACGTGGTTCTAACTCTTCAAATGAGAGATTGCAATCATGACAAGCAAGGTGCTCGCTATATGTGTGTACCTTCTCTTGGCCAGCTTTGGCATCGACAAAGTCCAGAAGAACTATGCCACTGGAGAGTCTTAGGGCTGTCTCAATAGAGTCAGTTAAACGAGACTTTGATTCCGCCTTTGCAGTAAGACGATCAATCACAACTTCGATCGTATGTTTCTCTTGCTTCTTGAGCTTTGGAGGTTCAGAGAGCGAAATTGCCTCACCATCTACGATTGCACGGGAGTAGCCCTGCTTTACAAGATCAGTAAAGAGATCTACGAACTCACCTTTACGTTCACGGACAACAGGTGCCAGAACTTGAAACTTTGTTGTTGGTGGTAACTCAAGGATTTGGTCGACGATTTGCTGAGGGCTCTGGCGCGAAACGGGTTTGGTGCACTGCGGACAGTGCGGTCTTCCGGCACGGGCGAAGAGGAGGCGGAGATAGTCATAGACCTCGGTAATCGTTCCCACAGTTGAGCGAGGATTGCGATTTGTAGATTTCTGATCGATGGATACAGCCGGTGAGAGACCTTCAATAAAGTCAACATCTGGCTTATCCATCTGGCCAAGGAATTGGCGGGCGTATGCCGAAAGTGATTCCACATAGCGGCGCTGTCCTTCGGCGAATATTGTGTCGAAGGCAAGGCTTGATTTTCCTGAGCCTGATAGCCCAGTGAAAACAATGAGTGCATCGCGTGGAAGATCAAGTGAAACATCTTTGAGATTGTGTTCGCGGGCGCCGCGAATAACAAGCTTCTCAATAGTCACTTACACACCCGCTTCTTCCATCGATCGAAGTTCTTTCTTCAAAATACGAATCTCATCCCGAAGTCTTCCCGCCACTTCAAATTGAAGGTCTGCCGCAGCGCTTCGCATCTGATCGGTGAGCGAGCCTATCAAGGCAACAAGGTCTTTGCGCGGCAGGGAGATGACGCCTCTGGCATTGAGTCCCGATGAAAGTCCGGCAGCGTTTCCTTTACCGATCCCCTTCTCGCTGGCAAGGAGATCTGAAGTGTCTTCGCTCTCGCGATTGATGAGATCTGTAATGTCTGCAATCTTCTTTCGCAGTGGCTGCGGATCAACTCCTCGTTCAAGATTATATGCAACCTGCTTTGCTCGGCGACGGTTAGTCTCATCGATTGCTAGCGCCATGGAACGCGTGATGTTATCGGCATACATATGCACTTCACCTGAGACATTTCGAGCAGCACGGCCGATTGTCTGAATCAGCGAAGTTGCAGATCGAAGGAAACCTTCTTTATCTGCATCAAGGATTGAAACAAGTGACACTTCAGGTAGATCAAGTCCTTCACGGAGAAGATTGATGCCAATCAGTACGTCGTAATCGCCCATACGTAATTCGCGCAAAAGTTCTACACGCCGCAAGGTATCTACTTCTGAGTGGAGATAACGAACTCGGACGCCCCGCTCTTGGAGATAGTCGGTGAGGTCTTCTGACATCTTCTTAGTAAGAGTTGTAACTAGAACGCGCTCATTCTTCGCTGCACGGATGTTGATCTCTTCAAGAAGATCATCAATCTGACCCTTGATTGGTTTGATGATAATTGCAGGATCAACCAATCCGGTAGGTCGAATTACTTGTTCGACTACATCTCCCCCGACCTTCTCCATCTCATATTTGCCTGGCGTAGCCGAGAGATAAAGCGTCTGCCCCACACGTTCCAGGAACTCAGGCCATTTCAAAGGACGGTTGTCTAACGCGCTAGGCAATCTAAATCCATGCTCAACGAGGGTGCGTTTACGAGAAGCATCACCTTCATACATTGCACCGATTTGTGGAACGGTTACGTGACTCTCATCAATGACAACGAGGAAATCGTCAGGGAAATAATCCAAAAGGCAGTGGGGGGCTGAACCTGGGATGCGATCGTCAAGGTGGCGAGAATAGTTTTCGATACCCGAGCAGAAACCAAGCTGTTCCATCATCTCTATATCGAAGGTGGTACGCATACGCAAGCGTTGTGCTTCGAGTAGTTTGCCCTGCTTCTCAAAGGCGTTGAGCTGTATTTGAAGTTCATCTTGAATATCACCGATCGCACGCTTCATCGTCTCTGGACTAGCTGCGTAGTGAGTCGCCGGGAAAATATGAACCTCGTTCTCATCACGAATAATTTCACCAGTCATAGGGTGCAAAGTCATGATCTTCTCGATCTCGTCACCAAACATTTCGATGCGGATTGCAAGCTCTTCGTACATCGGAATTATCTCGATCGTATCTCCGCGAACTCGGAAGGTGCCACGCTCGAAGGCGATGTCATTGCGCTTGTATTGGACATCGACAAACTTGCGAAGGAGAGCATTACGTTCGATCTCGTCCCCCACTTTGATATGGATCATACGATCGATATATTCCTGAGGTGTTCCAAGGCCGTAAATACAAGAAACTGTGGCAACTACGATTACATCACGTCTAGTGAGAAGCGAATTCGTTGCAGAGTGACGGAGTCTTTCAACCTCATCATTGACACTTGAATCCTTCTCTATGAAGGTGTCGGTCTGCGGTACGTATGCCTCTGGTTGGTAATAGTCGTAATAGGAGACGAAATACTCAACTGCGTTGTTAGGTAAAAGCTCACGAAATTCATTTGCCAGCTGGGCTGCCAAGGTTTTATTTGGCGCTAAGACCAATGTCGGACGCTGCAGTCGCTCGATAAGCCACGCCGTTGTCGCTGACTTGCCTGTACCTGTAGCTCCTAGGAGTACAACGTCCTTCTCACCTGCATTGAGTCGCTTGGCAATCTCCTCGATTGCCTGAGGCTGATCACCGGCAGGAATGTAGTCAGAGATGACTTGAAAGGGAGAGTTAATACGGGTGAGATCACCATTATCGGACACGTCGGTAGCCTACTAGCGAGTGCTCTCTGATGAGAGGTCAGCAATCTGCCCCTCCCAGAGATTTTCCACCTGACGCAGAAGGTGATCCTCATCGCCATCATTAACTATGACCGCATCTGCGATATCTATTCGTGCCTGTGGCGGCGCTTGATTAGCCAAGCGAGCCTTGATATCGGTGATGAACATTCCTCGTGCCAATAAACGTTCGATTCGCAATTCTTCATCGGCTTCCACGGTCACAACGAAATCGAATTTACGTGCCGCATCTGTCTCCACCAAGAGCGGTATTTCATAAATGAGATTTGCGGCGGGTTCATTATCAATAATGGCTTGTGCGAATAGTTTTTGAACTCGTGGATGAATGATGGCTTCAAGATCTTTCTTTGCATCAGGATCTGAAAAAACGATCTCTGCAAGTGCCTTTCGGTTAATGTCACCATTTGTCAAGATTTTTTCTCCAAAGCGGGCAATAACTTCATCAAAACCTTCACTGCCACGTTCAATTGCAATGCGTGCAAGATGATCTGCATCAACCACATTTGCTCCAAGTTCACTAAAGAACTGAGCGACAGTTGATTTGCCTGCGCCGATACCACCGGTCAGTGCGATTACCTTCATGGAGTGAGCCTACCTGTGCCTTCATTAAATTAAGAAAGCCCCACACGATATACGCGTGGGGCTTTCTTAATTACAACTATTTATTCGGCAGTTTCCTCAGCTGGAACTTCAGCTGTTGCCCCTGCAGCATCAGCAGCTTTTGCTTCTGCCTTCTGCTTCTTGTGGGCCAAGAAACGAACTTGTGCTTCCTGGTACTGACGCTCCCACTCTTCGCGCTGCGCTTCATGTCCTGGCTTCCACTCCTGAGTTTCAGGATCGAAACCTTCTGGGTAGATGAAGTTTCCTTCTGCATCGTAGCGAGCAGCCATTCCGTACTGTGTTGGATCGAATGCTTCAATTTCAACTTCAGTACCTTCATTAGCCTGCTTCAATGAAAGTGAGATGCGACGGCGCTCAAGATCAATATCGATGATCTTGACGAATAGCTCGTCATCAACTGCGACAACCTGCTCAGGAATTTCTACGTGGCGTTCTGCCAACTCAGAGATGTGAACAAGTCCTTCGATTCCTTCATGAACGCGAATGAACGCACCGAATGGAACTAGCTTGGTCACGACACCTGGAACAACTTGATTAATTGTGTGTGTGCGAGCAAATGCCTGCCATGGATCTTCCTGCGTTGCCTTGAGCGAGAGTGAAACGCGCTCACGCTCGAAATCAACTTCAAGAACTTCAACAGTAACTTCGTCTCCTACCTCGACAACCTCGCCTGGGTGATCGATGTGCTTCCATGAAAGCTCAGATACGTGGACAAGACCATCTACGCCACCAAGATCAACGAATGCACCGAAGTTAACGATTGATGAGACAACTCCTGTACGAACCTGGCCCTTTTGGAGCTGGTTGAGGAATGTTGTGCGTGATTCAGATTGTGTCTGCTCAAGGAATGCACGGCGTGAAAGAACGACGTTATTACGGTTCTTATCAAGTTCGATGATGCGTGCTTCAACCTGCTTGCCAATATATGGAGTCAGATCGCGGACGCGACGCATTTCAACCAAAGATGCTGGCAAGAAGCCACGCAAACCGATATCAACGATGAGCCCACCCTTAACAACTTCAATAACAGTTCCGACGACAACTTCGTCGCGCTCCTTCTTGCCTTCGATCTCTCCCCATGCGCGCTCGTACTGAGCACGCTTCTTAGAGAGAATGAGGCGTCCTTCTTTATCTTCCTTCTGAAGAACAAGAGCTTCTACCTTGTCGCCTACTTTAACAATGTCATTTGGATCTGCATCGTGGCGGATTGAGAGTTCGCGTGAAGGGATTACGCCTTCTGTTTTGTACCCAATATCAAGAAGTACTTCTTCGCGATCAACCTGAACGACTGTGCCTTCGACGAGGTCTCCGTCATTAAAATTTCTGATTGTGCCTTCGATTGCTGCAAGAAAATCTGCTTCTGATCCAATGTCATTTACTGCAATTACTGGTGATGTAGACAAGTGAGCTCCGTAGGGATAGAAAGTAATAGGACCCAAGCAATTTGCCTGAAGAACAGGTGAAGGTTACGCGGGTGAGGTAGCGCCGAGCAAATCCCCGCATAGAATTACGCCTTATGAAGCGTTATCGGGAACTCTTTGCCTTTCCTCAAGTCATCACATTGGGAATCAGCGCTTTCCCCGCCCGCTTGGCCTACGGAATGATTGGCCTTGGAATTTTCTTTAAAGCCGAGCAGGAAACTGGTTCGGTTGCCATCGCAGGTTTTGCAATCGGATTGAATTCTCTCGCTGGATCACTCACTGCTGGAATCCGCGGATCTGTGATGGATAGATGGGGGCAAAAATGGGTGATAAGAATTCTCGTGCCAGCCTATTCGGCTCTAATTTTGACTCTGAACACGATGGAGACCTCACGATCCATCCTCATCACTGCATTCATTCTTGGCATCACAGCGCCACCAATTAATTTATCTGTACGTCCGCTTTGGAAAGATCTCGTTCCTGATTCGTACCTGCGAACCGCCTACGCCTTCGATTCAGCGATGATGAGTTCAACGAGTGTCATTGGGCCTGTAATTGTTACATCACTCGCCTTATCCAGTCGCCCCTCCCTCGCTCTCGATGTCGTAGCTGCATTTATGTTTATTGGCGGCATCGGGCTGGCCCTCACTCCAGTTTCACGTAATTGGATTCCAGAGAAGAAAACTAAAGATCAGGGAAATCTCTTTGCAAACCGAGCGATGCAATTACTGATGTTTGAGGGATGTTTTATTGGATTTGGATGGGGAGTCTTTGACGTAGCAGTTCCGGCATTTGCAACGCAGGAAGATGTAGCTCACCGTGTTGCTTGGATCTTTGCATCCTTTGGTGTTGCAACAGTGATTGGTGGATTGCTCGGAGGTTTGGTCTCAAAAAAATTGGCTCCTTTGCCTGCGCTGCGCCGAGCTTATTTCTTCTGGCTAATCGCATGTATACCTATTGTTCTCACAAACCCCGACTGGACTATGGCGCTGGTCGGTGCTTCGATCGGTTTTGTAGGTGGAGCTGTTCAAGTATTTTACTTTGAAGTGTTAGAAGCGGTTCGGCCTAAGGGTTCACAGACATCTTCCCTTGGTTGGATTTGGAGTGTTGAAGGATCTTTTATGGCGCTAGGTGCTGCCGTTGGTGGAGTTGTCTCCGAATATTTCTCACCACGCGTCGGCTTAGCAATGCTTCCGATAATGATTTGTCTTGGTTTCATAATTCTCAACGTCGGCAAAGGCAGGCTAGCTGCCGCAAATGATCTTCCGACAGATGAAGAAGATCTTGCTGCAATGAAAGATAATTCAAACCTAAATACCTAAGCGTTAGTGCGCCGCTTCGTTCCAACTCTTTCCTACTCCTACGTTTACATCGAGCGGTGCTTTCAGCGGGTATGCATTTCCCATCTCACGGCGAAGAATCTCAGTCGCAATATCGATCTCTTCTGTGACGCTCTCAAGAATCAACTCATCGTGAACCTGTAGCAATAAACGGGAACGTAACCCTTCGGCTACAAGTGCTTTTTGGACATTAAGCATGGCTAATTTAATGATGTCGGCAGCTGATCCCTGGATCGGTGCATTCAGCGCCATCCGCTCTGCAATTTCTCGGCGCGCTCGGTTATCTTGCATAAGGTCTGGCAAGTATCTACGACGCCCTAATACGGTTTCGGTGTAACCCACCTTGCGGGCTTCCTCGACAACGTTCTTTAGATAATCTCTAATGCCGCCAAATCGTAGGAAGTAACGATCCATGAGATCTTGCGCTTCCTGTGGTGAAAGGTCGAGCTGGGCTGCAAGTCCGTAAGAACTTAGTCCATAGGCGAGCCCATAAGACATCGCCTTGATCTGACGTCGCATCTCTGGGTCTACATCATTTGGGGCAACACCAAAAACTTCTGCTGCAACCGTTGCATGGAGATCTTCTCCAGATGAGAATGCCTCCAGCAAGTGCTGATCATTGGAAAGATGGGCCATGATGCGCATTTCAATCTGGCTGTAGTCAGCTGTGATTAACTGATCAAATCCCTTGCCTGCAATAAAGCAATCACGAATCTTTCGACCTTCTTCGGTACGGACCGGAATGTTCTGCAGGTTAGGACCAACAGAAGAGAGTCGACCTGTCGCAGTGACAGTTTGTGCAAAGTGAGTATGGATACGTTTGTCGGATGCAATCTCTGCAATCAATCCTTCGATTGTCGTCGCTAGTTTCTTTGTTTCACGAATGCGAAGGAGTGCTGCTAATACCGGGTGCTGAGACTTTGCAAAGAGCCAGGCCAAGGCCTCGGCATCAGTTGTAAACCCGGTCTTAATCTTCTTCGTCTTTGGTAACCCAAGCTCATCAAAGAGAACTACCTGCAACTGCTTGGGAGATGCCACATTGAACTCATGCCCCACAGAATCATGCGCAATTTTGGTCTGCGCCGATACTTCAGACTCAAAGTAGTGCAAGAGTTCGGCAAGTTTCTTACTATCAACTGCTACTCCCCTGCGTTCCATGACTGCAAGAAGATGTGCGATAGGAAGCTCGAGATCATAGAGAAGTCCATCTACTCCTCGGGATTTCAGCTCTTTATCTAATGAAGCCCTTAGAGTGAAGAGTTGTGAAGCAGTAGATCCCACCAAACTTTCAGGGGAAGTCAGATCTAAAGTCGAACCATCACCATAACGTTCGAGCAGGTCGGAAATTTCATGAGTACGCACGCCTGGATTAAGAACATAGGCGGCAAGACTGGTGTCAAAGACTATGCCCTCGATTTCGTGCATCCGCGAAAGAGTCTTGCCATCATGAACTATTTTCGCAATGTTTGCGTCAGCACCCCATGATCCGATATCGCTTGAGTGAATGACATAAACTTCGTCAGGTGAGAGTGCCACTGAATATCGGTGCAGTGTGTCATCAGCAATCTCATAGGAAAGTGAAATCTCCCCTACATGCTTTGAAATCTTGGCACTAATCTCAGCAGGTGTCAGAATCTTTTGATCTAGTTCGCCGGAGAAAAGCGAGGTTGGCACGGGGGTTTCATCCTTCCCTCCAGCAATAGCAATTGCGGAGAGGCGATCTTTGAGTGTTCTAAATTCAAGAGTTTCCAGAAGAGGTACAAGATCTGAGATTTCGACACCGGTCCATTCGAGGGCGGTGGGATCCGCTTCAATCTCAACAGAGTGAATCAACTGAGTAAGTTCCCGGTTACGTTTTACGCTCTCGATATTTTCGCGTAGAGCAATACCTACTTTGCCGCCCACTTCATCAGCTTTTTCGAGCAGCTTCTCTAAAGAGCCATATTCAATAATCCATTTAGCGGCAGTCTTCTCTCCCACACCCGGAATTGATGGAAGGTTGTCGCTGGGATCTCCGCGCAGAGCAGCAAAATCTGGATACTGAGTAGGTGTCATCAAATATTTATCGATCACTGCTTGTGGCGTCATGCGCGCCATCTCACTCACGCCGCGCTTTGGATAGAGGACTGTGATCGCATCTGTCACTAATTGGAAACTATCTCTGTCACCCGTGCAAATCAGAACTTCAAAACCATCTCGTTCGGCACGAGTCGCAAGGGTTGCAATAATGTCATCAGCCTCAAAGCCATCCACTGCAAACTGTGTAATACCAAAGCCTTTGACTAGATCGTTCAGATATGACATTTGTGAACGAAACTCATCTGGAGTTTTAGCGCGATTGGCTTTGTACTCAGGAAATATCTCGGTACGAAAAGTCTTGCGTGAGACATCAAAGGCCACAGCGACATGGGTGGGTTTCTCATCCTTAAGAAGCGAGATCAGCATTGTCGCAAAGCCATAGATGGCGTTGGTGTGCTGGCCCGTGGCAGTTGTGAAGTTCTCTGCTGGAAGCGCAAAAAATGCTCGGTAGGCCATTGAATGGCCATCAATAAGAAGGAGTCTCTTCTTGGCCATGGCCCTAATCTTAGGTATAAACTCCCCAACTATGACGGAACCAAATTTCCTCGACATTCTTCGTGAGCGCGGAGGCGGAGCACTCGATAAGAAAATGGGGATCGAAATCCTCGAAGCATCTCCCGAACGTCTAGTTGGACGGATGCCGGTAGAAGGAAATACTCAACCGTTCGGTCTACTTCACGGCGGCGCGAATGTTGTTTTAGCTGAATCACTCGGCTCGGTCGGTACGCATCTACATGCAGGGCCTTCTCGACGAATAGTTGGGGTTGATATTAACGCCACGCACCATAAACCTGCTACGTCGGGATTTGTTACAGGTGTTGCAACAGCAGTCTCGCTGGGAAAAACTTTGTGCGTCTATGAAATCGTGATCACCAATGATGCGGGTCAGCGCACCTGTAGCGCCCGTATTACCTGCATGATCCTTGCCGAAAGATAATAGTTTTGGCTAAGGTTAGGGTCTTAGGAGGCGTCCTCACTCCCAACAACGCGATCGGAATTGGAGAGTGCTATGACATATAGCCTTAAGCTCCGTATTATTAGCCGATCAGCTTTACTTTTTATCATTGCAATCACATTTCCATTATTTCTCTCATCAACTGCACAGGCGGAACCTGCCACAAAGCTTTATGGAGTTGTCACAGATTCAGTAGGTAAGGCGCTTCCAGGCATTGGAATTTCGGTAGTTGGTCCTAATGGATTCACGGCAGAAATATCCACCGATGGGGTGGGCGCTTGGGAAGTTCCGATTACCTCCAAAGGAACTTTTAGCGCAACAATTAACGTTGATGACTTGCCAGAGGGGCAAGCGTTAACCAATCCAGAGAAAAGCACCGTCAAGGCAAATGTATTTATGCTTGGTGTCGATCTACGCCTTCTCTTTCCGATAGGACCCGGAGTTGTACAAGCCTCACTCCTTGAGCGCTCTGCTCAACTCACCCTTGATGGGATACTTTTAGGTTTAGTCATTGCGTTAGCAGCTCTTGGACTCAGTTTGATTTTCGGAACTACTGGCTTAACCAATTTTGCACACGGTGAAATTCTCACCCTTGCAGGTCTATTGACCTATTACTTAAGTGCGATTGCCGGACTTCCCGTCCTTGTCGCAGCACCGCTTGCAGTCATCCTTGGAGCGTTGATTTCTGGATTCTTGCAAGATAAATACTTGTGGAAACCTTTGCGCAGACGTGGAACTGGTCTGATTGCCATGCTTGTCGTATCCATCGGCTTTGCAATATTCCTGCGTTATTTCTTCCTCTTTATCTTCGGCGGTGACACCCGTCAGCTTCCCCAATATGCAGGACAGGCTGGGCTCGAGCTGGGATTGGTAAATATCACCCCTAAATCAATTCTTACAAGTGCAATCGGAGTTCTCTTTATCATTGGAGCAACACTCTGGCTTCTGCGCACACGAATGGGCAAGGCCAGCCGAGCTGTTGCCGATAACCCCGCTCTCGCATCAGCCTCTGGAATCGATGTTCAGAAAGTCATCCGCGCAGTTTGGATACTTGGCGCAGCCCTTGCAAGTTATGCGGGAGTAATAGTTACCGTAAATCAAGGCGTGAGCTTCCTTATGGGTCAAGATATGTTGCTTTTGATCTTTGCTGCAGTGACTCTGGGCGGTCTAGGTACTGCCAATGGCGCACTAGTTGGATCCCTCATCATCGGTCTCTTCGTGCAACTATCAACTCTCTTTATTCCCACTGAACTTAAATACGTTGGAGCACTGATCGTCCTTATTCTCATTCTCATCATTAGACCGCAGGGAATTCTCGGCAAGAAGGAGAGGATTGGTTAAATGGACTTCCTCTTTGTTATCCAGCAAACTTTGAGCGCGACTATTGGCGTGAACACAATCATTTTTGCGCTAGCTGCAATTGGTCTCAATATGCACTTTGGTTACACGGGGCTGCTCAACTTTGGTCAGGCAGGATTTCTGGCAATAGGTGCATATAGCGTTGCAGTTCCAGTAATTTCCTTCGGTTTACCGCTCTGGGTTGCATTTCTCATTGGCCTATTTAACTCAGTAATCTTCGCGCTCATACTCGGCATACCGACGCTGCGACTTCGTGCTGATTACCTTGCCATCGTTACCATTGCTGCGGCAGAGATTGTTCGCCAGATCGCACGTTCGGCGACCTTCAACTCGACGTTGGGTGGATCTGATGGAATCACAGGTAAATTTGGTGAGGAATTCTTTGCGCTTAATCCATTTAAGTCCGGGATAAATACTCCAATATTGCGATTTAATGGAAATGACCTTTGGGTGGTCATCACTGGATGGACACTTGTTGCCTTCATCGTCTTTTTCATGTGGATTATGGTGAATTCCCCTTGGGGACGCCTGATGCGAGCGATTCGCGAGGATGAAGATGCAGTCAGATCTTTAGGAAAAAATGTTTATCTATACAAAATGCAATCTCTCATTATTGGCGGCGTGATTGGTGCATGTGGCGGCTTTGTCTACGCCTTATCACGCCAGTCAGTTCAACCGGATAATTATGGAACGGCGCTTACCTTCTTCGCGTATACCGTTTTAATCTTGGGAGGGGCCGCCCGCGTATTCTCTCCAGTGGTTGGTGCGATGATCTTCTGGTTCCTCATTGTCTTTATCGAACAAGTTCTTCGTCAAGGTGTGACCAACGATCTCATCCCTGATTGGCTCATTGGTGTCAATCAGGTGAGTCAGATCCGATTTATGTTGATGGGTATTGGCTTGATGCTGTTAATGATCTTCCGGCCGCAAGGAATTTTTGGCGACAAGAAGGAGTTGGCCCTTGATGCAAAGGCATAGTGGCGAAAATATGGACTTCGTAGCTGTGACAGCGGAGACTCCAGGTTCAGCAAAGCCAGATCCAATTTTGATTGCAGACGACATCACTAGGTCATTCGGAGGACTCACCGCTGTCAACGTTGCCCACCTGGAAATTCAGCGAGGCTCGATCACTGCCCTTATTGGTCCAAATGGCGCTGGAAAAACTACATTCTTTAATCTTCTCACTGGTTATGACTCCCCTAACTCCGGAACCTGGAGCTTTAATGGTCTAGCGCTCAACGGAGTTCCCCCACACAAGGTGGCTCGATTGGGAATGGTGCGAACTTTTCAATTAACAAAGGCGCTCTACCGTTTGACCGTTCTCGAAAACATGGCTCTCGGAGCGCGAGGCCAAAAGGGAGAATCAGTTTTCGCTTCGCTCTTCCCGTGGTTGTGGAGAGCCCAAGAAGAAGAGATTCAAAAGAAGGCAATCTCGATTTTAACTAACTTTAAATTAATCGATAAGAAAGATGATTTTGCTGCAGCCCTCTCAGGGGGTCAGAGAAAATTACTTGAGATGGCCCGAGCTTTGATGGTTGAACCTGAGATGGTGATGCTCGATGAACCAATGGCAGGTGTTAACCCAGCGCTCAAGCAATCCCTTCTTGAACACATCAAGGAACTTCGCAATGAAGGCAAGACCGTACTCTTTGTCGAGCACGATATGGATATGGTGCACGAAATTAGTGATTGGGTCGTAGTTATGTCACAAGGCGAAGTGATCGCAGAAGGAACTCCAGCATCAGTGATGAAGAATGAACACGTTATCGAAGCCTACTTAGGTGCTCACCACAACGTGAATCTCTCTTCAGAAGGCGATAAGTAATGATGAATTCTTCTACCACGCCGGCTGATAAGAATATGAAGCTAGTAGAGGCTACAAACTTGGTGGCTGGATATCTTCCTGGGATCAATATCCTCAACGGTTGCAACCTCTATGCAAACCAAGGTGAGCTTGTCGGAATTATTGGTCCGAATGGGGCGGGTAAATCAACTTTACTCAAAGCGCTATTCGGCTTAGTCAAGATACGAGAAGGCTCGGTAACCCTCCAAGGTGAAGCGATCACAAATATGCGCGCCGATGAGCTCGTTGGACGCGGCATAGGATTTGTTCCTCAGAGTAACAATGTCTTTCCATCACTAACAATTGAAGAGAACCTTCAGATGGGTGCATTTCAATCCCCAACTGCATTTACTGAAAGATTTGATTTTGTAACCGACCTATTCCCAACTCTTGGTACTCGGCGCAAACAACGGGCTGGTTCTCTCTCAGGTGGTGAACGTCAGATGGTAGCTATGGGTCGTGCTTTGATGATGAACCCTTCAGTTCTTCTTCTGGATGAACCAAGCGCTGGTTTATCACCTGCTCTTCAAGATGAGGTATTTGTTCGTGTTCGTGAGATTAACAAGATCGGCGTGACGGTAATCATGGTTGAGCAAAATGCGCGACGCTGCCTGCAGATCGTTGATCGTGGCTACGTACTAGACCAAGGCAAGAATGCTTATGAAGGAACAGGCAAGTCTCTATCGACAGATCCAAAGGTGATTGAGCTCTACCTCGGAACGCTCGCAAAGTAGATTCCAAAAAAGAAGGCCCCCCGGAAAACCGGGGGGCCTTCTTTCACTTTATTGAGCTAGTTACTCGCCAGCAGGAACGTCACCAGAGATGAACTCTGCTGGTAGCGCTACGTACTTGTCGTTAGCTGTGTACTCGTAGATACCCATAGTTGCATATGAAGGGTCTCCATTATCAGCGAACTCGACTGGACCAGAAACGCCGTCATAGTCGATATCTTCGCCTTCTGCGATCAAAGCCTTGCAATCAGCGAAGGTTGTGCACTTTGTGCCACCCTTTGAAACTGAGACAAGGTTGTCGCGGATAGTCTTTCCATCTGTTGCTCCACCCTGCTCTGCAGCAAGTGCAATCAGGATCACTGCATCGTATGACTCTGCAGCATATGAGAAGTCAGTCAGAGCTGGATCTACGCCAAGAAGACGCTCTTGAAGGCTTCCATCTGCGAATACACCAGGAAGAGTCGCCTTGACGCCCTTCATGATTCCTGCAGGAAGATCCTTGTAAGCACCGCTTGAGAGGTTTCCATCAACGAGATAGGTCTTAACCTTATCTGGACCGATTCCCTGCTTGATCAACTCTGTGAAGATCTTTGCAGTTTCATCAAAACCGATGATTGCAATCGCGTCTGGCTTTGCAGCCTTTGCCTTTGCGACATCAGCTGAGAATTCAGCAGCCTGTGGGTTATAGACAATGTTGGTTGATGTGCCTGAGAAGGCAGCCATTGCGTACTTGGCAAGACCGTTTCCGTAAGCATCATCGAGGTTTAGAACTACAACGTTCTTTGCACCCTCTTTTGCCATCAACTGTCCAAGAACTGCTCCCTGGAAAGTATCTGATGGAGCGGTACGGAAGTAGTAGCCATCATCAGCATAGTTAGTGAAATCTGGTGATGTATTTGCTGGAGAGAAGTGAACAATTCCAGCACTTGCAATCTTGTCGATTACTGTAAAGGAAACTCCTGATGAAGCAGCGCCAACGATTGCACTCACACCAGCTGAGATGTGAGAGTCAGCTGTCTGCTGTGCGATGTCAGAGCTTGTATCTCCAGAATCGCCACGGATGTGCTCGATATCTGCACCTAGTACTCCACCTGCAGCATTAATTTCAGCTACAGCTAGATCAACACCTGCGAACTCAGGTGGTCCGAGGAATGCAAGGCTACCTGTCTCCGGCAAAAGTGAACCGATCTTTAGTGAACTTGAACTGTTGTCGCTTGAGCAACCAGCCAACACCAAAGTGGCGATAGCTGCAGCGACCAGGATGGTCGCCTTATTTGATTTCTGCATTTTCTTCCTTTCGGTAAGTACCATCTTGGATGCTCGAATCCGGAAATCGAGATACGACATGAAGATAGATCGGGAAAGCATAACTCCATCCATCCGAAAGGTAAATGGATTTTAAGCATAGAAACGATGAATTCGGTCCCAAATATGGCGACGGAATACCAGTATCTAGAAAGAGAGCTTCTTTGCCTGATCTGGTTCGGCTACAGCCAGGGCAACTTCTTTCATAGTGAGACGACGGTCCATAGCCGCCTTTTGAATCCAGGAGAATGCTTGTGGTTCTGTGAGATTGAGTGCAGCCATCAGGATTCCCTTCGCCCGGTCAATGATCTTTCGAGTCTCCAGACGATCGTGAAGATCTGCAACCTCGGCGGCGAGCGATTTCATTTGCAGATGCCTACTAATTGCAATCTCAATTGCTGGGACTAAGTCATTAATTGTAAATGGCTTGAGTACGTAGGCCATTACTCCAGCGTCACGGGCGCGATCAACAAGTTCGCGCTGGCTAAATGCGGTTAGCATCAAGACAGGACAGGTTGCAATAATCTCTTCGGCTGCACTGATGCCATCAAGTACGGGCATCTTCACATCAAGAATTGCGAGATCTGGTTTATGCTCTTGAACAAGTTCAATTGCCTGAGCTCCATCACTTGCCTGGGCAATTACTTCATACCCGGCTTCACCGAGCATTTCGATGAGATCCATGCGGATGAGAGCTTCATCTTCTGCCACGACAATGCGCACACGTGAGTGCGCCTGTCCAGAATTACTCTGATCTGAATTCATGTGCCCCGAGTCGGATTCGAACCGACACTATGCAGTGTTTGAGACTGCCCTCTCTACCGTTGGAGTACCGAGGCTAACGTGCACCAATCTTAACCTCTCGCCTGCCTTAGAACGAATCGCAGGAGTTAGCGATAGGCAGGAGCAGCACCAGCAACGGCATCACCCATACGGTGCACACGCATCGCATTGGTAGATCCCGGAATTCCTGGAGGAGACCCCGCCACAATCATCACGAGATCGCCGATTGTGGTGCGCTTGCTCTCAAGAAGAAGTCCATCAACCTGTTTAACCATTTCATCGGTATGTGAAACAACTGGAGTGATCATTGGCTCAACACCCCACGAAAGCGCGAGACGGTTATAGGTTCCGCGATCTGGAGTAAGTGCCAAGATTGGAATAGGTGAGCGAAGACGAGACATTCGTCGAGCAGAATCACCGCTTTGGGTAAAGGCGACGAGGAACTTAGCGCCTACGATCGCTCCGACTTCCACTGCAGCCTTCGTGATTGCTCCACCCTTAGTGCGTGGCTCATGCTTGAGTGGACGGATTCTTTCCAGTCCACCTTCTTCAGTCCTTTGAATAATGCGAGACATTGTCTGTACTGCTTCGATAGCGAATTCGCCCACACTAGTTTCTCCGGAGAGCATCAGCGCATCTGCTCCATCAAGCACAGCATTTGCACAGTCGGTTGCCTCAGCACGAGTTGGACGTGAATTTGTGATCATCGAATCAAGCATCTGGGTCGCGACAATGACAGGTTTAGCTGCATCTCGCGCTAACTCAACACAACGCTTTTGAACAAGCGGTACATCTTCAATAGGAAGTTCAACGCCAAGATCACCGCGTGCCACCATGATGCCATCAAATGCGTCGACAATACCGACAAGATTATCTACAGCTTGTGGCTTTTCGATCTTTGCAATCACTGGAACGCGAATTCCTTCTTCATCCATGATGCGGTGAACATCCTTGATGTCATCGGCGCTACGCACAAATGAAAGAGCAATAAAATCTGCGCCTGCTTTAAGACCCCAACGTAGATCATCCATGTCTTTTTCAGAGAGCGCTGGAACAGAGACTGCAACACCGGGGAGATTAATTCCCTTGTTGTTGCTTACAGCACCTGGCTCAATGACTTTAGTGATGACATCGCTTCCCTTGACCGCGGTTACTTCAACCGTCACTTTTCCATCATCAATAAGAATGCGATCTCCTGCCTTGCAATCTCCTGGCAGACCCTTATATGTAGTTCCTACGCGATCCTTTGTTCCTTCAATGTCGTCTGTCGTAATTGTGAAAACATCACCACGAGATAAGTCATGAGGACCATCTTTAAATCGAGCTAAACGGATCTTAGGACCTTGTAGGTCAACCAAAATTGCAATAGGAACGCCAGCTTCAGCTGCAGCGGCACGTACTTGATCTAATCGATTTTGGTGCTCCTCATATCCCCCGTGTGAGAGGTTTAAGCGCGCCATATTCATTCCGGCTGCGATGAGTTCGCGCACCTTTTCCGGTGACTCAACTGCAGGTCCAAGTGTGCAAACTATTTTCGCCCGGCGCATGGTCATACCCTACCTAACTTTATCGATTACTAACGAGTCTGGATTGTGGTGAGTTCTTGAGTTAGACCATCAACGGCCGAGCAGTTGGTGCAATCGGTGCAGGAAGTTGAGTATCTCCTTCAAGATAGAGATCAACAGCTGCGGCTGCACTTCTTCCTTCAGCAATTGCCCACACGATTAGTGATTGACCGCGTCCGGCATCTCCTGCAACAAATACACCTTCAGTTGTCGATTGATATGAGCCATCACGCTTTACATTGGTTCGCTCATCGAGTTCAACTTCGAGTTGATCAAATAGTGGAGTGCTTTCAGTTCCTGTAAAACCCATCGCAAGGAAGGCAAAATCTGCAGGAATCTCACGCTCTGAACCAGGGATTGGTTGGAATTTCCCATCTACCAACTGCGTCTCAACAAGTTTGAGTGCTTTCAGATTTCCATTACCATCCCCGATAAATTCTTCTGTGCTAACAGAAAAGACTCGCTGATCAAGTTCTTCATGCGCACTTGAGACACGATAAATCATTGGATACATAGGCCAAGGTTGAGAACTCGGACGCTCATCTGTTGGACGCGGCATGATCTCAAGTTGAGTGACACTTGCAGCTCCTTGGCGCACTGAAGTGCCAAGACAATCCGCGCCCGTATCTCCGCCGCCCAATATGATCACATGCTTTCCAGCAACATTGATCTCAGGATTTGTTACTTCGCCAAGTGCTTGTTTATTTCCCCACGGCAAGAACTCCATCGCTTGATAGATGCCTTTATTTTCGCGTCCCTTAATTGGAAGATCTCTCCACTGGGTAGCACCTAAAGCGAGTACAACAGCATCGTACTTTTGGCGTAACTCAGAGCCTGTGATATCGACTCCAACGTTTATTCCCGTGCGAAAACGTGTGCCTTCCTTCTCCATCTGAGTAAGGCGTCGATCAATAATGTTTTTCTCCATTTTAAATTCGGGAATTCCGTAACGAAGAAGTCCACCGATCTTATCCGCACGCTCATAGACAACGACGGTGTGGCCGGCACGGGTGAGTTGTTGGGCAACAGCCAGACCTGCAGGACCTGAACCAATGACCGCAACAGTCTTTCCAGTAAGGCGATCTGGTGCAAGTGGCTTTACATCGCCCGATCCAAAAGCCTCTTCGATAGTGCGAAGTTCAACCTGTTTGATGGTGACAGCTTCAGCATTGATCGCAACAACGCATGCAGTCTCACATGGCGCTGGACAGAGGCGACCGGTGAACTCAGGAAAATTATTCGTTGCATGTAAACGTGCAATTGCCTCCGTAGTATCGCCGCGGTAGATGAGGTCGTTCCACTCAGGGATCAGGTTGCCAAGTGGGCATCCTGAGTGGCAGAAAGGAATGCCACAATCCATGCATCGGCCTGCCTGCTTCTGCAGATGTTCCATACTTTGAGGCTCGTAAACTTCGCGCCAATCTTTAATTCGTACGTCAACTGGACGTCGCTTGGGCGTCTCACGCGGTGTTGTCATAAATCCTTTTGGATCAGCCATTTGCTGCGACCTCCATGACGTATTGATCTACTGGAAGACCTTCACGAGTCGCCTTCTCCATCGCAGTAAGTACACGCGCATAATCGCGAGGCATGACAAGTGAGATTCGAGTGAGTGAACTCTCCCAATCAAGAAGCAGATTGCCAGCAACTTGAGAATCTGTCTCGTTGAAGAAAGAAGTCACAATGGCTTTCAGAGTTTCCTTCTGATCTGCCGGCACAGATAAAACATCGACCATTTCGGTATTGACTAGATCTGCATTGAGATCGAGCACAAATGCCCTGCCGCCAGACATGCCAGCAGCAAAATTACGTCCCGTGCGACCAAGAACGACAACAGTTCCGCCAGTCATGTACTCACATCCGTGATCGCCAATGCCTTCGACCACAGCGGTTGCTCCTGAGTTTCGAACGCAGAAACGCTCACCAACTATGCCACGTAAGAAGAGATCTCCAGATGTTGCGCCATAACCAATAACATTTCCAGCAATGACGTTTTCTTCCGATTCAAATGTCGCTTTCTCATCTGGACGAACGATGATTCGGCCGCCTGATAAACCCTTGCCGACATAGTCGTTGGAGTCTCCGAATAGTTTGAGCGTCAGACCCGATGGGATAAATGCTCCCAGTGACTGTCCTGCAGAACCACGCAGAGTTATATGAATAGTATCTGCAGGTAATCCTGCTCCTCCGAAGTTACGAGTGATCTCAGCGCCTAGCATTGTGCCCACTGTGCGATTGACGTTTCGTACAGAAGATTCGATAGAAACCTTAGCTCCAGAGTTAAGAGCTGCCTGAGCCTTCTCGATCAGAACGTTATCAAGTGCCTGAATAAGACCATGATCCTGTGTCGTGGTCTGATGAAGCGCACTCTCTACATCTGGGCGAACTAGCAGTGGAGTGAGATCTAGCCCGCTTGTCTTCCAATGCGCAACAGCTCTATGAGTATTGAGATACTCAACGTGACCAATAGCTTCTTGCAGGGTTCTAAATCCAAGAGATGCCAAGATTTCTCGAACTTCTTCAGCGATATATTCAAAGAATGTCTCTACAAACTCTGGCTTTCCACTAAATCTCTTTCGCAACTCTGGGTTCTGTGTAGCAACTCCAACAGGACAGGTATCTAAGTGACAGACGCGCATCATCACACAACCAGATACAACCAGAGGAGCGGTGGCAAATCCGTATTCTTCGGCACCAAGGAGTGCTGCGATTACTACATCTCGACCAGTCTTGAGTTGTCCATCTGTCTGCACAACGATGCGATCGCGAAGGCCGTTAAGAAGTAGCGTCTGTTGTGTCTCAGCTAGGCCGAGCTCCCATGGCGCACCTGCATGCTTGAGTGAAGTAAGTGGAGATGCACCTGTTCCACCATCGTGACCCGAGATAAGAACTACATCGGCATGTGCCTTTGAAACTCCAGCTGCAACAGTTCCGACACCCACTTCTGCTACAAGCTTGACGTGAATACGCGCATTTTTATTTGCATTCTTAAGATCATGGATGAGCTGAGCAAGATCCTCAATCGAATAAATATCGTGATGAGGTGGCGGTGAAATAAGACCAACGCCAGGAGTTGAATAACGAACAGATGCGATCCATGGGTAGACCTTGTTACCAGGAAGCTGTCCACCTTCACCAGGCTTAGCACCTTGCGCCACCTTAATTTGAATATCATCTGCATTAACTAAGTACTCACTTGTCACACCAAATCGACCAGAGGCCACTTGTTTAATTGAGCTGCGCTTTGAATCTCCATTAGCTTCGGGAGTAAATCGAGAAGGATCTTCTCCACCCTCACCAGTATTTGATTTAGCACCAAGGCGATTCATAGCGATGGCAAGAGTTTCGTGGGCTTCTTGTGAGATCGAACCGTATGACATTGCGCCAGTAGAAAAACGCTTAACAATGCTGGAGATAGATTCAACCTCGTCGACAGAGATCGGAGTGCGTGCGGATGTATCGAATTCGAAAAGTCCACGCAAAGTCATTAATGCGGCACTCTGATCATCGACAGCCTTCGTGTACCGCTTAAAGACGTCATATCGCTTTGATCTTGTTGCATGCTGCAGAGTAAAAACAGTCTCGGGATTAAATAGATGCGGCTCTCCTTCGCGGCGCCACTGATATTCGCCACCTATAGGAAGTCGCTTTGTGCCAGGGACTTCTCCCCCAGGTGGATAAGCGATGTGATGGCGTTTGATTGTCTCTTCCGCAATCACATCAAGATCAACTCCACCAAGGCGGGAGGTTGTACCGACAAAGAATTCATCGACGACATCTTGGGCAATACCAATTGCTTCAAAAACTTGTGCACCTGTGTACGAGGCAATTGTTGAGATTCCCATCTTCGACATCACCTTAAGCACTCCCTTACCAAGGGCCTTAATAATGTTGTGGACTGCTTTCTCCGGAGTGATGCCGGTGATTACGCCTTGGATAACAAGATCTTCAGCGCTCTCCATTGCGAGGTATGGGTTAACAGCGGCTGCGCCATAACCAATAAGCAGAGCAACATGGTGGACTTCGCGTACATCACCAGCTTCTACGACTAAGCCAACTTTAGTACGAGTCTTTTGACGAATGAGATGGTGATGAACTGCTGCAGTGAGCAGGAGTGAAGGAATAGGAGTGTCTTCGGCATCACCATTGCGGTCTGAGAGAACGATGATTCGAGCACCATCGGCGATTGCCTGGCTCACTTCTTCCTTAATATCCTCGAGACGATTACGCAGAGTGTTTCCATCTCCAGAGACTGGGAAGAGACCCCGTACTACATATGACTGTAGGTGTGAGTAATCCTCATCTGCATTAACATGAATAATTTTTGCAAGTTCGTCGTTATCAATGACTGGGAATGGCAGAAGAATCTGACGACACGATTGTGGTCCTGGGTCAAGAAGATTGTGTTCAGGTCCAATCGATCCGCCAAGACTTGTGACAATCTCTTCACGGATTGCATCAAGCGGAGGATTTGTTACTTGGGCAAAGAGTTGAGTGAAGTAATCAAAGAGAACGCGAGGCTTATTTGAAATGGCCGCGATCGGAGTATCAGTTCCCATCGAACCAAGAGCTTCGGCTCCGTTCTTTGCCATTGGAGTAATAATGATGCGAAGTTCTTCTTCGGTATAACCAAAGGCACGTTGGCGACGAACTACGGATGAATGCGGATAGATGATGTGTTCGCGAGCTGGAAGATCAGAAAGCTTTACAACCCCATCCGATACCCACTTTCCATACGGAGCGGCATCAGCCAAAGAATCTTTAATCTCATCATCTTCGATAATGCGTCCTGCTTCGATATCGACAAGGAACATCTTTCCTGGCTGCAAGCGTCCTTTGCGAGCAATCTTCTCTGCCGGAAAATCAAGAACCCCAGCCTCTGATGCGAGAACGACCATTCCATCGTGTGTAACCCAGAAACGTGAAGGACGTAATCCGTTACGATCCAAAACCGCGCCAACCTGATGGCCATCGGTAAATGTCACACATGCTGGACCGTCCCACGGTTCCATAAGAGAAGAATGGAAGGCATAGAAATCGCGACGTTTCTGCGACATGGTGGCATGGTTTTCCCACGCTTCAGGAATCATCATCAAGACAGCATGCGGGAGTGAGCGACCGCCGAGATAAAGAAGTTCAAGGACTTCATCAAAGGATGCTGAATCGCTTCCTGACATTTCTACAATTGGAAAGAGGCGAGAGATATCTCCTGGAATAAGATCACTTTCAAGGAGCGCTTCACGAGCACGCATCCAGTTGCGATTGCCTTTAACTGTATTAATTTCGCCATTGTGAGCGATGAATCGATATGGGTGTGCAAGTGGCCATGACGGAAAAGTGTTGGTAGAAAAACGTGAGTGAACGAGAGCTAAAGGGGAGACGACTCTCTCGTCACTGAGGTCGGGAAAGAACTCTTCAAGTTGGCCAGTTGTGAGCATTCCTTTATACACAATTGTCTGCGAAGAAAAGGAAGGGAAGTAAATCTCACCGGCATGCTCTGCTTGTTTGCGAAGTGCGAACGCTAGGCGATCAAGAGCAATGCCACTTTCTGCCTTGCTACCCTTAATAAAGAGCTGTTTAAAGATTGGCATGACTGATTGTGCGGTTTTGCCAACTGAGATTGGGTTGGTAGGCAGATCGCGCCAACCGATGATGACAAGTCCTTCTTGTGCGGCAAGAGATTCAATAAGTGGGACTGGGTCAAATCCTGGTTGGATAAATGCGATACCTGTTGCATAACTTCCTTCTGCAGGAAGATCAAAGTTTGTGGCTGCGCGATAGAAAGCATCGGGTACGCGAATCAATATTCCGGCGCCGTCTCCACTATCTGGTTCTGCACCAGCTGCACCACGGTGCTCTAGGTTGCGTAGCGCTGTGAGGGCTTGAGCAACAATCTCGTGTGTTGCAATTTTATTGAGGGTGGCAACCATCGCAACACCGCATGCATCATGCTCATTGGCAGGGTTATACAACCCTTGCGCCGCTGGGAATGAGGATGGAAGTGCCATTAAAGAAGATCTCCTGTTGTCAGTTACCGTTTGTACTCAACGGGACAACGCTGACCCATGCTCAGGGTAGCAACTGCGAGCCCAGAGTGAAAGATCAAAATGGTGATTTAGGGCAACTACCCCAGGTTGATATGTAGAAGGCGTCCGATTCCGGCGGTGACCGCCATACCAAAAGCGCCTCCGAGCATTACCCGCACCGTCGGCCCGAAGACATCCTTGCCAGCAGTTTTTGCACTCAAAATTCCTGTAACAAGGAGTCCAGCCAAGGCAAAGCCCACAATACTGAGTGCAACTGTTCCTGGTGTTGGTGCAAATGCTCCAGCAAATGGAATCAAACCACCCATTGTAAAACTTGCAGCAGATGCCAAAGCTGCCTGCATCGGCCGCGCTTTGCTTTGTGGAGTTTGTCCAAGTTCATCTCGCAAGTGCGCTTCAAGTGGATCTCGCGCATGCATCTGAAGTGCAACTTCTCGCGCCAATTCAGGTGTTAGCCCTCGCTCGATATAAATCTGAGCAAGTTCCATTAACTCTCCATCTGGATCAACAGCTAAATGTTCGATCTCCATTTGTTTATCGGATTCTTCAACATCGTTCTGTGATCGTACCGAAACATATTCACCTACGGCCATTGACATTGCACCCGCAACAATAGCTGCAACTCCTGCAGTAATGAGAAAGGTGTCTTGACCAGGATTAGCAGCGGTAACACCGATCATCAGGCTGGCAGTTGAGACCAAACCATCGTTAGCCCCAAGTACAGCAGCACGCAACCAACCTGCACGGTGAGCGCGGTGGTGAAGATTGCGTTGATATACCGATTCAAGACCCATGGATAGATCCTACCCGAGGCTTTTATGCTTTTGACGTATTCGCAGGAAGCAAGCCAGCGCCAATACCCCCACAGTGATACTCACCCATTCATTTTGTCGCAGTCCAAAGAAAAGGTTGGCTGAATCGATTCGAATGCTCTCGATAAAGAAACGCCCGAGGCAGTAACCAGCGATATAGATCGCAAAGACTTGGCCTTGAAGGAACTTTTTGCCAAGAAGAATCAAAACGATAGCAAGGAGTGAACACCAGATTACTTCATAGAGAAAAGTGGGATGAAACGTTTCAAATGCTCTCAAAGCAGGTGGCCGCTGTGCAACTGGCACTTCGAGCGCCCACCACGCATCAAGTGGTCTTCCAAATAGTTCAACGTTAAACCAATTACCAAATCGACCAATCGCCTGCGCAAAGAGAATTCCAGGGGCCAGCGCATCCAGGAAAACAAGGAAGTGTGGAAGGGTGATATCTGGTCGCATTTGTCCAACTCGTCGAAATCCCAAATAAGCACCTAGTGCACCCAATGAAATTGCGCCCCAAATACCGAGCCCACCTTTCCAGATTGCAAAAACATCTAGGAAAGATCCGGAACTACCAAAGAAATCACTGGGTGATGAAAAGACGTGATAGATACGGCCGCCGATAATTCCGAATGGCACTGCGAAAATTGCGACATCTGCAACTACTGAAGTCAGATTTGGGTCATGGGCGCGCAGCCGTTTATCTCCGAGCCAAATAGCAATTGCAATACCCGTAATGATGCAGAGGGCATAAAAATGGAAGGTAAGTGGACCCACCTCAAAGGATGAATCCGGTGGCGAAGGAATGTAGCGAGTGAGCATCTGAGTACCTAAGTCCAAGTTCCGAGGCACAAGGACTCAGAATTTACTTAGCTGCGGCCTCAACTGCAGCCTTGAACTCGTTAACATCAAAGACCGGTGATTGACGTTCCCACACCTTTCCATTAATCAAAGCAGTCGGTGTTCCCTTCACTCCGTAACGCTGCATCGACTCCGTTGCTGCAACAACATTCATAATTTTAGATTTATTGGTGACGCAGTCGGTGAAAGTAGTGGAAGTGATTCCAATTTTCTTGCCAATCGTAAGCAAGTTCTCTGTATTGAGGAAACCTGAGTTTTCAACTTGAGATTGAACATCCATGAGCGCCTTGTGAAAATCAAGGAATTTACCTTCGTCGACTGCGCAATAGGCAGCGTTAGAGGCAGCGATAGATTCATCATCTTTGGATCCATTACCAAGGAATGAGAGTGGGTGGTAAGTCACTTGAGCCTTTTTCTCTGTAATCAATGAAGTCAGATATCCACCTATTGGATCTTCAAATAATTTACAGATAGGGCATTGAAAATCTTCGAAGATGTCAATTGTGAGCGGAAGCCCCTGGTTGAATACAACTCCATCGCCTTGTGCAGGATCAACAGTAGCTGGTATCGCGCCTAGGGATTGAAAAGAATCAAGAGCGACAAAGGAAGCGTTCTTCGCCTTGTTCTCACTCGACAAACTGAAGAAAGCACCGACTGCAACAACAAGTGCCACCATTCCAATCACAAGCCAGCGAGTAAATGGATCTCCACCTTGTGACTTGACTGAATTCTTCTTTGGCTTACTCATTCCTGGTCCTCGCTAGCTTGGGTAGTTGTTTCGGGCTTCTTATCCATAGAAAATTTTCCATAAGGGTACTTGAAGATGTAAAGACACATGCCCACGAATGCGATATCGCGGACAATGTCTACTGCGTAGGCGATACGAGCTTCGGTCGCCTTTGAAGGGTCAATGGCTCCCCCGCCTCCGAGGCAGCCACAGTCAATGAGCATTCCCCGCGCCCAGACTGATGCGATGGCTCCGATAAACATCAGCATTAAGAGCGCGCTTGCAATGGCGGCCGGACGAATGAAGATTCCAAGGATGAGGAAAATTGCTAGTGCAACTTCAAACCAAGGCAAAATATATCCAGCAAGGTGGGCCAGATCTGTTGGAAGAATTTTATAGGCCGCAGTTGCATTGGCTGAGGCAGCTGGGTCAAATGCTTTAATTCCACCTGCATAAAGTAGGAAACCACCGAAACCAACTCGGAATACAGTTGTGATCCACTCTTGTTTTGCAATAAGAAAATTCTTCATCGTCCCTCGCGAACTCCTAACGCCAACTCTTGTGCTAACTCTTTGACTGCGTGTAATCCGGTTGCTTCATCAGGTGCCTCAAGGAGTGCGTTGATAAATGCTGATCCCACAATCACTCCATCGGCATATCCCGCCACAGAGCGCGCTTGCTCTCGAGTTGATACTCCGAGCCCAACGCTAATTGGTGTGTCAGTTGTTGTCCGAACACGGGCAACTAACTCTGCAGCAGATGAGGAGACGCTCGATCTAGTTCCGGTCACACCCATCATGCTTGCCGCGTAGACAAAACCACCGCACTTGCTTGTCACAACTAGAAGGCGGGAATCTGAAGTGCTTGGAGCAACTACATAGATTCGATTAATTCCGGATGCATCCGTGGCTGCAATCCAGCTTTCAGATTCCTCGACTGTGAGATCTGGAGTGATTACTCCAGAGCCGCCATGATCAGAAATCGCTTGGGCAAATTTTTCAACGCCATATCGCTCAATCGGATTCCAATATGTCATTACTACTGCAGCGACACCGTGATCATGTGCGCACTGCAGTGACTCAAAGACTTCTTTCGCTCCAGTTCCTTGACTCAATGATTGAACCGCAGCAGCCTGAATAGTTGGCCCATCCATTACTGGATCACTGTATGGAAAGCCGATTTCAATCGCATCGACTCCACCTTCGGCAAAGGCAGCGATAACTTTCTTACATCCTTCGCGGCTTGGGAAACCAGCAGGAATGTACGCAATCAGCGCTGCTCGATTCTCACTCTTCGCCTTTGCCAACACACGATCAAGAGGAGTATCTAGCGCCATTTTTACAGTTCAATTCCGAAATATGCCGCGGCGGTGGCAACATCTTTATCGCCACGTCCAGATAAGTTAATGAGAAGAGTTGCATTCGGTCCCATCTCTTTACCAACCTGCAGCGCACCTGCGAGTGCATGCGCTGTCTCAATCGCTGGAATTATTCCCTCTGTGCGACAGAGGAGAGCGAATGCTTCCATCGCTTGAGCATCTGTGATTGCGCGATACTGCGCACGACCGATGTCATGGAGATAAGCGTGCTCTGGTCCTACACCCGGATAATCAAGGCCAGCAGAGATGGAATGTGACTCAACCGTCTGACCATTCTCGTCTTGCAAAACATATGAGCGAGTTCCGTGAAGAACTCCTGGAGTTCCGCCGGTGATTGTGGCTGCATGTCTGCCGGTACTTACCCCATCGCCGCCAGCTTCAAGACCGATCAAGGCAACATCGACATCATCGATGAAGGGATGGAAAATGCCGATGGCATTTGATCCACCACCTACACATGCAAGTACCGCATCTGGAAGCTTGCCTGTTAACTCCAAAACTTGAGCACGTGCTTCTACGCCGATAATGCGATGGAAATCGCGCACCATACTTGGGAATGGGTGTGGACCTGCAACAGTTCCTAATAAGTAATGTGTCGTTTCGACATTTGTTACCCAATCGCGCATCGCTTCATTAATGGCATCTTTTAGGGTGCGGGATCCGCTTGTTACAGGAACAACTTCTGCGCCAAGCAATTTCATTCGTGCGACGTTAAGTGATTGACGCTTTGTATCTTCTTCGCCCATATAGACAACGCACTCAAGTCCCATCAGCGCTGCTGCTGTGGCTGAGGCAACTCCGTGCTGACCCGCACCAGTTTCGGCGATGATGCGCTTTTTTCCCATGCGTTTTGTTAGAAGAGCTTGGCCTAGAACGTTATTTATCTTGTGTGAACCCGTGTGATTGAGATCTTCGCGCTTGAGCAAGATTCGTGCACCGCCGGCGTGCTCTGCAAAACGTGGTACCTCTGTGATGATGCTCGGACGGCCTGTGTACGTGCGATGTAACTCGTCTAACTCTGCGATGAAAACTGGGTCAGACGCTGCTGCAATGTGAGCTGCTTCAAGTTCTTCCAGTGCGCCAATAAGAGCCTCAGGAACAAATCGACCACCGTATGGACCAAAGTGTCCGATGATTTCCTTCGTATCAAGAGTCATAGAACTGAGGGTACTAGAGACCACGAAGGGTGCGCAGTGCAGAAATTGGATCCCCCGCCCGCACAAGAGCCTCACCCACGAGGATTGCATCTGCACCGTAGCTGCGGGCTAGTTCAACTTCAGCCCTGGCAGAGATGCCGGATTCAGCCACTTTTATGATCTCTGTCGGGATTTCTGGAAGCAACTGCGCAAATGCGCTTTGATCGACCTCGAGAGTTTTCAAATTTCTAGAATTAATTCCAATAATTCTAGGAGAGATGTCCATCGCCCGCTCTAATTCATCATGCGTATGGACTTCTATAAGACTTGCCATGCCTAACTCGCTAGCCATCTCGAAATAATCGTTAAGTTGACGTGCAGAAAGTGCGGCAACAATAAGTAGCACAATATCAGCACCATATGCCCGCGCTTCATAGAATTGATATTCATCGACCATAAAGTCTTTGCGCAGAATCGGAATATCTACAGCACTTCGCACCGACTTAAGGTCAGCGAGAGAACCGCCAAACCTTCGCTCCTCTGTAAGAACGCTGATGACACTCGCTCCGGCTTGCTGATACTGCTCAGCGAGTTTTGCAGGATCTGCAATCGTGGCAAGGGAACCTTTACTCGGAGAAGATCTTTTTACTTCAGCAATCACGCTAATCAGATCCCCACGCAATCCTGGGTGTGCATCGATGGCAGGTGGCGCACTCTCTAATTTCTCACGCAATTCACTCAGTGGAAGTCGGCGCTTGGCCAAATCTTCGCGAACGCCAGCGATGATTGAATCCAGGACACTCATTGCTTTTGCTCATCTGTGGGATCGATTCCATGATCTTGCGCACTCCACGGGGTGTGCACCTTGGGCTTACGTTCATATCGCGATGAAAGCGAAAAATGTCTACTCAAAAAGATTACGATCGCACCAATAATTACGGCGCTTATAACAATAGGCAAAAGATCCTTCACTTTGCTGACCTCATTACCTGAGCAGCGCTAATCGCACCGAGAACAGCAGCAGCTTTATTCAGGCACTCTTGATTTTCAGATTCTGGATCTGAATCTACAACGATTCCTGCTCCGGCTTGCACATATGCACGCCCGTTATGAATAAGAGCGGTACGAATTGCGATACACGTATCGACATTGCCAGTGAAATCAAGATATCCGATCGCGCCTCCATAGAGTCCGCGTCGATGCGGCTCTAGTGATTCAATAATCTCCATCGCTCGAGGCTTTGGCGCACCTGAGAGAGTACCTGCGGGAAATGTTGCAAAGAGTGCATCGACCCCGGTTTTGTCTTGTGCCAATTTTCCAGTAACGGTTGAAACGATATGCATCACATGTGAATATCGCTCAACGCTCATGAAATCAACGACTTCTACTGATCCTGCAGCACATATCCGACCTAAATCATTTCGGCCAAGATCTACCAACATTAAATGTTCTGCGCGCTCCTTAGGATCTGCAAGAAGTTCTTCGCCCAACCGCTTATCTTCTTCTGGAGATGATGAGCGTTTTCGTGTACCGGCGATCGGATGAACCATCACCTCACCTTGTGTCACTTTTACTAGCGCTTCTGGACTTGATCCCACCACTTCTATGCCACCTTCGAATCTAAAGAGATACATATACGGAGATGGATTGCGAAGTCGCAACATACGATACACATCAATTGCATCAGCGGTGCACTCCATGGAAAAACGTTGCGATAAAACAATTTGGAAAGCTTCACCGGCGAGAATCTCTTCCTTTGCAAGGCCAACTTTTGCGATGAACTCTTCATGGCTGAAGTTCCGATTAAAGATAGGCTCAGTATGTGAACTGATGTGTGCGATATGTCCTTCGAGTGGAGCTGCCAGTTCGCCTTGCATTCGATCTAAACGTCTCTGCGCGTCTTCAAACGCCTCATCTACGCGATCATCGCTCCCATCCCAGTTAATTGCATTAGCAATCAAAGTGATAGTTCCATCTGCGTGATCAAGAACTGCTAGATCACTTGTCAACATAAAAGCTATTTCAGGTAGCGGAATATCTTTGACCGCCAGCGAAGGTAATTTCTCAAGCCCTCTGACACTGTCATAACTCATGTATCCAACTAGTCCACCAGTAAGTGGTGGTAGTCCAGCAATCTTCGGTGAACGTAGATGCGATGCGGACTGGCGGAGCGCTTCTAAAGGATCAATCCCTTGTGGCGCTCCAGCTGGTGCGACACCAATCCAATGCGCTTTGCCATCTTTTTCGCTCAGCGTTGCCTGAGAGTGTGCTCCAATAAATGAATAGCGTGACCATGCACCGCCATGTTCGGCTGATTCAAGGAGAAAGGAACCCGCCGAATTTCCAGTCAACTTACGATAGACACCAAGTGGAGTTTCACCATCTGCTAAAAGTTTTCTATAAACAGGAATTACGTTGTACGTGGATGCATACTCTCTAAATTCTTGAAGATTCATAGCATCACGAACTAATTGTTCTCATCTTTGGTTGGATAAATCTCGCGATGGAAACAGGTAAATTCTCCTGTGTGGCAAGCCGAACCTTCTTGCTCAACTTGAAACAGAATCGCATCCCCATCGCAATCGATAGAGATTGAGACAACTTTTTGAAGGTGACCTGATGTCTCGCCTTTCTTCCAGAGCTGGTTACGCGAGCGGCTGAAATATGTTGCAAAACCAGATTCAATCGTGAGTGCTAGAGATTCTGTATTGACGTAGGCAAGCATTAAGACCTCACCTGAGAGACTGTCTTGCGCAATAGCAGGCATTAAGTCATCAGAGTTCTTGAGAAGTTCAAGAATCGCAGTAGAAAGAGAGAGGCTCACAGGGCAATTGTGCCTTAGGTCAGTGCACTCGTGCGCACAGAATATCCATGCTCAGCTAAGTACTTCTTCACATCACTAATGCGATGAACTCCAAAATGAAAGACACTCGCGGCCAAGAGAGCATCTGCCCCTGCCTCGATTGCAGCTGCGAAGTCCTCAAGTGAGCCCGCTCCCCCGCTAGCGATAAGCGGAAGTGACGAGATCTCACGAACTCTTGAAATCATTCCGATGTCATACCCGGCACGTGTTCCGTCAGCATCCATCGAGTTGAGAAGAATTTCTCCGACACCGAGTGCGGTTGCTTTCTCAATCCATTCGAGTGCATCAATACCAGCGCTGGTTCGTCCACCATGAGTTGTAACTTCGAAACCCGAAACCGTTCGTGCTCTCCGAGCATCAACTGATAAGACTAGGACTTGAGTTCCAAAGCGATCTGCAATTTCAGATATTAACTCTGGACGAGCAATCGCGGCAGTGTTGACCGAAACCTTATCTGCACCAGAACGCAGTAGGCGATCAACATCGTCGACAGTTCGCACTCCCCCACCAACAGTTAGAGGGATGAACACCTGCTCAGCAGTTCTGCCTACGACGTCATATGTTGTTTCCCGATTTGCAACGCTAGCTGAAATATCTAGGAAGGTGAGCTCGTCAACGCCTTCTGCATCGTAAAGCTTTGCCATCTCAACTGGATCGCCAGCATCAACGAGATCGGTAAAGTTCACACCCTTAACTACTCGCCCCTCATTAACATCAAGACAAGCGATGATCCGAGAAGATAAAGTCATGAGCGCGTCACTTCTAGCGCTTGCTCCAAAGTAAATGCTCCGGCGTACAGCGCCTTGCCAACTATCGCTCCCTCAACGCCAACCTGGCTAAGTGCGCAGAGCGCTTTGATATCTTCAAGGCTAGAAATTCCACCACTTGCGACAACCGGTTTCTTGGTAGCAGCGCATACCTCTTTAAGTAGCTCTAGATTCGGACCCTGCAACGTTCCATCCTTAGTTACATCGGTAACGACATAACGGGCGCACCCATCTGATTCAAGGCGCGCTAACGTTTCAAAGAGATCGCCACCTTCCTGAGTCCAACCTCGTGCCGCAAGAACATGTCCGCGAACATCTAATCCAACTGCGATGCGATCACCATGCTCTGCAATTACACGTGAGGTCCACTCAGGATCTTCGAGAGCAGCGGTTCCAAGATTTACTCTGCGACATCCGGTAGCTAAGGCGCGCATCAGTGACTCATCATCACGAATACCACCTGAGAGCTCAACGTCAATATCTAAACGACCCACGACCTCTGCTAGAAGCGCGCTATTTTCGCCACGACCAAAGGCTGCATCTAAATCAACAAGGTGTAACCACTCGGCTCCTGATTTTTGAAAATCAAGAGCGACTTCAAGTGGAGAGCCATAAATACTTTCACGTGCAAGCTCACCCTGAACCAGGCGAACTGCGCGACCATCTTTGACATCTACAGCTGGCAAAAGTTCCAGATAACTTTTTGGAATGCTCATAGCGACTTACTCCAATTCTTAATCAGCGCAAGACCTGCTCGTCCAGATTTTTCAGGATGAAACTGCGTTGCACTGAGCGCGCCATCTTCTGTTGCAGCCAGAAACTTCTCACCATGTGTGGCGTAGGTATTGACTGATCCAGGTAACTCTCGGGCAGCGTAGGAATGCACGAAGTAGAAGGACTCACCTTCAACTCCTTTGAACAAGAGAGACTTCGAATCTGGTTCAACGCTATTCCAACCCATATGCGGCAAAACAGGTGCGTATAATTTGCTTACTGATGTCGGCCAAATTTTGATTCCCGCATGTGCGCCATTCTCATCGCTATCTGCAAAAAGAACTTGCATTCCAATACAGATACCGATGGTGGGACGTGATTGTTTATAACGTGCATGAATTACTTCAGCGGCTTTGACTTTATCTAATCCACTCATACAAGCAGAGAATGCGCCAACTCCTGGAACTACTAATCCAGCGGCTTCACGTGCAACATCTGGATCTGAGGTAAGAATGACTTCGTGACCAGAAGTTTCAAACGCTCGAACTGCCGATCGAAGGTTGCCTGAACCGTAATCCAGAATTGCAATTATTGAAATTAGAGTGAACCCTTTGTTGAAGGGATACCGCTTACCCGTCCATCAAGGGCGACTGCATCACGGAGTGCGCGAGCAACAGCCTTGAATTGTGCCTCGAAGACATGGTGAGCATTGCGTCCCTCAAGAACGCGGATGTGAAGTGCAATGCGCGCTTCAGCCACAATAGATTCCCAAATGTGCTTACCTAAAGTTGTATCAAATGTTCCGATGAGTTCAACGATTTCTGGTTGACGATGAACAAGGTAAGGTCGACCTGATAGATCGACTGCTGCCTGAACAAGTACCTCATCGAGTGGAACCATGGCATCACCAAAGCGACGGATCCCAGCCTTATCACCGAGGGCTTCACGAAGAGCCTGTCCGAATGCAAGGGATGTATCTTCAACGGTGTGGTGCGAGTCAACATCGACATCGCCTTCAGTCTTTACCGTGAGATCAAATCCTGAATGCTTTCCAAGTTGGGAGAGCATGTGATCGAAGAAGGGCACTCCTGTATCAACGTTGATCTGACCACTTCCATCGAGATTGAGCTCGACTAGAACCTTTGATTCTTTAGTTGTTCGTTCAACTCGTGCAGTTCTCATGATTTCTCCTTAGCCAGGCACTCTCGTAGCGCGTATAAAAACTTTTCATTTTCGGCGCCGGTGCCGATTGTGGTGCGTAAGTACCCTGATAATCCCACATCTCGAATCAAAATTCCTCGATCAAGCATCTCCTGCCATAACTGCGCCGATGAAGATGTGAAGCCTGTGAAAAGTAAGAAGTTCGCCTGGCTTGGAAGGACGGTGAGCCCCATCTCGCGTAGTGATGCTGCAACACGCTCTCGCTGAGTCCGTAGTTGGGCAACGCCGGACAGTAACTCGTCTTTGAAGTCTAAAGCTACTAAGGCAGCCCCTTGCGTAAGAGTGCTCAAATGATAAGGAAGTCTGACTAACATCATTGCTTCGACAACCGATGGATGTGCAAGTAGATAACCCACACGAGCACCAGCGAAGGAAAATGCTTTGCTCATTGTGCGGATAACAATGATCTGTGGATATTTCGCGATAAGAGTTACCGCCGAGGCTTCGTCAGAAAATTCAGCGTAGGCCTCGTCAACAATAAGTAACCCTGGAACTGATTGTGCAATTTTCTCAATATCGCTGATTGATATCGCTTCACCGGTTGGATTATTAGGGGTTGTAATAAAAGTGAGTGCCGGTGCCGCCTGTGAGATCTGAGTTATCGCATTATCGATATCAAGTGAAAAATCAGAACGGCGCTTGCCATCTATCCACTGTGTCGATGTCACCCGAGCGATCAGCGGGTGCATCGAATACGACGGAAGGAAACCGATAGCGTCACGATCTCCGAAGGCAAGAAATAACGATTGAATAATTTCATTGCTTCCATTTGCAACCCATACCTGAGGCGCTGTAAATGATGTTCCAGATAATTCATTGATATAACGCGCTAATCTAGATCGAAGTGCGAGTGCATCTCGGTCTGGATATCGATTAAGGCTTGATGCAACTTCGGAAACTCGAGACGCAATCGCTGAAACAAGTTCGGGTGAAAGAGAAAAGGGATTCTCATTTGTATTAAGACTTGCCTCAGCTTCAACCTGTGGCGCACCATAAGCAGATAGCGGTGCAAGAGATTCTCGAAGCGGAAGCCATGTAGGCCAGCGTGAATCTGTCATCGCTCTTCCAGCCGTGCACTCATAGCTTGACCATGTGCGGGTAGGTCTTCTGCCTGAGCGAGTGTGATGACGGTGGGCGCGATATCTCTAAATGCGCTCTCGCTGTACTCGATGAAGTGCAGGCCACGAAGAAACGTCGCTACCGAAAGTCCACTGCTGTGACAGGCGCATCCGCCTGTAGGTAGAACGTGATTAGAGCCAGCTGAGTAATCTCCGAGAGAGACTGGAGTGAAATTACCAATAAAGACCGCGCCAGCATTTCTGATCTTTGCGCTATCTCCCTGTGCATCTTTGGTTTGAATTTCAAGGTGCTCAGCGGCATAGGCGTTCACAACATCTATTCCTTGTGCAATGTCATCGACAATTGCAATTGCGCTCTGAATTCCAGAGAGAGCAGTAGTTATACGCTCTGAGTGCTTTGTGAGTGTGACTTGTCTTGCAAGCTCTTTTTCAACCGCCTCAGCGAGAGCGATCGAAGGAGTGACTAAAACTGCAGCCGCAATGACGTCGTGCTCTGCTTGACTGATGAGATCCGCAGCAACATTTCTAGCATCTGCCGTCTCATCTGCAAGAATTGCAATTTCTGTCGGACCGGCCTCTGAATCAATTCCAATGACACCACGCAGCGCACGCTTTGCTGCTGCAACATAGATATTGCCAGGACCAGTAACCATGTCGCACTTTTCGCAGAGGTCTTTCATTCCGTAAGCAAATAGGGCAACCGCTTGTGCGCCACCAACGGCGTAAACCTCAGTAATTCCAAGAAGTGCGCAAGTAGCAAGAATGGTTGGGTGTGGCAATCCCCCGTGATCTTTCTGTGGCGGTGATGCAACTGCAATGCTTTCGACTTGTGCGATCTGAGCTGGAATAACGTTCATCATCACACTAGATGGATAGACAGCACGCCCACCAGGTACATATAGACCAACACGATCTACTGGGATCCAGCGTTCGGTAACGGTTCCGCCATCTACAACTTTTGTTGTGTGTGGAGCGCGCACTTGATCGTTATGAACTTTGCGAATTCGCTCTATCGAAATTTCTAAGCTGCGGCGAATCTCAGGATCGAGTTCGGCAAGGGCTGCTTCCAGCGCACTTTGTGGAACTCGAAGTGATGGTGGTCGTACTCCATCGAACTCTTCGCCAAGAGCGTATAAATCCTCTTCGCCGCCATTTTTTACTCTGCTCAAAATAGGCGTGATTAACTTCATCGCCTCATTGACATCAAGGGTTGCGCGAGGCAAGAGGTCTTGGACTTCTGCCTTGGAGTGGCGAACACCGCGTAGATCAACTCTTCTCATCACTGGCACAGTCTACTTTGAGCAACCGCTCGGATGAGGCGTGAATTCCTAGCTTTAACTACGTACTAGGCAATCTGGACCGAGGATGCTCTTGAGGTCAGCGCTCAGACTTGGCGAAGATGTGACGAGGGCGTCGATCTTCATTGTGGTGCTCTTACCTGAATCTTCAATATGGAGATGCACTTCTCGTTTTCCAGGATGAGATCGCAAGATCTCTTTCACTCTCTCGACAATCGGCGGAGTGCACTGTGAAATTGGAAGAGAAATCATGAGTGGACCCACTGGACCGCTTGATACATCGAGGGAACTCATTTCAACTGCGCTAAATCGCACCTGATCATCTCTATGATCAACTCGACCACGAATAGTGACGATGCGATCTTCTACAAGAGTGAGCGCATACTGAGTGTAAGTTTTGGCAAAGAAGAGAACTTCTAGCGAGCCCTCAAGATCTTCGACAGTCACGATCGCCCAAGAAGATCCTGTGCGCGAAACTTTACGGGAAATACTTGTAATCAATCCGCCGATGGTGACAAATCCATCCTGTGCTCCCCCGGCGTCGAGGAGTGCACTGATAGACATATCTGTATTGGAACGAAGAATGTGTTCCACACCCAAGAGCGGATGATCAGAGACATAGAGTCCGAGCATCTCGCGTTCGAAGGCAAGGAGCGTCGACTTATCCCACTCACCTTGTGGAAAATCTATTTCCAGACCGCTCATTGCTGAACTACCGATATCTCCAAAGAGATCAAATTGACCGATAGCTTCCGCTCGCTTGCTCTCAATCACGGCGTCAATTGCCTCAAGGTGAACTGCAACGAGTGCCTTTCGGTGATGGCCAAGATCATCGAAGGCTCCTGCTTTGATCAGAGATTCGATTGTTTTCTTGTTGCAGACCTGTGCGTCAACCTTTGCTAGGAAATCTCCAAAAGATGTGAAATTTCCTCTAGCCTCGCGTGCACTCTTAATCGAAGCGACTACACCCTCACCAACATTGCGAATGGCTGCAAGACCGAAGCGAATATCTTTTCCGCGTGGGGTGTACTCAGAATTTGATTCATTGACATCTGGCGGCAGAACGCTAATTCCCATTCGTCGACTCTCGGAAAGATAGAGCGCTGACTTATCTTTATCGTCACGAACACTTGTAAGAAGGGCGGCCATGTATTCGGTGGGATAATTTGCTTTGAGATAGGCAGTCCAGAAGGAGACAACTCCATAACCAGCTGAGTGTGCGCGGTTAAATGCGTAGTCAGAGAATGGAATAAGAACTTCCCAGAGTCTCTTGATTGCAGCATCGCCAAATCCATTAGCTTTCATTCCCGCTTCAAAGGGAACGTACTCGGTATCTAGAATCTCTTTATTCTTCTTTCCCATCGCCTTACGCAATAGATCTGCGCGACCTAGAGAGAAGCCAGCCACCTTCTGGGCAATAGCCATTACCTGCTCTTGATAGACAATCAGGCCGTAGGTATCACCCAAAATATCTGCCAAGGGTTCACGAAGTTCAGGATGAATAGCTTCAACTGGTTTGCGACCATTTTTACGATCCGCATAGTTGTTATGTGCGTTCTCACCCATTGGTCCAGGGCGGTAGAGCGCAATCACAGCCGAGATATCTGCAAATGAATCGGGTGACATGCTGCGAAGAAGAGCGCGCATTGGTCCACCGTCGAGCTGGAAGACGCCTAACGTGTCGCCTCGTCCAAGTAGTTCAAACGTCTTGGCATCACTAAGCGGTAAATCTTCGAGCACAACGTCAATGCCAAGATTGAGTTTTATATTCTCTAGCGCATCATCTAAGACAGAAAGATTTCGAAGTCCCAAAAAATCCATCTTGAGTAGACCGGTTGCTTCACAGGCACCCATATCAAATTGAGTGATGATTGCTCCATCTGCTTCACGACGATGAATCGGAATAACATCAAGTAGCGGTTCGCGCGAAAGAATAACGCCAGCAGCATGAACGCCCCATTGACGTTTCAGTCCTTCTAAACCACGCGCAAGATCTACTACGCGCTTGGAGTCAACATCAGTGTCATAGAGTGTGCGGAATTCCCCAGCTTCTCCATGTCGAGCATCATCCTTATCAAAGACACCACCAAGAGTGATGTCTTTACCCATAACCGATGGAGGCAAGGCTTTGGTGAGTTTTTCACCAATTACGTATGGATAACCTAGAACTCGAGTGGCATCCTTAAGAGCTTGTTTAGATTTAATTGTTCCAAAAGTAATGATCTGAGCAACGCGATCATCACCGTACTTCTGTGTTGCATAGCGAATCATCTCTGATCTACGACGTTCATCGAAGTCGAGATCGATATCGGGCATAGAGATTCGCTCTGGATTGAGGAATCGCTCAAAAAGTAGCCCGTGTTCTATTGGATCTAATCCAGTAATACCAAGCGCATAAGCAACAAGTGAACCTGCAGCAGATCCACGACCAGGACCAACACGAATTCCAACCTCACGCGCATGCGAACAGAGATCTGCGACTACAAGGAAGTACCCAGGGAATCCCATTTTGATCATGACATCGAGTTCGTAATCAAGGCGTGCAACATGTTCTGGAGTTGAGCGATCTCCCAAACGTTTCTTTAGGCCCTCATGAGAAAGAGCTCGCAGCCAGGAATCTTCCGTCTGTCCAGCAGGTACTTCGAATTGAGGCAGGAGATTTTCGCCTTCACGCAGAGTGACATTGCATCGCTCTGCAATGAGCAAGGTGTTATCGCATGCTTCTGGAATCTCTTTGAAGAGTTCACGCATCTGAGCCGCGGTCTTTACGTAGAACTCACTATTGTCGAATTTAAAGCGCTTGGGATCGGCAAGAGTTGATCCCGATTGAACACAGAGAAGAGCTTCGTGCGCAGGAGCATCTTCATGAAATACATAGTGGAGATCATTGGTAGCAAGGAGTGGGAGCTTTAGTTCTTTACCTAACTTGAGCAGATCTGCCTTAACGCGATTCTCAATATCGATCCCGTGATCCATCACTTCAAGATAGAAATTTGCCGCTCCGAAAATATCTCGGTAATCACTTGCTGCGCGAAGAGCCTCTCGATAATTTCCCATACGAAGTCGTGTTTGAATCTCGCCACCAGGGCAACCCGTTGTTGCGATGAGTCCATCTGCATACCGAGAGAGCAGTTCACGATCCATGCGAGGCTTGTAGTAATAACCTTCAAGAGAAGCAAGGGAAGAGAGACGAAAGAGGTTTGCAAGCCCCTGATTATTTTCGGCCAAGATCGTCATGTGGGTATATGCGCCACCACCAGATACATCATCTTCGCCACCACTTGCCCACTGCACTTTTTTCTTCTCGTGTCGTGATTCTGGTGCTACATAAGCTTCAATACCGATGATCGGTTTCACGCCAACCTTGGTGGCCTGTTTGTAAAATTCAAATGCCCCGAAAACGTTTCCGTGATCTGTCATCGCAATTGCGGGCATTTCTTGGCGCGCAACCTCGGCTACTAAATCCCCCACGCGCGCAGCACCATCGAGCATTGAGTACTCGGTGTGGACGTGCAGATGCACAAATGAATCTGAAGGATTGCCGCTCATAGGCTGGCTAAATTAGCACTTACGGAATGACTGCATCGGATAGCAACGCCAAACAAGCCTGAAGGTCATCTGGATAGTCAGCCTTGAACTCCATCTGCTCTTCAGTGATGGGGTGGGTAAAGCGAAGCTCCTTAGCGTGAAGCCATGGTCGCGCCATCGCCAGCGACTTAGCGAGCACTGGATCTGCCCCGTAGGTAGTGTCACCAACCAATGGATGGTTGAGTGCACTGAAGTGGACTCGAATCTGATGGGTACGTCCGGTTTCGAGTTCGACCTTGATCATACTCACCGAACGGTAATACTCGATGAGTTCATAGTGCGTGATGCTCTCTTTGCCATCTGCAACAACGGCAAATCGGTGATCAACTTTTGGATGACGATCGATTGGTGCATCGATTGTGCCCGTCGGTGGATCAATGTGTCCTTGAATAAGTGCGTGATACGTCTTATCAACACTTCGCGTTCGAAATGCTTCCTTCAAAACTGTAAAGGCACGATCAGTCTTGGCAACAACCATCAAACCACTGGTACCAACATCGAGGCGATGAACAATTCCTGTTCGCTCAGCCGCCCCTGATGTTGAGATGGTGTAACCGGCTGCAGCTAGCGCTCCAACAACCGTAGGTCCATGCCACCCTGGACTTGGGTGTGCCGCGCATCCCACTGGTTTGTTGATTACGAGAATGTGATCATCATTATAGACAACTTCTAAACCTTCTAAAGGCGTGAGTGGGATTGGCTCGCGCTCGATTGTCTCCGGAAGTAAGACGTCAATTACTTGTGCAGCACTCACGCGATCAGATTTACCCAGCGCTTTGCCTTCGCAGGTGATATCTCCATCTTCAATCAACCGCACAATTGCCGATCGAGAAAGCCCAAGCACCCGAACGAGTGCACTATCAATACGTTCACCTGCAACGCCCTCAGGAACGCTCAACGTTCGTAATTCTCTAGCCATGGTTCTCCTCGACTACTTCTGCGCGCCTGGTGGGGCAAAAGGAGGAATCTCCTTGGCGATTAAGAGTACTGATAGTAACGCTGCGCAGACTATTGCAATATCGGCAACGTTAAATACCGGCCAACGCGGAAGTTCGATCCAATCGATCACATGACCGTTAAATAAGGATGGTTCTCTAAAAATTCGATCTGTGAGGTTTCCGAGAATGCCACCTAGGGCAAGGCCTAAGACTGCTGCCCACCAGCGATGTGCAATCTTGATTGCGTAGTAGGCAATTACACCAACTGCTAGAAGAGCAAGAATTGTGAAGATAAAGGTGAAGCTTGTGCCAAAACTAAATGCAGCTCCTGGGTTGAAGACCAACCGCAGTTGAAGAACTGATCCGACTACTTTGATCGGCTGCACTTGACTCACATTATTTAGAGCCCACACCTTTGTTGAGTAATCTATCAACCAGATGAAAGCTGCAAGAAAGTAGAGGCGTTGCCAGTGATGGGTGATTCTTGCCAGAGGCACCTTTAGCGTCGCTCTTCTTTCTGCTTACAGATCATGCACAGAGTTGCTCGTGGAAATACTTGCAAGCGCTCTTTACCAATTGGGTTTGAACAATCTTCACAATTCCCATAAGTCTTATTATCGATACGATCGAGAGCTCGCTCTGTCTGCAAAACCATATCTCGCGCATTGATAACAAGTGACATCTCATGTTCCCGCTCGAAGGTCTTTGTGCCAGAGTCAGCTTGATCATCTCCTGCACCTTCGCCAGAATCTGCGATCAACGCTTCCATCTCGGTTTCAATCAATTCCAGTTCGTGCTTGAGGCGAAGTAGCTCTTTAGAAAGTTCGATACGGATCGCCTTAAGCTCTGCAGCACTCCATGGGGTTTCCCCCGCTGATGCCGTGACAGGTGTAGGAGCGGATTTGATCGGCTTAAGTGGTGCCACTTTCTTTCCACTCTTTACCGGACGTGGTGGAGGTGGCATTACGAGGCGACGCTCTTCAACGACAGGAGCTGCAACAGGGGCAATCACAGTTGCAACTGAAACTGTCTGCGACTTCTCATCAACAGTCAACGTTGGCTTGCCAGCTTTAGATGGGAAAGGTCGTCCTGGCACACTCTTCTTTACCGGAGCCTTGGCAGGTGCTTTCTTTGCTGGAACTTTTTTAGCAGCAACTTTCTTTACTGGAGCTTTCTTTGCTGGAGTTTTCTTTGCAATTTTCTTAGCAGGTGCTTTCTTCGCGACCTTCTTCACTGCAGCTTTCTTGGCAGGGGCCTTTTTCGCGGGAGCTTTCTTCGCCGCCTTCTTGACTACCTTTTTTGCTGACACGCCGCGCACCTTATGCGCTTTTTCGACTTCTACCAAATAGGCCACTCACGAACGAGGCTAAAATATTGCAGCGCTCATTGCGCATGCGGCGATTGCGGCAGGTGAAGAGCCCTGCATTAGACTCGGCACCCTCATGAGCTCACAATTTCGCCCACTCGCAGCCCAGATCGACCTACCTGCGATGGAGCACTCAATTCTTGCGATGTGGGCTGACCAATCAATTTTCGAACGATCACTCAAAGCGCGTGAAGGCCAGATTCCATGGACTTTTTACGAAGGTCCACCTACTGCCAATGGAATGCCTGGAACGCACCATATTGAAGCTCGCGTATTTAAGGATGTCTTTCCACGTTTCCATACGATGAAGGGCAAGTTCGTTACGCGAAAAGCTGGATGGGATTGTCATGGCCTTCCCGTTGAAATTGCCGTTGAGAAAGAGTTGGGATTTTCGGGCAAGGGCGATATCGAAAAATTTGGCATCGCTGCCTTTAATGACAAGTGTCGAGAGTCAGTCACGCGACATGTAGGCGCATTCACAACGATGACAGAACGCATGGGCTTCTGGGTTGATTTTGATCAAGCGTATTGGACTATGTCGCCTGAGTATGTCGAGAGCGTTTGGTGGTCGCTGAAAGAGATCTGGAAGAAAGGTCTCCTTGTGCAAGACCATCGCGTTGCGCCTTACTGTCCGCGATGTGGCACAGGTCTTTCAGATCACGAATTAGCACAAGGTTATGAAACAGTCACTGATCCTTCTGTCTTTATCCGATTTCCGATTACCTCTGGTGAATTAGTTGATCTCAAAGCGTCCTTACTCGTTTGGACAACTACTCCGTGGACTCTAGTTTCAAATACTGCAATCGCAGTTCACCCAGATGTTGATTATGTGGCAGCCCGAGTAACACATGAAGATGCATCCGAAGTTCTTGTTGTGGCAGAGGCGCTGATTGGTAGTTTGACTGGGGATGTAGAGATTCTCAAAACCTTCAAGGGCGCATCCCTTGAACGAGTGACATATTCGCGCCCGCTCGATTTTGTCGAGATCCCGGATGCGCACTTTGTTGTCCTGGCAACCTACGTCACTACCGAAGATGGAACTGGCCTTGTGCATCAAGCACCTGCATTCGGAGCCGACGACTTGCAGGTATGTCGTAGCTATGGATTGCCTGTCGTTAACCCGATTGCTCCGAACGGAACATTCTTACCAGAAGTACCAATGGTCGGCGGTCTCTTCTTTAAAGAAGCTGATAAGCCGCTTGTAAAGGAGCTGAAATCTCGCGGCGTACTTTATAAGCACCTTCAATATGAGCACTCTTATCCACATTGCTGGCGATGCCACACAGCGCTGATCTACTACGCACAACCATCGTGGTACATCCGCACGACTTCTATCAAGGATGCCCTCATCCGTGAAAACGAGAAAACTAATTGGCATCCAGAGACGATCAAGACCGGTCGTTATGGAGATTGGCTCAACAACAACATTGATTGGGCTCTTTCACGAAACAGATTCTGGGGTACTCCCCTACCGATCTGGCGATGTGAGAATAAGCATGAGATCTGTGTAGATTCACTCAAAGAACTTGGCCAATTAGCTGGAGCAGATTTGCTTGAGCTAGATCCACATCGTCCATACGTTGATGACATCACTTTCGAATGTGCAGAATGTACGAGCACGATGGTGCGAGTCCCAGAAGTTATTGACTGCTGGTTTGACTCCGGTGCGATGCCATTTGCTCAATGGGGATATCCACATAAGGAAGGTTCGAAAGAGAAATTTGAAGCGGCCTACCCTGCCGACTTTATCTGTGAAGCGATCGACCAAACACGCGGTTGGTTCTACACGCTGATGACAATTGGCACCCTAGTCTTTGATGAATCCTCATATAAGGATGTTCTCTGCTTAGGTCACATCCTTGATAAGGATGGGCGCAAGATGAGTAAGCATCTAGGAAATGTTCTAGAGCCGATTGCTCTGATGGATCAACATGGTGCCGATGCTGTCCGTTGGTACATGCTGGCAGCTGGATCTCCTTGGTCTGCCCGTCGCGTCGGCCATGATGCCATCAGCGATGTTGTGCGAAAGACGCTTCTGACTTACTGGAACACAATCTCGTTCCACTCACTTTACGCCCACGCATCCAACTTTGATCTAGCCCAATCTCCTGCAGTTAAAGATCGTTCTTTGATGGATCACTGGATTTTATCTGAACTCAATATCCTGATCGAAGAAGTCGATAAGGCATATACCGAATTCGATTCTCAACAAGCTGGTCGAGTGCTAGCTGCATTTATCGATGATCTCTCTAACTGGTATGTGCGTCGCTCTCGTCGACGTTTTTGGGATGGAGATGCTGCAGCTCTTGCAACGCTTCACGAATGCTTAGAGACCCTGACACAACTTCTTGCACCGATGGTGCCATTTATTTCAGAGCATGCATGGCAAGAGTTGATCCGTCCGGCACGCAAGGAATCTGCAGCATCTGTGCATCTGACAGATTTTCCTGTCACAGATTCACAATTGATCAATCGCACATTGAGCACCCAAGTTGCCATGACTCGTCGAGTTGTCGAGCAAGGACGAGCAGCTCGCGCTGAATCTGGCATCAAGATTCGTCAACCTCTTGGACGTGCTCTCATCTCAGCAACTGGTTGGGACAAACTCCCGGCTGAAATGAAAGATCAGATCGCAGATGAGCTCAATGTTATGAATCTTGCTGACATCGCAGATGCCGATGGCGACCTTGTAGATATCTCAATTAAGGCAAACTTCAAATCTCTGGGTGCTAAATATGGCGCAGAAGTTCAGGCAGTGGCAAAACTCATCGCCGCGGCCGATGCAACTCAGCTGGTTACAACCTTACGAAGCCTGCAGAGCGCAACTCTTGGGGCTTTTGAGATTGATCTGGGTGACCTGGTTGTTACTGAAGTCCCAAAGAGCGGCTGGATGGTTGCAAGCCACGATGGTGAGTCTGTAGCACTTGATTTAACACTTACCCCAGAGCTCATTGAAGCGGGTGTAGTCCGTGAAGTTATTCGCTTTATTCAGGAGCGCCGCAAGAGTGATGGGCTGGATATTTCAGATCGCATCATTGTGACCTTTAGCGCTCTGCCTCAGACTGTTGCAGCAATCTCTGCACAGGACTCTCACATTTGCGGTGAGGTGCTAGCAACTTCACTCACATGGGACGAGTCGATGGCATTGGGTGAGAATGAACTTGGAATTGCACTCACTCTCAAGAAAGCTTAAAACTTGCCTCGACAATCTTTGTCGCGAAATTGAGCGCAAGTAAGATCACAATAAAAGATAGATCAAGTGCCACTCCACCAATTCTAAGTGGCGGAATAAATCGGCCAACAAACTTCATTGGTGGGTCTGTGATTGCATAGACAATTTCAAAGAGAGCGATTACCCCACTCTTTGGGCGCCAATTGCGGGCAAACATCCTCACATAATCAATGATGATGCGCGCGAAAAGTAACCACGTAAAAAAGGTGAGTACGTTAAGAATGAGATCTCTAAACAACATAAGTGTGAGGAGTACTTACTTAGCTCTGATTATAAAAACTTGCTTGCGCATACGCAGCTTTATCTTCAGTGCGCACGATTACATTTGCTGGTGAGATGAGAAATACAACGCTGGTAATCTTTTCAATCCGACCTCGAAGTCCAAAGGCTAAACCGCTTGCAAAATCTACAAGTCGCTTACGTTCTGATTCATCCATGTCATCGAGATTGATGATCACTGGATTACCTTCGCGATAGTGCTCTGCCATTTGACGAGCATCTGAATATGAACGTGGATGTAGCGTGACAATGTTGTATGAAGGTTCAAGATCGAGGACTGGGTCAGCCTCATCGGTGCGTCCGCCGATAACAGTGACACCATTTCTAGAGGTTGTAGGAGTTGTCGTGGCAATAGCTTTGACACGTTCCTCGCGACGATCCTCTTTCGGCTTAACTTCACCGGTAGCTCCCTCTGGACCATCAACCAGGCCGAGGTACTCCATTACTTTATTGAGTGCAGACATGACGCTAATTTTACGCGTGAGTCGCGCGGGGACCGAGTATTTGGCTACCTACGCGGATGTGTGTCGCACCATGGGCGATAGCAATTTCATAATCTCCGCTCATTCCTGCTGAAATCGATTGTGCCGTCGGAAACTCCAGACGAAAGCGCCGAGCTAATTCAGCCATTTGAGAAAATGCCTCTTCCGGCTCGGCTTGGACGGGTGGAACAACCATAAGACCAACAAGATCTAGGTGCGATGATAAAGAAATCGCCTGGCCTAGGGCTAGCAAGTCATCCCCGACTACTCCTGCTCTGGATGCATCACCATCGAGTGAAATTTGAATAAAGGTATTCAATCGTTTTCCAGGAATTTCCCCTAAAGCTCTATCAAACTTTGCGACATGAGAGAGATCATCCAATGAATGAACCGTGTGAGCCCAGGAAGAAATAGCGGCGATTTTGTTGCTTTGAATCTGACCTTGGAAATGCCAATGTGCGGAGACGATGGATGACTTTTCAAGACCTTCAGCGCTCCTGTTTTCACCAAAATGAGTGATGCCTAATTGGTGGAGAATCTCAACATCGCTGGCTGGATAAGTCTTTGTAACAGCAACGAGAGTGACTTCTTCAGCCTTACGCGAAACTCGTGCTGTCGCATCATGTATGCGCCTTTGCACATCTGCAAGGGAGCGCGAAAGCTCATCCTTACGATCAAGCCCGCTCATAACCACACAACTCCCACTTGACGCCCCGTCACACCATCTCTGCGATAAGAATAGAGGTTGTTATCTTCAACGGTACACCTTCCTTCATCAATGACTTTAACCCCAAGGCTCTCCAATTGATCAATGAGTGCACGCGATAAGTCGAGAGCAAATCCTCCTTCTCGAGTCTTAGATGCAGCTAGTGGAAAACTCTTCGTCACATCATCATAAATATCTTGGGAGACCTCATAACAGTGGCCGCATATTGATGGGCCAACAACAGCTGTGATATCAGATGGGCCATGAGAGCGCATTTCTTGAATTGCTTCTACCCCAACTTTATTCATAAGGCCTTTGCGTCCAACATGGACGGCAGCAACTGTCTGTGTACTTGCCAGCAGAAGAGGAATGCAATCTGCAACCATCACTGCAAGGCCGATGCCCGCTATTTGAGTAACAAGAGCATCAGCTGTTGGTGGCGACATAATCCGCCTACCTATTGTGACTACTGTGTTGCCGTGCACTTGATCCATGAATTGGATGGGCAGGGCAAGATCGCTCTCAAGACGTGCACGGTTAGCAAGCACGGTGGCGCCATCATCTCCCACATGAGTTGCAAAATTGCGTGAAAGAAAAGCACCGGTGGATAACCCACCGGTGCGATCTGTAAAACTGTATTTCACTATTACTTCATAAAGTCTGGCACGTCGATATCGTCTTCAGCGACGAGTTCTTCGAATTTCACGCGCTTTGCAGGCTTGATTTCATCTAGATCCATCGCCACCACAAGCGGATCATTATCAGGAAGGGGATTAGCCACTCCACTCAGGGTCGCTGCATCGATGACAGGAACTGCCACCCGCTTAGGCTCTCCCCCATCAAATCCTGCGGCGATTACGGTAATACGGACTTCATCACCGAGCGCATCATCGATTGTGGTTCCGAAGATAATCCGTGCATCAGGATGTGCAGCCGCTTGAACAAGTTCGCACGCTTCGTTGATTTCAAAGAGACCAAGATCTGAACCACCGGCAACCGAGAGTAGAACACCCATGGCGCCATCGATTGATGCTTCAAGGAGTGGGCTAGAGATTGCAAGTTCGGCCGCTCTGATTGCTCTGTTCTCACCGCGAGCTGAACCAATTCCCATAAGAGCTGAACCAGCATCTGTCATAACGGTTTTCACATCTGCAAAGTCAAGATTAATCAGTCCTGGCTGAGTAATGATTTCAGTAATTCCTTGAACACCCGAGAGCAGAACTTGATCTGCACTTCTAAATGCATCGACTGCGGTGATATTACGATCAGAGATTGCTAGGAGTCGATCGTTTGGAATAACAATTAGCGTATCTACTTCACTACGAAGGAGCTCGATACCTTCATCTGCTTGACGCATCCGAATTTTTCCTTCGAATGAGAAGGGACGAGTAACAACGCCAATAGTGAGTGCACCAAGATCGCGTGCAATTTTGGCAACGATTGGAGCGCCACCTGTACCGGTACCGCCACCTTCGCCAGCAGTAACAAAAACCATATCTGCGCCGCGAAGTATTTCTTCAATTTCTTCAGTGTGATCAATTGCAGCTTGACGTCCTTTTTCAGGAGCAGCACCTGCACCTAATCCTTTTGTAGAAGCGCGACCAATATCTAATTTCACATCGGCATCACTCATGAGTAGATGTTGCGCATCTGTATTGATTGCGATGAACTCAACGCCTTTAAGGCCGACATCGATCATGCGATTAATCGCATTGACTCCTCCGCCACCAATTCCAACAACTTTGATGACAGCTAGATAATTCTGCGGTGCAGCCACGTGAGTCCTCCTTATGAACTATAAACCTCGCCTTGAGACTTACGATTCATCTCTCTAATGGCCGTCAACTTAGGGTGATCAATGGCTGCAATCAAACACCGACTCGAACTAATTCCTCATCTACAACTTGAGAGTTATTTTTACGATTTACTTCGCAATTTACTTCACAAATCACTTCACGATTGGTGCATGTGGTGCCACCACATCAATCACTTTAATTTGCTTATTCTCTGGCAGCTTGAGAAGTGAATTAATCACAGAGATTTTCAACTCCATATCTTGATTATCTCCCCATCGAATACGAATATCGCGACCTTCGAGAGTTGAGTTGAGGGTAAAAGTGTTGGTTGAGGATGCCATCATCGACGTGATGTTCTTGCGAAATTTCTCTGGCAGCTGGGTAAAGAGCTCGTTGGCCTTCAAAGCGCTCTCTGGGCTCTTCGCTGAAATGAGAGCCAGATCGGGATTGTTAAATCCTGGCAAGGAGAAGAGTTGGCCTTCTTCATCGATTGTCTGTCCCGGGACCTGATCGGAATTAAAGAAGGCTAACGGTTCACGAGGACTGATTTCGATTGAAACGGCACCACTCAACCAGTTCCTAGAAATAGCAACTTCTTTTACCCACGTGAGTTTTTCAACTTTTCTGGCAACTGATTGTGGATTTACTCGCGCTAGTTGTTGACCCACTTCAACCTGACTTCGCTTCTCTATTTCCACTTGTACCGCCGCGGTAGGTGCTCCTACGATCTCGACATTCTTCACGCTAAAGATAGAAGACCAACCCAAAAGATATGCCAGAGCGATAACAACCACTACCAAAATAGCCAATTGAGGCGAGAAGAGTTTTCGAGTGCGCGCTGACATTAGTGAGAGGACGGAGTTTCGAATCGTCGTTCAAGTCCTTGGGCAATGATTGGCGCTAAGGAATTCACATCTCCTGCACCTAAAGTGAGAATTACATCTCCAGGTTTAGCAATTGAAATTATCTCCTCCGATGCCTCAAGGAAATTAGGGATGAATTTTCCGTGCTGCATTTTCTGCACAATCAGCGAGGCGCTCACACCGGCTATTGGTTTTTCACTCGCTGGATATATCTCTAACAGGATTGCAAGATCAGCAAGGTCGAGAGTTGCGGCGAATTGATCGAGAAATGCTTGAGTTCTGGTGTATCTATGAGGTTGAAAGATCACAAGGACGCGACCGTCGCCTGCATATCGACGGGCAGCTGTCAGCGTGACATCGATTTCAGTCGGATGATGTCCGTAGTCATCGATCACTCTAATTCCTGCAATGCTCGCTTTAAGTTCGAATCTTCGTCCTGCACCTTGGAAGGATGCCAAACCCTCAAGCAGATCAGCTGCTGGCTGACCAAGAGAGAGTCCCATTGCTAGAGCGGCGGCGGCGTTGAGTAGATTGTGATGACCTGGAACTTGTAGCTCAATCGTTCCAACCGCTCTCCCCTTCCATAACGCGCGCGCCTTTGAGCCACCTGGTAGCAACTTAATGTTGTCGATGAGTAGATCCGAATTTTCGTCTTGTCCGTAGGAAATCTTGGTGGCGGCAAAATCAGTCGCTGCAATAGTGACCGCACCTGAATCGTCCTTGCAGTAGATGAAGAATCCGTCAGGGCTAATTGACTGCGCAAACTCAGTGAAAATGTTCATCACAGATTCTTCAGTGGCAAAAAAATCAACGTGATCATGTTCGACGTTTGTCACGATTGCACTAAAGGGGCGGTACTCCAAGAACGAGCCATCAGATTCATCCGCCTCAGCTACGAAGAGTTCACCAGTTCCTCGGTGAGCATTCGAGCCTGAAGCGGTGAGAGATCCGCCTATCGCAAAAGATGGATCCACTCCGCACGCTTGCAGCGCTACAGTAAGCATCGATGATGTTGTTGTCTTTCCATGCGTTCCTGCGACAGCAAGACTCTTGCTCGAAGACATGAGAATGGCGAGGGCTTGTGCTCGTGTGAGAAGTGGAAGCTCTAACTCCTGGGCGCGTTTAATTTCTGCATTGCTTGTTGCAATCGCATTTGAATAAATCACAATATCTACGCCATCAATAAGTGCGGCATCATGGCCGATATTTACTTCTGCACCAAGAGCACGAAGTGCTAACACCACAGATGAATCCTTGGAGTCACTTCCAGATACTGATAGGCCGTGAGAGAGAGCGATGCGAGCCAAACCACTCATTCCTGCACCAGCGATTCCTATAAAGTGGATTCGCTTTCCGACCCACTGGTCGAGAGACACCTGATTCATTTTCTATCTTTTACCGCGAGAAAGTTGATACTCGGCCAGAGCTAGGATTTTTGCTGCAGCCTCCACATCGCCGAAATTAGGTCGGTTACTGAATTGATCGCTGAGTGCCAACATAGAATCAATATTATCGAGTAGCCACGTTGAAGTGAACGAACTTTGTTCAAGAACGCGCGCACGCCCCATCTCAACGAGATGATCAGCATTGACCGACTGCTCACCGTTACCGATAGGTAGAGGGATAAAGAGTGCATATTTTCCAAGCGCTGCGACCTCAGAGCATGTGATCGCTCCGCTGCGTGCGATTACTAAATCAGAGGCAAGGTAGGCGGTAGCCATATTTTCTATATATGAGAATGCAAGATACTTGTGATCGCTAGCTGACAGATTATTTGCCGCTCCTATCGAGTGCACAAAGGTGATCGGCTTCTCCTTGATTAACCCTCGAGTATCTTCAATAACGCTATTTATGGCTTGAGACCCTTGTGAACCACCAAAAACTAAGACAACTTTGTTCTCACTGTGAATTCCGATATCACGCTTGGCAGTGGCTCTAATTTCTTTCCACGTAGATTCATCTGCGTCTTTGTGAGCGGCAAGTAGTGAGGCAATATCATCACGAAGAGGGAGACCAGTAATCAACGCATTGGCAAACGGTCCGTGGGTAACTGGAGATCCCACAGCCAGCGCATCGGTATAACGCGCGCCCATTCGATTCGCCCAACCAGGTTCGGCATTTGCTTCGTGAATTACGATGGGAACTTTGAGTGATTTGGCTGCCAAGTAAGCAGGAGCGCATACATAGCCACCGAATCCGATCAGAAGATCTGCATTCTTTAGGATGCTTTTGGACTCACTGATCGAGCGGCGAAGTGACCCTGGAACTTTCAAAATATCTGGTGAAAGCGAGCGAGGGACACGGACACGTGTGATGAGTTTAAGTTCAAAGCCAGCCTCTGGAACTAGTTTTGTCTCCAAGCCAGATGATGTTCCTAGGAATACGATCTCATCAGCTGGATACGTTTTTTTCCACAATCGCGCAACGGCGAGAGCGGGCTGAATATGACCCGCGGTTCCTCCGCCAGCAAAAACTATTTTTCGAGATCTCATTTATCGATGTAGCCTTTGTGCGACAAAATTCTTCACTTCTAATTTAATTTCGGGGTCTCGAAGTGCACTCGATGCAATAAATGCAATACCGAGATAGGTAGCAATAAGCGCCGAACCACCGTACGAGAGCAGTGGCAAAGTAACTCCCACAACTGGAAGAAGACTTACAGCCGAACCAATATTGAGAATAGTTTGAATGGCAACCCATGACGCGATTCCGGCACATGCAAAACGTGTAAACGAATCAGATGATCGCATTGCAATTCGTAGCGAGCAGTAAATCAGCGTTCCGAGGAGTGCCAAGATAAAGAGAGTTCCGATTAACCCGAGTTCCTCGCCTATGACAGCAAAGATAAAGTCAGTATGCGCTTCAGGAAGATTGCCCCACTTTTGTCTACTTCCTCCCAGGCCGACGCCAAAAATGCCACCACTTGCCAGTCCTAAGAGGCTATGGGCAGGTTGCCATCCTTCATTCTTGTATTGAGCCGGATCAAAGGGATTAAGGAAGACGCTCCAGCGAGCTGCACGATATTGCGTCGTCGCAATCAGGAAGCCAATTGCAATTGCTGCAGTTGCAGTGAGCGTACCAACTAGGCGTAATGGAATTCCTGAGACAAAGAGCAGCCCACCGAGAATGGCCATGAGAACTGATGCTGTACCAAGATCGCGCCCCCACATAACGAGTGCGCTAGCGATGATAAAGCCCGGTGCGATAAGAGCTAAAACGTTTACACGCATAAAGCCAGCATTCAATCGAGATGCCAATAACTGTGAGGCCCAGAGGATGAGTAGAAACTTTGCAAGCTCGCTCGGCTGAACATCTACAACTTTAAGAGAGATCCAGTTCTGATTTCCATTGACTGACTTTCCGATTCCTGGAATTCGCACAACAAGTAGGAGCACTATCGAGATTATCAACCCAAATTTAGCGAGTTGCTTCCAACGATCGAGAGAGAGTCGCGAAAGCACAATTGCCATCGGAATACAGAAGGCCAAGAAGATGAGTTGGCGAATAAAAATTGCAATCGATGAGCCTTTAGTGTCCAGTGAATAGATAGAGGATGCAGAGAAAACCATGACAAGACCGATGATCGAAAGTAGCCCGGCTGAGATTACTAATCCATAAAAGGGGACGGCAGGATTGTGTAACTTGTTCTTGGCGGGTGCTTTACTCATCCCAAAGCCTTCCGTACTGCATTAGCAAATCGATCACCACGATCGGCGTAAGAAATAAATTGATCCATCGAGGCACACGAAGGTGCGAGAAGAACTGTATCTCCTGTAGCTGCGCACGACTGTGCAGCAGCGACGATCGCCTCCATAAATGAATTAGAAGCTCCCCCACGCTGATAATCAGAAGGCGGGTCAATCTCAATCACCTTCACATCTGGAGCATGTTCTGCCAGTGCCGTTGCAAAGAGTGCTCGATCTGTTCCGATAAGAATTGCCGCTTTTATTCGTGGATGTGCACGCGCCACGAGAGCGCTGACATCAGCTCCTTTTGCCAAGCCGCCAGCGATCCAAACGACAGAAAGGGCTGAAAGTATTGAGGCGGTGGCTGCATGTGGATTGGTTGCCTTCGAATCATCTATCCAAGTAATGCCATTGTCTTCAGCGACAACTTCGATTCGATGGCGTCCAAGTGTGAATTCAGATAGCGCCTTACCGATAGCTTCATGCGAAACCCCAACAGTTCGGGCTAATCCGGCAGCGGCCAAAGCATTAGAAACGTTATGCGGCACGGTTGGCTTCACATCAACTACTTCTGCAATCATCGATGCTTCTTGTGGATCTGCCACAAATGCACGATCGACCAGGAGTTCTTCGACGACACCGATCTCACCAGGGCCAGGGGTATCGAGAGAGTAAAAGACTTTTCTCCCATTCCAATGGGTTGTACGAGTTACTACTTCCTTATCATCGCCATTAAGTATTGCCGTCATCGAGCGGTCAAGAATTGAAATCTTTGCCTGTGCGTAGCTTTCAAAGCTTCCGTGCCAATCTGTGTGATCATCTGCAATATTAAGAATTGCCGATGCTACAAACTCAGCACGCTTTAGCCAATGAAGCTGGAAACTCGAAAGTTCGAGTACGAGTACCTCATACGCTTCATTACTTTCTACACACTCAATGACTGTCTTACCCACATTGCCACAGGCCACTGCATGAACTCCACCTGCACGTAGCGCTGCCGCTGTCATTTCAACAGTGGTCGTCTTTCCATTTGTGCCAGTAAGAGCCAACCACTTCTGTCCTGGGGATCGCTCTTCCTTTAAGGCCCACGCAAGATCTACCTCATTAAGCAATGCAACTTGGTTAGCTTGAGCATTTTGAATAAGTGGATGGGAATCTTTCCAGCCAGGTGAGATGAGAACGAAATCAAATTCAGAGACATCCACCGCAGATGGTTGCACAATCGAAAATTCGCTATCTGTTGTGACCGCGTCATCAACGATGGTGACGTGTACCTCCCGAGAAACTAGAGCACGAGCGGAGGCAATACCTGTGACACCAGCTCCGAGCACAAGAACCTTCTTATGCTTCAGATCTTGGGAGAAACTCATCGCTAATTCATCGCAGCCGTTAGCCTGCGATCCAATCTGCGTAGAAGAGACCGAGTCCACCTGCAACACAGAGACCGGCAATGATCCAGAAGCGAATGACGATCGTTACCTCTCCCCATCCCATCAGCTCAAAGTGATGTTGCAGTGGAGCCATCTTAAAGACGCGCTTACCGCCAGAAATTTTAAAGTAGAGAGTCTGAATGATTACTGACATTGTGATGATGACGAATAGTCCACCTAGTGGAATTAAGAGCAGTTCAATACGCAGCATGGTGGCAATTCCGGCAAGTGCACCACCGAGAGCGAGTGAGCCTGTATCGCCCATAAATATCTTTGCCGGTGAAGCGTTCCACCATAAGAATCCAGTACACGCACCAGCAAAGGCGGCGGCTAATACTGCGATGTCAAGAGGATCTCGCACTTGGTAACAATTGATGCCTGGCGAAACCGCACAGCTCTGTCCAAATTCCCATACACCAATCAGAATAAATGAGATGAATGTAAGAACTGAAGCACCTGATGCAAGACCGTCGAGACCATCTGTGAGATTGACGCCATTACTTGTTGCAGTAACCATCAGTGCAACCCAGACGACAACTAAAATTGCACCGAGCGTAATCGAAGTATCTCTCACTGTTGAAAGTTGAGATGAAATAGGTGTTAGCCCATCTGAATCAGCAAACTTGGTTCCAAAATAAGCAAATATTGAAGCCACGACAACCTGGCCAAGAAGTTTTTGGCGCGATGAGAGTCCCTGTGATTGTTTTCTTGAAACCTTAAGCCAGTCATCCAAAAATCCGACAAGACCGAGAGCAACTACTAGTCCGATCACTAGCCCCGCTGAAGCTGTGATGGCAGTCCCGCTCAAGAGATGAGCGATGAGATAGGCAGCAATTGAGGCAACAATGATGATGATTCCACCCATTGTGGGTGTGCCGCGCTTAACGTGGTGAGATGACGGGCCATCATCACGAATGATCTGGCCGTATCCCTTTTTGGCTAATGCGCGGATTAAAAGAGGTGTGCCAAAGAGTGAGAGTAAGAGTGCGAAGCCGCCGGCTGCAAGGATTGTCTTCACTCTTCTTCTCCCCCTGCTGCTGTTATTTTCTTCTTTACGACTTCTTCAATCTCTTGCGCAAGCAGTTCAAACTTTTCAGATCGTGACGCCTTTACAAGAATCACATCTCCCGGCTCAATCTGCTCTGCGATAACACGAGCACCACTGCGATCACAGAGATGCAGGTTTGTCTGGCCTTCACTCTGCTCTACAGGTTGATAATGAGGTGCATCTACACAGACAAGATGATCAATTCCTATCTGACAGGCAAGGGTGCCAACTTGCTGATGCGCTTTGGCTGAAGACTCGCCGAGTTCTGCCATTTTTCCCAAAAAGGCCCATGCACGCCCGCCTCGTTCTTGCGCAAAGAGAATCAGAGTGCGAAGGGCTGCCTCGACGGCATCTGGGCTTGCGTTATATGAATCATTGATCAGAAGCACTTCGGAGAATTCGTGAATCTCCATACGCCATTTGCTTTCAATCAGTGCAGTTGAGAGCGCTGTTGCGATGGAATCGATCGAGAATCCGAGTGCGGTACCTACGGCTGCGCAGGCAAGAGCGTTTGAAATTTGGTGTTCACCCACAATGCGAAGTCCCACAGCGGCTCGACCCGCAGGAGTTACTAGATCAAAGTGTGGACGGCCTTCACGCATTTCAATTTCGGTGGCACGGACGTCATCTGAGTGATCAGTTCCAAACGTGACGGTGCGACCAGAATGCAAACTCTTCATAGCCTTGGTGTAGGGATCGTACTGACCCAGAATTGCTATCCCATTTTCTGAAAGCGAAGAGACTAATTCTGACTTCGTCTTAGCAATCGCTTCAATAGATCCAAATTCACCGACGTGAGCCATTCCCACTCTAAGCACAACAGCAATATCTGGCTGAGCAATTGATGCCAGATGTGCAATATCTCCGGAGTGACGCGCTCCCATTTCGATTACCGCATACTGAGTAGATGACGAGCACGCCAAGAGTGTTAGCGGTACACCTAACTCATTATTGTAATTACCAGATGGAGCAATAGTCTGACCGTGTTGTGAGAGCATGTGGCGAAGAAGATCTTTTGTCGTAGTTTTTCCTTGCGAGCCAGTGATCCCAATAACCGTAAGATCATTTAGCTCTGACCGTGCAAAGCGCGCCAACAAAGTAAGTGCAGCAGCAACATCTTTAACAAGAACGTGTCGGTGAGCTACGGGGCGAGTGGAGATTGCAAGAACGGCACCATGAGAGAAGGCATCATCAACAAAATCATGTCCATCAACGTTCTCACCTTGCATGGCTAAGAAGATTCCACCTTGCTCAACTTCAGAAGATTTCAAAGATGGGCCAGCTGTTACGAGAATATCTTCACCTGATAATGAGCCACCCATGACCTGGGCAATTTGCGATGCCATCATGTGATTCATCGCGACTCCTCAAGGATTTTTGCGAGTACGAGACGATCATCGAAATCTATTTTCTGGCCTTTGATCTCTTGCCCATTTTCATGACCTTTTCCAAGAACTAGAAGAGTGTCACCAGGTTGGCAGAGCGAGACGGCATAAGCGATCGCCTCGTGACGATCGGCTATTACTCGGGAAGGCTCAGCAACGGATGCATGCTTTGTCATATCTTCTAGAATTTTACTTGGATCTTCGCTGCGAGGGTTATCACTTGTAAAAACCGCAATCCCGGACTCTTCAATAAGAGCGCTCCCCATCAATGGTCTTTTAGAAGAATCGCGGTCTCCCCCGCAACCAAGAACAGCAATGACCTTTCCAGATGTGAACTCTGTTGCTGTTGCGATGACATTTCGCACCGCATCTGGAGTATGGGCATAGTCTACGAGCGCTGTGAAATCTTGACCGCAATCAACTGACTCCATTCGCCCAGGTGCACCCTTAAGTCGTGGAATCAGTGCAGCGCAATCGAGTGGATCGATACCGCACTCAATGGCGATTGCTAGGACCAAAAGAATGTTATCGAGATTGAAATACCCACGAAGAGGTGTTGAACTTTCGATCAGAATTCCACCAGCACCACGAGCAGTAAATGTGGTTCCACTAGCAGAAGGAGTAATCGCAGTGAAATGCCAACTCGCTTTAGGATTGTTGCGTGACAATGAAGTCGCAGGAATTCCGCACTCGTTGAAAAGGCGCAATCCGAAATCGTTATCAATATTGATAAATGCTTGATCTGCGTACTCCAAAGTGAAAAGGCTCGCTTTGGCCTCGAAATAGCTCTCCATGTCGTTATGAAAATCAAGATGATCCTGTGAAAGATTTGTAAATCCAACTATTGCAAAATGTGAGCCCACCATGCGCTGCATTACCATCGCATGACTTGAAACTTCCATAATAAGGTGACGTAGATGTCGTTCACTCATAGTTGCAGCGAGAGCTTGAAGTGCATCCGCCTCAGGCGTTGTTCGAGCACTTGAAATACTCTCTCGACCGATACGCGTCTCGACGGTGCCAATAAGTCCGCTTTCTCGTCCCGCTTCTTGGAAAAGTTGATAAAGCAATGTGCTCACTGTCGTCTTTCCATTCGTTCCAGTGATACCAATACTGACCATCTCCTGCATGGGCTTTCCATAAAGACTCGCGCTGATCAGTGCACCGGCGGTACGAGCGTGCGGAACAACAATCACTGGGAGTCCTTCGGCAATCTTGCCGCCTTCAGCATCAGTCACGACTGCTCGAGCACCACGAGAGATCGCGTTGGAAGCAAAGTGTGCGCCATGAGTTTTCATGCCTGGATAAGCAAAAAAGAGATCTCCCTCAACTACGTCACCATCATTTGAAGTAGCACCAGAAAAAATCATTGCATGATCGAGATCAACCTTTACGCCAATAAGGCGAGAGATTTCTGCAACTGAAATAATGTGGTCAAGGATTGGGCGCATGGCTTATCCCTTCGAACTCGCTTGAGAGATCTTTATCGCCTCTGCCTTTTTCTCTGCGCGAGCCTTCTTATCTAGTTCAGCTTTATTGAGAGCTACTGGTAAAACTTTTGTTCCTGTGGGTGCTATGTGTCGACTCTGCAAGACAAAAGTCATTACCTTTTTAAATACTGGTCCACCAAGAGATCCACCGTAGTGCGCACCCTTGGGGTCCTGAATTGTTACGTTAATAACGAAGGCTGGTGCATCTGCAGGTGCAAAACCAATGAAGGAAGCCGTATATCCGCTGTAACACCCACAATTATCGTCATAGCGAGTTGCAGTTCCTGTCTTTCCCGCGACTCGGTATCCAGGTATCGCCGCACTCGGAGCGGTTCCTTTAGACGAGACAACACTCTCCATCATGATGCGCATCTTTGCCGCAGTGGACGCGCTTATGACCTGCACACCTTTCTCATTCTTAAATTCTGTGAAGTTACCAGATGCATCACTGGTTCCAGCAATTACAGTTGGAGAAACTCTTACTCCGTTATTTGCAAGTGTTGCAAAGATGCTCGTCGCCTGCATCGCATTAAGTGAATATCCCTGACCGAACGCAACTGTTGGAGCCGTCGTTCCAGACCAATCTTTTACGGCTAGTAATTTTCCAACGTTCTCACCCGGCAGACCGGCACCTGTCTTTGATCCAATTCCAAATTTGGTTAAATACGAGTACAAAGTGTCATGACTCATGGTTTCAGCAATTTTGATTGTTCCGGTATTACTCGATACGGCCAAGATTCCAGCAGTCGTTAATTTCTGGAGTGGATGGCGCTCGTGATCTTTAAAGTCTTCACCAGCACGGCGAATCTTGTAAGGGACATCGAAGACTGTTTCTGGAGAGATAGTCCCTTCTTCCAAAGCTGCAGCTAATGTCATTACCTTTCCAGTTGATCCAGGCTCGTAGACATCTTGAACCGAAGGATTGCGCATCAAATCTAAAGAAACGTTCTTAGTATTATTGGGATCAAAGGTTGGAGCTGTCGCGTGAGCCAGGACTGCACCTGTTCTTGGATCCATCACAATCACGGTTCCGCTGCTTGCTCGTGCATTCTTAACAGCTTCTGCAATTGCCTTGGAAGCAACCCACTGGATATCACGATCAATGGTGAGTCTTACCGTTGTTCCGGCTTGAGCTGGAATTATTTCAGATTGTGATCCCGGGATTTCAGCCCCACGTCCTTTTGCATACGAATACATGCCAGGAGTTCCGGTAATCGATGAGTTCATACTCAACTCAACACCAGAAGCACCCAAGCCGTCTTTGCGTACAAATCCTACGAGAGAAGAAACCAGATTGCCTGAAGGATATTCACGAATGTAATTACGTTCCGGGAAAAATCCAGCAATTCGCTTGTTGTACTCGTTATTGCTCAGCGTTGAATTGTATTTATCTATCGCGAGAGAAAGTCGATTCCACGTACTTGGCTCTGCACTTTCAAGAACCATGGAGTAGCGCTTGATTCCAGTAATCGCTGTGAGGACCTCTGCTTCAGTGAGACCAAGTATCGGAGCAGCAAATGCTGCTACTCGGGCATGATCTTGAATCATCTTTTGGTCTACAACAATGTTTATCGCTGAGACGCTTCGAGCAAATGCCACTCCATTAATATCGGTGATGTCTCCTCGAGGAGCTGCAATCACTCGAGTTTTTTGCATCTCATTTGCCGCCTTGAGAGTGTATTCGGCAGATTGAATTCCTTGGATCTGTACAAGTCGAGCGGCAAAGAGAGTGAAAATGACTAGCAAAATAATAAAGAGAGTGCGGATGCGCTTCATCGAGAGCTCAAAATTACCCACGTGTAATCCCACTCTCATCAGTTACTACTGGCATCTCTTGAGTGAGATTAAGGAATGTTGGATTCTCAGATGGACTCATACCTAGCGCTGTTGCTTGATTCGCTAGCGCTTGAGGGGATGAGTAAATCTCCATCTTGCGAGAGATCGCCTCACGTTGATCTGCAATCATCTTTGATTCCAACTTCAACTCTGAGAGGACAAAAGCATCTTGGGCTAACAAGGTATGAACCCCAAGGAGAGCAAGGAATCCAACTGCCGCAACGAACGACAAAAACTTAGCAAAGTACTTCTGTGTGGCCTGCACTCCTTCAGTTGCCTGAGGAACGATCATCAGAAGCACACGCGAAGAATGTGTCGTAACACGTTCGCGAGTTTGTTGAGCCAGAGCGGCGATTGACATTAGGCAGCCACCCTCTCGATTGCACGAAGGCGAACTGATGTCGAACGTGAGTTCTCATCTTGTTCTGCCTGGCTAGCTTTCTCACTGGCTTTAATTACTAGCGAAAACTTTGCGGCATATTCAGGAAGCTCTACAGGTAGGTTGCGAGGACTCTTTGAGGTAGATGCCTCTACAAAGATTTCCTTAACAATCTTGTCTTCCAAAGACTGGAATGACATCACTACTACTCGACCACCAACTTCTACCAAATTCAAGGCTTGAGGAATCGCACGAGTGATTGCACCGAGTTCATCGTTGACAGCAATCCTTAGTGCCTGGAATGTGCGCTTAGCTGGGTTGCCACCCGTGCGACGAGTCGCTGCTGGAATGCTCTCTTTAACCAACGTCGCTAACTGCATGGTGGAATTAAGAGGTGCTATGGCACGTGCTTTCACGATATTTTCCACGATTCGGGTAGCAAACTTTTCTTCTCCGAAGGCACGCAGAATCTTTACCAAGGCACCCGGTTCGTAATGATTAACAATCTCATAAGCGGTAATGACCTGAGTGCTATCCATGCGCATATCGAGCGGCGCATCATGGGAATAAGAGAAGCCTCGATCTGTTTCATCGAGTTGCATAGATGAAACCCCAAGATCAAAGAGAACACCTGAAAGCTGGGAATATCCATGTGAAGTAACAACATCTGTGATGCTGTCAAAGACGGCGTGTGAAGTTATTAATCTATCGCCGAAGACTGAAAGTCGTTGACGTGCTTGTAATAGTGCACTTGGATCGCGATCAATTCCAATAACTATTAACTCTGGGAAACGAGCAAGAAGGGCCTCTGTATGCCCACCTAATCCGAGTGTTGCATCAACTACAACTGGAGTGCGAGAAGTTTCTATCGATGGAGCAAGAAGATCAATACAGCGATCTCGCATTACTGATATGTGCTTCATCTTCTCCCCCATTCCTTATCTGCATCTATCTGCTTTTATATTTCGCTCTCTCAACTCTGGTCACCGCCGGCCGACGGATCTCACGAAAGCGACGCCGGGGAAGGGGCGTCGCTGTCGGCCTTAAAACCTAGGCATTGGGTCGACGGTGGCCACAATCGAGAGAACGCTATGTAATTGTTTTACTTCGTATTAAGTTGTTGTACTTCTCAAAAGAGTCCTGGAAATACCTCTTCTGAAACATCGGCAAAACCTTCTTCACGATCTGCCAAATATTTATTCCATGCCTGTGCATCCCAAATTTCAACGCGAGTATTTGCACCAATAACAACGCACTCTTTTTCAAGTCCTGCATATGTGCGAAGACCTTGTGGAATTGTCACGCGACCTTGACGATCAGGAATTTCATCGTGTGCGCCGGCAAACATCACGCGCTGATAATCACGAGCTGCTTTTGCAGTAACTGGCGCTTGTCTCAGCGTCTGTGTAAGAGTTTCAAATTCAGTTGAAGGAAATACGTAGAGACAACGTTCTTGTCCTTTTGTAATAACAAGTCCTGCAGAAAGTTCTTCGCGGAATTTCGCGGGAAGTATTAATCGACCTTTTTCATCAAGGCGGGGTTCGTGAGTGCCAAGAAACATCTCTTACCCCTTCCCCAAGGTTGAATCTGATTGAGCGTGTATCCCTGCTCAATCCCCCACTTTACTCCACTTTCCTCCTTTTTCAACCACCCTTCCCCACCATTCCCCCTTTTTCGCCCCACCTCTCCCCACCCTTTCCAGGGGCATCGGGACGCAAAAAAGCCCGCCTTGTGGGCGGGCTGAAAGGTGATTTGGGAGGGGCTTATTCGAAGTTTCGTTGATCCCAGCGGTCCTGTAGACGATCGCCGAGCTTCTTGCGAGCGCGTGGAGCCTTCTCTGAGCCCTGTGAGGAGGCTGAAACGAGAGCGCTAGGGGATGTGATGGCGCGGTACATCAGGATTGATCCAGTCAGGGCGATAAGAAATCCGCCCAGGCCAATAATTGTGATTTGAGCAATCAGCCCACCGAAGAGAGTTGCAAGGCCAGCAATCAGTAGGGCTACCCCAAGGCCAAGCCGATTGCGGGAAACCCCGGATGAGCCCGACATCGCGCTGACAAGACGTGGGTCATCAGCGGCGAGGGCTTCTTCCATCTGCGCCAATAAGCGTCTTTCGTGCTCAGAAAGTGGCATATAGATACTCTAGAACAACTTTTGCGATAGGGCTACTTCAGGGCTACTTGAGGACCAGTCCGATATTGGACTTATTCATCACTCTCGTCAATCAGACGCCCCGGCCGCACGCTATTGCCCCCAAAACGCGCCTTCGCAGCATCAATCCCACCCTGCAGTTCACGCCAACTCGACTCACGCGCACCCAGAACCAGCTGCTCGTGGGTATCGGTATGGAGGTTTTCCAGACTCACACCTACAAGTCGAATCCGAGCGCGTTCAATCGAGAGCGCCTCATAGAGAGCCTTGGCTACCTCGTAGATCTCATGCGTTGTATCTATCGGAAGCGGCAGGGTCTTTGATCGATTGACCGTAGTGAAATCTGCGAAGCGAACTTTGAGAGTGATCGTCTTTGCAAAGAGTGAACGTTCTCGCATACGTGATGAAGCTCTCTCGCACATCCGCAAAATCTCTTTCGCAACTATTTCAGGATCGTCTATATCGCGATCAAAAGTTTCGGCGGCGCTAATACTTTTATCGAGTTCTTCCGGAATCACATCGCGATCATCTCTGCCCCATGCAAGTTCATAGAGTGACTCACCTGCTGCCTGACCTAACGCGCGAATCAACGTTTGTTGTGGCGTCTGGGCAATATCTCCCACGGTGTGAAGCCCCAATCGTTCGAGAGCTTCGTTAGTCTTTGGTCCAACTCCCCACAGCGCAGAGACAGGTAGCGGGTGCAAAAATGTAAGTACACGATCTGTTGGAATTTCTAAGATGCCATTTGGTTTACATCGTTGTGATGCCAGCTTTGCGATGAACTTAGAGGATGCAATACCAACTGAACATGTGATTCCTTCTTGCGCTTCCACCTTTGCGCGAATTGCCGTAGCGATTGCTCGACCATCACCTAGTAGGCGTCGTGCCTTTGTGACATCAAGGAATGCTTCATCAAGTGAGATCGGTTCAACAAGAGGTGTAAAGGAGTGAAAGATCTCCATAATGTGCTCTGAGACTTCGCTATAGCGCTTATGGTCAGGCGGAATAAAGATTGCGTGTGGTGCCAACCTTTGTGCACGCCCCACCGGCATCGCAGCTTTAATTCCAAATTTGCGAGCTTCGTAATTTGCAGATGTGACAACTCCGCGCACCCCTGCGCCAATAACAACGGCCTTACCTTTGAGTTCTGGGTGATCGCGTTCAGTGACGGATGCAAAGAATGCATCCATATCCACATGCAGGATTGTGGACTCTTGCTCGCCACTCATATAGCTACCTTACTGTTCTGCCATTTCTCATAGGCGTTACGTAGATCCCACGCCCCTGTGGCGCGGATAGAAATACCGCGTTCTCCTGTACGCCGGGTAACTCCACGCACAAGAATCAGCGATGTCGAGTAGAGAAGGCCTGCGCTACTTGTCTGCACATCGCTAAAGAAGGTGCAATCGCTGCAGCCATATCCATCATCGAGAGTCAGAAAGATCACGCGTCGACCAGAACGAATCGGCGGAGTCTGCAGCGCAACCTTTACTCCGGCCACCAGAACCTCGGCCCCTGATCGCTGCGCAAGAAGATCGCACGAACGCACTGCACCCATTGCATTGAGAAATGGTGCATAGAACTCAAGCATGTGATGAGTGATATCCATACCTAACCGTTCTACTTCATGACGTACTCGTTCGTTGGTGGTGATATCAGGTAGCCCACTTGATATCAGTGCAGGGGGTGTAAAGCCAAATGTCATCTGCGCACCGCCGATACCTTTCTTGCCACTCTTTGCAGAGTGTGATTTCTCAATATCGTTTAAGTGCAGAAGAAGATCGCGATGATTGATTTCGCCAGTACCAATCGAATGAAGTTCGTCAAAGCCACCAGTGAGGATGAGGGATTCGGTAACGGGGGTAGAGGCTCCGCTGCGTGCAATGAAATCTGCAATATCTACATAGGGGCGACCGCTAACAATTGACTTTACCTCTTGATCGCTAATGCCAGAGATAGTTGAGAGAGCGATACGAATTGCTTGCCCACCTTCGTGTTCTTCCACGCGATATGTTGAATCGGATTTATTGACATCAAGAGGTGCTAAAACAATTCCCATCTGCCGCGCCTCATCAAGGATTAGCCGTTTGGGATACATCCCTGGATCATGTGTGAGAACGCCGGCAATGAATTCCGCCGGGTAGTGAGTTTTTAGCCAGGCAGATTGATAAGTAGGCAGTGCGAAAGCTGCAGCATGTGCCTTGCAGAATCCAAAGGATGCAAAGGCGCGCAAGATCTCCCAGACCTTGGTAACTACAACAAGTGCGTATCCCTTCTGGGTTGCAGCAGGAAAGAACCAATCGCAGACTTCTTGTTGGCCCGCCTTATCCCCCAGCGATCGTCGCTTTTCATCAGCTGCTGCTAATGAGATACCCGTCATCGTGGCGATAATCGAAATTACCTGTTCATGAAAGACAACAACGCCTTCTGTCTCTTGCAGAATCGGTGCCAGGTCAGGGTGGATGACATCAGCTGCAGTAAAGCCATGACGTGAGTTAAGAAAGGGAGCGATCATGTCGCTCTTTACCGGTCCTGGGCGAAAGAGTGAGATATCGATAATCAGATCATTAAATGAACCAGGCTTTAACTTGCCTACTAACTCGCGCTGTCCCGGACTTTCGATCTGAAAGATTCCCAGAGTTCGTGTGGATTGAATCAGTTTGTAGGTCTGATCATCATCGAGTGAGATGGCATCGATATCGATCTTCTTCTCTTGTGTTTTTTCAATTTCGGCTAGCGCGTAAGCAATTGTTGATTGCATCCGCACACCCAAGATATCGAGTTTAAGCAGGCCGATATCTTCGACATCATCTTTATCAAATTCGACCATAGGAAATCCGCTGGCATTAATATGTAGCGGGATGCGATCTAAGAGCCCACCATCTGAGAGAACAATTGCGCAGGGATGCATTGCAAGGTGGCGCGGTAGACCATCGAGCTCTTGCGCAAGAGCTACCGTCATCGCCATCAACGGCGCCGATGTATTTAAGGTTTTAAGTTCAGGCAGCGATTGCAACACTGCCTGAATATTGCGGGCACGTACATGTGGCATCGCCTTAGCAAGAAGATCAATCTCAGCAGCCGGCAGACCCAGCGCTGCACCAGTATCGCGAATTGCATGGCGGGCGCGATACGTATCAAACATGGCAACTGTTGCAGCGCGCGAGATAGCACCTGGCTCTTGTAGCGATTGGGATCCATAGCGATCAAAGACCATCTGATAAATCTCAAGGCGACGATCTGATTCGACATCAATATCAATATCAGGAAGGGCTGCTCGCAACGGTGAACAGAAGCGCTCCATGAGAAGTCCATGGCGCATCGGATCTACCCCTGAAATACCGAGCAAGTGGCAGATTAATGAACCAGCACCGCTGCCCCGTGCTGCAACACGTATTCCGTTATCGCGTGCCATCTGTGCAATATCGGCAACGGTAAGAAAGTAAGACTCGTAACCAAGGGATGCAACTGTTGCTAACTCATCATCCAAGCGAATACGTGCAGCTTTCACATCTGCATTTGCGTTGTAGCGCCAATGAATTCCTGCTTCTACTCGCGAACGTAAAAGTGTGCGCATAGAGCTCTGCGATGTAGCACCAACAATATGTGGCTCAGGTAGATGAATTCCGCCAAGACCAATATCGCGTGCCGGAGAAAGTAGAGCGCGCTCTGCCCATTCACGCGTAGTTTTTAAAAGTGCCCGCGGAGTCGCCTCACCTGCTGCACGTGCAATTTCTGTTGCAACAAGTGTCATCTCTTGGCTGCTCTTTAAATATGCTTCAGCGTTACGACGTTCGATGTGTCGGTAATCCAGCGGAACAAGTTGGCGAGCGCAATCTAAAAGGTCTGCAATCGGACCATCACTGCGACTGCGCATCCGTGCTGCATTGGTAATCACCGCATCGATTTCGTGATCGCGTGCAAAGACTAAGGACCTAGCAGCATGGGCGGTAGATCCCGGTCCATTGCCTGCAACTAGATGAGAGACGCATTCGATAGCGTGATCTGCAAAGAATTCACGAGTGGCGTTAAAGAGATCGAGGGCTCGCTCTGGACGATGAGCCGCTAATTCATAACTTAGTGGCGATTGCGGGCCGTGGAGAAGATGAAGCTGGGTGCTATGTGCGCTGAACTTTTCGAGTAGCTCTAGCGTGATTCGAGTATTGCCGCCATCTTTATTGATATTGAGTCCTGTCAGAAAACGTACAAGGTGAGCCCATCCCCCATCACCGTGTGCCAAAACAGTCACGCGTTGTTCGGGAGTTTTCTTATCGCTAGCTGTGATCTCTATCGGGAGGTTGATTCCAATAATCGGTGCCACACCGTTAGCAACACATGCCTTAGCAAAACGAATAGCCCCTGAAAGAGTTGCACGATCTGTCAGAGCAAGTGCCGGCATGGCATATTCACGCGCTTGCTCGACAAGATCACCTGGCTGCGTTGTTCCATATTTCATAGAAAAAGCGCTAGCAACGCGGAGATGGATAAAACTCATGAGTTATCTAGACCGACCTAATAAGCCACTGCCCGGTAGCTTCATCACGTTCGATTTCAAATGTTGTCACTGCGCCAATCGGTGCAGCCTCTACAGTCCATAAAGCACGCGCTCCATCATCAGGGCGATAGATGCCATCACTTACTCGGTTCCACCATCCACCTGCTTCACACCAACGCGAGAGAACAGTATGGATACGAAAGCGACGACCTTTAAAAGTGAACTCGATCGGCGTCGCTAGCGCACCCACCCCATCTGCAAGGACTTCATGAGATGGACGTATCTCCGGGACTGACATCTTTAACGCCTTCTTTCTTACATGTGGACTAGTTATCAAAAGATCGTTCGAACAGATGTTCGAAAACTAGCCCAGACCCCTGACAAGAGCAAGCCTGGGCAGGCAACACACCCCGCACAAGGAGGCGAAAATAGTTGAAATTTCAACTACATGCCCTACCCTAAGCAGGTAAGAGAGTCCGCAGTGGACTCGCCCCACCATTAGGAAAATCAAGGAGAAATATGAACGTCGTCCTATTTATCGGCCAGGTGCTCTTCGCAGCACTCTTCATCGCATCAGGCATTGGTCACTTCGCAAAGCTTGAGGCAATGACCGGATACGCACAGTACAAGAAGCTCCCAGCAGCAAAGCTCGGAGTTATGGCAAGTGGACTCTTCTTCCTTGTTGGCGGAATCTTGATCGTCATCGGCACATACGTCGATCTCGGCGCGCTTCTCATCGCAATCACACTCGTACTCGCAGCAGTGATCTTCCATAACTTCTGGAAAGAAACTGATGCCACTACAAAAATGAATGAGCAGATTGCCTTCAACAAGGACATCTCACTTGCAGGTGCTGCTCTCATCCTCGTTGCACTCGTTGCATCAGGTGCAGTCGAATCAAGTGATTTGCTATTCAACATCGGAAGCATCTCATTCTTTAATTAAAGTTATAGTTCGAAAGAAAGCCCCTGGGAAACTGGGGGCTTTCTTCATTTATCATCGGCAATCTGGGAGCATTAAGCCATGGAGATCCTTGGCGCACTGATAGCAGGAACTTTTATCGGCAGCGTCCTTGGCTTTGTCGGTGCAGGCGGTGCCATGTTGGCGGTACCGATCTTGATCTACGGATTTAGTTTTGAGCCTTCAGTTGCATCTACTGCAGCGTTAGCTGTCGTGGGCTCGGCCGCCCTCTCTGGCGCAAGCGCCAAAATCAAAACAAAGCAGATCTACTACAGAGATGCGACAGTCATATGGGCTATTGGGCTAACAACAAATATCGGATTTTCTTCACTTGTTCATAGACTTTCAGAAGATTTTATCGCCATTGGTTTTTCGCTCGTCATTATTTTTGCTGGGCTAAGCATGCTTGGCTCACCCTTAACAACAGTCCATAAGCGCATGAGCTGGCCTGTACTTATTGGCATCTCTCTTTTGATCGGATCAATCACTGGCCTCTTTGGAATCGGTGGCGGCTTCCTTGTTATCCCCGTACTTGTCTTAGGATTTGGCACCTCACAAGTGATTGCTGCAGGAACTGCGCTATTAGTGATCGCCATGAACTCAGCTACCGCTCTGCTTGGTCACAACGCTTTATGGAGTGAAGTTTCCTGGGATATTCCGCTTGTGATGGGAGCAAGTGCAGTCGTTGTTGCACAGATTGCTTCACGAATTAAATTGCAGATTTCAGATGCGCTCTTGCGAAAGACCTTTGCCTACTTGCTATTTTCGGTCGCGATATTTAGCTTGGTAGAGCGACTCTTCATCGCCTAGCGCCGATCTTTATCAGTGTGGATTGTGCGTGATAGATAGCCTGAAAGAAAGAGCATCACAATTGGGAAGAAGAGTGCAATAGGAAGGCTTGTAGCTTCAGAGATCAGCCCTGTCAGTGTTGGACCAAAGAAATACCCGGCAATACCGATTACGCCCACACGAGCGATAGCAACCGAAGGAGCAACCCCTGATGTCGCGCCAGCTGCCAATATGAATGCAGGGAACATCGGCCCGATTCCAAATCCCACAGCAGCGAATCCAATGTTGATAATTATCAGTGCGAGCAATGGATGTGAATCAGAGAGCGGAACTGCAATCAGAATTGCTGCACCCCAAGCTACTCCGCCGATATATGCGCCGAGCTTCACAGTCAGCGCGGGACCCAAACGATCGAGAGTTTTATCGCCAAGTAATCTGCTTACAATCATCGCTAAAGCAAAACAGGCAAAACCAGATGCATTAATTCCCTTGTTATATCCCATGTCGTCGCGTAGCAAGATTCCGGCCCAATCACTGGCTGCACCCTCTGCGATCATGCATCCGAGCAATCCAATTCCAAGCCCCCAGAGGGGAAGGACGCTCTTTCCGAAGAGAGGAATCTTTGCACTTGTCTCTTCATCGCCGCCATCATGATCATCCAGATCTGCTGGTAAGAGGAAGAAGGCTGCGGGAATAAAGGCGATGCCTGCAAGTATTGCAATGCCAACAAGGTTTACTTCATAAGAAACAAAACGAGCAATTGATCCGCCTAGAACTGTAGTTAAGAATGCGCCAAGACTCCACATCGCGTGAAGACTGGACATGCAGCGCTTTTTTACAATTCGCTCGACGATAAATCCTTGAGAATTAAGGCAGATATCCATCAGTGAATACCCAAAACCCATTACAAAGAGTGAGAGCACAAGCATCAGTGCAGAATTAGCAAGACCCATGCCCGCAAGTCCCAATGGCATGATTGAAATTGCAACTTGAGTAACTCTGCGAGAACCAAAGGTATGGATGGCTCTTCCACCTATTTGGGCACCGCTGACAGATCCGAAGGTGCTGGCAAGCAAGATAAATCCAAATTGACCATTGGTGAGCCCGATAGCATCTTTGATCTCAGGGATTCGAGGAACCCATCCCATAGAGACCATGCCCATTAGCAAAAACATTGCCAGGAGTGACTTGCGAGCTTGCTCGGCAATCGCGACAGGGGCCGTTGCTCTAAATCTCTGTGGGCTCATAGCGGCTAACGCTAAACCATCGAAGAGCAATCGGCTGACGTCATTGAATATGTCGTACTATCCATATGTGGAGCACATACTCGAACGCGCATCGGTCAAACGTGCACACGAAGCGATGGATCGCCTCAATGTCAGCGGACGTATTCATGCATTAAGTGAAAGTGCCCGCACTGCTCAAGAAGCTGCCGATTCACTCGGAGTTGAGGTTGGCCAAATTGCATCTTCTCTCATCTTTAAACTTCCATCAGGCGGAGCTCTCCTTATCATCACAAGTGGTCGCCACCGTGTAGATACGGATCTAGTTGCCAAAAATCTAGCAATCGGAAAACTTGCACGCGTTGATGCAGACTTTGTAAAAGAAATTTCCGGCTATTCAATAGGGGGCGTGAGCCCATTGGGGTGGATTTCAAAGCCGGAAATAATCCTGATTGATGAGGCGCTCAACGATTATGAAGTTGTGTGGGCAGCCGCCGGCCACCCTCACGCGGTATATCCAACCTCATTCGATGAATTACTCAATTGCACAGGCGCTACACCAATGGTTGTTGGAGATTAATTGTGTCTCAAGTAGTCGTTGCGTATTTTTGGACTATAAAGAAAAGCGATCTCCCCTTTGCGTTCTTTTCAATGGCGCGAGATCGCGGTCGTCTGCGCAGATCTGAAGGCGTGAACTTTGCCAAGATGTTAGGAACTGGTACTGGCGAGAATTTCACACCAAGTGATGCCGACCTCACACGTTGGGGAGCTCTCGTTGTTATTGATGAAAGTGCACTGGAATCAATCGATTCTCTTGCGATAGTTCGATCATGGAATAAGCGAGCACAACATGAAGTCCGACTAGTCCTCGATCCGATTTCGGCACACGGACTCTGGTCAGGTAAGAACCCATTTGATTGGAGCGTTACTCCAGCAGCAGATTCTCAAATTGTCGCAATTACGCGTGCGCGCATTAAGTGGTTACAGAACTTTAGGTTTTGGAAGGCAGTGCCTCCAGT
>Ga0315903_10000252_pt1 | contig 80113 bp, 82 predicted proteins | sample LakEriMetagenome_7_FD_203524 | JGI IMG/M metagenome (GOLD analysis project Ga0315903, IMG submission 203524) | Freshwater fungal communities from buoy surface, Lake Erie, Ohio, United States - Buoy 2 MA119 | ecosystem: Environmental > Aquatic > Freshwater > Lake | place: USA: Lake Erie, Ohio... | reverse complement strand
TTTTTAAGCACCCCCCGGAAACCTATAAAGGGCTTGGGTTTTGTGGCTTATCCCTGTTGTTATCCACAAGTTTGGGCACGGTGGGTGGGGACAGTTTTGCCGCTTTTGCTCGCTCAATACACCGCGTCGTGATCACCCACGTTGAGTGGAATGATTTTATTGTCCTCAATCAACAGTTCCAAGGTGATGCGGTATGACAAATTGATGGATACCGAATGCATACCTGCCAGTTTGCCGTACAAGGCGTGAAGGCGCAGGGAAGGGTGGTGCGGGTTAAGTTCAAGCAAAGCCAGAGTTTTGGCGTACTGGTTGCGCAGATCGGGGTGAAGTTTGATGAAACGCAGTGCACGGCGCATATAGGCGTCGGTAAAGAGCAGTGAGAAGGGCATGCAGCTTTGCCGTGGTGATCAGTGGTCAACGTTGCGCAACATTGCATCCAGGCGGGCCATGTGGGCTTCGGCAGTTTCTTGCACGGCATGGCCAGCGGCTACGTCGGCGCGACTTTGAATCAGTGCCGCTTCAAGTTCGCATTCTCTAAAGTAGTGGTATTGCGCCATGTCCATCACGACATAGCGTTCTTTGCCTCGTACAGAGATAGTTACTTCGGCTTGCTCGGCAAGGGCCGTTTCGATTGCAGCAATCCCGCGCACTTTGAGATCGTTGGCTGTCAGTGGGGGCATGGCGGACTTTGCTTAGTTGATTTAAAAGTATTATTTTGAGTATTATTGATCGTATTGTCAATCGTATTGTCAATCGTATTGTCAATCGTGCTTTACCACCCGCAGCAGCCGTGTGCCCGTAGTTTTCGTAAATTTCAGTGGGGCAGATGGCAGGGTCCTTGGCCGACATTCACTCTTCCCCGTGGGAGGCCGCCCCTGCGGCCGAATGCATGCAGCGGCTCAATCAGACATTCGCGAGCATGGCTCGCTTCCACATAGATTGCCCGTGCCCGAATCAATTGGCCATACCCGGCTTTTTTTATGTCATACCCGGCCCGACCGGGTATCCATGTCAGTTGTGCCCCTCAGGTGCCGAAATCCAGTGGCAGGCCGACGTAGTTTTCGGCGATCGTTTTGGAGCCGGATTCACTGTGAATCAGGTAGTCGAGTTCAGCGTCCTGGAACTTTTGCCCAATGTCGCCGTTCTCTGGAAAGTGGTGCATCAGACTGGTGAACCACCAACTGAAGCGCTCAGCACGCCAGATGCGGCGCAGGCAGCGCTCTGAGTAAGTGTCGATACCCGATTCGGTTTTGTCTTGGTAATACGCCACCAAGGCGGTGGACAGGTATTTCACGTCGGTGGCTGCCAAGTTCAGGCCTTTGGCCCCTGTGGGCGGCACGATGTGGGCGGCGTCACCTGCCAAAAACATGCGGCCAAAACGCATCGGTTCGGTCACAAAACTGCGCAGGGGTGCAATGCTTTTTTCGATGCTGGGGCCGGTGATCAAATGATCGCGTGCCTCGGGGTCTAAGCGGTTGCGCAGCTCGGCCCAAAAGGCTTCGTCAGACCATTGTTCAACTTTGTCAGTCAGGGGCACTTGCAGGTAATAACGGCTGCGCGTAGCACTGCGCTGCGAACAAAGGGCGAAACCCCGTGTGCTGTTGGCATAAATAAGCTCGTGGTGCACGGGCGGTGTGTCTGACAAAACGCCCAGCCAGCCAAACGGATAAACCTTTTCGAATTCTTTGATCGCCCCTTTGGGCGCACTGGCTCGGCAGACGCCATGAAAACCGTCACAGCCGGCAATAAAGTCGCATTCAATGGTGTGTTGCTGGCCATTTTTTTCATACGTGACGGTGGGTTTGTGGGTGTCAAAGGAATGCACTTGCACGTTTTGCGCTTCATACACCGTGGGCAAACCTGCCGCTTGACGTGCGTCCATCAGGTCACGCGTGACTTCGGTCTGGCCGTAAACAATCACATTTTTGCCGCCGGTGAGTTGGTTCATGTTGATGCGGTGCCGTGCACCTTTGAACAACAAGTCAAAGCCGCCATGGACCAAACCTTCTTTGTGCATGCGCGTTCCCACGCCTGCTTCGTCCAGCAAGTCCATGGTCACTTGTTCAAGCACCCCGGCGCGGATTCGTGAGAGCACGTAATCTCCGCTTTGGCGCTCAATGATGATGGCGTCAACGCCCGCTTTGTAAAGCAATTGGCCAAGCAAAAGGCCGGAGGGGCCAGCGCCAACAATGGCAACCTGGGTGCGGGTAGTGGTCATGCGTTGTTTCCGTTCGGCAGAAAATTCAAGGCTTTGAGCATAGGTGCGGTGCTTGGATTTGAGGCGGGCGTGCAGCAGAGTTTGTGCGCTTATCAATGGTTATGCGCGATAATCGCGCAAATTGATACAGGGCAATTTTCTTCAACTCCAGCCTCAGAGGGCAATTCACCATGGCCATTGCCAAAGCAGATTTCATTGAAGGCTTAGCCAAAGGCCTCGGTGTGTTGGAGGCTTTTGATACCGAACGCCAACGCCTGAACGCCACCCTGACAGCCCAGCGCACGGGCATCACCCGTGCGGCGGCAAGGCGGCATTTGTTGACTTTGGCCGAGCTGGGTTACCTTGAATCCGATGGCAGTTATTACTGGTTATCGGCCCGCGTTTTGCGCTTTGCGGGCAGTTATATGGCCAGCTCACGATTGCCGCGCACCCTACAGCCCACATTGAATCGTTTGGCGCTGCAGACGCAGGCCGCATTTTCGGCCGTGGTGTTGGACGGCGGGGAGGGCGTGATCGTGGCCCGCAGTGCGGGTGTGGCCGAGCCCGTGCGCCATCTGGCTTATGGCCTGCATTTGGGCGCACGCTTACCGGCACATGCCACATCAACCGGACGTGTGCTGCTGGCCAATTTGCCCAAGACTGATTTCAGCGCATGGCTCAGCGGTCGGGAGCTGGCACGCATCACGCCGCAAACCGAGGTGGGCAAGGTCAAATTCAAAGCTTTGATTGATCAAGTCCGGGTGCTCGATTTTTGTCTGGCCCGCGATGCGCACGAAATCGGAATCCACGCCTTGGCCGTGCCTCTGCGTAACATGCAAGGCCGCACATTGGCAGCACTCAACGTGGTGGGCACCGCAGAGCAGTTGTCTGATTCGGCCGTAGAACGCAAGTGGTTGCCGCTGTTGTTGGAGTCGGCGCGAGAGTTGCGCCCCTTGTTGTGATGCTTTGCTGAGCGTATTAGGTCACCATTGTTTGTGTGATCGAGCCGCTACTCGCGAAGGTTGGCCAGTGCCACTGCATAAATTCGGCCGCAGGGGCAGCCTCCCACGGGGAAAATTCAAGCCTCCCACGGGGAAAATTCAAGCCTTCCACAGGTAAGTCAAAAGCCTCCCACTTGGGAAGTTTCACCCTTTAAGGCGCGTCATCAGCTTTGCAGGCGCAAGTTAAATTGCCTGACGCCCAGTTCGTCCATCTGGCGTTGTTCGCGCTTTTGCAGATCTTGGCGGACGGCCAGCAGGTCTTGTTCTTCCAGTGCGCGCATTTTTTGTAATTCCACCTCTGCCAAGACGCGTCTTTTGCGCAGCTGGGCCACCAAAGTGTTGGCTCGGCTGATGTCGAGCACCACACGTTGCTGCAAATTAAGCAATTGCGCCATGAACTGCCGTTGGTTCATGCTGGCTTGCATGCCCATGAACTGTATTTGCGGCTGTTGCTCTTTCAGGCGGTATTCGTCATACAGGCGGCAAAGCCTTTGGTGGCTGGCGTTCAGTTGATCCACCCGGGCCAGGGCGGCGGCCAGTTCGGTTTGAAGGTGAGTGACTTCGTCCTGGGCTTTTTTGACCAGTGCGGGCCAGCAGTTTCGAGCTTGTCGCATGCAGTGATCCTTTCTTTATGCCGCCATCAAGGCCTGAATTTCAAGGCGCGTGGTTTCAGCGTTTTGGCTAATGTGCATGTCTTGCCGCAAGAAGTTTTCCATCGTGGTGCGCAGCTTGATGGCTTGGTCGAGCTCCGCATTGCTACCCGCTTCATAGGCGCCGACCTGGATCAAATCTTGGTTTTGTTGGTACAAAGACCACAAACGACGAAAGCGGTTGGCCAGTTTCATGTCTTGCGGGCTGAGCAGGTTTTGCATCACCCGCGAGATCGAGCCATTCAAATCAATCGCCGGGTAGTGCGCCGCATCGGCCAGTTTGCGCGACAGCATGACTTGGCCGTCCAGAGAGGCCCGGGCGATGTCCACAATCGGGTCGTTTGCATCGTCGCCCTCGGCCAGCACCGTGTAAATAGCTGTGATCGAGCCCACACCGTGGCGGCCAACGCCCGCTCGTTCAATCAGGTTGGGCAGCAAAGCAAAGACGGATGGCGGATACCCTTTGGCGGTGGGCGGCTCACCCACAGCCAGCCCAATTTCACGTTGGGCATGGGCCACCCGTGTCAGGCTGTCCACCAACATCAACACGTTTTTACCTTGGTCCCTGAAATATTCGGCAATCACATGCGTCATGTGCGTGGCTTTCAGGCGCAGCACGGGTGACACATTGGCAGGTGCAGCCACTAACACCGATTTGGCCAGTCCTTCAGGTCCCAGTGATTCTTCAATAAAGGCCTGAACTTCCCGGCCCCGTTCACCAATGAGGCCAATCACCACCACATCGGCTTCGGTGAATCGGGTCATCATGCCCAGCAACACGCTCTTGCCCACGCCCGAACCTGCCACCAAACCCAGGCGCTGGCCACGGCCAATGGTCAGCATGCCGTTGATGGCCTTGACCCCCACATCGAGCACTTGGTTAATCGGCCCGCGTTCCATCGGGTTGATAGGGCGGCCTTGCAAACTCAGTACGTCCTGGCACTTCGGGGCGGGTTTACCGTCCAGCGGTTGTCCCCGGCCATCGATGATCCGGCCCAATAGATCCGGACCCAGGCAGACTTGCGAGGTGTGACTGATCACCGACACCTTGGCCCCGGGCCCAATGCCATTGGGCTCGGTGAAGGGCAGCAGATAAAGTGTTTCGTCGTTAAAGCCCACCACTTCGGCCTCGACACGGTGGCCAAACTGGCCCACTACTTCGCAGCAAGCCCCCAGCGGCGCCATGAGGCCTCGGGTTTCAAGCCGCATACCAACCAACCTGACCAGGGTGCCATTGCGTTGCTGCTCAGGGGCATGTAGATCCCCAATCAGCTGGCTAACTTCGGCGTCAAAGTCCATCATGGGGTTTCTTCATCGCTGGGCGATGCAGGTTTCAACTCGGTGTCTTCCACATCGATCACCGGCCGATTCCACTCGCGGCTTGGGGTGTCTGCGGGCAAGGCTTCGGCTTTGTCTTTGACCAATGTGGACTGTTGCATCCAGGCTTCTGGCTGAGCCAGCAAGCGACGGGCCAAAGGCTCCAAACGGTTTTCTATCAAGTCTTGCACCACGGTGTCTTGCACACGCACACGCACGCTGCCCGGCCTGAGTTGGGCATCGGGTTCCAGTTGCAGGTGTTGGGTGGCAGACTCGCCCAAGGTTTTTAGGCGTTGCAAATCTTCCGGGTTCACACTCACACTGACAGGTTCGACCGCGTGGTCCAGTTGCAAAATACATTGCTGAATCAGGTTGTGAATGGCCTGCCCTGACAGTTGCAGTTCTGCCCGCACCAGTTGTTCGGCCAGGTGCAAAGACAAACGTTTCAGAGGTTCAAAAAACCGTTGTGGGTCTTGGCTGATGCTGCGCAACTCAATCCCCAAATGACGGATCAATTCCCGTTCTTTGCTGCGTTCGTTTTCAAAATCGGCCCGAATTCGCTCTTGCCCTTCCAGCAAGCCACGTTGATAGGCTTCATCGCGCAACTGTTGCAATGCGGCCTCGGTCCACTGAGATTCTTGTACGGTAGCCACAGCCTCTAATTCAAGGGGGGCTGCATCGGTTTCAGCATCTTCCTGCTCAGATAAAAGGGGCAGCGTTTCGGTCATCAGTGCATCGATAGGGTCGGTTTTTTCGGCCACACGCCAAGGACCAAAGGAACGGGCAGAGGCTTCATCCCACTGGGTTCGCAAAAATCGCGGGGCCTGCACCTTGCTGTTCAGCAAGGCATTCGCGCTCCAGGTTTCGGGCAGGGTGGGTTGATTAGACAAAACCATCGCCTCCACCCGCCAGCACCAACTCGCCAGCATCGGACAGCTTGCGGGCCTGACGCATCACGTTCTTTTGAGCCTCTTCGACTTCGGTGATGCGCAGTGGGCCTTTGCCCTCCATTTCGTCGACGAACATAACCCGGGCACGCGCCGACATGTTGTCGAGGAACTTGTCCTTGACATAGTCGGGTGCGCCTTTCAAGGCCACCATCAGCAAATCGGGTTCGACGGTGCGCATGATGGCTTGGATACCTCGGTTGTCCACGCTCACCAAATTCTCGAAAGTGAACATGTTGTCCTGAATCTTTTGCATCAAATCAGGATCAAGTTTGTTCAAGCCCGCCATGATGGCCGACTCCAGGTCGACCTTCACCGAGTTCATGATCTGGGCTGCAGCCTTGATACCGCCGAAGCTGGACGACTTGGACGACGAGTTGCTGGCGAACTGTTTCATCATGATCTGCTCCAGCTCTTCCATGGCCGACGGCTGGACTGTTTCCAGGCTGGCAATGCGCTGCATGATTTCAGGCCGCGCCTCGGTAGGTAAAAAGTTCAACACGTCTGCGGCCACGGTGTATTCAAGCACCGACAAAATGATGGCCACTACCTGAGGGTGTTCGCCACGAATCATTTCTGCAATCGAGCGTGCATCCATCCATTTCAGGATTTCCAGCCCTTTGCTGCCCTGGCCCGGCATGATGCGGCTCAGCACCGAGGCGGCTTTGTCCTCGCCCAAAGCGCGCTTCAGGACTTTTTCGACATAGTCCCCTGTACCCAGACCCAGACTGGTTTGCTTTTTCAGCATGGTGACAAATTCGTCCAGAACAATGTTCACCGCTTCTTGCGATAAATCGGACACAGACACCATGGCCGCGCCCAAAGACTGCACCTCTTTGGGGTTCAAGTAACGAATGATTTCGGAGGCCTGTTGCTCCCCCAGTAACAGCATCAAGACGGCGGCACGCTGGGTGTTGGTCAACTCGGCCAATTCTTTGGCCAATTCTTCGGTCATGACAATGGCCGGGTCGGCCACGCTGGGTGCAGCGGCTTCCTTGCCTTCTTTGCCATCCTTGGCATCCTTGCCTTTGGCATCTTTAGCCTTGTCGTTCTTGGCGTCTTTGTCGTCGGGTTTTTTGGTGGCCATGGTCTTTGTTCCTTGTATTGCTTCAGGCAGTCTTGATCATGCCCTTGAGGACATTGGCCACACGGGCAGAGTCTTCTGCCACCAACATGCGGATGAGGGCCACTTTGTCGTCGTAAGTATTGGCTGTGTCGAGCATGTCCATGGAGATGCTGGACTTCTTGGGCTTGAGCTTGGCCTTGATTTCTTCCAGGCTCTCGCCTTCGCCAATCTGGATCATGCGCATATCGTCTTCGCTCAACTCGCCATCGCTGAGTGCGGCCTTGGCCTGAGCTTCCTCAGCCGCAGCGTTGGCTTCATACATGTTGCGCATGATAGGACGAATCACGATCAACAGGAAAACGATGAAGCTGATGGCGATCAAGCTACTCTTGATGCCTGTTTGTACGGCATCTTCCAAGTACCAAGGAATGGTTTCCATGGCCGATACGGGTTCGAATTTGGCCGGTACCACCGACACATTGTCCCCACGTTGCTGGTCAAAACCCACAACCCCACGCACCACTTGCAGCATTTGCTCCAGTTCTTGGGGGGTATAGGCCTGCGTGGTTGGGGCATTGGGCACCACTGGCGCATCTTTGGCGGGAGGCGGAACCGGGCGCTCGTTCACCACCACGGCCACGCTGACTTTCATGATGCCACCCGTGGCATTGCGCACATGGCGCACGGTGCGGTCGAGCTCAAAATTGCGGGTCGAACGGCTGCTGAGTTTGTTGCCTGATTCGGTTTGCCCCTTGGCTGCATCCACCTGGGTGTTGTTCGTGGTGGTCGGGTCGACCGGAGCTGTGTTCGAAAGAGAGCCAGGAACCCCTTCGGCGGATCGGTTGGCGGCGCGGTCCTCGGCCAGCACTTCGGAGCGCGTGCGGGGGCCTTTGTCGCGGTTGTCAAAATCTTCTGTGGTGCTCTCCATCTGGGTGAAGTCCAAGGTCAGGTTGACCTGCGAACGCACATTGGCTTCGCCCACCATGGGCGATAAAATCTGCATGATTCGGTTGCGATAAACCTCCTCCAATTGCTGCTTGTGCTGCTCTTGTGCCGAGGTCAGGCCCAATTTTTGTTCGGTTGCCGATTCGGTCATGAGCTTGCCCACGTTGTCCACCACCGTGACATGATCCGGTGCCAAGTAGGGCACGCTGGATGACACCAAATGAACAATCGCCTGAACTTGCGATGCTGACACCGCGCGGCCAGGGTAGGGCGCCAACACAACCGAAGCCTTTGGTGGCGTGCGGTCGCGTACAAAAACGCTTTGCTTGGGGGTGGCCAAGTGCACGCGGGCACTTTGCACACTGCCAATTTGCATGATGCTGCGCGCCAACTCTTGCTCCATGGCGGCATTGACCTTGACCTGCTCCATGAACTGGCTGGTGGTCATGGATGACTGTTCTTTTAAGCCGTCCAGACCTGTAGCCCCCGCTTTGGGCAGACCTTGCGAAGCCAAGAAAATACGGGCCTCATGAAAACGTTGGCTGGGCACCGTAAGTTGGCCGGTGGCGGGGTCAATTTTGGGGTTGAAGTCGGCGGTTTTGAGCGATTCAAATGCTTTTTGCTGATCGGCCTCTTGCAGTCCAGGCATCACCGGGCGGTAGGGCGTGGCCTGCATCCAAGCATAGGTCAACCCAAAGACCACCAGCACTGACAGCATGATGATGAGCGGCAGCACCTTGCGCACAGAGGGTTGATTGATGACGGTCTTGAAGGTGTCAGAAAAGCCCTGGGTACGCCAAGCGCTGAGAGCCCCGCCTTCAATGCCCGGGTTGGCTGTGCCATTGGCCCCCGGGGTATTGGCCAGAGCCATGTTGTTGTTGATAGTGGCAGGCGAAGTGCCCGAGGCATTGCCGGACCCGGTGTCGGCGCCTTGGGGCGCAGTCATCATGCCCGTGTTCATTGATGCGGTTGCTGTGGCCATGGGGTTTCTTTTTCAATAAGGAGGATCAGACCGGCATGTTCAAAATTTCTTCATACGCCTTGAGCACCTTGTTGCGTACTTGCAAGGTGGCCTCAAAGGCCAGCGAAGACTTTTGCATGCCCAGCACCACATCGGTCAGTGCCATGGTTTCACCTCGGTCAAAGGCGTCGCGCATGTCCGCTGATTGGACCTGCAGTTGGTTGACTTGTCCCAGCGCACCCGAGACCAAGTCAGAGAATCCTGTTTTCTGAACCCCGCCATTGCCCTCGGTCGGGTTGATGCCACCGGGCAAGCCCTGAGCCTTGCCGGATGCCTCCGCTTGGTGGCTGCGCAAAGTTTGCAACATGGACTGGATGTTGGCCGGTGAAATGGCTTTTTCAATCATGTTCAACTCCATCAGTAAGCGCTGGCCATGCCCAAGCCATGCTCACGCAACTGGGCCAATTTGTAGCGAAGCGTACGGGGGCTAATGCCCAAGCGTTTGGCTGCTTCGGTTTTGCTGGGGGTGTTAGCCAATGTGGCCATGATCACTTGGTGCTCGTTCATGCGGGCAGCACTGTTCAGATCGGTCACTGCCGGGCTGGGCTCATCAGAGGGGGCTAAAAAATCGCTATTTGTGGGCTTGGCTTCGCTTTGACTGATAGCGTGATTTGAATCATCGAGGTACGGTTGCACCACGGACGTTGGCATGGATTCTTGGTTTATTTCAGTGCTTTGCGCCAAGCTGGCTGCAGTCAACCAATCGTCAAACATCAAATGTGCGGGGGTGACCACATGGTCGGGGCACAAGACCATAGCCCGGCGCATCACGTTTTCCAGTTCGCGCACATTGCCGGGCCAGGGATATTGCAGCAACATGGCCTGGGCTTGCGGGTGCAATTGCCAGGGTTTTTTGTCGTGTTGTAACAGGCTCTGCATAGCCAGTGGAATGATGTCGCCGGGGCGTTCGTTCAGGGGCAGCAGGCGCATGCGGAAAGTGGCAATGCGGTAGTAAAGGTCTTCGCGGAACTCGCGCTCGGCGATGGCTTTTTTCAAATCTTTGTTGGTGGCTGCCACGATGCGCACGTTCAGATGGATGGTGCTTTGTCCACCCAGGCGTGTCAGTTGACGTTCTTGCAATACCCGCAGCAACTTGCTTTGCAGGTGCATGGGCATCTCACCAATTTCATCCAAAAACAAGGTGCCGCCTTGGGCTTGTTCAAACAAACCTTTTTGCTCACGGTGTGCGCCAGTAAAAGCGCCTTTTTCGTGACCAAACAACATGTCTTCGATCAGGTTTTCGGGCATGGCCGCGCAATTGAGCGCGACAAACGGACCATGGGCGCGACCAGATGCTTCGTGCAGCACCCGTGCCAACACTTCTTTGCCGGAACCGGTAGGCCCGACCAACAAAGCTGTGACATCGGCATGGGCCACTTTTCGGGCCAGTGCCAACAGGTGTTGGCTGGCAGGGTCGACAAACACGACATGGCGCACGGGCTGGGGTGCAGTGCGGGGGGCTGTGGGGTTGAGTTGGTTTTGCAAACGTGACCAAGTGGCCGGGCGTGTATCTTGTGTGCCCAACACGGTCAAGGCACCAGCTTGCATGGCCTCGACCGCCAGATCCATATCTTGCCGGTCGACGCGACAAACGATGGGGGTACTCAGGCCGGCCTCTTGCAGCAACTGTTGAACCGCCTTGAGGCGCGTCGCATCCAGTCCTAGGTGCAACACCACCAGTGCCGCATCGGCAGCATGAGCAGCCAAGTTGTTCAGGGTGGTCACGGGCATCACGGCCCAACCCGCCAATTGCAGGGCTTGGCTGTGCTCGGGGCTCAGTGCGTTTTCGGGGTCCAGCCATAGGGCCAGAGGGGTGGTCGCTTGTAGTGACTTCACGGAAGGGCCTCTTGTTCAGTTGAGACCTGATAAGCAACCCTTGTGCCAGATATTTAAAGTATTTTTAAATGATATAAAAAAGTTAAATTGAATACTTTTTAATTTTTTCTAGTGCCGGGAAAATTGACATCTTCTTGACGGAAGATTGACATGCTAAACCACAAAATTTATATTAGTAACCGTATCAGGATCTGCAGAAAGAGCTGCGCTCATCTTTTTATTCAGGGCTTTGAGTTGCGTAAGACCCAGGACCCGCCAGAAGTAATTCATATCGAATGCTGCAATTGGATCTTTGGAAAAAACCCCTGGCAAAACCGACCATCAATTCGCAGCACTTCAATGCAGGGCAGCATTCGCGATTGAAAACCCATTAGTCGACATGCGTAAGGTGCAGACGGTAAATGACTGACCGCAAAATGCCGACATTGCCAGCAATTGGGCTTGTTATTGGATGGAACTGATGATTTATCCCGAGGGATCATGGTTGTGTCCGACAGTCGGTTTTCATTCAGTTTGGAAAATGGTTTGATTTAATTAAGTAACGCTTTTCTTGGATGCTAGCTTGTAGCCGCGCTCTTGACTAACTAAAGCAGTTTGGGAATGACTTATCCAATTTCAGTTCTTGGGATTAACCTTTAAGCAACTGCAAAACGGTCTGTGGTTGCTGGTTGGCTTGCGCCAGCATGGCTGTTGCTGCCTGTTCAATAATTTGTGAACGAGCCAATTCGCTGCTGGCTTTAGCGTAGTCAGCGTCCATTATGCGGCTGCGTGATGCGCTGGTGTTCATAGACACGTTCGAGAGATTTGCAACAGCGTAGGTGATACGGTTGATGATGGCACCGATGCCTGCGCGCTCAGTATTGATCACGGTCAAGGCTTTATCAACCTCTGTAATAGCTTCGGAGGCGTTATCGCGATCTAGGATGTCGGTGCCAAAAATCATGTCCAATTCGCCGTCAGTACCCATATCGAGAATTGTGTGAGTGATGGTCTGTCCCTCGTTTGCTCCCACTTGAAACTCCAACTTACCATCCGCAGCAGTTCCACCGGTGCCGTCCAAGACATTCATGCCGTTCCACTGTGTGTCGGTAGTCACTCGGTTAATCTCTGATGTGAGTTGCTGATACTCAATGTCCAGAAATGCGCGATCTGCCGCAGAGTAAGTATCGTTCGATGACTGAATGGCCAATTCCCGCATGCGTTGAAGCATATTTGTCATTTCGATCATGGCACCTTCTGTTGTTTGCATCATGGAGACGGCGTCGTTTCCATTACGTATGGCCTGATCGAGTCCTTTGATTTGTGATGTCATACGTGACGAAATCGCCAGTCCCGCTGCATCGTCGCTAGCACTGTTAATGCGTTTACCAGTGGACAATTGCTGCATCGCGTTGGTCAGATCGCGGTTATTCCTTGCGATCGCGTTTTGGGAAACGAGAGATTTGATGTTGGTGTTGATGATGGACATTTCGATAATTCCTTTTAAGGCTTTTCAGTGCGCCAGTAAAGTTAATGGGATGAGCATGCGTTCAGTAATTTATTTGCGAAAGGCAATAAATTCGGGTTTTAAGTTAGCTTCTGAGGGGTGAAGTTCGATGGCTTGATTGACCAGCGCCAACGATTTATGGGGCTAGAGTTTGAAGTGTGTTGCTTTATCAGGTGGTGCCAAACAGTTGATTCAGCGATAGCTTGACGGATTTCTTCCTGACTGAAACAAGAATCACCATCCACAATAAAGTGGTGACTAAAATTTGCATTGCCTTGCAACTCTTGAGCGGGATTGGACATGCACTTTTCCTAAATCACGGCGTTGAAGTTTTGACCATTCACGGTGTGGTTGGTCAGTTCAATCTTTTCAAGCAAGTCGTGTGCCAGCAAGATTACTCTTTTATCTTTACCGTTATTTGATTGCCAAGTGGCACACAGTACAGCTCAGAAGTGCTTTTTATGATTACTAAAATATTTATTAATATTAATATAATTTCAAAATAATTACTTTTTTACTATGTCAGTGAATTGCCGTATCTATGCGGCAATATTTGGCCTCATTGCCGCAAAGACGGCAGTAATTGACATACAAACAAGGCGTTTATGCGGCCGATAGAAGTTGTGCACTGGTTGATGATGGGCCTGCGCCATCTTGGCCCGGTCTTAATTAGAGTCGGAATATGATGTGGCCATAAGGGCAGGAAGCGTTGCTATTTAAAAATACTCGTTTAACAGGCGTCTTCGATAAATCGGTTAGCCGTTGTAACTAGGACGCTGCAAGCTCTGGCCTGCTCGATATAAAGTAACGCTACCGTAAGTGTATTAATGGTACGGCTGCGCGCGGAAATCAGCAAATGCGGATGCTAGACGTCGTGCAAAGTAAGACTTAAATATAAGTCCGAGTTTCCCGAAAAATGGTAAGAATTGAATGTTCCATGACTAAAATTAATTGGGTGCCCGTTCCCAGTCTGAACCTACAGAGAATGCGTGCTCTAGAGCATCGCATTCATCAACTTCTTGGCGTTCTTTGCCATTGGTAACATTTTAAATCCATCATTTAAATTTTCAACCACTATGGTAATTTAATTGATTCATCTTGGTATGCAGTTGTTGTTGACTGTGACCGCCGAGTCCTCCGTTAATTGTTTTATTCTTTGTCCCATGACCAGACGCCCTATAGCGGTTTGCAATTCGCCTTGATTGCGAACCACCACTTCCTGGGCTCGAAGCCCAGGAATGATGACTCAATTTGATTGGCCCATGGGTTTTTAGCTCCAAAATGAAAGTTTAGTTAGTTCTCAGTAACTCGATCTTATCTGCGGTCAGTGCTGCCAATTGTGTCGATGTGAGGGCTTTGACTTGACTTGAGTCCAGGGCATACAACTGGGCTGTTGTCATGGCGCTGACAAACTCAGTGGTCAATCCATGGATATGCTTGGTGGTCAAGGCTGCGATGTCTTCAGTGTCCAGTGCTGCCACATCATCCGAATCAAATGCGTTGATTTGCGAAGAGGTCAAATTGCCCACTTGCGTAGAGGTCAGTGCTTCCACTTGCGCGGAGTCTAGAGCGGCAACCTGTGTGGTTGACAAGCGTGCCAATTGGGTGGTCGTTAATGCCTGTATCTGATCGGTGTTCAGTTCGGTTAACCGTTCTGTCGAGAGGAACGCCACCTGATTACCTGATAGGTTTGCAATTTGCCCTGTGGTCAATGCAGTGAAGTCGCCGTCATCGAAGGCTTCAATCTGTTCGTAGCTCATAACAGCCAGACTGGTTGAGCGCAAAGTCCGCAACTGCTCCGTATTCAAAGATTTGACAAACTCTGTAGTCAAATTCTTGACTTGCAGGGTGCTCAATGCGTCAATAGCGTCCGAATCCAGTGAACCAATAATTTCAGAGTCTGTCGTGTCCAGAGCACTAAGTTGTGCCGCTGAGAGTTTGGCAATTTGGTTGGCGGTGAGAGCATCCACCTGAACAGAACTAAGTCCATTCATCACCGTAGTGCTCAGCCCGCTAATGCCTTCTGTCGAGACGTCGTCAATCAGGTCGGCGCTCAGCAATGAAATGACATCGGTGTCCACGAGTTGTGAAAATTGCTTTGCGGTCAGACCGGACACGTGCGTGGATGTCAGGACATCGGCCTTATTGTCTACCAAGTTGCTCAGTTGCGAGCTGCCAAAGTAACCGAATTGCGCGGAGGTGAGCGATAAAAGCTGGTCATCGTTCATGCCGTTTATAAAGTCGTTAGATGCGCTGCTAAGTTGCTTAGCCGTCAAGTTGGCAATGACTTCACTGTCCAGATTTGTGATAACCGCGCTGTCCAGAGCATTGATCTGCATGGTTGTGAAGACTGAAACTTGTTCAGATGTCAGTGCAGATACTTGCGCTGAATCTAAACTTCCCAATACTTCGCTGTTTAAGCCTTTCACCTGAGACGCGGTGAGGTTGGCCAAAAGGGTTTCATTCAATCCTCCAGCTTGTGTGCTGGTAAGGTATGCGATCTGGTTGGAACTCAGGCCTGGCAGTTGGTCTGTGGCATCTAATTGCGCCAGGTCATCAGATTCCAGTGCGGCAATTTGTAGTGACGATAAACGTGAAAGCTGATCACTTGTAAGGGCCCTAATCTGTACCGAGGTCAAATTGTCAATGAATTGAGTCGACAACTGGTTGATTTGCGTGCTGGAAATATTAGCTACGCCTGAAACAAATGCAGCGACACCGTCAGCATCAAGGCTGTTGAGTTGTTCTGCACGCAGTGCACCGATAGCATCATCATTAAATGCTCCGACCTGAGCCGTGGTCAGCAAAGCCATGGATTCGCTACTAAAACCCTTGACTTGAGTAGCGCTGAGTGCATCAATCTGATCCGTTGTGAAGGCTGCCAAAAGATCATTGTTGATGTTCTTGAGTTGGTGTGTCGTTAGTCCCTCAATTTGGTCTGTGCTCAATTCGGCAAAATAGTCGGCATCAAGCGTGTTAAGTTGAGAAGACGTCAATGAGGCGATTTGATCCGAATCCAATAATTTTACTTGGTCCAACGTCAGAGTTCCAACGAAGGTTGCGCTCAGTCCGCGGATTTGGCCTGAACTAAGAGCATTCAGGGCGGTTGATCCCATAGCCTGAATTGAGTCCGTGCTTAAACTGTTCAGTTGGGCCGCCGACATGACCCCAATCTGAGTGGCACTCATGGCCTGAATTTGAGAGGTTGTCAGTGCCTGAACTTGCGTAGTGGTCAAAAACTTAATTTGTGAGTCCTCTAGGTAACCCACTTGGGTATCGGTCAAAACCGCCACCTGACCAGCGCTCAGACTACCGATTTGCAGGTTAGTTAGCGCATTGAGCTGTCCAGAAGAAAGAGCCTGTATATCGTCTGTTTCAATGGCGGCGATCTGGGTACTGGTCAAGGCCGAGATTTTGGCGTTGGAAAGCTGGCCTAGCTGATCGCTGCTCAGGTTTTGGATAAAACTGTTGGTCAGCTTCTTAAGAACCGCGTTGGAAATGTTGTTCAGGTCTTCCGTGTCAAGGCTGGCAATCGCATCAGAGCTCAGGTTGCTGAGTTGGGCGGAAGTTAGCGACCCGACCTGGGTGCTGTTGAGTGCGCCCACCTGATCGCTTCCTAGGTTGGCCATCTGTGAAGCGGTTAAGCCCTTGAGTTGGGCATTTGTAAGATTGGCGGCTTGTTCAGTAGTTAATGCTGCGACTTGATCACTCGTAAGACCTTTTAGTTGTACGGCTTTCATTGCAGCCAATTGATCGGTGGTCAGATTTTCGATGTCGTCGGTATCCATAGCCGCAACCTGCAGACTGTTCAGCGCTGCCATCTGTGCAGTGGTCAGGTTGTTAATTTGATCAGAACTCAAACCCTTAATGACATCGGTAGAAATATTTTTGATTTGCGAAGCGCTGATGGCCCGCAGATCTTCACTCTCCATGGCAAGGATATTGCTGCTGTCGATGTAGCCCAACTGCGTACCCGAAAGCGCCCGCACCTGGTCGGATTCCAAGGCTATCAATTGATCAGTGGTGAGGCTTCCCAAAAAGTTGGAGTCCAGGGTTCGGATTTGTTTGGTGGTCAGGGCTTGAATCTGATCGGACGAAAAGTCTGCGATGACAGCGGTTGAAAATTTGTTCAACTGGGCAGCAGAAAAGTTTGCAATGTCAGCCACACTGAACGAGTTGGTGTGCTCGGTAGTAAATGAGCTGATTTGCAAGGTCGAGAGGGCCTTGATCTGCGAGCCTGCCAGCAACTCCAGTCGGCTGTAAATTTGTTCATCACTGGCAGCTAGGGCTGCTGCATCGAGTGCCACCACTTGGCTTGCACTCAACGCCAGGATGTCTTCATTTTCCATTGCCGCAATTTGTGTGCTGGTCAAGGCATTGACTTGAGCTGTTGTCATTGCCTTGAAGTCGCTGGAACTCAGACTTTGAATCTGAGCAGTAGACATATTGGAGATGGTGCTAGGGCTGAATGAACTGATGATCGACATAGTCGCTCCTTAGATTAAACGGGAAAATAGTCGGTCAAAGTTGGGTGAGCAACCTGATTCGGCATATTCGTTCAAGTACAGAATCGGTCCTACGCAGGATTTCTTTAGGGTCCAAGGCTTAATTTATTAATTTGGGGCGGCAAAGGCTTGCCGCATGGCATGGCTTGGTCTGCTTGTAACGTCTTTACGACGGTATTTTTGATGGCCTGATTATTGCTTAAGGTTAATATCAATCTTCAAAGACCATAAACCGCATAATCGGTACCATGAAGTGTTTCTTTAGGGTTCAGGGCTAAATAATAAATTTGGGGCGGCAAAGGCTTGCCGCATGGCATGGCTTGGTCTGCATATGACGTCTTTACGACGGTATTTTTGATGGCCTGATTAGTGCTTGAGGTTAAAAACCACTTTTTTTAAGATCATGAACGCTTCAACAGATCCCATTTTTAGCCCACCAAAAAATCTGGCAGATTTGCATTTAGTTGATTTGATGCAAAGTGTTGATGTGCTGCAGTCTCAGTTCCGGCTGGATGAAGCTTCGTTGTTGTATGAGCAATGGTTAGCTGTATCTAAAGATCCAATGCGTTACGTGGCGTTTTACAACTATGCGGCCTTGTTACAAGGGATAGGTCGCATGGATCATGCGGAAAAGGCTTACCTGCAATCCATCCAAGAAAATCCCAGTTTTGGTAACGCCTACATCAATCTCGGACTAATGTATGAGAAGTTAGGCCTTCAGGACAAAGCTTTGGCTAAGTGGAATGCTTTTGCCGGTCAGCGCTTCATTGTCTCCGCGCTCGACAACGAAATGTTGTGCTCCGTGCTGAACCATATCGGAAGGGTTCAAGAGAATAAAAAAGCATACGATTTGGCGGAAAAAGCGCTTCGTGAAAGCTTGGAAATCCAACCCGAGCAGCCAGGCGTCGTTCAGCATTGGGTACATATTCGCCAAAAAGCCTGTATTTGGCCGGTTTATCAACCGCTCCCTGGCTTGGATATGGCCAAGTTGATTCGTTACACCTCTCCTTTGGGCATGCTGGCTATGACCGAGGACCCGGCCATGCAGTTGTTGACTTCGCAGAACTTTGTGCACCGGATGTATGGCCAAGCTTTCAAAGCTGTCCAAGCCAAAAAACGGATGGCGCATGGTCGAAAAAAGGTGGGATTGGTATCAGCTGACTTTCGGGAGCACGCGGTTGGATTTTTGTTGCCCTCATTCATTCAGGGCGCGGATCGTGCCCGTTATGAGTTGTATGCGTATGACTACACAAAAGAAGAGTCCACGTTACTGCGGCAAAAATTCAAACAGAGTTTTGACCATTTCATCGATATTTCCACCCTAAGCGATGAGGAAGCCGCACAGCGGATGGCCAATGACGGTATTGATATCCTCATCGATCTGCATGGTTTGAGTGCTGGGGCACGTCCAGGTATTTTTGCCCGTCGTCCTGCGCCAAAGCAGGGTACTTATTTGGGATTTATTGGCCCAACAGGCATGCCTTGGTATGATTTTGTGATTGCAGATCGGGACGTCCTGCCCCCTGAGTTGGCCATATATTTCACGGAAAAACCGCTCTATTTAGATGGTTCATTCATTCCGTTGGATCGTCAGCAGTTGCCTGTCCCTGTGACTGATCGCAGCTCGATTGGCTTGCCGGAAGATTCATTCTTGATGGCCGCTTTTGGAAACGTTTACAAAATCACACCTGAAATATTTTTGGTGTGGATGAATTTGCTGAAGCGAATTGACAATGCCTATTTGTGCTTGATTGATGACAATGTGACGACAGTTAGAAACCTGAAGCTTGCGGTCGCGCGTGCCGATGTGGATCCTGCCCGGGTCATCTTTCTGCCGCGAACCGATCATCCGACCTTTTGTTCCCGCTTGCGTCTATTCGATGTTTTTCTGGATACCTACCCATACAATTGCGGTTCGACCACAAGTGACGTGGTCAATGCTGGTGTGCCTCTGGTGACCCGTTACGGCCGAACGATGGTTTCGCGCATGGGGTTGAGCATCTTGCGTGAGATCGGTGAAGTTGAGAATGCCGTAAGCACTTTTGAAGATTATGAGCGTAAGGTGGTTGAAATTGCGCTAAGAAGGCATGCACAACCGGACAGGATTTTTTCAACGCGGGTAGGTTCATTGTTTAACCAGGCCTTGCAAGGACTGGTCAAACCGGAGCCTGAAGCCTCGCTGGTTAGTTCTGTGGCAGTGGTGACAAGACCTTCGCTTCAATTGACGCGGCATAAACTGATGGATGAGGCACGTGCTGGTGCAACGATCGCCGGCTTCACCGTGCGATCAGACGCTGATTTGCATTTTCAGCAGGTGCGGGCGCTCTTGCTAGGGCGACAGCCCATACACGCAGGTTATTGGGGGTTCATGCGCGACGAGGACCTGACTACTTGTGGTGTCAGCGGCCCAGAGCTTGAAAATTTGGTATTGTCGCAAGGCAATGACCGTGATGTGCTGATGTTCAATCCATTTTGGGATGTTACGGCATTTCACCTCAATCCGTTTTTTCTTGCAGAAAAGGTGTCAACCGGCGTTTTAGAGGCGGCACAGACTTTTACAGATTCATTGCATCTTGATGTCAGGCTGAGAAACTGGGTCAGTTGCAGCGATACATTTTTATTGGATTTAAACTTTGTCGCCAAACGCCGAATCTGGCTTGATTGGTTGGAGATGGCCGACAGACTCTTACGAAGCAAAAACCCCAAGGTCATGAAGCATCGACAGATGTTGTACATGTTGTCCGGTAATTTCCTTTTAATGACCAATAAATTGACAGTACACGCAGTGGATCCATTTACTTTGCCTGCACTAATTTTGCACCCCGAAGAAATGCTGGAAAGCGCCGTGGCTTGTGATGCACTCAAAGCCAGTTATTTGAGATCAGGACATAACCGATATCTGGAGCAACACAGACGTTTGGTTGACAACGCTATCAAAGATGCGAACTGAATTTGTGTTGTCCGCTCATCACAAATGGATAGTTTTAGAATTTTTAGCTTGGTATCCCTATGAAATTTGATCATGAAGTTAGTCGATTGATGTGTGTCTTGCAGGAGGCATTGCGACCTGATCATCAAAAGCACTTGCTGGCTATTATTGAAAACGAAGGGATGGAGAAAGTTCTGGATCCCGAATTGTTCAAGGCTGCAAGGTATTTTGATCGCCGCACTTTGTTGACTTTCCTGGCAACCTTGGGTTTTGAGAACACAAAGGAGCAAGCGCATTACCAGCGTTGGTTGGCGGCCACCCAATACCGTAACGGCCAGATCGATGCAGGCGAGGCAGCCCGCTTGTGTGCTTCAGAGCGTCCTTTGATGGTCGATTTTTACCGTAATTTGTTGAAGACTTTGGACAATCCAAAAGCCGAGGCAACGTGGTTGGACTGGATGGAAATGCCGTGTACCGTTGCAGACATGCTGTTTGCGACCGAGTTTTTACTGGATTGCCAAGTCGTGCAATGGCTGCCGTTTGTTTTGCACCGCTGGTGTCAACTTGACAACAGCGGTGAGCCTTGGCTCTGGATGTATCGCAATGTGATCGAACGGGTGGAATATGCCCAGACCGTCCAACAATCCCAAGTATTGGCGCAGGCTTTGTACATGCTGCTAAAGAAGGTGGCACCAGAGCACCAAAGCATGATGAACACACTGACTGCGAAGCTGGTTGACTTATACTTGCGAGCTGAACAAAGTGATCAAGCGTTGGCACTGGCACAGACTTTATTAAGCAACTCATCCGACCTGAGCGGGACCTATTGGCTTATGCGCAGTCATGCCAATCGCAGTCAATTTTCTGAGGCCATCAAATTCGCCAGCAACTTCTTGAGTGCTGTCATTGACAAGGCAATAAAAGAAAAAATGAGTGAAGACCTGTTGTTCAAAGCACAGGAGCAGCCCAAAAAGAAGAAGGACTTTGATGTAAACGCTGCAAACAAGAGTCTTAAGACCGTCAACCGCATTTTGCGGGACAGGGGGCTGCAGCCCTTCCTAATGTCTGGTGTCTTGTTGGGCTACTTGCGCGAAGGACAAATATTGCCCCATGACAAGGATATTGACCTGGGATTAATCGGGTGGGAACAACAATTCGAGGTGGCGCAAGCGCTGCTGGCTTCAGGTAGATACCATGTGTCCTGGCGTAATTTGAGGGGGGCGAAAACCTTCTTGCTGGATGCTTACGACATGGAAAATGGAGTGGCTGTTGACTTTTTCTTTTTCCACCCGCATTCAGACCATTTTTTGCATGGCATTGATTACAAATATGGCTTTACCCAAAATTTCCGTTTTAGTCCTTTTGGCCTTAAAGAGATAGATTTTTTAGGTGAACGTTTTTTCATTCCAGACAACGCTGAAAAAAATTTAGTCGAAAACTATGGCGACTGGAAAACACCGCAATCATCTTACGTGGTCACAGTAGAGGCACCTGTTTTGGTGCAAAAAGGGAGCGAAAAGCACCAATTCATTGCGTTGATCGAATTAATGCGCAGTGTTGAAACTTTCAACTCAGTCAAACGTGTGCAACGAATTTTGGATTGTTGCAACGCGCTGGATATGCATGTGCTCTCAACTGAATTGGAGCATCGTCTGAACGACTGGATGGTTCGTCAGGCTTTGCATTGAAGTCTTAATTTGCGTTGTAGAAACACCTTGAGTACGTGAAAAATAGACAACATTGCAAGATTCTTGCATGAAATCAAACTTACCAGCCCAATCGTCACCCATGACGAAAACGTCAGCGCCCAATCGGCGTGCATCGTTTAGTTTTTGTGACCAATCATATTCTGCGAAAACTTCATCGACATAACGGCAAGACTCGAGCACCATCTTACGCTCATCAAAGCTCATGACAGAGCGTTTGCCTTTCTTGGCGTTGAATTCATCAGTGGATAAACCGACCACCAGACGACTACCCAGTTCGCGCGCACGTTTGAGTAACTGAACATGGCCTGGATGAAACAGGTCAAACGTGCCATATGTGAGAACGATGCGATCATGTGTAGCGGTCATGAAAATGCTCCTAAAAAACAAGCCGATGAGTCATGATCGGCTTGCAAAGTCAGAATCAACGCAGGAGGGACAGAACGCTTTGAGGTGCCTGATTTGCCTGAGCCAACATGGCAGTTGCTGCTTGCTGGATAATCTGTGAGCGTGCCAATTCCGTTGTAGCAGATGCATAGTCTGCGTCTTCGATTCGGCTCCGCGAAGCAGACGTGTTCATCGAGATATTTGACATGTTGTCTGCGGCGTATGTCAAACGGTTGATCTTTGCACCCAGATCGGCACGGAACGAGTCCACAGCTTTAATCCCCTTGTCGACCTCAGAGATTACAGTTTGGATGGTCGTTGGCGTGGAGGTGGCGTCGATATCGGATATTGCAATGCTGGCTGTGCCTAGGCTGGCTGTGTCCATGGCCAGGAAATTAACATCAACTTGGTATGCACTGCCTGATCCTGTACCAATCTGGAATTCGGCAGCTGTACCGGATGAGAAAACGCTACCGTCCAGAATCTTGATGCCATTCCACTCGGTGTTGCTTGCTATGCGGTCAATTTCCGTGACCAATTCATCATATTCCTTGCCAATTGCTTCCCGGTCATCCGCACTGTAGGTATCGTTTGCACCTTGGACGGCGAGTTCACGCATGCGCTGCAACATGTTGGAAATCTCGTTGGTTGCGCCTTCGGCGGTTTGAATCATTGAGATGGCATCGTTGGCATTGCGTACAGCCTGGTCCAAGCCACGGATTGAACTGGTCATCCTGCTACTGATGGCTAGACCAGCCGCATCGTCGGCAGCCGAGTTGATACGTTTGCCCGTGGAAAGTTGCTCCATGGCTTTATTCAGACTGCGGTTGTTAACAGTCATGGCGTTTTGAGCGACAAGCGACTTAACGTTGGTGTTGATTACGGACATGGTCATACTCCTATAAAGGAAAATTCACTTTGGTTTGGCAGGAACCTTTTGGGATTAGAACCTGCCGGTTCTTGACAGAAATTTTTAAAATCCTGTTGTTAGATGATTCGGTTTTCTTATCTAAAACTTTAGGCTTTGAATGCAAAAAGGATCAACTTTTTACATCACTGAGAAAACCTTTCAGATCAGACAGACTGTGCGCCATGCGCAAAGCCGCCTCATTAGGGATTTGGCGAATGACTTCACCATTTTTTGCATCCCTGACCCGCACTACGACTTGCTTTGTTTGATCGTCGATCGAAAAATTAAGGCTGTAGTTGTTCCTCTGGGCCATGTTGTTTAGACTTTCTATGGCTTCCGCGAGGTTGCGCCGCATTTCCTCAGGGTCCTTTAGAGGTGGCTCCTTGATGTTTGCTTTAGGGGAGGTAGTTTGCGCCTGAGTGACAGCAACAAATTGCTGTGGCATGGCGATTTCTGCTCCGTGCGTCATTGTTCTGGGATTTTGTAACGTAAAGTGAACCGATGATAAATTCGAGCTCATGATAGATCCTTTCTATACCGCGCCTGATGCGCGAAATGACCTAAAGGCTCCCATGTGAGAGACCGACATAGACAGAATCGGTCAAATACTCACAAACTTGAGCATTTTTTTTATTCAATTTTATTTTTTTATTTTGATAGTAAATTAATATTAATATAAATATTAATTGTTATAATTTGAAAGCATGGCGGAAAAACTGCTCTTGAGGCTGGCACGAATACTGGTGCTTTCTCCCACAATGCTTTCCATAGCGCTGAACTGTTTGGTGTAACGGGTCAGCAGTTTCTCCATTCGGATTTCCAGCTGGGACAACTCTTCCTGATATTGTGAAATTTGCTTTTTTGTAGCATCAGTCTGCTGAGTCAGCAGACTGGTTGACCGCATCATTTCATCCAAGGTCTTGACGGCACGTCCAGCCAGGCCAGCAGGAGCTGTGCTGTACACACTTTTGTTGTTGGTTCCGGCGCTGAACATGGTGATCACTTCTTCGAATTGATCCTGCAAAGTAGCGTCTAATTTTGTTTCATCCAGCTGCAAAACTCCCAACCGATCAATGCTCAGGCCCACATGCCTTGCCGCTTGGATGGATTTACCCGGTGTCGTGGAGATATCGGTCATCAGGGCTCGCATTTGATTCTGGACAGAGCTCAAAAGGGACTCACCAGCCAACGCGCCACCAAACTCCTCTACCTCACTTTTTCGATCACCAAGGATTTTGGCGCTAGCCTGAAAGTCGTTGTAAGCAGTAACCAGGTCGCGAATATTTTGTTTTATGTCCGTTGTGTTTCGTGTCAAATCTAGCCTGGATTCATTAACTGTGGGGGCATACAAGTCAAGGGTCAAGCCCTCGATCACATCATTTATTTGGTTGCTTGGACGTGTGACGGTCACTCCGTTCACGCTAATTTGGGAATTTTGGGAATTTTGGTTGACGTTAAACGTCAAGGCCCTCTGTCCTTCCAGTGTCAATGTCACACCACCCGGAATGTTCTCTCCACTAGGCAGCACCCAAAGTCCATCGGTATTTTTTTCGAGATCAATGTTAGTTGGTTGCGATGCCCCATCGGCGGTGTAGCTAACCAAAACGCCTGTTGCATCCGAGTCTGCTGTAACCGCCAATGTGTCACCGGATGTTGCGGTGATTTGGGGCGTATTGACTGTCGGCCCGTAAGCCGAATTGCTGATTGAAAAACTGTTGTCGAGTCCCTCTTGACCTGTCAGGACAATTTGAAAACCGCTACCCGTGTCTATCAGTTGTGCTGTTATACCGGTTTTAGCGCCGTTTATAGCGCTGGCAATACCAGCTGGAGTCGTTGTGCTGACATTGATAGTGGTGATTTGGTTACCCACCGTAAGGCTCAGATCGAAAGGCGCACTGCCGTTTAGCGATGTATTGCGTGCAGCAAACTTGTTGCTATCACTTCGTTGAGCTTTGGCAATTGCATCAACTTGAACAGCATAAATGGCTGCCTGCGCGGTTGAGCTTGCCGAAACTCCAAAAGCATTGGGTTGTGAGGTTTTTGCAGTTAAAGAACTGAAGTCCGAAGCATCGTTGAGTTTTGAAAATGCGGATTTAAGGGCGGACAGCGCATATTTCATGGCGCCATAGCCGGAAATTTTGGCCTCTGACTTGGCTATCTTTTCGTCAATGCGTTCCTTGCGTGGAGAACGTTCAGCCTCAACTAGGTTTTCTGCAAGTGACTTGGTATCGATACCGGAGCCGGCACCAAGTGTATTGATAATATTGGAGGAGGTGGGCATCTTTAATGATTCGGTAAGAGATCGGGCAACTTAAATTATCTTTGAATGTAATCAAAAAGTGACAAGCTGGAAATTTTGGCAAAGCTGCCCATGGCAGCTTCAAGGGCCATCATTTCCTTGTTCATCCGGGTCACAGCCTCTGCGTAGTCCAGATCTTCGATTTCAGAAAGAGTGGACTTGAGCCGCAAGGCGGTTTCGTCCAGCACATCCAGTTGCGACTGCACCACAATCTGGTCTGATCCGTTTTGGGCTTGCGACAAAGTCAGGTTGTTGTGCATTTGGGTCAGATCGGAGACACCTTGTTGAATTTCTGCGGTCGTGCTCTCGTCTATGGCCGTGATCATTTGGTCCAGTGCGTCAAAAAAACCTACACTTTGCCCATTTTCCCGTACCACCCGGCTGTAAACGTCAGTGCCCGCTCGGGTGAACTGCACCGTGCGTTCCACACCCGCCGGGATGCGAGTTTGGGTTTGGTCGCCTTGGTACTGCACATGGCCATTGTTGTCTTCTGCGAATGCAGGGGTGTTGACTCTTGTGCCCGAAAACAGATAGTTGCCGCTGTCATCGCGGGTGTTGCCCAAGCTCAGCAATTGATCGCGCAGGGCTTTCATTTCTACCCCGATGCTTTTTCGGTCATCCGGGGCCAGGGTGTCGTTGGCTGCCTGCAGACCTAATTCTTTCATTCGTATCAACACATCGTTGGAGGCTGACAAAGCGGTTTCTTCAGAGGTGTAGCGCCGCATGGCCACCTCAAGGGTACGGCCGTGGCTCTCTTGGCGCTGCAGTTCACCCTTCAGGCGTTGAATGGCGGCGGCTTGGTCGGGCGCGTCGCTGGGCGAGAGTATTTGCTTTGAGACGGCTAACTGAGCCTGAGTCGTGGCCAGTTTATTTTGGATGGTGCTCATGCGCTCTGTGGCGCGATCAAACAGAAAGGAGGTAGAAATTTTCATGATTTACGCTCCGATCAACGCACTTGCAAGATTGATTCGAACAAAGCCATTGAAACTTGCATGACTTTGGCGTTGGCTTGGTAGGCTTGTTGAAAGCGAACCAAAGCAGAGGCTTCTTCATCAAGGCTGACCCCAGAGATGCCATCACGGGCTTCTTGGGCTTGTTGATAAACCACCTTTAGGGCTTCTTCTGCAATGGAAGCCTGACGTGCCACGCTGCCCACCAAATTGACGCGCTCAATGTAGGCCTCGGTCATGGTCAGGCCGCCGGGCATGATGGCTTCATCTTCCAGCGCCACCATGCGCAGCATGGCTTCGTTGTTGCCAATGCCATCGGCATTGCCATCGATGCTGAAGATGTTACCCGCTTTAGGGGCGGTGGTGAACTCTAGTTTCAAACCTCTGTAACTTAAAGTGGGTGTGCTGGAATTAGCATTGATTTGTAAGCTTCTCTCGGCGACTAGGATGTTGGTACGGGTGTCAACAATTTGGTAAGAGGTATCTGTCGTGAAGGTCAATCTTAAAGGGGAGGCCCTCAGGGTTTCTTTCATGCTGCCCTGAATGCCTGCAAATTGAGCCGTCACGGTGGCATCGCGGATGTCGCCACTGGTGTCGGTCACAAACACCAACAAGTCGTCGGTTGTGCCTCCTTTAATGGCAATGCGTGTGTCAAACCCCAGGCGGGCCAGGTCAGTAGGTTTGCCGTTGCTGCCCATGCCCAGACGGATGTCGTCGCTAGTATTCGTTGCAGGCCGTGACAATTCCAGTTGACCATTGACGGCGCTGGCGGTGATGCCGGTGTTCGCTTTGGCAGCGTTGAACCAAGCGACCACTGAGGTCAAGGTCAGTGGCCCGGCTAGGGCCGACATGGCGTAGCCATTGAGGGTAAAAGTGCCTGCGTCAATTCCATCGGCCGAATTTACAAATGTGTTGCCAGTCAGCACGGCGGCGACTTTTTTCGGTTCGAGCACATCACCCGTGTCCGTATTGAATTGCTGTAAAAGGCCAACATCAGCCTTAGCGCCCATGAAGATGTCCATCTCCAAATAGCTGGAGGAGCCGGTTTGGTTCAGGTACGTGGCGTTGTAAGAGGCACCGTCTTCCATGCCATTGCTGGATTTGATGAGTTGACTTTGTTGTTCCGTACTCAGGGTTTGGCCCAAAACGTGGCGGCCATCACGGGTCAGCACTTGAAAGCTTTGACCTTCCAGCGGATTTTGGAGTGTGAGTGACAGGTCTTGCGTCCCTACAGGCACCAAGCCTAAGCTGGCAAAGGGTTGACCGGCGGTGGTCGATACCGTGATCGAACCGATTTGGGGAACTTTTGCCAAACCCAAATCGCCTTGCAAACCGGTAGGGCCAGCAAAATCAGGTGCCGCGTACAAAATACGAGCCTGGGCTGTACCGCTGTTCAGTGGGTTGTCAATGACGCGAAATTGCCCGGCTGCAGCCACACGGTTGGCATCTTTAATGATCATTTCCATGCCAGCGGCTTGCAAAGGCTTGTCAGCACTGAAGGCAAAGAGATCTCCACCCAAGAGTCCGTCTGCATCCACTCCATCGCGGTGTACCGCATTGATCTCGCGAGCCATGACTTCGGCTAAGTCGTTGAGCGAGTTGAAAGCCGGGTTCAATACCTGATCCCTGAAGTTCATCACACCACCCACCTTGCCACTGTTTATGCTTGGCATGGTTTCGGGCGCGCCATAAGCATCAATGACAAATTCAAGCTTATTGCTGTCCAAACTGGACTGCTTAACGCTGATCAACCGTGGTGTCGATTGTTGAACCAAAATCCCTTGGTCTAGCGTATCGCCCACGCTGACCATGACTGCACCGTTGGGCTCAAATTTGGTCTTCACCGAGATCAGGCCTGACAACTCACGCAGCAGACGATCGCGCTGGTCCAGCAGTTCTGAGGGCTGGCTTGACGAAGAACTGTGTTTGACCATTTGCTTGTTCAGCAAGGCCAGTTGTTGTGTTAGCGCATTGATTTGGCCCACATCGGTCTCGACCGACTGGCGGGTCTCTTTGTCGAGCAAGTCAAATTGGCTGGCCAATTGCTGAAAGCGCGCAGCCAGTCCATCGGCATCGCGCAAAAAGGTACTGCGCGAAACCACCGAAGCCGGATCGCTGGCCAAGTCTCTGGCGGATTCGAAAAACAGATTCATGGCCGTGGTCAAGCCAATGCTTTCATCACCCATGACGTCAATAAGCCGGTTGACGTAGGAGAGCAGGGGCTTTTGACTTTCCAAGTCGCTGTTGCTGTTACGCAAATTGGACTCAACAAAGGCATCGTATTGGCGCTGAACCGAGTCAAAACGGGCACCTGTACCCAAATAGCTACTGCCCAACAGGCGGGGTTGGTTAGAAGTTAAGGAAATATCCTGCCGGGTATAACCATCGGTACTGACGTTGGCGATGTTGTTGGAGACCGTGGCCAGTGCCCGCTGGTAAGCACTCACCCCCGAGCTGCCAATACTGAGCAAGTCACTCATGGTTTAGCACCTCGTGAAGGTTGGTCCAGTTTGTAGGGGGTGTTGCGCTCGAGTTCGTAAGCCTTGATGGCTTCTGGCTTGAGAGGCATGCCTTCACGCACCGGATTGAGCGGCATGGCTTTCACATCAGGATTGCGTTGCTGTAAAGCGGTTTGGGTGCTGATGGCCATAGTGCTGGCCTCATGCTCTCGGCGCATTTGCTTTTCCATCATGTCGGCCAAGCCCATGCCGCCGCGCTTGACCATTTGCAGCGACACCTCTTTGTCCATCAGGTCTTGGTACATTTCCATGTTGCCGCCCTCCACCAAGTCGCTTTTCTCGATGGATTCGCGCATGGTCTTCATCATTTGCTGGATAAAGTAGGCCTCGAATTGCTCGGAAGTTTGGCGAATGGCTTTGGATGGATCTTGCGCAGCCTCACCCTTCAAGCGCGCCAGGGCGTTGAAGTCCAGGTAAGTACTGGAGGGGGTGGAGGACATATCGCTCATGAAATTAATCTCGTTTTAGATCACGATCAAATCGGCACGCAAGCTACCCGAACTTTTGAGTGCTTCCAGAATCGCTATCAGTGCAGAAGGGGTGGCCCCGACCTGGTTGACCGCATCCACCACCTGACGCAAATCGACACCGGGTTGAAACAAGAACATCGGGTTTTTGGGCTCAGACACGGCGATGTCGGCGTTTTGTACCCCGGCTGTTTGACCTTGTGACAAGGCATTGGGCTGAGACACTTCATTGGTGGCGGCAATCGCGACCGAGATGGTGCCGTGCGCCACCGCTGCCGCGGTGATGCGTACGTTGCGGCTGATGACCACCGTACCGGTACGCGAGTTGACCACCACCCTGGCAGGCGGGTCACCGGGGACCACATCGAGGTTTTCGACCATGCTCATGAAAGCCACACGCTGCGACATGTCGCTAGGGGCCTTGACGGCAAAAGACATGCCGTCCAGTGCCGTAGCGATGCCCTGGCCAAAATTTTTGTTGATCGCATTGACAATGGCGATGGTGGTGGTGAAGTCTGACTCACGCACATTCATGACCACATGGTCAGCCCGCTCAAACGGGGTTTCGACGATTCGTTCTACAGTGGCACCGCCCGGAATACGTGCCGAGGTAGGGACCCCAATACTGACCTTGGAGCCTGCAGCGCTGGTGTCAATGCCTGTTGCGGTCAGGGCGCCTTGGGCCAAGCTGTAAATCTCGCCATCGACCCCGCGCAAACTGGTCAGCAACAAATTGCCACCGCGCAAGCTGGAGGCTTTGCCAATGGCCGAGACGTTGATGTCGATTTTTTGGCCGGGCTTGGCAAACCCTGGCAACTCGGCAGTCACCATCACGGCGGCCACGTTTTTGATGTCGATTTTGCCGCTGCTGGCGTTTTGCTCAAAGTCCGACAAGGGGCCATCGATGCCCACGCCCAAGCGTGCCAGCATGGCTTTCATACTTTGTGCGGTGAAAGAAACATCGGCACCATCGCCAGTGCCTTGCAAGCCTACTACCAGGCCATAGCCAATGAGTTGGTTGGTCCGGCCTGCGGCCACGGAGGCAAGGTCCTTGACGCGATCAGCCCAAGCCGAGCTGGACAAGCCCAAGGTGAGGATGATGGAGAAGATGGCGGATTTCATGGTGTTGTCCTGACGCTGAGTACTTTAGAAAGGCCAGAAACGGAGCAAGGTGCTGGTGCCCCAGCCTGCCTTGGTGGCGTTGGCCATGTCGCCAGTGCCTCGGTAGGCAATTTGGGCATTGGCCAGGCGGCGCGATTGAACAGTGTTGTTTGGAGAGATGTCTTCCGGGCGAATGACGCCGCTGACTTGAATGATTTCAGCCCCTTCGGTCAAGGCCAGTTGTTTTTCGCCACGAACCATGAGGTTGCCGTTGGCCAGAACTTCGGTGACGGTCACAGAGACATCGCCGATCAGGCTGGCCTGTTGGTCTGTTTCCCCGCCGCCCACACTTTCAATGTTGGCTTTGCTCAAATCGACCCCGCCCATGATGCCGGCGAGCCGTGTGCCCAATATTTTGCTCGGCAGTTGCATGCCTTGCACCCGGGCGTTGAGGCCGTTGGGGGCATTGGCAACCGATGGAATCACGTCATTGCTGGCGGCACGTTTGAAGCTGCCGGTTTGGGTGCGCCCGGCTTGAGTCGACTCGTTCAGTAACACCGTGATGACATCCCCCACGTTGTAAGCCCTGACCCGGCCAAACCAGTTATCGCTTTGGCGTCCGTTGTAAATGGCCCCTGTGACCATGCGGGTTTTTTCGACCGCGACCGGCAACACCGGGGCAAATTGGGGTGAATGGCTCATGGGGGCGGGTGCAGTGGCACAGCCGACCAAGCCCAGCGCGGTACATAACAAAAGTGAGCGAACGGAAAGAGTAGGCAAGTTCATGGTGTGCTTACATGTTGTTGTTCAAGAAGCGCAGCATGCCGTCTACTGCAGAGATGGCTTTGGAGTTGATCTCGTAGGCCCGTTGGGTTTCAATCATGTTGACCATTTCTTCCACCACGTTCACGTTGGAGGCTTCCAACGCGCCCTGCATGAGTTGGCCCGCGCCCGTGACGCCGGGCTGGGTGACCTGCGGCGCGCCGCTGGCCGTGGTTTCTTTCATCAGGTTTTGACCGAGGGATTGCAAGCCTGCTGGGTTGGCGAAACGCGCAATCTGGATTTGACCCAACACCTGGGCGCCTCCGCCAGCAGCGGTTTCTACCGAAACAGTGCCGTCCTGGCCGATGGAGATACTCGACACATTAGGCGGTATCGTGATGGCGGGTTGCAATGGCGCACCGTTGGCTGTCACCAGTTGTCCGGTAGAGGACAATTTAAAGCCGCCATCTCGGCTGTAGGCAATGGTGCCATCTGGCTGGGCAATTTGGAAGAAACCTTCGCCCTGAATGGCCAGATCCAGTGCATTTTTGGTGCTGACCAAACTGCCCTGGGTATGGGTCTTTTCTGTCGAGACAATGCGCACCCCTGTGCCCAGCATCAGGCCTGTGGGCGCTTGCGCATCGGCCCCGACCTGGGCTCCGGGTTGCCGCAGGTTTTGATACAACATGTCCTCAAAAGAGGCGCGGTCGCGCTTGAAACCAGTGGTGTTGACGTTGGCCAAGTTGTTGGAGATAACCGACATGCGCGTTTGCTGCGCATCCAGGCCGGTTTTGGCAATCCACATTGATGCATCCATGGTGTTCTCCTGTCAGGTTTATGCGTTCTTCATCATGGAAGAGCCGGATTCATCCAGCGACTTGGTTTCCTTGATGATCCGTATTTGGGTTTCGAAGCTGCGCGAGTGATCGATCAGTCGGGTCATTGCTTCCACGGCGCTGACGTTGCTGCCCTCCAGCGCTTGCGGAATCAATTTGGGCAGTGTGTTGCCAGCCGGAATGTCAGTACCATCGGGCTGGCCATCAACTTTGTACAAACCATCTTGGCGGCGCCCCAGAGACACATTGCTTGCATCACGAAGCCGCAATTGGTCAATTAAAACTGAAGGGGCGCCACCTACTTGGGCGGGATCCTTGGCGTAGATCGTGCCATCGGGGTTGATGCTGACCATCATGCCTGGGGGAACACTGACCGGGCCGCCGTTACCCATGACCAAATGGCCCGAACCATTTTCGAGTTGTCCTTGGGGGTTGATCTTCAGGTCACCACGGCGTGTGAAGGCCAGATCGCCACTGGCGGTCTGAACGGTCAAAACTGCCTTCTCGGCCATGGCAATGTCCAGCGGCCGACCGGTGGCCATGATGGCCCCGGGCTGCATACGGATCAGGTCACGCGAAACGGCTTGCGCCTGGAAACGGGAGTCAAAACCCGAGCCTTCCACCTTGATCGATTTAAGCGCCACGTCATAACTGCTCTTAAAACCCACCGTGGACACGTTGGCCAGATCATTGACCAAGACTTGGCGAGCCGTGGCTTGTTCTTTGATGGTGGCGTTGGAGGTAAAAACAAGGCGGTCCATGGTTTGGCTCTCGTGGTCTTCAGTGCATCAGTTCATCAAGCGCGGATGTTGATGATCGCGGAGGTCATCGTGCTGCTGGTCTCAATGGCTTTGGCATTGGCCTGGAAATTTCGTTGGGCGGTGATCAGGTCCACCAGTTCTTGCGTCAGGTCCACGTTGGCGCGTTCTGTAGCACCTGCCCGGATGGTTCCGAAACCTGCCGAACCGGCTTCACCGATCTTGGCGCTGCCCGAAGTAGCCGAAGACAAGTAACTGGCGTCACCCACCTGGCGCAGCCCTGATGGGCTGGAGAAGTTGGCCAATACGATCTTGCCCAACGAAACCTGTGAGCCGTTGGAATAAGTGGCGTTGACCAGACCATCGACCCCGATGTTCAGACCCATCAATTCACCTTCAGGCGCACCATCTTGCGACTGTGACAGCACGGCAAACGCGCTGGAATATTGGGTCGATTGCGTGAAGTCAATAGACATGGTCAGCGCACCCTTACCACCGTCAAGGAAGGCCGTTTCAAATGGCATCTTGGTCAGTGGAGAAAGGGGTTTACCTGTCAGGTCAAAGCTTAATTCGCCTCGATCCAAGTAAACAGGCCACCATTGGGTTTTGGTTGAAAGGTCTGTAATGTCTTCAGTCTGTTCACCGTTTTTAACGTATTGCGGCACACCGTTTTGTGTGAACTGCTTAAGCTGAATCCATTGCTCGTTGGAACCATAAGCCATTTCTGTATTGGCCAAACCCCAATCAGGAGAGCCGGAGATTTGCAAAGAAACCGCTTCGCCTGTTTCCCCTGTGGTGAAGCTCAGGCGTTTGGCAGAAGCGTCCCAATTGACGCTGATGCCACTGACTTTCAAACCGTTTGTGGTGTCCACCAGCGTGTTGATCGAATCCTGCAGAGCGACCGCAAATTTTTCCATACTGGCGAAGCTGCCGGGTTCAAGTTCTACTGAGCCTGAAATGTTGCCTACAGTGACAAAGAAGTCTTTGTTTGTGGAACTCACGCGGACAGCGCCCGAAGTGTTGGAGGTAATCACGTCCCCCTTCAAAATCGCTGGTTTACTGGCTTTACCTCGGATAGCTTCGCTGATGCTGGGGTCGACTCTCAGTTCTTTGGGCGCTGGATCGACGGCGGCAGGGTCTGGTAGACCCAGAATTGTCTGTGCGTCGTCTGATGCCGCGCTGATGATGATGGATGAGTTATCACCGGTCGTTCCAGATGAAAACTTAAATGAATTGGTGTCTGCCTCAAATGAAACCTTGATGCCGAAACGAGGGTCAGAGTTAGAGCTCTTGCCTAATTCATTGTTGATGAAGATTCCTAAATTTCTTGCTAAGACAACTGGATCGCTGTCGTCTTCAAGGAGTTTATATTCGATAGGAAGGGCGCTGCCCATTTCGTCGATATTGATGTTGAAGGCCAGTGTGTTGGGGGAGGCAAATGCGTCTTCACCAACCGATTTAAGGTCAGTATTTAGATTCCCCGTGGAACCTACACCCGTTGTCGTCACTGCGGTGACGCCGGTTCGATTGTTTATTTCAAATTTATCAACATTCCACTCGACTTTCACGCGGGCTGTTTCGCCCTTTGAAAGTAATTTGTCATTGATCAGATTTTCGATGTTTTTAGCCAAAGCTTCAGGGTAACGGTCGGCAACAGTCAGGTTGTAAGTCACAGGATAGGTGGAGCTTCCTTGTTTGATCTCCAAAGTGACAGATCCCTGTCCAGTGGCTGCATCGGAGGTTTTGCTTGCCAGTTCGATGGGGTTGAAGGGTTTACCTGTCACGCTGGCAGTTTCTGAAATTTTTCGGTTGGATTGATCATCCAGTGAATACATTTCCATGGTGCCCGAGGAGGGGATGACGCGTGAGTCGCTCTTTGGCAATACATCGCCATATTTATTCACGTAAAGCGGACTGCCGGTCAGATTGGTCGATTGCTGCAGCGCAGGGTTGACGAGAGTGTCACCTACATAAAAATAGGTTTGCCATTTGCTCTGTGGACTGGCTTGGCTCGCATTTTGGGTTTTGACGTAGTAGACCGTCGCCAGGTAACCGTTACCACCGCTGTCGTAGACCGTCAAGGCTGTACTTTTGTTGAATGTGCTGGGGTTGCTGCGGTCAAAGTCGGCGTCGATCACGGCCGAGTCGGCTGGCAGGTTCAGACCCAGTTGAATTTGTGTGGTCTCGACCGCCTCGCCGGAGGTTTTGGGTGGAATGGTCAAGGCATTCAGGTTGGTCAAGTCCGCTTTGCCGGACGAGTCGACCGATGCCGCCATCAGACGTTGGCCTGTGGAGTTGACCACGTTGTTCTGGTCATTCAGTGTGAAAGAGCCGTTGCGGGTGTAAATATCTTGCAAACCATCGGGCGTTTTGAGCGGAAAGAAACCATCGCCCGTGATCGCCAGATCCAACGAGTTGCCCGAGGTTGAGATGTTGCCTTGAGAGAATTCCTGGCTCACTTGCTTGAGGGACACACCCTGGCCGATGTTGCTCGATGACTTTTGCAGGGGGGAGGTGGAGAAAATGTCCCCGAAGTCGGCCCGTGAGCGTTTGAAGCCCGAGGTGCCCACGTTGGCGATGTTGTTCGACGTCACAGCCAATTGCGCAGTGGCAGAGTTCAGTCCGGTAAGCGAGGTATAGAAAGACATGCTGAATGGTTCCTTTGAATCTTGTGGGGGCTATGAAGGTTGGGGCAGGTCACAGACCCACGCGTTTGACTTGGCTGAGCAAAATGCTCTTGCCGCCATCGACTTCCACGCTGACGCTGCCATCTGACGGGTTGGTCACGATTGAACGAACGGTTGACAAGGCATTTACTGGCACATTGGCGGTTTTGCCGTTCACTACAGCAGAGGCCGTCAAGCGGTACAAGCCGGTGGGGGCGGGGTTGCCCATGGCGTCTTTGCCGTTCCATTGAATCGGAATCGTGCCCGGTACTTGGGGACCGGCTACGAGTTCTTGCACCAGGTTGCCTTTGGCATCGGTCACATTGATTTGAATGCCGGCCGCGCCTTCGGGCAGGTCAATGCTCGCGTCAATCGTGCCGCCTTGCGTGAGCTCGGTTGGCAAGTCACTGACTGCTACTTTTTTACCAATCAATGCGGCGCTGTTCAGCATGCGCTCCCCGGACATGGCAGTCACAAAGGTTTCCAGCGAAGTCTGCATGTTGGTCAAAGCTTCCAACTGTGAGAACTGTGCAAGTTGGGCCACAAAGGCTTCGTTTTTGACAGGTTCCAGGGGGTTCTGGTTTTGCAGCTGCGCAGTGAACAAGGTCAGGAAATCCTGCTTGCCCATTTCCTCTTTGGTTTTTGAGGCGTCTTTGTCCTTCATGTCTTCGTAACGCGTAACGTTACTCAGCAGACTGGAGGAGGCGATGTTGGGGGTGGCCATGGGGTACTTTCTGATCAGGCCTTGGTGATGTCCAGCGTGCGCATCATCAGTTGACGCGCCGTGTTGATCACTTCAACGTTGTTTTGATAGGAACGGGCCGCCGCCATCATTTCCACCATTTCAGTGACTTCGCTCACGTTGGATTGGTAGACATAGCCTTGCGCATCGGCCAGCGGGTTTTTGGGGTCTGACACGCGCCGAGGCGGGGTGGTGTCGTCAACCATTCGGTCAATCTTGACGCCGCCCACATAGGGCGCTCCGGCGTTGGTCATTTGTTCGTCGACCAAGGCTTTAAATACGGGACGCTTAGACCGAAAGGCTTCACTTTCTGTACCCGCTACGGTGCCAGCGTTGGCCAGGTTCGATGCGGTAGCGTTCATGCGGGTGAGTTGCGCATTGAGCGCTGTGCCCGCAATGCCGAAAATATTGTCCATGCTCATGTTCAGTCTCCTCGCAGGGCTTTACGCACGCTGCTGACCCGGTTTTCCAGAAAGTTCAAGGTGGCTTGGTAGTCGGCTGCGGCTTTACCGTAATTGGCTTGTTCCACGCTCATTTCCACAGTGTTGCCGTCAAAAGAGGTGTTAAAGGGGGTGCGGTAACGCATGCCATCGGGGCTGATTTCTTGGCCTGTGGCAAAGTGCCCGGTGCTGGTGGCAAACATGGCGGTGTCTTGTTTTTGCGCCGCGCCCAACACGGCCTTGAAGTCGATGTCTCGCGCCTTGTAGTTCGGTGTGTCCGCGTTAGCAATGTTTTGTGCCAACACTTCTAGGCGGCGGCTTTTGACTTGCAAAGCTTGCTCATGCACGCCGAGTGCTTGGTTCAACAAATTCATCTTGACTCCTGGACAACTGACTGAAAATAAAAAATAGACAGAACGTCGGTCTTTTGACATTACCCCCTCAAGTTAAGGAGGCTTAGGTCGATATCAGCAAAAGCTGTGCCAAGTCTTTCTGTCACCTTTTGCTCTCCCAGTTCCGCTGTTTAAACTGACCGGCAAGGGGGGAGCGGCCATTTACTGTCGCTGGCGGCAAAAACTTGCCGTTTTCACCGCAAGGGGTTAGCAGGGCCCTTGGCCACATTGGCGTACAAGCGACTTCCTGCCGACTTGGTGGGGGCAATGTCGAGCAAGGCGTTGGTCAGGGCGTGCAGGCCCGACAAGATGGAGTTTCGGGTGATGGGCGCGCGCGTGTCACCGCCCACATGCAGTGAACGGGCTTGTGGACCTGCAATGGGCAAAGGCGCATCGGGGCGTGTTTCTTGTCGGGCAGCAGGCGTTAATACCGTCAGATACAGGTCATCTAAACCCAGCCGGGGGCCTTTGGGGCTCAGTCCGGCTTGCGAAAAATATTTGTCCACCAAATCCAGTTGCTGCAGCAAGCCCATGCCCAGAATGCTGCGGGGGTTGTTTTTCAGGCCAACAGCGGCCGCCCCTCGGTTTTCACCGTCGCAAAACTGGATGATGCCGTGGCAACTGCCATTGCTGGCCTGGGGGTTCAAACCGCCGCTTTCCATCAGGCTGAGGCGGGCAAAGTCGTCCGGGGCAAAGTTGTACCTTTGGGACAAGGCCATAATTTTTTGCTTCACCTCCGGCAATTGAGCCAGGGGTACAAAGCCTTTGTTGGCGGCACGTTCGAGGGTGCGTTCCAGTACCGGGTGTTGGGCTAAGGGGTCTAAAGCTCGGTTAGGGCTGGCCTGCGCCGTGCGCGGAGCAGTGGCCAAACTCCGCTGCGCCAGCATGTCGGCCGCAGTGGGGAGAGTTTTTTCGTCTTTGGCGGCCTGGGGTGCATCCAGAGATGCGCGCGCCAAGGGGGGCAGATTCAGGGTTGAAAAGTCGATTTTTTGACCGGGAACGATCCGATCCGGATGGCTAATTCGGTTTTCTCCAGCCACTTGATGGGCCAGGTTGAAGGCTCGGCTTTCCGACACAGCCCCCCCATTTTGTCGGTAATGGGCCTTGACCAGGCCAATCAGGGTGTCGCCGCTCTCTACCGTGACGTCATGCGCAGTTGGCCGGACTTCGGCCAAAACTTGCTGAAACACCTTATTGCCCCCGGCAGGGGGCACCCCCCGGCCTGCCGCACCAGGCATTCCGGCGCTTGCAGCCCGGGGCACTTGGCCCGGGGCGGCTTGCGTATTAAGAGGGGTCGATTGCATGGAGATCTTGATTTTTGGGTTAAAAGTCGGGGCTGGTCTCGTTTTTGCTTAACACATGGAAATTCAACAACACTGTCAAAACTTCCACACTTATGAAACCTGATATGCAAATGCTGTGCCGACTGTTGGATCAGTTGATCGCCCGAGGGCTTTTGCTGGGTTTGGCGGTTTGTTTTTTCAGCGCCTCCAGTTGGGCCGCCAATGTCACCAAGCCCGTCACCAGTGCTGCCTCACCACAAGATGTGTTGCAGGCATCGGTGAAGCGCTGGGTGGCTGAGTCGCGTCAAGTCTCGGACGAACAGGTCGCGTTGGCGCCCATGGATGCCAGGCTAAAAATTCGCAGTTGCGATAAGCCGCTGACCATGGACTTGCCTTTTTCTAGTGCCGAGACCGTGCGGGTGCGTTGCACGCAGCCCGAATGGCAGCTCTTTATTCGAGTCTCCGTGACTGGCCAAGTGGCCGAACCCGTTGCCCAGAGCCCTAAAGTAAAGCCTCCAGTGAGTGAAAAACGCTGGGTGTTGGTGGCCAAAGTGCCCTTGCAACGGGGCATGTCTCTTAATGAGACTCATGTTCAGCGGGCTGAGGTCGATACAATAGGTATGCCTTTGAATGTGCTGGAACAAGCCTCTGAAGTCTTCCATGCCGAGGTGGTCAGGGATGTTCGTCCGGGTGTGCCTTTGCGCAGCCATGACATTCGGCCCACCGTGCTGGTTAAAAGAGGCCAGATGGTTTTGATTTCCATTGGCCAGCCGCAGGGGTTTCAGATCTCTGCCCGGGTGGAAGCTCTGCAGGACGGTCGCTACGGAGAGCAGATCAAGCTGAAAAACCGGGATTCCGGACGAGAGCTCAGTGGTCGGGTTCAGGGGCCAAATCAAGTTGTCGGCTTGTAAATTCGGATATTGGCGAAATATTGAAGCAAAAAGTATAAATATGAAAAATACAATTTATTTTGCTCAAGTTCTACAATCTCATGTCGATTCATACTACGAGCTTGGTCTCCGCTCACTGTCCTGAGACCAGAAAAGAGAACTACCATGACCGATCCCATCTCACATTTAGGCCGTAAGGCCCAAATTGAATTAGCCAACCGGCAAGGGTTTGCCAAGGATGCGTCGAGTAACCCGGAGCGCGCGGCTGATGGCCCTGCACCAGAGGTTGCCCCCGTTTCCGACGAGCTGAAATTGAGTAATGTCGCACTCAAAGCCATGCAAGAGCCGGAGTTTGACCGCGCCAAAGTGGAAGCCATCAAAACGGCGATTCAGCAGGGGCAATACCCTTTGGATTCACGTCGGATTGCCGAGAACTTTGCCGCTATTGAAAAAATGATCAAGGGTTAATACGTAAATGTCTGATATGGCTGTATCTTCTGCACATCCGAGCGACCTGGGTGTCCTTGAAGCTGATTTATTGGCAGCTCCGGCTTCCGTGACGCGGTTGGTCGAAATCCTTGGCTTGGAGTTTGAAGCCTTGAAAACCCGCGATTTGACCGCTTTCGAGTCGATTCAGGACGAAAAGACCCGCCTTTTGCAGCAGATGGCCGCGTTGGCCGAGCAAGTCCTAGCCCATAAACCTGTTCCCGATCTGTGGCTGCAGTTACAAGACAGTTTGCAACAAAGTAAACAAAATCACTTGCGAAATAGCCTGTTATTACAGCGTCAGTTGGAAGCAGTCAAGGGCAGTTTGCAGGCTTTGCAGGGTGAGTCAGCGCCCAATGTGGATTTGTATGACCGTATGGGACAGATGGCCAAGCGCCACGGTGCCTGGGGCTATCAACTGGCCTGACACGGTCCGTTTTTACCGATCCTTTCTTTTTTCATCGCCAGGGCGCATGCCCTTGAGCCAATAAACCCAAGACAATATGACCGCCACCGCCGTGTACATCTCGGGGGGGATTTCGGCGTCCAGGTCCACCCGGCTGAGCAAGGCCAGCAGTTGGGGATCCTCGGCCACGTAAACACCGTGGCGCTGAGCTTCTTCGATGATTTTTTGGGCCAAATCGTCTTGCCCTCGGGCGCTAATGACCGGCGTTTTTCGGGCTCCATATTCCAGCGCAACGGCTTCCTTGAGGGGGGCTTTCATGTGCGTATGTCCAACAAGCTGCCCGTGAGCGGGCTGGCATAGGCCGCCGGTTCTTTAGGCCCGGCACCATGAATGATTTGCAGCCGCGTCATTTGCAGTCCGGCGCTGTCGAGTTCTTGCGACAAATGCGAGGCCATGGATTGAGCCTTCAACACCACGTCTTCGCGCAGGGCCCACATGACCATGTCGACATCGGTCTGGTCCGTGATGCGGGTTTGCAACCAGACCTCGCCTAAGTCACGGTTGCGGGTGTGCAGGTGAATCACCAAGGGGGGTTTGGCTTGTCCGGGTTGGCGCTTGCTTCTGGAAAACCGCATGGCCACCGGCTCGGCATCGGCAAAGGGCAGCATCATTGAGAACACCCATTCGCGACCTGTCAGACTCTCTTGTGCCATCAGTTGGCGTGACTCGATGTCGTCCAAGCTATCGCCAATCAGGCTATGAGATTCTGTGCTTGAGCTGCTGCGCAGCAGTTGTCGAAGGATGCTTTTCAGATCCACTAGGCCCGCTGCCTGTCCTTGAGCCAGCAGGTTTTCGGTGATGAAACCACTGCGCTGCATGGCTTGTTGGAGTTTTTCGGGCGTGAGTTGGGCCATGCTGGGCCGCAGTCGGAGCCATTGTTGTAGTGCCCCCATGGCCGGGGCAGATGTACTCAGGTTTTGCAGCAGGGCATCCAACACACCGGGCCGCAGCAACTGGGCCAGGGCGTGCATGTCGGGTGGCCTGAAGCCCAGTTGCTCGGTTCTGCCGGGCAGGCTCTCGGGTGGGGGCGATACATTGCCCGGCGTCGCTGGGGGCGCGGGAGCCGCTTGCAAAGGACGAAGCAAAATGCTGCCATTGGCCAGCACTTGGACCCTGAACAAAGCAGTATCGCCAGCGGCCAGACGCAGGCCCGCAGGCAGTTCTTTGGGTAAATCTATGAATTTGCCTTCTTGCTGGCCTTGTAGATTGAGCCGCATGGTTTCCAGCTTGGACTCGACCATGGCCTGAATCACTTGTCCGTCGCGCAGTCCCAACTGCTCGGCGGTTTTTTCAACCACCAAAGGCAGCTTACCGTCCAGGTAAATGGTCGGAATTTTGGGGGTGAGGTGGGCCGTTTCGGCACCCGTGATCATGCCAATCGACCCGTTGCAAAATTATGGAAAACGAACCCAATGACGTTTGTCCGGCCCCTTGTGCGTCTCTTCCGGCAAGTTTTCGGCTGAGGGTTTTTGCAACAGTATCAACATCTCGGGGTATTGCACCGTGATCATTTGGCGCAGCTCGTCAAGCGAGGGCAGCAGCAACACGGTGCCAGGCTTGACGGGATAAGTTTGACCTCTTGGAAAAATTTTGGGGTTGGCTTTGGCCAGCGCTTGTCGCATGAAATCATCTTTCAGGGGCAAGCGTGGCAGGCCACGGCGAATGACCGCATCGATGCTTTCACCTTTTTGAACCGTGATGCTCATACCAGATGAACTGGGTTCTGCGGTATTTTTAAGTCCCGTGACTGCAGCCGCACTCGCAACATCCCCCCGGGTTTCTGTCAGGGGCATGGACAGCACTTTGAGGGCTGAGGCCGCCGCTGCCGAGGTTTCCACCGCTTGAATCTGAGGGCAGGTCAGTGCCGCAGCCGCCAACACGAGCCCGCTGCTGGTGTGGGCAAGCATGCGTTTGAGGGGGCTACCCCGTTCGGGCTTTTTGGCCAGGTTTTGCCCACTGCGGTGCGATGTCAAACCGGTTTTGGGTAACAGGGCTATCCCGTTCAGAGCGGTGGGGGTGGTCAGGACATTCATGGCGATCGGTAAGTATCAATGAGGTGATCTAAGCCTGTCAAAGAGGCAGGGCCATCCAGTGTACCTGTGCCGCCAATGCCGGGCCTGCGAGTTGTTGCAGTTCAGTCCGGTCTGCACCCACCCGGACCACTTGGGCCAGAGCCAGGTGCTGGGTAGCGCCGGGTTCCAGCATCTGACTGGGAACATGGTTGGGGTTCATGAGCAAGACCCTGTCACCGACACGTAAGCCGCTTTCAAAACCGGCTTGGAGTTGCAGCAAGTCATGGCCATTGCGCCGCACATGAAATTGGATGGGCTCGCACTGAGAGCGTTTGTCCAGTTGTTGCACCCAGGCTTGCAGCTGGTTTTGCAGTTGCTGGTTCAGGTCTTTAGCCCAAGCCTTGGGGTTTTTTAACAAAACTTGGGGGTCGATTGAAATCACTTTTTCAACTTGCCATTGGGGTTCGATCGGCGCATGGGGCATGTGGCGTTCACCCAGCGTGAAGCTCAAAGTCCAGCGCCAATCGTTCTCGTCTTTGGCCAGTTTGTCCCAGACGCCACGAAACGAAAAGTCGGCCTCGGGTGCATGGGGTTTCAGCACCAGCTCTGCGGCCCAGCCAATCGCACCCTCACGGCTTCCGGTCAAGGCCCGCAGGTAGGTGTTGTCGGGTGGGATTTCGCTGAGTTGAGCACGCCAACGTTGTGAACCCTGCATTTTTTGGGCCCAGACTTGGCCCACCATTTCCATCAAGGATTGGCTTGCGTAATTTTGGTTGCCAGAAAAACCGGCCTCAGTTCGAGTTTGAAGCATCAGAGGCAAGCGCCAAGGGCGGGGTGGGGCCGAGCAGCTTGAAGCTTTGGCCGCTGTGGTGCGCCAACCCCAAGGCAAAACTTCTGCGCTGACTTGGGGGACAGGTTCTTTGCCATCCTCTAGATACGACATCACGCGCACGCCACGCACTTGGGCTTCGGAGTGAAAGTGAGCGCTTTCGTGAAGGGCGCCTTTTTCATCGATCCAGGCGCTGCTAAGGATGCGGGTGGGGCGGTCGAGGGTGGCCTGCAAAATGGCTTGCCGGATCGCACTCAGTTGTGCTTCGTATTGTTGTTGATTTTGCGTCGGTGCCGGGTTCGCAGATTGGGGCCGCGCAGCCCGGACATCGGCGGGGGGACTGGCTGGCGAATTTGCCAGCGGATTAGCGGTTGCCGCTACGCCATTGTTTTTGGGCGTCAGCTTACCCGCCGACTGTGCACCCGCAGACGTGGCCCACAACAGGGAGATGCCCAAGGCGCTTGCTGCACCCACTTTGCAGACTGTGTTCAAAGCGTTCGCGCACATGCGCTTGCATGCACCTGCGTCTTTCAGGGCTTGGCTGGCTACAGAAAACAAAGGGTTGGACATAAGCTTAGCGACGACGTGCTGCCAATTGGCTTAGGTACAAACTGCGCAGATCCCGAACCACATTTTGGTCCAGCGAGAGGGTGGTTTCGTAGGTGTCCTCGCCCACAGGGGCAATGCTGACCAGCACGGCACCATAAATCACGCCCTCGACTTTGGCTCTGAAGGTGTCGCTCATCACGGTCATATCGGCCACCGTGGTGGTCGCGTCCAATTGTTGTCCATAGACCTGTTCGGTCAGAGATCGGTAGGCGTCCAGCTTAGAGGCACGAATGGCCAGCAGGCGTTGTTGCGCTGGGTTTTTGTGGTTTTGCACACTCACCACCGCGTAGCCTGTGGCCACCAGCGTTTCGCGCTTTTCGACCATGGGGGTGATCATGGAGGCGGGTACAGCCGTGCTGCTAGGGCTGCTGGAAAACGGGTTCTTTATTTGAATGGTCTCGCATCCGGCCAATGCAAAAAGTGAGACCAGGGGCAGGGCGATCGAACGGACGAAGGTCATCTTGAAACTCCAGAAGCAACCCTGTACAAGCCACACATTGACGGCAGGGTTGAGTTAACTTGATTGAAGTATCGGCAGCAGTGAGTCAGTCTTGAGCGCGCAGGGGGTGTTATCGCATCCACTGGACGCGTTAAACCCGGTCTGACCCGCAGGCTCAAGCGGCGTTAATTTGAAATTTGACCTCAAAATTATCATTTTCTCTTGCCAAGAGTCACAATTGTCATTTATAAACAAGTAAATCGACATTTTTATTAATAATTTAAGTGCTATTTCAGAATCTTCTGAAGTGCGTGCTTTGCCAACCATGCGTAACCCTCTGGTTTTTTGCCGATGACATCCCCCTTCAAGCCATTCATCATCGGTGAAAGTCAGGCCACGGTTTTTCTGCGTGAGTTAATCAAGACCTTGTCGGCATCGTCCTCCACTGCGCTCATTACCGGTGAAAGCGGGACGGGTAAGGAGTTGGTCGCACAGTCCCTGCACATGCAGGGGCCTCGCGCATCCGGACCGTTTGTGCCCATCAATTGCGGCGCCATCCCAAGGGATTTGATTGAGAGTGAGCTTTTTGGTCATCGCAAGGGCAGTTTTACCGGTGCTGTGGCTGACCGCTTGGGGCGCTTTGAGCTGGCGCACGGCGGGACGCTTTTCCTGGATGAAATTGGCGACTTGCCCATGGACATGCAGGTCAAGTTGTTGCGCGTCTTGCAAGAGCGCTGCATATTGCCCGTGGGAGCTTCTCGAGAAGTGCCCATTGACGTTCGCGTGGTGGCCGCGACCCACAAGAAGCTCGAATCGGAAGTCGAGGCCGGTCGTTTCAGGGAAGATTTGTATTACCGCATCAATGTGTTGCCCGTGATGACCACGCCCTTGCGGGAGCGGCCGGCCGACATTGCGACACTGCTGAAGTTTTATGCTGCCAAACATGCCTTGCCGCCTGCCAAGGCTGTGCAGTTTGCCCCCGAAATGATGGAACTCATGCAACGTTATGCCTGGCCAGGCAACGTGCGTGAGTTGTCTAATTTGGTAGACCGGTTTTCAACCTTGTACCCCTCGCAGGTGTTGCAGGTGCAAACGGTGCCGGCCTGCATGATGCCCCATGGCTTGGCCGCGTTGCAAACCGAGTGGTTGGGCCAGCATGGTTTGCAAATCCCTGTGGGTTTTTCGCCTGCATTGAAGGCCGAGTCAGCGGTGACGCAAGTGGTCGATGCGGGCTTGCCCGTGCCTTTTGGGGACGACAATGATCCCATGGCCCATTTGATGGCCATTCCAAGCGGATCATCTGCTTTACCTTTTAAATCCAGCAGTCCGGCACCCTTGTCGGCATCCAATGATGAGATCAATGAGGTGGAGCAAGCCATTTTGCTGGCGCAGGGAATTCAAACACTGCCCCCGGAAGGCATGTCACTCAAACAGCACTTGGTCGAGGTCGAACGCAGTTTGATTGAGCAGGCGTTAGCCCGCACGCAAGGCAATGTCTCTCAGACAGCCAAATTGCTTCAGCTGCAAAGAACCACCTTGATTGAGAAAATCAACAAATACGAGTTGCGCAGTACGGGTTGAGCTTACTTAAGCCACGCTGCCTGTAAAAACCAGGTGCGCCGATCAGAGCCAACACGCTCAACGTTAAAAAGGCGGTTTGATGACTTGGGCACAAGTGCCCTTGATCAGCTTGACGGTGCGGCCATCTTGTATGCCAAGACGTTGTTCAAACGCACCCGTTTTGCGATCCACCACAAACTCTTCCCGGTTGATCATCACGCCAAAGCGCTGAAACATGGCTGGGCGATTGACCTGCAGTCGGGTGCCCATGACTTGGAGTGTGCCGGCCCGACTTTCTGAAATGGCAATTTTTCCTTGGTACCAACCCGAATTTTTCTCGAAATCTATTTGCGCCATGGTGATTCTGGAGGGCTCGTTTTCTTTGATGCCCAAAGCCAGTTGACCGTCAAGGTCCAGCTCCAGTTCACAAATCAGGTCCATCACGCCTTTGTTTTTACCGGGCATGCTGAGTGTGTTGGCCAGATCTTCTGATGGCTTACCTTGATCGCCCATGACGTGCACCAAGCCCCAGACACCGCCCATGACCAAAGCACCGATGACGATACCGATGGTTAAATTTTTCATCATGGCTGATCCTCTTGCCTTAGGGTGGGGGGTGATTGAATGCCAAGAATCATAGGGTAAAGATGAAAGCTTGTGTGCGGTCCGGATCACTGATTGAGCACGGTGATGCTGACGCGACGGTTGCGCGGGTCCGCCGGGTTGTTGGGCACATTCGGGTTGGTGTCGGCCACGCCCTCGATGCGTGAAAAACGGTTAGCACCGATCCCCTGACCTTGCATGAATTGACGGGTGGCATCGGCACGCTCGGTCGATAAAGTCCAGTTGTTGCGAATGCTTTCAGGCGGGAACCCCAGGCTGTCGGTGTGACCACGAATGGCCAATTTGTTGGGCAGAGGCTTCAGCGATTTGGCCACCTCGGTCAACAAAGCAGCGGCTTTAGGGCCCATGTCGGCAGTGCCCGAGCTGTACATGGCGAAATCAGCCTTGTCGATGACCTCGATGCGCAGACCGTCTTTATCTCGGGTGATGCTGACTTGGTCTTTGATCTTTTCGAACTGTTTGCTTTCTGACAATTTTTGCTTGATTTCTTTTTCCAGCTTGTCAAAATTTTCTTTGTCTTGTTTCTGCGAAGGTGTGCCGGTACCGCTTTCCTTGCCGGGGTCTTGCTCGGAAGGGCCGTCTTTGTTGTTTTCTTCTTTGGACGAGCCAAAGCTTTCAGCTGGACCGCCTTGGGCTTGGGGTGTCAGGCGTTCCAACATGGCAGATTGTTTGGCCGTGAAGGGAAACCCATCGGTGTCAATGATCGATTTGCCTCCAAACAAGCCGTTCGATCCGGCCAGTTCACCAAACGCAATTTGACTGTGCGACGCCGGCCTGAAGTAATCGGCCACGCTTTTTCGTTTGTCTTCGTTGCTGGCACCCAATAGCCACATGAGCAAAAAGAAAGCCATCATGGCCGTCATCATGTCCGCCAAAGCGATTTTCCAGGCACCCCCGTGGGCCCCTGCATGGCCATCTTCGACAATGATTTTCCGAATAATCGGCCGCATCGCCTCCGCGGCTGCAGCCGCTGCTGCGGCCGTTTCAGCCGCAGCAGTTTCTGCTGCCGCCGCTGCAGCTGCATCGTCCGTTGCAGCTTCGGCGGTTTTATCGTTCTCTGCCATCAACTGCCTCGCATGCCGTCAAAGACTTCCGAGAAGCTGGGTTGGCTGTGGTGCGCTATACAGGCGCGCGCAGATTCAATGATGAGGGGTTGTGGATGGCCTTTGAGGTTGCAAACGATCATTTCGCGAATCACATCGAAGGTCTGTGAGTCTTCGTTGATGATTTGGGTCAGTCGACCCGCAAAGGGTTCAAACATGCCATAGGCCAAAAACACCCCCATCAGCGTCCCCACCAGGGCCGCACCAATCAGAGCACCCAGCACGGGTGGGGGTTGGTCAATCGCACCCATGGTTTTCACCACACCCAACACGCAGGCCACAATACCCAGCGCTGGCAGACCGCCCGCGATACCGGCCAGAGCGGCCGGGGCTAAAAGAGCTTCGTGGTGGTGGACTTTAATGGCTTTTTTCATCAAGTCGTCCAGCGCGTCTGCGTCCAGGTTGCCCTGAGAGATGACCATTAGGCGCAGCGGGTCGCAAATCATTTGGACAATGGAATGGTCTTTGGCCAATTTGGGAAATTCGCCAAAAATAGGGCTTGAATCTGGGTTCTCGACATGCGATTCCAAAGCCACAACCCCTTCTTTTTTCATCACGGTTTGCAGCTTGCCAATCAGCAGCATCAAATCGAGGTAGTCGGATTTATGCCATTTGGGACCCTTGATGCACTGGCCAATACCGCCCATGGCCGCTTTGAAGACCGGAAAGCTGTTGGCCACCAAAGAGGCCCCGATGGCCGAGCCCCCAATAATGATGAACTCAAAAGGCGCAGCCTTGATGATGGGCGCCATCTTTCCGCCCGCAAGGATGTACCCACCGAACACGGCACCAAAAACAACTGCTAAACCGACAAAGAAAAACATGGTGGCCCTTTATAGCTAGACGATGCACCAAATACCGATGCACCAACCCAGAGTCAATTGAAAAACAAAATCCAGTAAGTTGCCCAATACCAGCACTGGCAACCCCAAATAAAGAGCCCCCCAAGCCCAACCAGAGGCCGTTAAACGGGCTTTGGGCAGGTCATGTCCTAGGATGCGACGATCTGAGTCCGATGACGGCGTCATTTATTTTCCATTTCCATCTCTTTTATCGGTTTCAAATGGGGTATCTTGAGTTGTAACCGATAAATTTGCCTATTATGACAATATGAATATCACTTGGGACCCACTGACTCAGGCTGAGTGGGAGATTTTCCACGCGGCCCGACAGGGCTCGCTGCAGCAGGCTTGGACCTATGGTGCCGCACTGGCTTCGCTGGATGTGGTGGTGCACCGCGCCATGGTCTGGGAGGCCGGTCAATTGCTGGCGGTAGCGCAGTTTATTTGTCGGCGCATCGCGGGCTACATTTCGCTGGCCTCTTGCACAAGGGGACCGGTCTGGCATGAACAAGCCTCGCCTCAGCAACGTGCCGAGGCATATTGGTTGCTGCGTCAGTCGATTCCCTTGCCCCGCTTGAAAGTCGTGCTGTTCTCGCCGGACCGCGGCCTGGATCAGATGGACCCTGCCGAGATTCGAGCGATGTCTCGCGTCATGACCGGTTATTCCACGGTGCTGTTGGATTTGACGATGCCCTTGCTTGCTTTGCGCGCGGGATTGGAGGGTAAATGGCGCAATAGACTGAGCAAAGCTTTGTCCAATGAACAAATCAGGGTTCAGGTGCAGCCCAGTTTGAAGCGCTGTGACTGGTTGCTTGACAAAGAAATAGCCCAACGGGAGGCTAAAAAATTTCACGGTTTGCCGACAGATTTTGTCAAGGCTTACCTGGCTTCGGCCAGCGACACCCGGCAGGCGTTTGCCGTGGCCTATGCCGAACTGGGCAAGAACACCATTGGGGCCATGTTGTTTTTGGTTCATGGGCGGGTCGCCAGTTACCATATGGGATGGGCAGACGAGGCGGGCCGCCAACTCAATGCGCACAATGTATTGCTCTGGCAGGCCATGGCGTATTTCCAGGCTTTGGGCATCGAGGTGCTGGACTTGGGAGGTGTGAATACCCATGATTTACCTGGAATTTCTCGTTTCAAACTGGGCACCGGCGGGCGTGTGGTGACACTGGCAGGAACTTATTTTTGAGATCAAACATGACTTTTCCAAAGTTTAAGTTGCAGCGTTTGTCGGTTGGCGGCTTGTTTGTGCTGTCGCTGCTGGGCAGCTTGGCACCCATTTCGGCGCTGGCTTGGACACGCATTGGCGAAACGCCGGAGGTCACGCTGTACGTCAATCGCAACTCGATTGAAAAGGACGACACCATTCGCCGGGTCTGGGAAATGCAGGACCTCAAGGCTGCCGATGCCGAGGGGGTTCGGTCTCGGCGCTACCTGAACGAATACGACTGCCAATACAAGATGCACCGTCTGGGTCAGATGACCAGTTTTTCTGGCCCCAAAATGACCGGCCAGAAAGTGGCGACCGTCAATGAAATGGGGTACTGGCGAAAAATTCCGCCCAATGGTGTGTTTGTTCTGACCTACATTGCTGTGTGCATTGAGTAAATGAGAAATCAGCATTTTGAGAGCACCATCGCCTAAGCATTGATCAGGGTTTGACTGCAGTCGGAGCAGCATTGGGTGAAACCTGCGGCAATGTGTTGGCTACAGCCCCGGCTGTTCCAGTTTCAGCGGGTTTGGGTGCGGTGTAGCGTGGAAACTGAACTGCCCGTTCGCGGCTGGCGCTGGCGGTGTTCTTTTGCACGGTCTCTAGGTAGCGTTCTTTTTGCAGAGTGACCAAGGCCTCTACGTCCCGCTTCAGTCCGTCCACATTGCCCACAGCTGTTTTGAGTGATTTCACTTCATTGCCCAAAGACTGAACAGCGTTGGCCTGGCTTTGCAGCTTGGAGTTGATGCCCTGCACTTGTTTGATCACCGAGTCGCTGCTGGCGGCGACTTGCTTGGCAGTTTCACTGGGAACCTTTTGAACCAGGCTTTCCGATTGTTTGAGCGAAGCGTCAATGCGGCCCTCAATTTGCCCTTGCGATTTGGTCAATGCCATTTGTTGCGATGCCAGATCCTTCACGCTCTGGTTGACGCCCTCCAAGGATTCCATGCCCGCATTGAGTTCGATCACTCGCTTGCCCACCGCCATCAGCGTGGTGTCCAGTTGGTTGATGCGGCTGACCAACCGGACGCCCATGATGAGAAAGAAGATCAGGGTGATGACCATGACACCACCCGCGATGGCTAATAAAAGGCGGGCTTTTTTGTGACCCGCTTCGGTCAGCTCTTTGAATTCGGCTGTGGTGTGTCTTAAATGGCTGCTGGCAGAGGCGGCCGCCTCGGCCGATTGGGTGGCCAGATCGGCCGAGTCCAGCACCACTTTGGCCAGTGACTGGTATTGCTGGTAGGCGCGTTGGTCAACCGTGATTCCGAGATGCATGTTCTTGTCAGAGGGTGCTGGCACCGCCTCAGAAGGTGCGGCCTGAGGTTGCTTGGGGCTGGGCGTGAATGAGGTCTCACTGACAGCCTCGGTCGTTGCGATGGGCATGCTATCGAGTGTGGGGTCGATGGCGGCTTCTGGGGCCGGTGCCGGTGTTGGGGTGTTGTCGCTCATGATTTTTTTCCTCGCGCTTGGAAGGGGGGCTTCAGTCTTTGAAGTTGTTCGTTCAAAAGTGCATTGCGTGTTCGAAGCTCAGACAAACGGTGATTGATTGGGCTTTCTCGCTCCCACAAATCGGCTTCGCTCAAAACAATGGGTTCCATGGGAGACACTGCAACAGCAGGTTTTTCGTTGAGAGGCTGATCGGGTTCAGGCAGCACAGGGGCTGCCGTGGGTTGCGTTTTCAGGTTGACTTTGGCACGCGATTTGGCCGCTGACCGCGCAGGGGGCTTGGCGCTGGTGGGCGTCGCGGTGGCGGTGGACTTGACCGGCTTTTTGATGGAAGCAGGGATTTCTGGCTCTTTGCTGAGGGCTGGCTTTTTGAACTTGTGTTCAGCCACATTAGAGCCTTCTTGCATCTTGACCGAGTGGGGGGCGTCGTGACGGATAACGGTATTTTTTTTCATGGGTGTCTCCATCGCTTAAAGGGGGGCCTTCAGCTGATCTTGCAGATTTCGCGTGCCACGGACCCAACTGTTGTTGGGTATTCCGAAACGTTTGGCCGCGTCATAAGCTTGGTTGATCGGGCTGTAAGGGCCGGACACGATCACAAAATGGGCCAGTTTTTCGCCAGGACGGTAGGCCGCCACAATTTGCGCGTCTTTGAGGGCCGGAAATCTGCGTTGAATTTCCTGTACTTTCTCGTAGGTGTTGGCCGTGCCGTGCTGGATCAGAAAACTGTCGGGATCGAGTTGTTTGACCCAGGACTGGGCTTGCAAGGGGGCTTCGGGCGCTTCAGTGGCCAACTCGGCAGGCGTTTTGGCCATGGCTGCTGCAGGGCTGCTGGTGGGGGGCGTCGCGCTGGCGATGTCGGTTTTGACAGCCTCACCAGGGCTTTGGGCAGGCGCAGCAGCGGGGAGGGCAGGCGCCAATTGCGGACTTTGCAACGATGGCGTGGGAATTTTTTTGCCTGATGGCAGACCAAATGCCTCGGGTTGAATCCACAACATCATCAAAGTCGAAGCGCTCAGGGCCAATGCAATGCCGATGGCTAATTTGTTGTGTTTGCGTAACCAGGCGGGGGTATCACTTAAGCTTTGTCCCGTACGGCCTAAAGACTGCAAGATGGATTGGCTCTTTTGATGAAACTTCTGCATTCGGCTTTTCAAGCCGGTTGCAGGGGGCTGGGGACTTGCCGCGACCTCAGAGTAATCTAGGGGTGCAGCCAGTGGAAGAGTCACTTCTGGACGGGATTTGCGCTTTATGCGTTGCAACAGTTGCTGAACCGCGTTCAAATTGCCCTCTTGCTGGGCCAAATCGAGTGCGGCTTGGGCTTGTTCTTCGGTCGGGGCCTCAATGTCCCAGCGCAAAATTTTCCGGCCAAAAGCTGACAAGGGGGTTTTGCTGGACTGAGACGACCCTGACATGAGCAAAATAGCGCGGATGTTGGCGCCAGGGAAATTTTGAATCAAACGGGCCAGCAGTTGTATTTCGCTTTCTGGCAGTGTGTGGGCGTCGTGAACGATCCATATTTGAGCCTGATTCACAATCGAAGGCGTTTTCACGGCTTGGTCCAGCGATTGGCTGGCCAATACTTCATTGAACCGGTCCAACAAGGAGTCAATGTTGGCTGGAAAGTAAACCTCGATCCGGTGCTCGGGTGCCAAAAGTTGTAATTTCGCCAGTAATAAATTCGAGTAGTGATCGAGCAGGGCCTCGAAAGGGCAGTAAAGCGCCAAACTGAGCCCTTCGCGGGCGATGGCATTGGCGCAGCCATCGATGCGCATGCGGTCGGCAGCCCGAAATACAAAAGGGGTCATGGCCGAGTTGTCCGGTTGGATCTGGATGTTCATGCGGTCGCTCCGGCGGGCTTGATTTTGCTGCCGTCAGGGTTGAACAGCATGTTCGGCGGCACTTTCACTTTGGGTTTGGGCTGCGCGGGATTCATGGGGGAGGCTGCCTCCAGACCAAAGACATAGGCAATGACTTGAGCCACGGCGTGGTAAAGGTCTTCGGGTACTTGTTGTTCGACTTCGGTGGTGAAGTAAATGGCGCGAGCCAGTGGGGCGGCTTCAAACAAGTGCACACCGTGCGCCTTGGCCTCTTCCCTGATCAGGGCGGCCATGTGGTCAGAACCTTTGGCCACCATGATGGGGGCCCCATCGCCTGTGGGGTCGTATTCGAGGGCAACAGCAAAGTGCTCCGGGTTGGTGATGACCACATCGGCATCTTTGACCCGCTGCATCATGCGGGAGTTGGCCATTTCACGCTGGCGTCGGCGAATCTGGGCCTTGACTTCAGGGCTACCTTCCATTTGCTTGTACTCGTCTTTGACCTCTTGCTTGGTCATGCGCATGCGCTTAGTGAACGAGCTTTTTTGATACGGCACATCGATCATTGCAATCACCGCCAGGCTTAATGCGACCCACAAGGCCGATTGCATGATCATGACCCCGGCGGCGGAGAGCGCGGGTTCCAGGCCCATCCGACCCATTTGAACCAGTTCGTCCATGTTGGACATGAGCGACCACCAGAGCACGAGAGCCACCAGCGTGAATTTGAGAATGGCTTTGCCCAACTCAACCGCAGCATGGGTGCCAAAAATACGTTTCAATCCACTGATCAAGCTCAGTTTGGAGCTCTTAGGTGCAACCGCCTGGAGAGAGAAAAAGTAGCCGCCCGTCATTCCCGAGGCCACAATCGCGGCGACCACCGTGAACAACATGATGGGCATAACGGTGATGAATGCGGCCATGAGTTGGTCGCCAAAGAGGCTGGGCAATAGCAGTGGTTTTTGGATGGCGGTGCGGTCAAAAACAAAGCCGTTAGCGAAAACACTGGCCAAGCGCGTGATGAGCCACCCGCCCGTCATGAGCAGCATCAACAGCGCGCCAATGACCACGGCCGCAGCAGGCAGTTCAATGGAGCGAGCCACTTGCCCGTCTTCCCGGGCCTTACTGAGTTTTCTGGCCGTCGGTTCTTCGGTTTTGTCTTGACCGGTAGCTTCAGACATTGGGCACCCCTAAAACATCGCGCACGACGCCAAAACCTTGCACCCAAAGCCATTCGATCCGGACGCCAATGCTTTCCATGGAAATGATCAAAATCAAAAATCCGGCAATGATCATGGCCGGAAAACCGACTGCAAAAATATTCAAACTCGGGGCGGCCCGTGTGACCACGCCCAAACCTATGTTGATAAAGAGCAAGGACACCATGACGGGTAAGGCCAATAAAACCGCGCCCAAAAAGACCATTGAGCTCCATTTCAGCACGCGTCCATAGACATCTTGGTTGAGTATGGAGGTGCCAATGGGCAGGGAGTTGAAGGATTCGGAGATCAGGCCCAGCATGATGGCGTGGCCCCCAAATCCAACAAAAATAAGCGTCGACATGACAATCATCAATTGCGAGATAACAGGCACGTTACCCATGTTGGGATCCACCATGTTGGCCATCGACAAGCCCATGGCGGCAGCAATGCTTTGACCGCCAACCACCATGGCGGCCACCACCACTTGCAGGATAAGTCCCATGACTGCACCGATCATGATTTGGTTGAACACCTCTACCAGCCCGGAGGCCGTGGACGGGTCAATGACTGGCCAAGTGTGTAAGGGGTAGATCAACCAGGCCATGACCAGTGCCATCAAGATGCGCAGCCGCAGGTTGAAGGCATTGAGCGAAAAAATGGGGGCGCTGACCATCAAAGCCGAGATGCGCAGCATGGGCCACAAAAAGGTATAAAACCTTTCCACGATGTCGGCTGCAAGAAGGTTCATGGTCGTGCGGGTCCGTGTTCACGAGAACAGGGTCGGAATGCGCTGAAAAATACTGCGCGTGAAATCGATCAGGGTGACCAGTTGCCAACTGCCGAAAGCCAACAAAGCGATGCCCATGGCCATCAGTTTGGGAATAAAACTGAGCGTGGATTCGTTGATGGAGGTGGCGGCCTGAACAATACCAATGATCAAACCGACGGCCAACGCCACGACAAGCAGCGGTGCGCAAACCAGCATGGCAGTCCACAAGGCTTGCCGTCCTAAATCAATGACCATGGCGGTGTCCATTGTTTTTCTCCTTTAGGGCATGGCAAAACTGGCAGCCAATGAGCCCATGATCAGGCTCCAGCCATCGACCAGCACAAACAGCATCAGCTTGAAGGGCATCGAGATCATCATGGGCGAGAGCATCATCATGCCCATGGACATCAACACACTGGCCACGATCAGGTCGATCACGACAAACGGGATGTAGATCAGAAAACCGATCGTGAAAGCACTTTTGAGTTCAGAGGTCAGGAAGGCCGGCACCAGGGTCATGAAGGGCACATCTTGCGAACTGGCGACGCCTTTGTTGCGGGCTATTTCCATGAACATGGCGATGTCATCCTCGCGGGTTTGCAAGAGCATGAAGGCGCGAATTGGTTTTTCGGCCGCCGCCAAAGCTTTGTCAAACGACAGGCCTTGGTTCATATAGGGCAGCAGGGCGTTTTGGTAAACCTCGGTCAGGACCGGGGACATGACAAACAGCGTGAGGAACAAGGACAAACCAACAATGACCAAGTTGGGGGGTGTTTGGCCCGTGCCCAAAGCCTGTCGCAAGATGGACATGACTATCACGATGCGCACAAAAGCGGTCATCATGAGCAGCAGCGAGGGCAGCACCGAGAGCGTGGTCATCAAGGCCAGCAACTGCAGCGTGATGCTGTATTGCGTGCCTTTGCCGGTGTTGGTGCTGGTGATGGCCGGCATGTCCGGTGCGGCTTGCGCCAACAAAGGCAGCAGGCTCAGCAGTACCGTCAAAATGAATCCGATTGTGAGAGAACGCTTCATGGTCTTAACTGCTTATTGAGCGTTGAGTGGCGCTGTGGTGTCGGCCGAGAGCGGCGTTTTGGCTGGCAAGGGCACGCCCAAGGATTCTGGCCAGGGTGACAGAACGGTGATGTTTTGCACGCTCACGCCCACCAAAATTTCGCGTTCGTCGACGCGGATCAGCATGATTTTTTGACGGGTACCTACAGACAGTGTTTCCAGTGTCTGCATGCGCTGCGTGCTCTTGCGCAGCAGTGAAGAGCCGTTTTGCAGTCGACGCAAAGTCCAAAGCAGGGCCAGCAGCGAGCCAATGACAAAAATGAAGCTGAACAGGTATTGCATCCAGTCGCCCAAAGTCCATACCGTGTTCATGGCCAACCCTATCTATCTCAGAGGTTGTCAAGTCGTTCAGACGCAGGCACCACACGGGTCAGGCGGATGCCGTAGCGGTCATTCACCAAAACCACTTCGCCCTGAGCCACCACCGTGTTGTTCACCAGCAAATTGAGGGGTTCGCCCGCAATGCGGTCAAGTTCGACCACGCTGCCCTGGGTCAAGCGCATCAAGTCGCGAATCTTGATCACGGCGCGCCCGACTTCGATGGACAGGGTCACGGGGATGTTTTGTAAAACATCGGAATGAATTTGGCCTTTTTCACCAGTGGTCTGGCTGGATTCGTCGGCGGTGGTCGTATCGCTCATAAGCGCTCCTGAATGGGGGTATCAAGCTTTGGGGTTGGGGCTGATGGCTTGGACGATCTTGACCGCCACTTGGCTGCCCATGGCCCCAATTTCAACGTCGTAAACGGGCATGTCCTCAATGAGGGCTCTGGCCGATTCAGATTTTTTAAAGGGCAAAACATCACCGGGTTGCATGTTTTGAAGTTGCTGGAGTGACAAGCTCAGTTTGCCCAGCAGCACCTGTATTTCCAGTGCTGAATCGCGAACAGCGTCTTCCAGTTGGGCATGCCAAACTTTGTCGGAGGCTTCATTGCCATCGCCAGTTTGAACCCGGCTGCGCAACAAATCGCGCACGGGTTTCAGGGCCACGTAGGGAATCACCATGTCAATGAAGCCTTTGCCCTGGGCTGTGGCCTCAGATTCAAAACGACTGAGCACCACGAGGTCATTTTCATCCGCAATTTGTGCAAACTGTGGGTTGATTTCGGAACTGACATGTTCAAAATCGATGGCCGTAACAGGTCCCCAAGCTTCTTTGAAGGATCTGAAAAAGACCTGCAAGATGATTTTGATGATGCGTGTCTCGGTCGGGGTGAACAGACGCCCTGGCGGGAGTTGGCCAACACCTCGGCCAAAACCACCAAAAAAACTGTCGAGTGAACTGAACACCACCGTGGGTTCAATCACCACCATGGCATAGCCACGCAAAGGGGCCATGCGGATGACGTTGACCGAAAGCGGGGCCTTCAGGTCTTTGACATAGTCGCCAAAACGAACAATCTGGGCCCGACTGGGGTTGATCCTGGGGCTGGTGCGCAAGACCTCCAGCATGCCCAACCTGAACAAACGAATGAAGCGTTCGTTGATCATGTCGAGCGAGGAAACGTTCACGCCCAGGCTGCTGTCTTCGGCGGCAAGGTCGTGTTTGCGCACGGGGGCATCCAAGTTGTAGCCCGTATCGATGTCCAGGCTGCCATCGCTCAGACTGGCCGACAGAGCGGCCAGTTCATCTGGGGACAGCAGGGGTTGGTTTTCAGCCATGGTGGAGGTTCGTTGAATAAATGAGCGGAATTACTGCACCACAAAACTGGTGAAGTACACCTCTTCGATGCCACCAAAATCTTCGTATTTTTGTAATACGCTGTTCATCGCTTCGCGGATCTTGGCGGCCAGTTCCGTACGGAACTCGGGCTTGGCCAAGTCGGCCTCGGTCATCTGGCGCATCACATCAAGTGCCACGGAGCGCAAGGCAAATTCATGCTTTTTGGCATTTTTGAAGACCCGCTCGTCGTAGTGGGTCATGATGGCCAGATTCAGCTGAATGACCTTGCGGGTGTTGGTCAGGTTGGACACCAAGGGCTTTTCCAGTTCCATGTAGCTGTTTTCAAATCTTTGCAGCTCAGGGGACTCTTTGGCCACCTTTTGTGGCGTGGCATCGCTGGCGGCGGCTTTACTGTCCGTCGCACCCTTTTCAAGGTCTTTAAGTGCTTGCTCAGCCGCAGCCGTGTCTTTTTTGTCAAAAAAGCCGGTGACAAACATCGTGCCGACGGCGGTGCCGACCAGCAACAAAATGGCCACCAAAGCAATCACGATGATTTTGATCAGAGGTGATTTCTTTTTGCCTTCTACTTCGATTTCTTCGTCTGCCATCTTGACTCCTTATGGATTGAGCATCAAACCAGTACATCCCAACCATCTTTTCCCATTTTCGTTCGTGGGATGTCAATTTGCTGTGTTTCTGTAGATTTTGACTCTTTCGAGTCAGAATTTGTTACTTTGGAGGTTTGACTGGGTGTCGAATCTCCGCCACGTTGTTGGGTTTGACCATCGCCTACCAGCATTGAAGCAACATCCATGCCCATTTGGCTCAATGTGTCTTTTAGTTTGGATAATCCGTCCTGAAGCAAATCGCGCGTCAAGGCTTGAGGGGCCGTAAAAACTGCATCCAGTTCGCCACTGCGCATCCTGATTTCTACTTCAATATGACCCAAGGTGGCTGGGCGCAGCATGAGTTTCAGGTGCCATTGGCCTTTTTCGATGGCCGAAAGAATGCGTTGACCCACGGCTTGGCCCATCTTTTCGGACAAATTTTGAACGGTTTCACTGCGTTGAGCGGTATTGGCATCGGGGGCAGATGACGGGGTGTTTTGGGCCTCCAGCCTTGCCGCTGTTGCCAGCTCCATACGTTGGCCGGTGTGACCGGATAAAGGTGTGGGGGGGGCACCAGGGGCAGCTTGGGTGCCGCCTTCTGATGTCATGGCTTCCGACGCGTCCATTTCGAACAGGTCTCCCGATGAGGCCAACATGGCGAGCTTGGTCAGCAACTCATCGCTGGCCAGATCGGATAAATCCAATTCGCTGGTAGCAACACTGTTTTTAAGACTCGGCGTTTCTTTGACCGGGCCGTTTACCTGTGCGTTGCCTAGCATCCAAAGGGCGGCCGGTGGCGGTGTGCGCATGAAGTGGATTTGAATGTCGTTGGCTTCGGTGGCTGCATCCGTTTTGAGCGCTTGAGTGTGTGCCTTTTCTGTGTTTTGAGCCATAGCCCAAAGTGCTGCGCTGGTGAGCAGGCCGCCTGATGTGTTGGCCTCAGTCTTATTAATCAAGTGGTTTGCGGCCGAGTGGACGCCGAGCACTTGAGATTGACCAGACGGAAGGCTACTTGGGTTGGCGGCGTGAGCCGAATCGTCACCCATGACGACATCAGCAGCACCATTGGTCAAACTGCTACGGCCAGATGTGATGGCTATTTGCGCCATCAACTGATCAGTTGCATGCATTTGCTGGGCGGCGGCAGAGTCAGATTCATCCATCAAGGTGGGGCTTGTTGTCAGTTTCTGGCCCTCTAGCGTGAGGGGCTGCGTACCGGCTGACAAAGAGTCTGGAGTACCCAGAAGCCATTGAACTGCGGTCTCGTCCAAACCTTGAGAACGGGCAAAGGCCTCAAGACTTTGCTCGTCCGGTAGCGAAGCTTCTGGCGTGATGGCATTCAAGTTGGGCCCCAAAATGACCGTTTTCAAAAAATCTTGGCCTGACAGGTTTTCGGCCAGAGTGTTGCTGAAAACCATGTTCAGGGCCTCCGTTTGGGCGGCAAATTCTTGCCCGTTCTTCATTTGTTGTGCCCCCTCGGTGCTTGCAATGTGTTCAAGGGCCTTTTTTTCGAGTGATTTACGGGCTTCCTGAATGTCTGCCATCAGTTGACCGAATTCAAACGAATCTGACTTTGCTTCTCCGTCTGATTTGAGTTCCAAAGCATTATTTTTTTTGGCGATTTCTGCTCGGTTGGCGCTGTCAATCAATGTAATGGTCATGGGCGTTGCGTCTCTTAAGTGGTTCAGACAGGATCAAATCTCTCCAAAATCGCCGGTTATTTGTTGCCGTTGAATTGAAGGTTGATCTCTATGAGCAATTTGCGCACCAACTTGCGAGGGGTCGGACAGCACCGTCGGATTAGTGACAGTTCGATTGGCATGAGCTTTGCTTAAAGGTATTGAAATTTTTCGACCGCAACCTTTTGTTCATAACATCCAAGCCCCCAGCAACATGAGCACCTTGACCCTGTCCGCGATTCGACAGAACTTTGCCCGCTTCGATATGGCGGGCTTGGGTTTGCCCGCCTTGGTCTTGTTGATCATGGCCATGTTGGTGATTCCGTTGCCGCCATTGCTGCTGGACATTTTGTTCACCTTCAACATCATGATTGGCTTGGTGGTCATCATGATCGCCATCGGCACGCGTAAGCCTTTGGAGTTTTCATCATTTCCCTCGGTCTTGCTGTTTGCCACGATGCTGCGTTTGGCCTTGAACGTGGCCTCGACTCGGGTCGTGCTGGTGAACGGTCACGAGGGACCCGAGGCCGCAGGCAAAGTGATTGCGGCATTTGGCGAATTCGTGATCGGTGGCAACTATGTGGTGGGTTTCATCATCTTTATTATTTTGATGATCGTGAACTTTTTTGTGGTGACCAAAGGTGCGGGACGTGTCTCTGAAGTCAATGCGCGGTTTACCTTGGATGCCATGCCCGGCAAGCAAATGTCGATTGATGCCGATCTGAATGCAGGGGTGATCGATCAGGAAACCGCCAAAAAGCGCCGCGAAGAATTGGCGCAAGAATCGGATTTCTTTGGATCTATGGACGGTGCCTCCAAGTTCGTGAGCGGCGATGCCATCGCGGGTTTGTTGATTTTGATCATCAACATCGTCGGTGGCTTGGCCATCGGTATCGGTCAGCACAATTTACCCGTGGGGGAGGCCACCCGCATTTATGTGTTGCTGACCATTGGCGACGGTTTGGTGGCCCAGATCCCCTCATTGTTCTTGTCTTTGGCCACGGCCATCATCGTGACCCGTGTGACCACCTCGGAGTCAATGACCGAGCAGGCCACATCTCAGTTGTCGAATGTGCCGGCTTTGTTCATTGCCGCGGGCATTTTGACCATTTTGGGCCTGGTGCCCGGCATGCCGCATTTGGTGTTTCTGACCCTTGCGGCAGCAACTGCCGGACTCGCTTTCATGGTCTTGCGCAAACAGATGCAGCAGGAACAAAGCATGACACAACCTGCTTTGCCTTCCACAGAAGCCCCTAAGGAGCTGGATTGGGACGATGTGGAACAGGTGGATTTGATCGGTCTTGAAATTGGCTATGGCCTGATTCCGCTGGTCAACGTGGAGTCTGGGGGGCAATTGATGACCCGTGTCAAAGGGGTTCGCAAAAAACTCTCCGCTGAATTGGGATTCTTGGTTCAGCCTGTTCGAATTCGCGATGCCCTGAATCTGGAGCCGGACACCTATCACATCGTTTTGAATGGTGTGGTGCGTGGGCGTGGTGAAGTCAAGGTGGGCCGTGAATTGGCAATCAACCCCGGTAAAGTCTATGGCAAAGTGGAAGGCCAGGCCACCAAAGAACCGGCCTTTGGTTTGGAGGCCGTGTGGATTGAGCCCGCTTTGCGCGACCAGGCCAGGGCTTTGGGCTACACCGTGGTGGACCCGAGCACTGCCATTGCTACCCACATGAACAAAGTTTTGCGTGACAACGCTTCGGAAATGTTGAGTCACGACGAAACCCAAAAGTTGCTGGATAAATTGGCCGTGAAGTCCCCCAAATTGGTGGAAGAACTGGTGCCAGGCAAGTTGTCCTTGGGCGTGGTGACCCGGACGCTGCAAAATCTGCTGCAAGAGTCGGTGCCGATCCGCGACATGCGCACCGTGGTGGAGGCCTTGACCGAGGTCAGCGGTCGTACCCAGGACCCCGACCAATTGACCCAATTGGTGAGACCCAAATTGGGTCGGATGATCGTTCAGAGCTTGATTGAAAACCGGGACACCTTGTCTGTCTTGACGCTGGACCCCCAATTAGAGCAATTGCTGCACAACGTGCTGCAGCAAAACACCAATTCTGCTGGCATGGTGTTGGAGCCCGGTTTGGCAGAGAGCTTGTTTGCGGCCTTGCGTGAAAGCGCACGAGCGACCGAGGAGCAGGGTTTGCCTGCCGTGTTGGTGGTGTCTCCGGCCATTCGTCCCTGGATGTCCCGGGCGGTCCGCTACCGAGTGAACGACCTCACGGTGCTGTCTTACAGCGAAATTCCGGACGATCAGGCGGTCAAGGTGATCAACACCGTGCAAGCCGATCCTCGCAACAACCCCTCAACTGCTTCTGTTACCAAGGCCTGATAAATCATGGAACTCAAACGCATCATCGCCCGCGACAGCCGTTCAGCCAATGAAAAGGCGATCCAGTTATATGGTCCTGAGGTTTTAATCATCTCGAGCCAAAGAGTGGACCAACAGACCGAGTTGATCGTGGCTGTTGATGTGCCCAGTGAGCCTTTGGCTTTTGCCGTACCGGAGAAATTCAACGCTTCCGCCAAAGAGGCCCAGTCATCTAGTAAAGCATCTGAGTTCAAGCCTGATGCGCCCAAATTTTCGGCTTTTTCCGAGGTGTTTGAAACTGTACAGCAGTCTCCCCAGCCTTTGGCAAGTTTGGAAGTGCCCGAACAGGAACCCCTTACAAAAGCCCCTGTCGCGATGAATCCGGGCCAAACAAACGCCAATGTTGAGCACTATGAGCAACAACGAAACCTGGAAATTGTGAACATGCTGCGCCAGGAAATGTCGGCTTTGCGCCAAGAGTTTGCGCTCTCCCGACAAATGCAGCCTTGGCGGCAAACACTGGGGCTTTCGGCCGATATCGATCGTTTGACCCTGGCGATGCAAGAGGTCGGCATCCCCGTGGGGCTTCGGACTTTGTTGACCGACAGTATTCGCGATTTGGAGAGTCTGGATGCGGCTTGGCCCGTGATTGAGCGTTTATTGGCCGAAGCCATTCAGCGTCCAACGAAGCCCGTTCCAGATTCTGGGGTGCATGTTTTGTGCGGTCCCTCAGGTGCTGGCAAAACCTCTATGCTGGGCCGCTTGGCTTTCGCTGCAGCGCAGGTCCACGGGGCCGAAAAACAGGTCATGATCAGCTTTGGTGCCCAGCGGCCCGGAGCTTGGGCTCAAATTCAATTGTTGGCCTCGCAGGCCGGTGCCGCATGTTTCAGGGCGGCCGATGTGGCCATGCTGCAGACCTTGTTGGACGACTTGCACGGTAAAACCGTCTGGATCGACACCCCAGGGACTGATTTCACGGCGCTGGCAAAACAGCTCATTCAGGTGCATTCTGGTTTGCATGTGCATGCGGTTTTGCCAGTTGATGCTACAGTGACAAATGTGCAAAAAATTCTACAAAATCCCGAAATTCGTTGGTCATCCTTGATGCTGACAAAATTGGACGAGGCTGCCTATCCTTGGCCCTTGATCAAGGGGCTTTGCGATCAATCCTTGGCGGTTTCCTGCATGGCCAACGACAGCCAGATGACGGTTGCTCCTTTGTCTTTTGATGCACAGCGCCTGGTTTCATTGGCTTTGGCCCCTTTGCTCAGCTTGCTCCCTGAGGTCAAGCCTTTGGCTGTGGCTGAGCCCATCAAAAAGCCTCTGCGAAAGCCCCGGGTGAAAAAATCTGAACCGATTACAGTGGAAATCCTAACGCCCACCCGTTCGGTCAAGTCCCGGAGGGTCACTGACCGATCGTCTGCCAAGGCTGTTCATGGATAAACATCATTTTCCTCAAGTCATTGGCGTCGCCAGCGGCAAGGGCGGGGCGGGTAAAACAACCGTGTCCATCAATTTGGCCGTGGCTTTGGCGATGCGGGGCCACAAGGTCATGTTGCTCGATGCCGACTTGGGGATGGCCAATGCACAAATTGCACTGGGTGCCCATGCCCCTTTCAACATCAGCCATGTGCTGAATGGCTCAAAAACACTCCAAGAGGTCTTGATCACTACAGCTCAAGGGGTGCGACTGGTGCCGGGGGCTTCGGGGTTGCGAGATATTGCCGCTTTGGATGCAGCTCAAATTGCCACCATAATCCATGCCTTTGATGCACTGGAAGAGTCCGTGGATTACCTGGTCGTCGATGTCGCCGCTGGCATTGCACCAGCTGTTTTGGAGTTCATGGCCGCTTGCCAACGCCGATTTGTGGTGGTCTGTGACCAACCCTCCTCGATTGCCGATGCCTATGGTTTGATCAAGGTGATGTCGACCGAGCAGTCCCTTGACGAGATTTACTTGATTCCCAACATGGTCGGCAACGCCCAGGAGGGCCGCCAGTTGTTCCGGCGTCTGAACGATGTTTGCACCCGGTTCTTGGGCGTTTCCATTCGGTATCTGCACACCATTGAGGCCGATGAAATGGTGCTGCAGGCTTTGCGCAAATACCAGTCGGTGCTGGATTACGCGCCGGGCAGTGCCGCCGCGCGAGATTTCAGGGGCCTGGCCGAAGCGCTCGATCAGTTGCCACCAATTCAGTCGGCTTCGGGTCGCATGCAGTTTTTTATGGAGCGCATGCTCCATGCGCCTGCTCAAAGGTGACGCTCATGAACAGCAACGTTTCACTCTACGAACAGGTCGGGAACCGCCACGAGTCACTGATCCTGGCGCACATGCCCATGGTCAAACGTGTGGCGGTTCACCTGAAGGCCCGTCTCCCGCCATTTATGGAGTTGGATGAACTGGTGCAAGTGGGCATGGTGGGCTTGATCGAAGCGGCCCGTGCTTTTGACCCGACCAAGGGCTTCGAGTTTGAGCATTTTGCCCTCAGCCGGGTGCGAGGCGCGATTCTTGATGAGGTCCGGCGACAGTCCTTTTTACCTCGTTCTGCCGTGGCATTTAATAAAAATGAAAACGAAGCCATGCATGTGATGGCGGCTGAGTTGGGGCGGGCCCCTACCCAGGTTGAGTTGGCGCAATTCATGGGCAAAGAGATTGAAGAGTTTCACAAAGAGCGAGGTCAAGCCAAGCGCTTTGAGACGTTTTCCATGGAGGTGGTCAACGACGAAGTCATGAGCATGCCAGGCGACAGCGCCATGCAGCCTGAGGTGATGGTTGAGGAGGCTGAGTTCATGGAGGCGGTTGTCGAAGCCATTGACCAATTGCCCGAGCGCGAAAAAATGGTGATGTCACTTTATTACGTTGAAGAGCTTAATTTGAAGGAAATTGGCGAGGTGCTGGAGGTGAGTGAATCAAGGGTAAGTCAAATTCTTTCCACGGTTGTGAAGAAATTGCGTCAAAATCTGCAAATCTCTTAATAACGTTTAATACACCAATGTTCAGTATCTTTAGTCGAAACAATCCGGCTGACGAAATGAAGCGAGCAGTGGCTGCCTTTGAAAAAGTGGCCTCTCTGGAGTCGGATAGTCGTGACGCACGCAGTCTGCGAATGCGCATGGGCATGTTGTGCCGCGCCCATTTAGACAAGACTTTCATTGCTGGGGCCGAGCAAACGGCGTCTTGGCAAGAATTGGCTAGTTTGGCAATTTCATCTGGAAAACCTGCCCCTGAGGTGCCTGTAGCTTCGAAATTTCAGAAAATTCGCGCTGGAGAATCCGACATTTACACCTATCTGCCCGAAGAGTACGTGAACGAAGCCTTCGGCATTGGCGCCCGTTACCAGCGGGCTGAATTGTCCGCCCAAAAAGCCATTGAGGCGATGCAAGCCTTGGCCAATCAAATCAGTTACTACGAGCTGCGATTGCCTGAGCCTTTTCAAGCTTTGGGTTTTCTGCGTGATGAGTTGGCTGCAGAGGCTTCAGCAGAAGGCGACTCGAATGGTGAGTCCGATAATTCTGGTACCGGAACGCCGGGAAACACGAACCCTGCTGCCTGAAGATGCCCGCATGGACGCCTTGGTCAACGCCCTGATTGCCATCGGCTTGTTGCTGATACTGGTGTTGATCATCTATTTGATAGACAGAGTCAATCAAATCGAAAAAGAAACCCGCAAGGTGATGACCACCTTGACTGAAAAATCAACCCGATCCACAGCCCCTTTCATGGGCCTTTCTTCCAGAAAACTCTGGGACACGCTGATCGGAAGAGGCAACGAAGGCCTGGATGATCAGACCCTTGCGGAACTGAGGAATCAATATCAGGTTGTTTTGTCCAAGCACATTGAAGCACTGTACCAAGAGGGTTTCAAAGATGGTCAGCGCGGCATGTCGGGTGAACCGCTCAATACCAAGGTGGTCACCACCTCTAAGGGGCAGGTCGAGTCTTGGATACCTTCTGCCCAGGCCAATGCCTTGTACCAATGTGGCTTGAGTGCTTCTCAGACACCCGAGACCCAATGGGAGCCGCTTCGTGCCTCCATGGATGAAGCCGGCCTGTTTTTATTCAGTAAGACCCAGTTGGAAGTCGGCAGCCCCTTATCGGACTGGTTAATGCCCAAAGTGGCCTCTGTTGATGAGGCCCAAAAAGCATTGGGCACAGGGAATTCGGTCAGCAATCTTGCGGCTGGCGTCGCAGTGGCATCCGGCGCATCCAAAGCCAATATCTGAAGATACATACGCTGGATGCCAAAAAATAACGCCAGGCGGCTCAAGTTTTAGCGGGGCCTGCCGATTCCTCTAATACTCAAGCAGTCAAGGGGTCTCATTCATGCGTTCGTATTCAAAGTTTGCTGAAAGCTATGGTTCTGTTCAGGTGGTCACGGGGGTTGCCACCGCTGACAACATCCAGCTGATTCAGATGTTGTTTGACGGGCTGATTGAAAGCCTTGAGTCCGCGACGGGCCATATTCATAACAAGTCCATCGAAGACAAGTCCAAGGCCTTGTCCCGTGCTGGCCGCATCGTGGTGGGTTTGCAGGGCGCGCTGGATTTTGAGCGTGGTGGCGAATTGGCTCAAAACCTGAATGAGCTTTACGCCTATATTACCCGCCGACTCTTTCATATCAATGCATACAATGATTTGGTGGCGCTAGAAGAGGTGAAAAGCTTGATCGTCGATATTTCGCAAGCTTGGCAAACATTGCCCAGCTTGTTGACCGACACCAACCGTAAGACACATTATTCAAACTGAGCAGCGTTGGTAGGGTGGTCTGCCCGACAGGAATCGAACCTGTGACCCACAGCTTAGAAGGCTGTTGCTCTATCCAACTGAGCTACGGGCAGATACCGGAAACAGAAAAGGCCCCAACGGGCCTTTTTTAATTGAAACGTTGAAAACAACATTTAGACTTGAATAATTTCCTGACGGGGTTCAGGGAAATGGTCGGAGCGGCGGGATTCGAACTCGCGACCCTCTGCTCCCAAAGCAGATGCGCTACCAGGCTGCGCTACGCTCCGACAGCCGATATTCTAACGCTCAAATGAGCCCGTTATGAGGTGTTCGGGCAAAAAAGTCTTATGCCTCAGCGTTTCTTGTACTGATCCGAACCAAACAGTGTCTGGTGGGCTTTGGGGTCGGTCAGGGGCTTTCTTGCATCGGCCAAGACCAGCACCGCCTTTTGGACGGCCGGACGTTGACCGATCCGGTCAAACCAGGCTTTCAGGTGGGGGTAGTCCGTCCAGTCAATGCCCTGGTTTTGCCAGCTGCGCAGCCAGGGGAAGATGGCCATGTCGGCGATGGAGTATTCACCGCCCGCAATCCATTTCTTGGACTTGAGTTGCTGGTCCAGTACGCCGTAAAGCCGTTTGGCCTCGTTGGTGTAGCGGTTCACGGCGTAGTCAATTTTTTCCGGGGCATAAATTCGGAAATGATGGGCCTGGCCCAGCATGGGTCCCAGGCCGCCCATCTGGAACATGAGCCATTGCAATACATCGTATTTGGCCCGGTCGGTGGCGGGTAGAAAACGCCCAGTTTTAGCCGCAAGGTACAGCATGATGGCGCCCGACTCGAACAGCGCAATGGGTTTCCCCTCTGGGCCATCGGCGTCGACCAAGGCTGGAATCTTGTTGTTTGGGCTGATTTTCAGAAATTTCGGCTTGAACTGCTCACCTTTGCCGATATCGACCGCATGGACCTTGTAGGGCAGGCCGAGTTCTTCCAGCAGGATGTGAATTTTGTGGCCATTCGGTGTGGGCCATGTGTAGAGGTCAATCATGGGGGCGGTCTTAATGGGGGGAACAAAGGTTGTGATCATCCCAAAAAAACGGCCTGCGTGTGCAGGCCGTAGGCTAAGTGGGTCAAAAAATCAGCCGCCGCGAGTGACGGGCATGTTCAATTCGCCAGGAATAACCAATTGGCGAGCCAATTCCAGTTTGGCCAGCGAGTTGCGATGCACTTCGTCCGGTCCGTCGGCCAAGCGCAAGGTGCGTTGGGCGGCATAGGCATAGGCCAGAGGGAAGTCTTGTGAGACACCGCCGCCGCCGTGGGCCTGAATGGCCCAATCGATGATTTGGCAAGCCATATTGGGGGCCACGATTTTGATCATTGCGATCTCGGCTTTGGCGATTTTGTTCCCCACGGTGTCCATCATGTAGGCGGCTTTGAGGGTGAGCAGTCGGGCTTGCTCAATCATGCAACGGGACTCGGCAATACGCTCTTGCCAGACTGTTTGACGTGACACTTCGCGGCCGAAAGCGACCCGAGTATTCAACCTGTGGCACATCAACTCGAGCGCACGTTCGGCAATGCCGATGGATCGCATGCAGTGGTGAATACGGCCAGGGCCTAAACGTCCCTGCGCAATTTCAAAGCCACGGCCTTCACCCAACAAGATGTTTTCTGCGGGCGCGCGGACGTTTTTGAGGACAACTTCCATGTGCCCGTGCGGTGCATCGTCGTAGCCAAAGACGGACAGCGCGCGCACGACCGTGATCCCGGGGGTGTTGGCAGGCACCACAATCATGGATTGTTGTTGGTGGCGACCCGCCTCAGGGTCGGTTTTGCCCATCACGATGTAGACCGCACAGCGAGGATCACCGGCACCCGATGACCACCATTTGCGGCCATTGATGACGTAGTCGTTACCGTCGCGGCGGATCTCGCATTCGATGTTGGTGGCATCGGAAGAGGCCACATCGGGTTCGGTCATGAGAAAGGCCGAGCGGATTTCGCTGCGCAGAAGCGGTTCGAGCCACTGGTCTTTCAGTGCTTCGCTGGCGTAACGCTCCAGGGTCTCCATGTTGCCGGTGTCGGGTGCAGAGCAGTTGAAAACTTCGGCCGCAAACGGCACCCTGCCCATGATCTCGCACATAGGAGCGTATTCAAGGTTGGATAAACCTTGTGGCGCACGCTTAGATTTGGGCAGAAACAGGTTCCAAAGTCCGGCAGCTCGGGCTTTGGGTTTCAGCTCTTCAACGATTTTGGTCGGAATCCAGGCGTTGCCCTTGGCACGGTTTTCGGCAATTTCTTCAAAGAACCGCGCTTCATTGGGGTAAACGTGCTCGTCCATGAAGGCCAGCAAGCGGGCCTGCATCTCTTTGACCTTGGGGGTGTATTCAAAATCCATGGTCTATCTCCTTGATTCTTTGTAAAAGGACGTTGCTAAATAATCAGGCTTTGCAAGCAAAGCCCCAAGCCAACTCGGCCATGGGTCGTGCGCCAGACCCGGAGGCCTTGGCTTGGTCACTGGATGCCGTGCCGTCTTCGACGCGCTTGGCAATGCCCTGCAAGATGGCCGCAATGCGGAACATGTTGTAGGCGAGGTAGAAGTTCCAGTCTTTGGCCAAAATTTCGGGCGTAGTGAAGCCGGTCCGATCGCAATAGCGACGTATGTAGGCGGCTTCTGACGGAATGCCCAGTGCCGGTAAATCCAGGCCACCAATGCCTCGGAAGGTGCCGGGGCTGATGTGCCAGGCCATGCAGTGGTAGCTGAAATCGGCCAGTGGGTGGCCCAGAGTGGACAGCTCCCAGTCAAGCACAGCCAGCACGCGGGCTTCGGTAGGATGGAACATCAGGTTATCTAGTCGATAGTCACCATGCACGATGCTGACCAGCGTGTCATCTTTGGCGCTGGCTGGAATGTGAGCAGGCAACCAGGCCATTAACTGGTCCATTTCTGGAATCGGCTGGGTCACTGAGGCTTGGTACTGTTTGCTCCAGCGACCGATTTGACGTTCGATGTAGTTGCCCGGTTTGCCGTAACTGTCCAGTCCACGTTCGGCGTAGTTGACCTTGTGCAAAGCCGCCAGAACGCGATTCATTTCGTCGTAAATGGCGGCACGGTCTGCCGGGTTCATGCCGGGCAGCGATTGGTCCCACAGCACGCGGCCTTGGACAAACTCCATGACATAAAAAGCCCGTCCGATGATGGATTCATCGTCGCACAGCACATGCATCTCGGCCACAGGCACATCGGTCCCATGGAGCCCCGTCATGACCGCAAACTCTCGCTCAATGGCATGGGCCGAGGGCAGCAGTTTGGCCACCGGTCCAGGCTTGGCCCGCATCACGTATTGGCGCAACGGCGTGATCAGTTTGTAGGTGGGATTGGATTGCCCCCCTTTGAACATTTCAACGCTCAAGGGTCCTGAAAAGCCATGCAAATGTATTTTTAGCCAGTTTTCGAGGGCTTCGATATCAAAGGTGTGGGTGCCCGTGACAGGGCGGGTTCCCATGAAATGGTCAAAATCGCTCATGGGTTCACCGTGTTGAGTAAATGCCCGCCGACATCAGCGGGTGGAGGTCTGACGCAGAAACAATCAGTGGTCTGCGTTCACGATGAGCAGCAGGGCATCCCGGTCCAGCACCACCAGTCCACCAGGTTCGATGCGAATGATTTGCTCGCGCTCCATTTGCTTGAGCTCTTGGTTGACCCGTTGCCGTGATGCACCCAACAATTGGGCCAGTTCTTCTTGCGCCAGTTGCAAGCTGATGCGAATCGCCTTGGCGTCGGACAAACTGGGTACACCATAACTGCGTAGCAAGTGGTTGAGTTGCTTGGCCAGTCGGGCACGCAAGGGCAGGGTGTTCAGGTCTTCTACCAAACCATAAAGTTGCCGAATTCGGCGTGCTTGGAGGCGCAGCATGGCTTCTGAAAATTCGACGTGTTGCGACAGGATTTTTTTGAAGTCCGATTTGGCGACGTTCAAAGTGGTGGTTTCGCCGTGTGCATAACAGTCGTGGGTGCGACGGTCTCCGTCGAAGATCGATACGTCGCCAAACCAGATGCCCGGTTCCACGTAAGTCAATGTGATTTGCTTGCCTGACACCGATGTTGAACTGACTCGCACGGCTCCCTTGGCACAGGCGATCCATTGTTCTGGCGGATCTCCCCGTGCAGCGAGCATGTCGCCATCCTTGTGGCGTTTGACGTAAGCGCATCGAAGTATGTCGTGACGAAGTGAAGGTGAAAGTGTCGAGAACCAACGCCCCGCGTTGATGGCTTCTCTTTCCTCCATTGTCAGAATCGGTTCATCCATGAGCTGTCCTATGAGTGACTGGGAATCGGATTTTTGTCGCCTGGGGGACCAGTTGACTTATTTGTAATCGGGTTTTTGTTTGTTTAAAAATGCGCTGATGCCAATGCCTGCATTCGGATGGTGCAAGTTCTTGACAAAATGATTGCGCTCGCGGGCCAGTTGGGCATTCAGGCTGCTGGCATCTGCATCGGACAACAACTCCTTGATACTGGTCAAGGCGTTGGGCGCTCGGGCATTGAGCTGTGCACACAAGGTCAGTGCTTGCTGCATGGCCTGACCTTCATCGGTTAATCGATTGACCACGCCGAGTTGGTGCAGGCGTTCGGCGCTGATGCGTTCACCACACATCAGCATTTCGGTGGCCAGTTGACGCGGCACCGAACGCGACAAACTCCAGCTGCCACCGCCATCAGGGGAAAGTGCGATGCCGCTGTATGCCATGACGAAAACGCTGTTGCGTGCGGCCACGATCATGTCGCATGACAATGCCAGCGAAAAACCGGCACCAGCAGCAGGCCCTTCAATGGCGGCAATGACTGGTTTGGGGAAGGTTCGGATCGCCTCGATCCAGTTGTGCAGACCCTCAATGCTTTGGGCCTGGACTTCGGGAGGGAGTTGTCGGTTATTTTGTAAGCGTTGCAAATTGCCTCCGGCACTGAAGATGCCGTTGGCCCCGGTGATGATCACGCTGCGCACTTCGGGGCTGGATTCGGCAACGCTCAGGGCTTCGACACCTGCAGCGTACATTTCCGGTCCCAGTGCGTTGCGAAATTCAGGGTTGCTGATAGTCAAAATCAGTGTCTGTCCCTCGCTGGTGCTGAGAAGTTGTGATGTCATTTTTATTCTTCGGTGTGCATCAAAGACAGGCCTATGGCACCACGACGACGCAACCATGGGCTTGGACGATAACGCGGATCACCGTAAACGGTTTGTAAGTTGAACAACACTTCAAGGATGTTGGTGGGCCCAAAGCGGTTGCCCATGGCGAGTGGACCCAGGGGATAAGCCAGCCCCAATGTCACGGCCGTTTCCAGATCTTGTGGTGTGCAGATGCGTTGTTGGCAAATATCCGAAGCGATGTTGACGATCGTTGCCACCACGCGTTGTGTCACGAATCCACCACTGTCGCGGATGACTGAGACGGCTTTACCATCCCGCGCAAAAAGTGCGTGGGCCGCATCGCGCATGTCGACCCGGGTGGCAGGGTTGGTGGCGAGAACGCGACGTTTGGTGGCGGCATCGTCGATCAGCATGTCGATGCCCACGGTCCGGGCCGGGTCCAAGCGCTCGACGACCGCGACGGTGGTGATGTCAAAACCCAGTGGGGCCACCAAGGTCAGGGCCTCTGGCGAAGGCGATGCGCCTGTTTCAATTTGAGCGCCCAAATCTTTTAGCAATTGCAGCAACTCCGCACGCCGTGAAGCACGCGGCGATACCCAAACGGGCGGCATTTTTTCGACGACTGGGACGGGGGGTTCAGCGGGAACCTGAGCCACTCCGTTGGCGTATTTGTAAAAACCTTCACCCACTTTTTTTCCCACAACGCCACCGGCCAATCTTTGGGCTGTGATCACATTCGGGCGGTAACGAGGTTCTTCGTAATATTGGTGGTAAATGGCCTCTATGACAGGGTGCGAAACGTCCAGTGCGGTCAGGTCAAACAACTCGAACGGCCCCAACTTGAATCCAACTTGGTCTCGCAGGATGCGGTCAATCGTCGCGAAATCTGCGATGCCCTCACTCACAATGCGCAGGGCTTCGGTGCTGTACCCACGGCCAGCGTGGTTGACAATAAAACCAGGCGTGTCTTGAGCTTGCACTGGGGTGTGACCCATTTGGCGAGCGTAATCAGAGAGTCGCTGGCAAACCGATGCTTCGGTTTTGAGGCCAGCAATCACCTCAACCACCTTCATGAGGGGCACAGGATTGAAAAAATGGTAACCGGCAAACTGTCCTGGACGCTGCAGCGCGGATGCGATGGCCGTGACAGATAGAGAAGAAGTGTTGGTGACCAGAACGGCGGTGACGGGGAGTACCTTTTCCAGTTCGGTGAAGAGGCTCTTCTTGATCTCAAGTTTTTCGACAATCGCCTCCACCACCAACTCGCATCCAGCCAAGTCTTGTAGGCTGTTTGCAGCCAAGAAACGGCTTTTGTAGTCCGCCACCGATTCAGGGGTCAGGCGGCCTTTTTCTTGTAATTTGTCCCATTGCTGAAACACGGCATCACGCGCCTTCTGTATCGCTTCGGCCTCCATGTCATACAACCAGACCTGGCTGCCAGCTTGTGCTGCAATTTGAGCAATGCCACGGCCCATGGCACCGGCTCCGATGATGGCCACTTTGCAAAATGAGAGGATCATTTTTATTTAAAAAGTAAATCAAAAATATATGAATCAGCCGTTGCGCGGGTGTTTCTGTCTGGTTGGGCAATCCTGTCGAAACCGCTGATTCTTCATTGAATATTATCGCCCGAGTTCATGGGGTGGGGCTTTGGCCTTGGGGCAGGCCAATCAAAGGGTGTCTAGATTGCTTTTAAGCGGTTTCGAGGAGGAGCCGCCATGAACATGTCATTGAACGGCGTCAACTTTAGGTTCAGCGACGCACTTGCAGCGCACCTGGATTAACGATGTTGGTGGGGGTGCCTTTGATGAAGTTGACCACGTTGTCAAAGGCAGCACCGAAATAAAGCTCGTAACTGTCCTTTTCGACATAGCCGATATGGGGCGTACAAATGCAGTTTTCTAGTCGCAACAAAGCCGAGCCTTGCAAAATGGGTTCGGATTCGAAAACGTCGACCGCAGCCAATCCAGGACGACCCCGATTGAGCGCTCCAATCAAGGCATTGGGTTCGACCAGTTCAGCACGCGAGGAGTTGACGAAAAGTGCGGTGGGTTTCATGCTGCTCAGGTCTTCACCGGTAACGATCCCTTCCGTTGCTTCGTTCAGACGCAGATGAACGCTCAAAACATCTGATTCGGCAAAAAATGAGGCCCGACTGCTTGCGGCCCGAAAACCATGTTGGCTGGCCTTGACCCTAGATTCGTCGCTGCCCCAAATGACGACTTCCATGCCAAAAGCCTTGCCATAACCAGCCACCAATTGACCGATTTTTCCATAGCCCCAAATTCCCAATGTTTTGCCTTTGAGCACTGTACCCAAACCAAAATTAGCAGGCATGGAGCCCGCTTTCAAGCCTGATTGTTGCCATGCACCGTGTTTCAGGTTGCCAATGTACTGGGGCAATCTGCGGGCAGAGGCCATGATCAAGGCCCAAGTCAGTTCTGCCGGTGCCACCGGAGAGCCAATGCCCTCTGCGACGGCCACGCCACGCTCCGTGCAAGCCACTAAATCGATGTGACCACCTGTCTGGCCGGTTTGAGCAATTAACTTCAGCCTTGGCAACTTTTCAATGAGCGCACGCGTTAAGTGGGTGCGTTCGCGAATCAAGACAATGATGTCGGCATCCTTCAGGCGTACAGACAATTGACCAATGCCTTTGACGGTATTGGTGTAGACCTTGGCCTGGAAGTTCTCGAGTTTGGATGCGCAGTTGAGTTTGCGAACCGCGTCTTGGTAGTCGTCAAGAATCACAATATTCATCCCTCTATTGTGCCTTGACGCGGCAACAGAATTCTGTTGCCGTGCTAGAGGATTTGCATCAAATTCGGGCTTGAGCAGCCTCCAGGGCGGCTAAGCGCTCAAGTTCTGCGCAAACATCGGCCATACGGCCTGAGATAACCATGCGTCCGGCACCGGTCACCCGTTGGCCACTTTCGGTCACTCGCAAAACCCGCAAGGCGGGCGTGGCCAAGCTGGGCCTGACGGCATGCGTTTGAAGTTTGGTTTTTAAACCCGAAGGTGAACAAGTGGCATTTCGCTGCCCCCAAACGGGACGGGTGGAGGGTGACAATCGTTTGGCTGTAACGGCAACAGGGGGGGGGCGTTTAAAGCCAATAAAACCGGCAACGCCGGTAAGACAGGTAAGGCCTTGAAAAAGACCAGAAAGACCAAGCAGAGCGATTCCCATGTGAAACCTTTCAAAAACATTGAGGTTGGACACAGGCAGGATTGATGAAAAAGCTTGTTGCATCAGGGCTGACAGAAACGATTCGTCAGCGCCCGCCACCTGATGCAACAAGCGTGTCGTTTACATCAACAAGGTGTTGCGGATCAGGCCCACGGCCAAACCTTCGATGTCAAAAGGCTCTTCGGGGTCGACCACGATGATCGGGTAGTCTGGGTTTTCAGGCAGTAACTCGATGCCCGTGGCGGTTTTACGCAGGCGTTTAACCGTGACTTCATCGCCCAGACGGGCCACCACAATCTGGCCGTTGCGAACTTCTTTGGTGGATTTGACGGCCAACAAGTCACCGTCCATGATGCCCGCATCGCGCATGGACATGCCACGGACACGCAGAAGATAGTCGGGTTGCTCTGTAAAGAGTGTGCTTTCGAGTTGGTAAGTTCGGTCGATGTGTTCCTGCGCCAAAATAGGTGATCCGGCGGCCACGCGACCGATCAAGGGCAAACTCAATTGGCCGAGGCCGGGCAGGGTGAGGCTTAAAAGATCGGACGGTGCGCGCGAGTGGTTGCGGTTGCTGCCCTTGAGGCGAATGCCTCTGGAGGTGCCGCTGACCAGTTCGATGGCGCCTTTGCGGGCCAAGGCCTTGAGGTGCTCTTCGGCGGCGTTGGCTGATTTGAAGCCCAACACGTTGGCGATTTCAGCCCGAGTGGGCGGTGCGCCAGTGCTGGCAATGGTGTTCTGGATTAATTCCAGAATTTCTTGCTGCCGTGCAGTGAGTTTGGGGCTGTCGGTCATGGCGGGTTTCCTTGTGAAGGATGGGTGAACTGTTTTTTCATCCAGTGACTGTATTTTTAACCAGTTTAAAAGGTTGTGCAAGTGGTTGAAACGAAAAAACTTGGAAAAATTGTGATTTTGGGAACAGGCGGCACGATCGCCGGAACGGCATCCCAAGCTTCCGACCATGTCGGGTACACCGCAGCGCAGTTGGGTGTTGAACAGTTGATGGCAGCTTTGCCGGGCTTGCCTCAGGTCTTGTCCGGGCGGCCTTTTGCGCTAGAGCAAGTGGCGCAACTCGACAGCAAGGACATGGATGGCGTGACATGGCAATTGTTGGCTGCACGTTGTCATTTTTGGTTGTCGCAGGACGACGTCCAGAGTGTGGTGGTGACGCACGGGACCGATACGCTGGAGGAAACCGCTTGGTTTTTGAACGAAGTGCTGCAACCTTCCAAGTCTTTGGTTTTGACTTGTGCCATGCGTCCGGCCACAGCCTTGGCGGCCGATGGCCCGCAGAATTTGATGGATGCCCTGACCTTGGCCTGTGATGAAGTGCGTGCCGGAACGTGGGTGGTCTGTGCGGGCCAGATCCACAGTGCCAGGCAGGTGCAAAAGGTCCACCCTTATCGGCTAGACGCCTTCAGTTCCGGTGAGGCAGGGCCGGCAGCTTGGGTCGAGGCGGGCCGGGTTCGCTGGGCTGGCAAGTCCGTGGAGCGGCATTTGGCAGAGGTTTCTTTGACCACAATTTTGCAAATCCCTCCCCTTGAATGGCCCGTGGTTGAGGTGCTGCTCAGCCATGCAGGAGCCAGTCGCCGCAGGGTGGATGCGCTGGTAGCCTCTGGGGTTGATGGTTTGGTGGTCGCCTGCACGGGCAATGGCACTGTGCACCATGCGATCGAAGAAGGTTTGGTCGATGCCGAAAAGCAGGGGGTTCGTATTCGCTTGAGCACACGCTGCTTGATGGGGCAGATTGTGGGTGATGCCACGCGCTGGCCTGATGTTGGGGGCCTGAGTCCAGTCAAAGCTCGAATCAGTTTGATGCTCGAATTACTGTCTGAGCGCATAAAAGCCGTTTAAGCGCCCTTTGAACTACAGGCAATCAAGTTGCAAAAGTAGAGAAACACCGCCTAAAGGATTTCGCCCATTAAAAAAGCCCCGAAATCGGAGCTTTTGAGGGGGGGCTGAAGCTGAAAGCCTTACAGCATTTTGATCACTCAGCCAGTGCCGCAAAAGCGCGTGCTGTGATGTCTTCAACGCTGCCTGTGCCGCTGATGGCGCGGTACTTGGGGGCTGCTCCTGCATCGGCCTTGGCCCAGTTGGCGTAGTAATCCACCAAGGGGCGGGTCTGGGCGCTGTAAACGTCAAGGCGTTTTTTCACAGTCTCTTCTTGATCATCGGCACGTTGAACCAGGGCTTCGCCCGTCACGTCGTCCACACCTTGAACTTTGGGTGGATTGAACTTGACATGGTAGGTGCGACCGGAAGCGGGATGTGAACGGCGGCCGCTCATGCGCTCAATGATGGCGTCAAAAGGCACATCGATTTCAAGCACGTAGTCAAGTTTGACGCCCGCAGCTTTCATGGCATCGGCTTGGGGGATGGTGCGTGGAAAACCGTCAAACAGGAAACCGTTGGCGCAATCGTCCTGTGCAATGCGCTCTTTGACCAAATTGATGATCAAGTCGTCGCTGACCAGGCCGCCAGACTCCATAACGGCCTTGGCTTGCAGCCCCAAAGGGGTGCCCGCTTTGACCGCAGCGCGCAGCATGTCTCCCGTTGAGATTTGGGGAATTTTGTATTTTTGACAGATGAAAGTGGCTTGAGTGCCTTTTCCGGCAGCAGGGGCGCCTAGGAGAATCAGTCTCATGTGAAGGTCCTTATTGTTGAAATCGGTTCGATCAGGCAAGCCTGACGATTCTGATCAAGATTATCACGTCAGCCTCAAAGTTGGCTTACGGTGAGAACCCGATGACGAGCTCAGGCCAGCAAATGGCGCACGCGTTGCAAGTCTTCGGGGGTGTCTACGCCAGGACCCGGGGCCTCCGTGGTGACATGTACGGCAATTCGGTGACCATGCCAGAGAGCCCTTAATTGTTCCAAAGACTCGGTGGTTTCCATGGGAGCTGGGGAGAGGTGGGGGAACAGGCTCAGAAAACCGGCCCGATAGCCATAGATGCCAATGTGACGCAATGGCACTGGAGATGGCAGGTCCTTGAAACCGGTCTCCGATTGGCCATCGCGCCACCAAGGAATGGGAGCGCGGCTGAAATACAGGGCCAATTGACGTGCATCTGTGACCACTTTCACCACATTTGGGTTGGTGAACTCGGCCAGAGACTGGATGGGATGGGCCGCAGTGCTCATGCTGGCCTCGGGGCGCTCGGTCAGAAGTCGAGCCACTTGATTGATCAAGTCGGGGGTCATCAAGGGTTCGTCGCCTTGCACATTGACCACCACGGTTTCGGCTGCCAAACCCAGCAATTGGCAGGCTTCGGCCAGACGGTCACTGCCACTGACATGGTCTTTTCGGGTCATCAGGGCCCGAATGCCGTGCTTTTGGCAGGCCTCAACAATCTGTTCATCATCGGCCGCTACCACCACCTGATGGGCTTGGGACAACAAGGCGCGTTGTGCCACGCGAACCACCATGGGCAATCCTGCAATGTCGGCCAGAGGTTTGTTGGGCAATCGGCTGGACGCCATGCGTGCCGGGATCACCACGGTGAAGCCGGGAGTTTGCGTGAAATCGGTCATGGGCAGAGCTTAAAGCGCAGGGCGAAGGCCGGCCAATTTGTCAATCTCTTCGTCGCTCAGGGTGCGGGCTTCGTTTTCTAGCAAGATGGGGATGCCCTTGCGCACAGGGTAGGCCAAGCGGGCGCTGCGCGAAAGCAACTCCTGGTGTTCCCGGTCAAAGTCGAGAGGGCCTTTGGTGACTGGGCAAACCAATAATTCAAGCAATTTGATGTCCATGATGCCAATGATAACGGGCCATTGAGTCGGGCCTTGAACCCTGGGGTTTTCAGGCTTTAAGAATTGATTCGGTGCTGAACCAGGGTGTCCAGTGTGGTCCAGAATTCGTTTTCGGGGGTCAATATCAGCGGAACGGCCAGTGCGTTAGGCTCATGCGGCCACAGTTTTGCGGCGTCTTTTTCGGTGCACAACACGGTGCCATTTTTTTCGGCGGCTTGCCAATTTTGATAATTGTGGTGGTCTGGCAAAGGGGTTGTACGGGCCAAAGTAAGGCCCGCTTGGCGCAGCATCTCGAAAAACGCTTCGGGCCGGGCCAACCCGGCGACCGCATGCAGGGGCCGGTTGAGCAGCGCACTTAAGGGAATTTGTTCACCTTGGGCATTCAGCGCATGGTCTGCCAGTTGGCGTTTGGCACGAAAACCCTGGCCAATCTGAACGGTTCCGGTATGCAGTACGGCATCGACCGGCCGGGGCCAGGGTTCCCGCAAGGGACCTGCAGGCAACAACCAACCATTGCCGATGCCCCGCTCATCCATGACACAAATTTCAATGTCGCGGGCCAAGGCCAGGTGTTGCAAACCATCGTCACAAATCAGGACTTGCACCTCCGGATGCGCTCGCAGCAGGCCGCGTGCCGCTTCGGCCCTTTTGTTTGCCACCCAAACGGGCACGCCCGTAGATTGGTGAATCAGCAGGGGTTCGTCGCCCACTTCTTGCGGCAAGCTGCCGTGCTGAACGGCTCGGGCATTCAGGGTTTCGCGTCCGTGGCCCCTTGAAATCACCCCCACCATAAAACCCTTTGCCAGCAAGTGGCTGACCATGGCCAAGGTGAGAGGGGTTTTGCCAGCGCCACCCGCCACCACGTTGCCCACCACAATGACCAAGGCTGGAACGCGTTGGGTTTTAAAAAGACCCGTGGCGTAGGCCAGGCGTCGCAGACCGATCAGCCCGCCATAAAAGGCCGCGACCGGGCGCAAGAGCCAAGCCATCGGCCCCCGTTGGGTCCAAATGCTTGGCAGGTGCCGATGCAAGAGGGCGTTCAGGCTCATGCAATTCAAGCCCGGTGGCTCAAGAGCCTGGGGCCTCGGCGGCTTGGGCCGCAAAGCTGATCTTCGACAAACCACTGCGGCGAGCCGCTTCCATGGCATTGATCACGTTTTGGTGTGAAGCCGCAGCGTCTGCGCTGATGACCAGCAGGGTGTCTTGCTTGGCCAAAGGTGTGAGTACCGCCACCAAAGCACCGACTGAGCTGCCCCCCACGGGCGATTTGTTGACAGCGTACTGACCCTGAGCGGTGATGGTCAGCACGATTTGTTGTGGCCGCTGTTGGGCGGTATTTGCATCGGCTACGGGCAGGTTCAACTGAATCTCGGTCAGGCGTGACCAAGTGGTAGTCAGCATCAAAAAGATCAGCACGACCAAGAGCACATCGATGAACGGGATCAGGTTGATCTCGGGCTCCGGGGACGAGGATCGGGGGCGAAAGTTCACAAAGCCTCCTTACGTACGCATGCGGGCTAGGTGTCTGGCAAAGG
>Ga0315903_10000251_pt1 | contig 80132 bp, 58 predicted proteins | sample LakEriMetagenome_7_FD_203524 | JGI IMG/M metagenome (GOLD analysis project Ga0315903, IMG submission 203524) | Freshwater fungal communities from buoy surface, Lake Erie, Ohio, United States - Buoy 2 MA119 | ecosystem: Environmental > Aquatic > Freshwater > Lake | place: USA: Lake Erie, Ohio... | reverse complement strand
ACCTTTGGGTTAGTTTCTTGACATGTCGACCAATCTTTACAGATACCGACAGTTTCAATATCCAAGAATAATATTTTTGTAATGGGTATGTTTATCATTTTACTAATGTTTTATATAATTCCGCTCTATCTTTTGTTACCTTATTTAAGTCATATGTGTCTTTAACTGTTTCATATAATCTTTGACCTAAATCATAAGCCCAATTAGGGTTATCAATTAATTTTTTCATATATTTAGACCAATCACCATTTCTCACTTCATCGACTAAAAGTGCGTTTCCATCAACAAAGTTACCATTTTGTAATGAATGTTTCAAGTCAATTGTGTACGGACCAACATTTGATGCAATAATCGCTTTCTTATAGAACCCCGCTTCAATGACTTTTAATTGTGATTTAACTCTATTGAATATATGATTTTTAATTGGTGCAAGTGAAACGTCAAACCATCTGTAATTAGACGCATAAGTGGTTACAGGTTTTGTCCATATTCTATTATAAAAAGGTAGTTCGTTTGAAACAAATTCTTCTTCTTTAAATTTCATTAAAAAATCTTTATGTTCGGGATCTACCATTCTGTAGTTATCTGTAAAAATTTCTTCATATCTTGCCCAAACAGTTTCTTCAGGTCTAATAGGTCTTTGTTTTTGTTCTCCCGTTTGTTTATTAATTTCTGTAACACTTCCTCTGGTATCAAAACCACAAAGATACATACTAAATTTATCTTTTAATGGTTTTAATTTATTTATTGTCCCATCTAATAATTTAAGATCATGTAAATGTGAAGACCCACCTAACCAACCAAACCTTAACTTTTCTGATTGTAATGTTTCTGATTGAAACTGAGGTTCGTTAGGGTTTATTGCGTTTGGTAAAACAAAAACATTTTTATTAAGTTTTGAAATTTCATTAGCAAAAATATTTGTGGTTGTTGTTACATATTTAGAAACTTTTAAATTTGCCATTATTTTTTCATGTAATTTGTTTTGAACAACTAATTGATGTACCGGATGTTCTTTTGTTGGTAACCAATAATCATCTAAATCCATAATAGTTACGATTCCTAAATTATTAAGGTTTTGAATTATTGAAGGGGCCGCATCATAGTTCTGACCAATGCTTCTATGAAAATGGACAATATCGTATTGTCTCCAATAATTTATATCGTTTATTTTTGGGTCGTAGTCTATATCTACGTGAAAATCGTCTCCGTGATTATTTTGTAACATTACGTGAGGGTCCACAGAACGAAATTTTCCAACGCCGGTACGGTCTGAAGGAAGTACTAATACTTTAATTTTACTCATATAAAAATTTATTTAAGTAAAATATAAAGATTATAAAACAAAAAATCCACCCTTGTGAGGTGGATTTAACAGATGATACGAAACTTATTTTTCTAAATTTTTTATCTTTGTTACTTTACCTACAAAAAGAGTGTTACCAACTTTAAATTGTATTGTTTCATTTGTGTTAATGGTTGACTCAACTAACATACCCGCATCTTTTAATTCTTCTCTAACCACATCTCTAACTGTGTCTCTCACAACATCTCTAATCATATTTCTCATCTCAGATAAATTAGTGTTTGACGTTTGTTCGTTAATTTTATTTGTTTCTTGTTTTTTTGGAATTTGTTTTTGTTCAGTAAACCCCTCTTTTTTCATTAATCTTTGTGCGCCTTCAATGACTTCGTTTGATAAAGTCGCTCCTGCGGTGCTGTTTGGTTGAACAATTGGTTGTTCAATCATTAGTCTTTTTATTTCATCGGGTAATTTTGAGTTCATAATTCTATCTTGTTCTAAAGGTCTTGTTGGGTCGTGATAAGTTGTCTGTGCGTTTTCGGCCAATAATTCTTCTGGTAAGTTATATGTGCCATTTACCGGTTCAAAATTTTGAACAGATGGGTTTACGTTTATTACATCACCTCTTTTAATTTGTTCGGTTTTTTCCATTATTTTTCTTGATACTGCAAGTCTTTGCATTAAATCCATTTCATTTGCCATAATTAAGTTATATTTTCTTCATTGTCGAATTTTGCGTTTATAAAGACCCTTTCCATACTTTTATCACCATTAGGGTTATACTTAGGTCTCATAGTATAAAAATTATCCATAGTTGGTCTATATGTAAAGATTTTATCTAATCTAAAAAGTCTCCATCCGGGTAAAATGTTACCTTCATTTTGTGCACTCCAAGAAGAACCCTCAACTTCCCACGCTCTTAAAACAAAATTACCCCTTTTACTTACACCTAAACATACCGGTTCTATTGTTCGATACCCTTTACCACCATTGTCTTCACCATCATAATATATAATCATGACTTTTTTATTGCGTATGGAATTTCTAACATCGTCTATTGATGCCGCTTCGTTGATGACGTGTTTTAAAGTTTTAATTAGTTTCATCTAACTTGATAATATGGGTTGTTAGGTGAAAATTTGTTTATTTTTATATCATCAATTCTTTCAGCCCTATCTACACTTGATCCGGCCCTTTGGTTATAAATATCTAAATCACCTCCCGTACCTTTACCATTTACGTCACCATCAGCAATTGCGTCAGGATGTACTGCCGAATATTGATCGGTTGGTTTAAAATCATTTCTTGGGAATAGTCTTTTTCTTTGTTCTTCCGCTATTCTTGACATTTCATTTTCGGGTTGTGAAAGATCAATTTTATCACTTTGTACTGCCATTTTAAATTACTTTTATTAAACTGTTTATTCTTATTATTTCATTCTCCAATTTTAAATCATCTGCGGTTGTTGTGTGCTTATCATTTAAATTAAAACTATTTTTCTCATGTGAAGATAAATACTGATTTTGCATCCCACCATCTGATTTTATTTTTTTTGAATTGTTAACACTACCTCTCATTTGTTGTAGTGCGTGATTTACCCAATTTTGCATTCTATCACCACCATTCAAAATAAAAGGGGCGTCTTCTTTTTTTCCACTATACGCATCAAACCAATTTTTAACCCTTTTTAAATCTTGATATGTTATTTGTTTAGACTGTCTAAGGTTTTGGTTTCTTTTAAATCCTTCAGTATTATTATCACCTTGAACTGAATTAAAACAATCATCAAGATGTTTCAATAAAGTTTTAGGTAATATTATAATATTTCCGTATAATTTTTTATTCATCTTTTAACAATCTTATAAGTTCCATTTTTGAAACACCTAATTTGTCTGCCATATTTTTTAATGCATTTATGTTTCTTAATAAAATTGGATTAGTTTTTTTATCCTTAGTTGATATTTCATTATTTGATGAATTTTTTTTAAATAAAGTGTCTTCCGTTATTTCATCATCAAGCTCTTTCAATATCAACCTGTCTATAAAATTTTTTTTCTTTTTTATATTTTTTGGTACCCTTTTGTGTAGATTAGGTTTTTTTCCTTGTTGTACCGCCCTATCAACCGCATCTTCTTTGTCTAAACCTAATTTTTTTTCATAATGTTTAACCGTATCTTTAAAATCCATAAACATAGTATCTTCAAAACCAAACGCTCCTTCCATATCTTCTTCTGCAAGTTTACCCTCACCATAGTAACCATACCAACCTCTAAGTAATGGGTCTCTTGGGTTTCTACTCATAGGAACTATCTTATCGGTAAATACGGAACCATCAATTGATGACTGTGGGTCTAATATTGGAATGTCGGATGTTAACCACGTACCGTCATCACCAACTAATTCAGTAACTTCAGTTTCTTTTCCTTCCACTTCTTTTTTTGTTTTTTGGTTAAAGGTTTTCATATCTTTACAAGGCATGTATTTTCTATCACCATCTTCATTATGATAATGGGATCCGGTACACCCTAAAGATTTTGCAACCCTTTCAGCTCTTTCCTTTGTTGAATATTTATATGTTTTCATCTAAGCTTTTACCTATAAATACCGCGATTAAACTATTTATCATAAAAAAGAATGCCAAGTCAAAATATTAATTCTTATTATTACCCAAAATACACGACAAAATTAAATTATGGTCAGTATTTTGACTTAACTTTAGCGTCAGATGAAACAAGTTATGATGAGGAAGTTGTATTTTCAACAGATGTGATTGGTTTAAATGACGGAAACAGACTTCCAATATCAATACAATTAGATAATTCAGGTAATACTTTACAATCAAATATCACATTTGGAAATTACATACCATCTAATACTTTAGTTTCTTCTAACTATTATAACCCAAAAAATTTAGATTTTAGTTGTTATACGGCATACACAGGAATTTGTGACGTAGGTTTAGTTGGTACAGATAATGGATTATTTACGGGGTTAACGGGACAAACATTATATTATATTAAAGGTATTGATGATAATTACAAATTTGATCCACATTATAGAGATAGTAGATTCAAAATGCACCCTGTAAGAAGTTTAGTAAATTCACCAAACGTTAGATTTTCAGGTAGACCTAAAGAAACTATTTACAATATCGTATCAAAAAGTGCCGACACAGTAGGATATTATCAAGAACTTTATGGCGGATTTTATCAAGGATTTTATAAACTGAACGGATATGACTACGAAGTTTTTCCTGAAAGGGTAAATAAAGGATGGACTGCAGAAATGGTTTTAAAACCAAGAATTACAGATGAATATTTTATTAATAGTACAACTCAAGAATATCTAAATGACAAATACCCATCTAATTCCGGAACGTTTTTTTATTTTGGTACGAGAGCTGAAAACAAGTTTTATCATACAGTTAGTGGATCACCGGCAAGTGATAGTGGATATACGAGAAATACAAATGAATTAACATGTATTGAAACTTGCGGATGTTCAGACACAGGTATAACTAACTCTGATTGTATAAAAGTCTATCCAAGTAGCGGGTTTACTACCGTTCACAATACTGGTTGTAATTGTGGTTGTGCAAGTACAGAAAATGTCCCTTTACCTGAAACTGATCCAAAATTTGACGTATTATCAAACGCCATTTCTTTAAGATTTGATGGATGTGCATTAAATCCTAGAATTGGAATTAAATATATAAAAATAACGGGTGACTGTGTAACAACAGGTACTTGTGAAACAACGGGGGTGACATTTCAGACAGGGTATACAATAACAGAAGTATTGTCAGATCCAATCTATGATATTTGTGGTTTACAATGTGGTGACACGGATGAAGAAAGATGGGTAATGATAAGTGCGGTTTTTGAAAGATACACAACAATAGAAGAGTGTGATTTAGAAAATTTAGGGGGGTTAAATGATTTAAGAACTGTAACCACACAATCATCAATAGATGGTCAGTCATATAAATTAATATCTCCTCCCGAAACACATCCGGGGTCAACACCTGAAAGAAAAATTCATATTGTAAAATTTGATAGAAAATGGTTTGATGATTTAAACTACAGATTAGGAACATTAAAACTTTACGTAAATGGTTATTTGTTTTTAGTTATAGAAGACTTTGAAGAAATAATACCAAGAGAGTTAAACACCGAAAAAGAAAAACAAGTTGGGGTTCCATTTAATATTTCATTTGGTGGAGGAACTCAAGGTCTACATGACCATTTGATTTTTTCAGGTTGTTCTTTACCAAACGGGCCTTACACACAAGATCCTGAATTATTTCCAAATAATATTTTATCTGCAACAACACTTTCAGGACTTTCAACAAATATTTTATTAGAACAAAATTTTGGTGGAACATTTATGGGTGGAATTTCACAATTTAGAATGTATGTTGAACCATTAGGTTCTCCGCAAGTACAACATAATTTTAGAGTATTAAAAAATAAATTTAATTTATTTGACTTTTGGTGTCCTGATTGTCTTGTGACAAATGGATATTTACCTGAAGGTTATGTTGATGAGTTTTATTTTGAATAAACTTTATATTTATTAAATAAAAAATGGGATTAATTACAAGACAAATAGGACCAGACGCTAAGGGTAGTAAACTTACCTTTGCAGATATGGACAATAACCTTTATTATTTGCAAGGGTTAGGAGTTTCAGGTTTTACTTATTCTGCAAATACCTTAACAATAACAAACCCAACAGGAGGAACAAAATCTGTTAATATTGCAAGTGATACAAATACTTTTATAACTGCGGCAACATATAACGACTTAACAAACACAATCACATTAACTGATAATGCAAACACATCATTTAATGTTTATGTTGATTCAGTTAGCGGATTAACTGTAAATGGTGTTTTATCTGCAACAACAATAAGTGGTGGTACTTTATATGGTGATGGATCTAATTTAACAGGAATTTCAACACAAGACACTTTTGTAACCGGTGGAACATATTCAAATGGAACTGCAATTTTTACAAATAATACAGGTGGAACATTTAATGTGACCGGATTTACAACAGGGAATACCTTACAACAAGTATTAGTAAATGGAAATATTAGTAATGGTAATAATATCATAATGAGTGAAAGTGATAATATTATTTTTAAATATGCTGGATATAATAATAACATTAATACAAATACATTAACATCAAATAGAGTTATATTGTTTCCTGATAATAGTGGTACGGTTGCTTTATTATCCGACATACAAACATTTACTGGAGGGACTGTAACAGGGGCAACTAATTTTACAAATGGTTTAACCGCAAATACAATATCTGCAACAACATATTTTAATTTACCTGATAACGTTACAGGAAATTATTTACCATTAAGTGGAGGTACCGTAACAGGACAAACGTCTTTTACTTCAGGATTAACTATTACGGGAGATACGATTATAACCGATTCAACGGGTACCTCAACCGCTATTGATACATCAACTAGAGAATTGGTGGACTCATCGGGACTTGTCAGTGTAGATTGGAGAACAAGACTTTTATATAATGGTGCTGGAAATGCTACCATTAATTATGATGGAGCAATATTATATGATTCTACTTCAATACCATCAGTTGATTGGTTTAGTAGACAAACTTACGATGATTTAGGCGTATTGTCAATAGATTGGCAGTATGGTAGAAGAAGACTTTATGATGTCTCATCTAACGAATCCTTAGATTGGGATATTAGAACATTAACAAAATCTGACGGATCAACGGTTTCTTTTGATTGGGAAAATGGAATATTAACAGGTCAAACAAATATCCAATCTTCAACAATATCTGCAACAACAATAAGTGGTGGGACATTATATGGTGATGGGTCTAATTTAACGGGTATTAGTGGGATTTCTCCTACTCTTTATTTACTTGAATCATATGCTAATGAAACTTATACTTTACCGGGTTCTTTTACTGAAGATCCTTGTAGATATAGTATTGTAAATAATACCGTTAACGTACCAAGTGGTTGGTTTAATACTTCAACTTATAGATTTACACCACAAAGGTCGGGTTATTGGGAAATTACCGCATCTTATGATGTTTATAGAAATACTGAAGCAAGTTTGGCAATTAAGAAAAATGCCGACATCGTTGCGGCAGCAGGTTCTTTTGATGCGGTGGCTCAACAGATAACAAAAATTGTATATCTAAACGGTTCAACTGATTATATAAGCATTATAAATGTTGGTGGAGCATCATTATCAAGAGCACAATACGACTCAAGGTCTTGGTTCCAAGCAAGGTGGGTAGGATAATAAAAAATAATTATTCATATTAAATGGAATTCTTTATAAAACAAAATAGTAATTTACCCATTTTAAAAATGGATGTTGTAAGAGATGGAAGAACTGACTCTTGGAAAGATTTTTATTCTGTTTTAGACAACGCAACCATTAGATTTTCTATGAAAAGTGAAAACGATGGAATTCAAAAAATATTTATGAGACCCGCATACATTACAGAAAAAGAAAGAAGAAATCCCGACTCACCAAGAGAATATTATATTTACTACAAGTGGAGAGGAAAAGACACCGCAAAAAAAGGTAGATTCATCGGAGAATTTTTAATTGAGTTATCAAACGGAGAACTAATAGGACCAATTAGAGAAAATCTTTATATCAATATTATTTGACAAGAGTAGGTTTTACTCTTATATTTAAGACGAAGGTAAATGTTGCCCATGTGTAACAGATAATACACCAAACTCAAAAATATAAAATTATGGTTCCACAAGAAGAAATCGAACGCTTTTTACATGGCGAAGACGATGAGAAATATATCGTAGCACTCGAATACGATTACAAATCAGATAAAATATTTAAAGTAATTCAAGACCCAATTAAAGGTAAACTTTTAAGAATGGATACATTTATTCCATTTGCTTGGGTTGGTGACCTTAGAAGTAAAAACTTTTACAAAGGTAATAAAGACTTTCAAAAGAAAGCGATGTCTGAAAACGGCATTATAATAGAAAAATTAGAAGATCACGGAGATGAAAGATTAAAGAATGGGTTGACGTTCTTGGTTAAAACAACAAAATCATATTCAAACCTTGTAAACTTTTTTAAAGGTGGAGGACTCGATCCTTGGGGTAGAGATAATTCAGACGTAATAACAATACTATCACCAGTAGAACAATACCTTATTCAAAAAAGTAAAAGACTTTTCAAAGGGTTTGATGAATATGATGAAATTCACAGGTTTGTATTCGATATTGAGACCACAGGTTTAGATCCAAAAACAAGTAAAATATTCTTGATTGGGATGAAAGACAATCGTGGTTTTATAAAATTATTATCAGCACAAAATGAAGAAGAAGAACGTCAAATGATTATTGAATTTTTTAAAACTATTGACGAATTAAAGCCGTCTCTTGTTGGTGGATACAACTCAGCATTCTTTGACTTTCCTTTTATTTTAAAACGTGCAGAAATACTAAAACTTAATATTAAAAAAATTGCAAAAACATTAAATCCTGATTATTCATTAAAACAAAAGGATGGGATTTTAAAGTTAGCCAATGAAATGGAACCTTATGTTCAAACACAAATGTGGGGTTACAACATTATAGATATTGCACATGCTGTTCGTAGAGCACAAGCAATCAACTCAGATATTAAAAGTTGGTCATTGAAATACATTACCAAATTTATTGAGGCTGAAAAAGAAAATCGTGTTTATGTTGAAGGGGATAAGATTGGTAAAATATACTTCGATAACGAAGACTATTGGATGAATAAAGAAAACGGTAACTATAAAAAAGTAGGTATTAATGAAAAAATAGATGAGGTTTGTTCAAGAAGAACTGATGTCTATAAGTTAACTTCAGGTTCAAAAATTATTGAAGACTATCTTGACGATGACCTTTATGAAACTATGGTTGTTGACGAACAGTTCAACCAAGCAAACTTTTTACTTTCTAAACTTGTACCAACAACTTATGAAAGATTATCAACAATGGGTACCGCAACATTATGGAAAATGATTATGTGTGCATGGTCATACAAAAACAATTTGGCTTTACCTAAGAAAAAAGAAAAAAGAAAGTTTACGGGTGGACTTTCTAGGTTAGTTCAGGTTGGTTATTCAAGAAAGGTATTAAAACTTGACTACTCATCACTATACCCCTCTATTCAATTAGTACATGACGTATTCCCCGCTTGTGATGTGACAGGCGCGATGAAGAGTATGTTAAAGTACTTTAGAGATACTCGTATAAAATATAAAAACTTGGCAAGTGAATTTAAAAAAACGGATCCGAAACTTTCTGTCTCATACGACAGAAAACAGTTACCAATCAAAATCTTTATCAACGCATTCTTTGGATCATTATCTGCACCACACGTATTCCCGTGGGGTGACATTGACATGGGAGAACAGATTACGTGTACCGGTAGACAGTACCTTAGACAGATGATTATGTATTTTATGAAACGAGGTTATGTTCCTTTGGTAATGGATACCGATGGTGTAAACTTTGAAACTCCTGTTGATAGAGAAAATTATACATATGTGGGTAAGGGTCTTAATGGGTTAGTAAATGAGGGTGAGGTTTATACAGGTGCAGAAGCTGACGTTGCAGAATACAATGACTTATTTATGAGAAACGAAATGGGTCTTGATATTGATGGTGTATGGCCAGCAACAATTAACGTGGCTCGTAAAAACTACGCACTTCTTACAGATAAAGGTAAAGTTAAACTTACAGGTAATTCAATTAAATCTAAAAAACTTCAAACATACGTTGCTGAATTTTTGGATAAAGGTCTTAGAATGTTACTTGATGGTAAGGGTGGTGAGTTTTTAGATTTCTATTATGAGTATGTAAGTAAAATCTATAATAGAGAAATTCCATTGGCAAAGATTGCAAACAAGTCTCGTGTTAAACAATCAATAGATGATTATAAAGTTCACATAACAAAAACAACAAAGGCGGGAAGTTTAATGTCCCGACAAGCGCATATGGAACTTTTAATGAACGCAGGAAAAAACCCGGGTTTAGGTGACACCATTTATTATGTTAATAATGGTGAAAAGAAATCACATGGTGATGTTCAGAAAAAAACGACAAAAATGACTAAAAAACAAATCGAAGATTATACAAAAATTCATGGAGCAATACCACCTGAAATGTTATCAAAAAGTGAGGTTATTTTAAATTGTTATTTGATTGATGAAAAAGAAATTGAAAATAACCCGGACTTATTAGGTGAGTATAATGTTCCAAGATATTTGGCAGCTTTTAATAAAAGAATTGAACCATTACTTGTTGTTTATAGTCCTGATATTAGAAAAGACATTTTAATTGAGGATCCAAAAGACCAACCAATATTTACTAAATCACAAACAGAGTTAGGTAGAGGTTACCCGATGAAAGAAAAAGATCAGGATAATTTAGATGAGGTATTAACGTTATCTGATATGGAGTTAGAATTTTGGCAATCTGTAGGTATTAACCCTTATTACATGTATATTGATGATACAATTAATTTAGTTAATACTGATTATGTTAATAGTAATATGGAACTAATGAAAACTAGAGTATCTAAAAGTAAGGTTGATGATGAAGAGATATATGAATTTGATGAGGATGGTGATTTAATGTCTTTAATTTTTGACTAAGAATTTTTTAGTCCGTCTGAAGAAAGTATGTACCAAGAATCACCAACAAATTTAAATTCAACACAAGACCCTTTATCTAATTCAACTTCGTTAAATTCTTCATCTATTAATTTTTCAGACCTAACTAATGTTTGAGTTAAGGGTTTTATTACAATATGATCGGATGTTTTATGATTTAAATTGATTACACAATATTCAACACCTTTTGTTATTATCACATATTCACCACTTGTTGTATATTCTTTTTCAGAAACAATAGACGAGTCGGATGTTTCTATAATAACACCATTTATAATCCTTTTTGATGGGATTGATCTAAAAATAGCCATAATATTAAATTACGTTTATTGGGTAATTAAATGGTCTATATTTTAGAGCCTTATTCATATTTTCAGCCATAGCACCCTTTATTTCCCATTGTTTTTCAGGTCTTAACCTTTCAAGTCTTGTTTTGAGTTCTTCCCAAAGAATTGATTTTTCATCTTTGGCTTCTGATTGTAACGTTGTATATTCAAGAGTTAATTCACTATCAGGTGTTTTTAAATTTCCACTAAACTTACCTCTTACTCTTGCAAGTGTTTCTTTACAATATGCTGTAAACCATCTTCTTACCCATGTTTGTGCAGGAGAATTTAATTCGTCCCACCTTGTTTCATCTATAGGTATATCGGAAGGTAATCTAACCACATCAGGATTTTTTGCCAAACAATCGTCCCTATCAAATGTATCATAATACCAATACCAAACTCTATAATCGTTTCTTCTCATATTACCAAAATCAAATTTACCACCAGGAACATTATATAAATGTATTGCCTTTTTTCCTTCGGGTAACGCGGTTATTCTATAAGTTAAATCACCTGTAATAATTCTTCTTTTTAATTGTATGTCCGCCATTCTCAAAAGAATATCAAATGCTGGGGTTATAAAATAGTTTCCTGTTGTACCCATCTGAGAAAATCCAGCACCACCACCTAAACCAATACCGCCGAATCCACCGAATCCACCCATAAATGGATCAAAATATGCTGCGTCCAATTCAGAACGAGCAAACCAAAGTAATTCATTAACCTCTCTACCTGCCGGTATCTCATAAATTTGTTGATGCGGAACTAAGTCTATATAATCTTTTTGAAGTACGTAATCACCCCCAGCCTGTAAACCAACAATTTTTGAGTATGCGTAAGTGTATTGTGTTTCCCAATCTAAACTTCTAGTTGTAAATGCTTTAGTTAAAGATTGTTCATCAAGGTTTAACCCGTACAATGCCGACCATTGGGTCTCAATTAACCAATCATTAACGTGTTGAGAATAATCTTGAATGGATAACTCTAAAAGAGAGTCCATCATTTCATCTTCTAACTCAACACCTCTTAAAGGTGCACCTAAAAGATTTCTAATTCTTTTATAAAGTTTACTTCTATGCGGTTCTGAAATAATTGATGTTGACATAAGAATATTTTATATATAAATATCTTATTATTCTGCTTTATTTCTTTCTAATTGAGTTGTGTATAAATCAGTAACAAAATCCCAATTCACTACTTTCCAAAAATTATGAATATAACGGTCTCTTTCGTTTTTATATTTTAAATAATATGCGTGTTCCCATAAGTCTAAACCTAACAATGGATATGACTTATTTTTTCCTGTCATCATTAGTGGATTATCTTGATTTGGTGTTGTGACAATTTTTAATCTATTTGTTTTTGTTAGTACTAACCATACCCAACCTGATCCAAATCTGGATTTCGCTTCTTCTTCAAACTTTTCTTTAAATTTTTCAAATGACCCAAATGTGGACTCTAACTTATATAATAAAGGATTTTCTAACTTAGTTTTTTTAGGTGATAACATTTTCCAAAATAATGCGTGATTAAACGCACCACCACCATTGTTTCTTACCTTTGTATTGAATTTGGAAATACTCGAAACAATTTCTTCTAAATCTAAATCTTTACCTTTTATTTTTTCTAATTCTTTATTCAACTTTTCAACGTACGCCTTGTAGTGTTTTGTGTAGTGTGTTTTCATTGTCTCACCATCTATGAAGTCTTCTAAATCGTCAAACTGATAAGGTAATTTTTCTATTGAAATTTTTTTAATTTCATTAATTAAAGATTCGTTTATTAGTGATTTTACCCCTAACTTATTTTCTATTAAATTTATTTTTTCATTTAACTTTCTAAATATCATAATAATAAATATCACCTCTTATGAGAAATTAAATTTAACATTTCTTCAATTGTCGATGCATCTTCCATAATATCATCACCCATGACTGTTGATATGATTTTTTTCTTTCTATTTAAAATATCATAAATCACCCCTTCTATTGTGTTTTCAAATAATGGATAATAAACCGATGTTGAGTTTTTTTGACCTATTCTGTGTGATCTATCTTCTGCTTGTGCGTGTTCTGCGGGGACAAAAGATAAATCATTCATGATTACGGCTTCTGCAGATGTTAAAGTAATACCAACACCAGCGGCCTTTAAATTACCAACAAAAACTTTTATTTTGTCGTTTTCTTGAAAATCATCCACCGCTTTTTGACGATGTGGTTTTGAACAAGACCCGTCTAAATAAACTGCCTGTTTTCCAAAATGTTCATAAATGGTTCGTAACGTATCCGTAAAGTTTGTAAATATGATTACTTTTTTTCCTTGATCAATAATATTTTCAGCCAATTCAATTGTATTTTTAATTTTTTCTTCAGCAATCACTTTTCTAACTTTCATTAATTTACCAAACTGAATGGTTAAAGATGAAGACTCTTCTGAGTTGTTGTCATACCAATTAAAGTATTCACCCATTAATTCTTCATAGTCTTTTGATTTTAACCTTAAATAAACAGGAGTAATAATTTTATCTGGTAAATCTAAAACATCTTCTTTTAATCTTCTTAAAATATGGCTTTGTGTCCTTTCTCTTAACTCATCTAAGTTTGATGCTCCCGTAACGTTCCATACCTTTCTTTTACCAACACTAAATTGAAATCCATTACAGTATCTTTTTGCGTAAGCCATCCAATTTGCGGCAACAGGACTTTCAACTAAACTTAAAAGATTGTAGTAGTTCATTGGTCTTGAGGTCATTGGGGTTCCTGTTAATAACCAAACCCTTTCAACTTTATCACATAAATCGTTAACTATTTTTGTTCTTTGTGCTTGTGGATTTGAAATCATATGTGCCTCATCCATGATAACTAAATCAAAATTAGAATTTAAAATTATGGAGTCGTCTTTCTTTTTTGGGTCGTGAAAGTTTTTTAATATGTCGTAGTTAATTATAACAAAATCAGATTCAGTTGAAAACTTTTTGCCTTCCGCAATATAAACAGTTCTATCTGAATAATTTTCAATTTCGCGTTGCCAATTAATTTTTAAAGATGCGGGACACACAATTAATATTTTTTTTGCACCCGTTTCAAGTGCCGAAATAATTGTTGAGGTTGTTTTACCAAGACCCATGTCATCGGCCAAAATAAACTTTTTGTTTCTAACAAGTTTTTCAATCGCCTCTTTTTGGTGATCCATCGGAGCCCTGTGGTCATATTTTGAATATTCAATAACAACATTCTTTACCTCATTATCTTTAATAAGTGCAGTTTTTGGAATCCAAAAATCATGTATGGTCTCACCACTAAATATTTTACCCCATATATGGTATGACTTATCCTTCTCCACCAAAAGTTTTTCAACATATATTTCCGTTGGTTCTTTAGTGTACATCTTATCTTCCATCATTTTTTTTCCAAAATACGAATCTAACTTGACCCATTTTTTTGCCACCTTTGGTGTTCGTCCGTGAAAGTTAATTATGTATTCCGCTTGAGATCTTGTGGGGGTAAAAGACTTACTATTTTGTTTTTTGTTTTTTAATGACAAGATATAGTTATTTGACCCAACATAATCATCTAACATTTGAAGGGCCCTTGTTTCAGGTGTTTTTGAAATTAATTCTTCCATTATATTATAAATAAAAATAGTAAATAATATAAAAAAATCAATCAAAGTATTTATTAATATGTCACAGAATAAAGTTCCAATTACAAGATTAAATAAGTTTTTCTCAGAGGAAGATTTTAATTTAGATATTAATATGGGAATGGAATGGCAAATTGGGGATATGAATTTCACAGTTGTTTTATATCGAGTAGATAGACAAAAAACAAATAATGATGATGTTTATGGAGAAGCGTTAACAAATGGAATACAATTTTTAGCACCTATCGAATTAAGAGGTTTAGTTAAAATAGATTCACCATCAAATTCAGACTATGGTTCGTCTAAATTATCACAAGTAGAACCAGGAAATATGACCTTTAGTGTTTATCAATCACATTTAGATCAATTTGCTGTAGAAATATCTTTAGGTGATTATTTAGCCTATTATGAAACAGAAGATAGAGTAAGATACTATACGGTAGTAAATGATGGTAGAGTTAATTCAGATTTGAAGCACTCTTATGGTGGATATAAAAAATATTATAGAACAATAATCGCAGCACCAACAACACAAGAAACCTTTAACGGAGTATAAAATGGCATTACCAAAAAAAATAAAAAAGACATTACCACTTGTACCTAAAAAAGTAGGTAAAGAAAGAAGACAAGAAATGTTAGACCAAGTGACTGACGGTGGTACATTTCTACCTAAAGGGGTTTTACATGCCGATTTAGACAGAGGAGTTTTAGATTTTGTAAAAGAAAAACTTAAATTAGTTATTGATGGCAAAGAAGTACCAACAGTAGATAAAATCATAACAAATCAAAGTTGGGCTCAATTTACTGAAACGTGGGAGTTTCAAGATTTAGATAAAAACGTATCATTACCATTTATTATAACAGTAAGGGAACCAACTGTAAAATACGGTAAAATTTGGGGGGGTCAGGCAAACATTCCTGACAGATTAAAGTTTTATTATTATTCTGTACCAACTTGGGACGGGGATAGAAAAGGTGCCGATGTATATAAAATACCACAACCGGTTCCTGTTGATATAACATATTCGGTAAAGATTTTTTGTTCTAGAATGAGGGAGGTGAATGAATTTAATAAAATAATGATGCAGACCTTCACATCTAAACAGGGGTATACACAAATCAAAGGTCATTTTATGCCATTAAAAATGGAAGATCCTTCCGATGAATCGGCAAAAGATATAGAAAAAAGAAAATATTATATTCAAACCTATAAACTAACACTTATGGGGTTTTTATTAGATGAAGAAGAATTTACAATTGCCCCTGCAATATCTAGACAAGTTTCTATGTTTGAAGTAGATACAAGAACTAGAGGTAGAAAAGTAAAGATAGAACCTCCAAGACCCGATAATTTTGATTTAGATTTTTTATTTGTTTCAGGAAATACAGAATTGGTTGAGGTAATGAGGTACGATGCCGATATCTTAGTTGATAGTGCCACAAATATTATTAACTGTTTTTCTGCAGAATACTCATCAATAACAAATAACAATTTAATCTATACTAATTGTTCAGGTACAACCATTACCCTACCAACAGTATCTGGAAATTATGGTACTGTTTGCGTAAAATCATCAACACAACCATACTTTTCAAACACAAGTGGTGGTACAATTACTGCTATTGATTCTTGTGCTAACGGTTATTCTGTTTTTATTAATAATAATTTTTACGGGGACAACTTATCACTAATACAAGTAAATAATGGAGACGTTTTAAAAATTGTAGTTTATAAAGAAGATATAACAAAAGAATCTATTATTAAAACAGTTGTAAAATTATTATAAATCTTCACCGTAAATGTCTTTTTCTTTTTGGCAATTTTTTATAATTAAGTTTTCTAAAAACTTATATACTTTAAATCCTTTTTTTTCACAATACTCTTTTAATAGTTTATGTGATTCTTCTGAAATTTTAATGTTTTTAATTTTTTTCATAATAAAGTAAATAATTAGGGCAGAAAAAAGGTAGAATTATTTCTGCCACATCTTAAATAATTACATTTTATAAGTGTTTTTTGCTTTAAATGATTGTATTTATATAAAAAAATAAATTTAAAAATACAGTAAAATAATGGCTTCAACTAACAAAGTATTTGTATCTCCAGGTGTTTATACATCAGAAAGAGATTTAACTTTTGTGGCTCAAAGTGTCGGTGTAACAACATTAGGTATTGTAGGTGAAACACTACAAGGTCCGGCATTTGAACCAATCTTCATTACAAGTTTTGACGAGTATCAAGTTTATTTCGGTGGCACAAGCCCTGAAAAATTTGTTAATACTCAAATTCCTAAATATGAAACATCTTATATTGCAAAATCTTATTTGCAACAATCTAACCAACTTTTTGTAACAAGAGTTCTTGGTTTATCGGGTTATGATGCGGGACCATCTTGGTCTATTACAACGATAGGAAACCCCGATACATCAACAATAGCGGCAACAGGTGTTAGCACATCATACACATTAACTTTCACAGGTACAACAGGTTCAAGTGCAAATGTTACAGTAACTAACCCGTCATCATTGTTATCATCAATATTTTATAACAACTATACAACATTTAATGGAGGTACTTCATCATTAAATCAAGATTTTATAAATTTCTTATCAAATAAAATTAATAATTTTGCAAGTGGTGGTAGTGGAGCAACAGTAGGTAACGCAGTATTTTGGGGAACAGTAAGTGGAGGAACGTTTAACCAAGTAACCGGTACTACATTATTTGGAGTTCCTGTTTCTGCAACAACTGAAACTTTTGGTGTTGATAATGTAATTTTAGCAAATGCAGATTTAAGTTCGGACGTTAACGACCCTTGGTATTACTCATTATTTGATTATACTAAAACTAATAGTGTTGGAAGTTATTATGGTTTTGGTTTTGGTGCTGCTCTTGATGCTATTGGCACAGGCGCAACTACCTCACAATTTACAGGTACTTGTAAATTATATGCAACATTCTATTCAGGTACACCATATTCTGATTATGACGATTTAGTAGTTGCAACTTTAAGATCAAGAGGTATATCAACATATTCAACAGATGATGGTCCTGTTTATGAAGTTAGTGGTACAAGTGACGCAATTATGGTATGTTCAGGAAATTATTCAGGAATTACTAAAGACCCATACGGTACATTTGTTATTTCAGGTATTACAAAAGATAGTGACACTTTTAGTTTTGAAACTTCACTCCTTTCAACAGATAGTAGATATATTTCTAAAATATTTGGTAGGTCTAATTTTGCTAAAGATAGAAATGAGGTTCCTTTATTTGTTGAGGAATCTTACAGTAGTCTATTAACATCAGGTTATAGGGCCGGTAAAGTTAGAGGTTTGTATTGTGACTTTATCGCTATTGATGATGCAAGAAGTGGAGATAACGACACTTTAGGTTTTTATTTAGAACAATACCAAACACCTGAAACTCCATTTGTTGTTTCTGAATTAAGAGGTAACAAAGTTTATAAATTATTTAAATTCAAACTTATTTCAGATGGAGATGCCTCTAACAGACTTGTTAAGATTTCTATTGGGAATATTTCATTTAATAATGGAACGTTTGATATTTTTGTAAGAGACTTTTATGATAATGATCAAAACGTTAGAGTAATTGAAAGTTTCACAAATTGTTCAATGGATCCTAATCTTAATAATTTTGTGGCAAACAAAGTTGGTACCGCAAATGGAGAATACCAACTAAATTCTAAATACATAATGGTTGAGTTAAGTGAAGAGTACCCAACCGATGCATTACCTTGTGGATTTGAGGGTTATATTTCTAGACAATACCAAACTGCAACCCCTCCTTTTGTTATTTATAAAACTAAATACTTAACACCTGGTGAAGTAATATATAACCCACCATTTGGTTCATCAGCGGGCGGAGATAATCCAGTAATCTCAAATGGAGAAAATCCAAGAAGGGCTTATTTAGGTATATCTAATATTACAGGAATAGATTATGACTTCTTTAATTATAAAGGAAAACAATTACCTTCAAATATTGCGGTAGATACTACAGGATCAGAATGGGGTTACAAGACAAAAGGTTTCCACATGGATAGTGGAGCAACTATAGTTACTATGTTTGATGTACTTATGTCTGCTAATACTTCGGCTTTTGAGGTTGGGGTTTCTTCTTTCAACTCTGAACCTACGGATTCAGATAATGCATATTTTAGATTAAATACTCGTAAATTTACATTATTAGCCGCTGGCGGTTTTGATGGTTGGGATATATACAGAGAAAGTAGAACCAATACCGATAGATTCCAATTAGGTCAATCAGGTTATAAAAAAGGTGCTGCGGCGTCTGCCACATACCCAACAGCAACAGGATGGGGGGCATTTAAACAAATTACAGGACCTAACCAAGAAGTGTGGGCAAATACTGACTATTATGCATATCTATGGGGTCAAACATCATTTGCAAATCCTGAAGCAACTAACATTAACGTTTTTGTTACACCAGGAATTGATTATGTTAATAATTCAAATCTTGTTGAAAACGCTATAGATGTTGTTGAAACTGATAGGGCTGACTCAATTTACATTTGTACAACACCTGACTTTAATCTTTTCTTACCTTCATACAGTGACTTAACGGAAGGATTAATTTATCCACAAGAAGTGGTAGATAATTTAGAGAATACAGGAATTGATTCAAATTACACAGCAACTTACTATCCGTGGATTTTGACAAGAGATTCTGTAAATAATACTCAAATTTATCTTCCACCAACAGGTGAGGTAACTAAAAACTTAGCATTAACCGATAATATTGCATTCCCTTGGTTCGCATCGGCTGGTTACACAAGAGGTTTGGTTAACTCTATTAAAGCAAGAAAGAAACTAACTCAAGAAGATAGAGATACACTATATAAAGGAAGAATTAATCCAATAGCTACTTTCTCTGATGTTGGTACGGTTATTTGGGGTAATAAAACTTTACAAATTAGAGAATCCGCTTTAGATAGAATTAACGTTAGAAGATTGTTACTACAAGCAAGAAAGTTAATTTCAGCGGTTGCGGTTAGATTGTTATTTGAACAAAATGACGACAAAGTGAGACAAGATTTCTTAGATGCGGTTAACCCAATCTTGGATTCAATCAGAAGAGATAGAGGTTTAATTGACTTTAGAGTTACTGTTTCTAATACTCCTGAAGATTTGGATTCAAATACTTTAACGGGTAAAATCTTCTTGAAACCAACAAGAGCGTTAGAATACATAGACATAGAGTTTGTTATCACACCAACAGGAGCATCGTTCGATGACGTATAAAAGAAAATAAATTTAATGGGGGATAGAAATATTCCCCATTTATATATTTATAAAAAAAAGTATATGAAAATAGAAAAGAAAATTATCAAAGAAACTGTTAATGATTTTTCAAGATCTGAAAAAACTTTTTCATCAAAAAAACAAAATATTATTATAACTGAAGAACAACTTCAGAAACTTCTTTTGATTGTAAAAAAATAATGAATATTAGAAAACACATATATAGAGAGATTAATAAACGAAGATTAAATGAAGGTATTACTGAAGAAGGGAGACCAGATTTAAATTATTATGCGTTTGATTGGGATGATAATATTGCATTTATGCCAACTAAAATTATTGTTTTAACAGAAAATGAGGATGAGATTGGACTGTCAACCGAAGATTTTGCTGAACACAGACACCAAATAGGTGTTGAACCTTTTAATTATAAAGGAACTACTGTTGTTGGTTATGCAAATAATCCCTTTAGAAATTTTAGAACAGAAGGGGATAAAAGATTTATAATCGACTCGATGATTGCAAGTCCAGGACCATCATGGAATGACTTTGTGGAATGTATTAATGGGGGGTCAATTTTTGCAATTATAACAGCAAGAGGACATAATCCTGAAACATTAAAAGAGGCGGTTTTAAATTATATTATATCAAATCATTTGGGTATAAATTCTAAAGTTTTAGTGGAGAACCTAAAAAAATATAGGGGGTTACAAACTCAAGGAATGTTCGAAACTGTAAGAGACTTAAAGTATGATGATAAAGAACTTATTATGGATTACTTAGATATGTGTAAATTTCATCCAGTTTCTTTTGGTGCCGGCAGCGCAGCATCACCTGAAGAAGAAAAAAATAAAGCACTTCAAAAATTTATAATTTATTGTAAACAACAAGCAAGAGATTTGGTACAAGACATTTTAAATAAAAACCCAAATAAAAAATTAGAAGACATTTCTCCAAAATTTAAAAATGATGTTAATATGAACGAACCAACACAAGACATAGAAGAGTTTGTTTCTAGAAACGTTTCAATTGGTTTTTCAGATGATGATCCAAGAAATATTCAAGCATCTTCTGAATTTTTGAAAAAAGAATATGAAAAAAGTCCAGTTAATTTATATTTAACTAAAGGAGGAACTAAAACTAAATATGATTAGTAATTCTATATATAGAGAATATTTGAAAAATAATTTAAAGTAAATAGAAAAAAAATAACGAACTAATATTTATAATAAAAAATAAAAACAATTTAAACTAATAACTATGGCTGATTTATTAATGAGAATGCCTTTTCAGTATGAACCTAAAAGAGCAAATAGGTTTATATTGACTTTCCCATCTTCTTTGGGGATTAATTCTTGGTATGTTGAAACTACCAATAGACCTCAAATAACAATTGGAAAAAAAGAAATAAAATTCTTAAACACACAAACTTACGTTTCAAGTAACTTTTCATGGGGTGAGATTGGTGTTAAATTAAGAGACCCAATCGGACCTTCGGCAGCACAAGCGGCAATGGAATGGGTTAGATTACATGCAGAATCAGTAACGGGTCGTATGGGATATGCTGCCGGTTATAAAAAAGATCTTGACTTAGAATTGTTAGACCCAACAGGTGTGGCGGTTGAAAAGTGGATTCTACAAGGTTGTTTAATTACAAGCGTAAACTTTGGTTCACTAAACTACGGTGGAGATGATATCATGGGAGTTGATATGAAATTACAACCTGACAGATGTATTTTAGTATATTAATTAACTTTTAAATATTTTATAATGAACCTCACTAACAAAGTGAGGTTTTTTATTTACAAACAGTTTGATTGTTTTATTTTTTTAATAAAAAACTATGGACGACGCTTTAAAATATGGTCAAGAAAATTTTAACTTACCACATGACGTAATTAAATTACCATCAAGAGGTATTTTTTACAAACCAAAAAAAGAATCTTTAAAAATTGGTTATCTGACCGCACAAGATGAAAACCTTCTTATGTCTCAAAACATGACAGGTGCTGAATTAATTAAAACTCTTTTAAGAAATAAAATTTATGAACATGGGTTTGATGTTGAACTATTATTACCTGGAGATGTTCAAGCAATACTATTATTTTTAAGAAATACCGCTTTCGGTCCCGACTATAGGTTTAAACTAATGGACCCTAAAACTAAAATAGAATTTGAAACTACTATTATATTAGATAGTGTTGATATGCAAGAATTAAAACATATTCCAGATGAAGATGGACTTTTTATATACACATTACCGAAAACACAAAAAAAGGTAAGATTTAAGGTGTTAAATATGAGAGAAGAAACAGAAATCGACAATCTTACAGCTAAATACCCTAAAGGAATGATTGCACCTGTTGTAACAAAAAAACTTGAAACACAAATAGTAGATATTGACGGAAATAAAGATAAGGGGTTTATTGGATCAATTATTATAAATTTACCAATATCTGATTCTAAAAGTTTAAGAAGATTCATGGAAGAATGCCAACCTAAATTAAACCTTGTAAGAGAAGTTCAAGCCCCGTCAGGAGAAAACGTTACTGTGAATGTTACGTTTGGGGTGGAGTTTTTTCGGCCTTTCTTTGAATAATAAGAAAAATTTAATGGACGAATTTTATTATCTTACTAAATACGGAAATTTTTCGTATTCGGATATTTTAATTATGCCAAGTTTTGAAAGAAGATATTTCATGGATAAGTTGTATACTGAATACGAAAAAAAATAATTCCTCTATTTATAAAATAAAGTTATGTTTTTATCAGACACTATACCAACTAATCTAGGTGCCGGAGCTGCCGGTAAGAGTGTTTTTTCTAGTGCCTCACAGGCAAAAACCGCGCTAGAAGAAGCAACATATTTACAGAACGCATTATCAAATGCGGTAAAGGGATTAGTTGAAATACAAGACACCACAATAAAAAAACAAAGAGAAATTACAGACGGTGTTGTAATAAACAGTAATGCGTTTCAAAAATATATTACTGACGCTTATGTTGGAACAACGCAGTTAGGTGAGGGATTAGATCAGTTAGGTGTCAATATTTCAGAAATAACAACCGCCGCTGGTGAAACAAGTAGTGCATTAAATAAGGCGGTTGTCCCAACACAGAGACTCTTGATGGATCAAATCGAGTATTCAAAAGCGACGGGTATGGCGACTGCTGACTTAATAAAAACAGAGGCCACTTTTATGAGAATTTTTAATTCTCAAGAAAATTCATTTAAAGAAATACAAAAAATCACTAATGAAGCTCAAAAATTAGGTTTAGATGTAAAAACAGTTGTTGATGATGTCTCTAAAAATATACAAAGTCTACAAACATTTAGATTAAGTTCTGAAGGTTTAACTCAAATGGCATCAGAAGCCGCTAGTTTAAGAACTAGTATTGATGGTATCGGTGCGCTTAAATTGGCTAAAACATTATGGGACCCTGAACAAGCAGTTAAATTATCTCAGGGTATGCAAATGTATGGTGGGGAAATAGGAAAGTTAGGGAATTTCTTTGAAGTTATGAGAATGGGACAATATGATGCTCAAGGGTTACAGGATGAAATGTTAAAAGTATATGAATCGGCATTTAAATTAGACGAACTCGGAAATCCCATACCACCAAGCCCTTCAGAATTAATGAGATTAGAAAAACAAGCAACATTAATGGGTAGTAATTTAGACACCGCAATGCAAATAGGTCAAGAAAGAGTAAAACAATCATTTATTGAAGATAAAATTAATAGTTTAACGCCTAACAAATTTGATAAAGACCAATTAGAATTAATAAAAAGTGTCGGAGAAATAAAAGATGGAAAAATTAGTTTAAACATACCTGGAGTAGGTGAAATTGAAGATGTAACTAACGCTACGGTTGCACAAATGAATAACATAAAGGAGTATCAGGAAAAGGCTAAGTTGGATGAAAGAGGAATTGCGATGTCAAATTTAAGTATATCCGAAAAACAAGCAAAAGATGTTAGAGCAATACATGACTATCTTCTTACTGGTGATAAAGGAGTTTTATCACAGAATGCATCAGAACAAAATAAAATCATGAAGAATTTAGAAAGTAACATGAAAGAATCTACTGAATATTATGCTAGAATTCAAGAAAATGTAGGAATGGGTGATTTTATGTCTAAAATTGTTAGTGGTGTAAATATTAAAGATATTTTAGCTGTTTCAGCAACAGAAGAAGATAAAATGCAACAGGACATGGCAAACACAAGTTGGTCGGGTACTGCTAAAGATTATATGATAACTGAAACTCCGTTTGAAAGTAACACCTTAATAAGTGGTGATAAAGGAACCATTTCAAAAATGGTTTTTGATAAAGAAGATGATTTTTTAGCAGCACCAAGATTAAATGAGATTTTAAATAAAGCAAAACTAAGTTTTGATACCGCATACGCACTAAATGATATGTCATCAAAACCACTACCTATGCAAACAAAAACACCGGGTGAGACTTTTGCAAAAGTAGAAACTACCGTTAATACAAATAACACCACCGAAGTTAAGTTCAGCCCAATAGTAATTGAAGTTAAAGGTGTTGATGGCACATTAAAACAAATGTTAGAAAAAGGAGACAACGCAACATTATTAACCGATAAAATTAGAGAAGAGTTTTCTAAGATGCCAAAAATCATGGGAGAAAAAGGTGTCTTCGGTTATTAAAAAATTTAAAATAATCTATTTATATATAAAATAGATATTAATGGAAAGCCCACTATCATTTAATTCAACAGAAAATTTTAGGAAAAAGTTAATAACAAGAAACCTAAGACCATATAAAGTCGAAGGGTATTTTAGTTATAGTGAACAATTACCTATTAGTGAAATACAAATTGTTGATTATTCTATCATTGATAGCCCACCAATTAATTTCTATCAAGAATTAAAAGAACCTGAGTTAATTGGATTAAATAAGTATTCACAAAAAGGGGGATTTGGAGAAGTGGTAGCAATTAACACTAATTTAAACGCATTTTCAAATTTTGGAGAATACGACGCATATAATCAATCAATTGCTAATAATAGTTCATTAGAACAAAAAGGAGACCAACAAGAAAATTTACTTAGAGTATTAAATAAATTTAATCCTGAAAATGTATCACTCGGATTTGGAGAACCAATTATAATAAATGTTAATAAGGGTACTGAAAGTAATTTTGGAGAATATAGTTTTACTGCGTCTGCACCAAACATAACAACAGAACAATCACAAATAATTTCATACCTTGCAAATGAATACGGGCCGGAGGGTAAAGTTAATGGTTTTGGTGAAACAATTATTATTAACATTAATAAACAAACTGACGCAAATAAAGGTGAATACGAATACACCGCCTCTGAACGAGAAAGAACAAAAGAACAATCAAGAAGATTGGCGTATGTTTTAAACCAATATGGTCCTGAAAATTTACCAAATGGATACGGAAATCAAGAAAAATACCCAAATGTAAATCAAAATACAAAAACTAATGAAGGAGAATATGAATATTTTTCATCTGAACCGAACAAAACAACAGAACAATCACAAAGTTATGCGTATATTAAAAACAAATATAACACAGGTGACGGTGCTTATGATGAAATTACAGTTGAAGATTTGGCACAAGAAACAATAAACACCCCATATGTTAGTAGCGAAACTACCTTCTCTTTTATACCATCAGAGTATAACCCTGTAAATATTATTCAAAATGAAAACCCAACAGGATCTGAAGGAACATTAAGTCAAGATTCACTTTTGGCTCAGTTCGCGGCTAAACAATTACAAAAAGAATTTAAAGCAAGAGTTGCTTTTGAATTATTACAACAAACAGTAGGTAGGACAAACCTTTTTACGGGTGAAGTTGATCCTGCAACAAATACAACATCGGTTAGACCAAATACTGACCCATTTGATGCTTTAGGTATTGTAACAAATAATATACCTATAGTTCAAAAAAATTATAAAATAACAGGAGGACCAAATTCTGTTGCAAATGCTTTAAGTTTTACAGCAAGACTTGCGGGACTTTATAGTCCATATTCGTTAATACCTGGTGAATATTTCGACTACCCAAATAAAAACTTTTTATCACAAGCGGCCCTTAATCCTATTGGTGCGGTTGCTGGTGCCGTAGGTAATTTAGCACAACAAATTAGTTCCTTATTTATTGACCAAGCGTCTGAAAAGTTTTTATCATATACATCTGATGCAACCAAAAGTTTATTATTTGATCAATTATTTTATAACACATATAGACCATCTTATAGATTTGCGGGTTTAAGTGCCACTAATTTATTGGCACCACAATCTAATTTTTATGTTGGAATTACTAAAAATTATATCAGAGATTTAGTTAGTCCTAAAGTGGATTTACCTAAAGGAAGAAACAATAGACCACAGGATGGTCCAGTTTATAGTTATGGTGAAGTAGGAAAAGATTTTGAAGGTAGTAGAATAAGTGATTTTCTTTTTGGTTTAAACTCAAGAAATTTATTTGATAGTGTTGATCCACAAGGGGGTTTTACTTGGATATCGAAAAATAATTACATTGAACCTGGAACATTTGTAGGACCATCGAATAAAAAAAATATCTTAGCAAGATTTAACACCGATAGTTTATTTGAGACATCGGCATTTAAACCATTCTTTGATAAAACAAAATCCACAAACGTTACATTTACTGACGGTTCTATTTTAGATATTACACAAAAATTAATAGATGCTGGTAATAAATCTACACGTAAATTAGAACACGTAGGTAACGCGATTAATCAAGTTTCTAAAGTCTTTAATGATGGATACATAGAATTAACCAAAGGATCTAGAGTTATCAGATATGTAACTCCGACTTCTAAAAAACCAAACGGTGAACCATCCGAAGTAAAGGGTTATGAATATTGTAGATTATTTACAAAAGATAGACCTTACTACACATATAATGAGTTACAAAAGGCCGATGGCCTTATAAGAAGTGGAGGTAAATCAACCTACTCTGTATTAGATAACACATATAATTTGAACATCGCACCTATGAGAGGTAAGGGATCGACAAATTTGGATAATAAAGGTAAGGTAAAAAAATATATGTTTTCATTAGAAAACTTAGCTTGGAGAACATCGGATAGAAATGGTTTCAGAGTTGAGGACTTACCTGCTTGTGAAATAGGACCTAATGGTGGTAGAATCATGTGGTTTCCACCTTATAATTTATCCTTCGATGAAGGGTCCAACGCTAGTTGGCAAGACCACACTTTTTTAGGTAGAGTTGAACCAATAAAAACATATAAAAATACGGTAAGAACAGGTTCTATAAGTTGGTCTATGGTTGTTGACCATTCATCTGTTATGAATTTACTTTTAGATAAAGAACTACAAAATGTAAAAGATAATAGTGAAGTAACGAGAATAGTTGATTCGTTTATTGCTGGATGCTTAAAATACGACATTTATGACCTATTAAAAAAATATAGAGAGTTCACACTATCTGATGTTTATGAAGTAATAAACGAATTATCAACAGTAGAACAATATAGGGACTATTTTGAAACAATACAAAAACCTATAGTAACAAAAACAACGGAAATAGATAAAACAGGACAAGTAAATAATAATGAAAACCAAGGGCAAGAAGATATTTTACAAAAAGAAGAATTTAAAGAAATAATATTACTTTTTGAACAATCACAACCTAAAAAAGACAATTTTAAAGCAGAAGACAGTTATAAAACCTATTATGATAATCTTTATAGTAAAGACACTAAAGATTTATATTTAGGAGACCCATCGGTTGACCCCCCATTAATATCACAAGCTCCTGATAAAATAATTAAATATGATAGTAGAAAGGGTTCTGGATCTAGTAATTATAATTTTATAGACACGTTACCCAATAATACCGAATCTTTTTCATATACAGAATATGTTGATGCTAGAGTTGATTCATTATCAGGGGTATTTGATTTTGGTGAAAAAGAATTTACAACTTTAGAAAAAGAATTTTTACCGGCAGTATTATCTACTTTGAAACAAGGTAAAAAAGTTTTTTTTAAAATTGAGGCATCTGCAAATTCAAGCGGAAATGATAATCAATCACTTTCAGAAAGAAGACTAAAAACTGTTGAAAATTTTATTAAAAATTTTGAATCTGGTGGAGATAAAATTAAAACTTATTTAGATAACGGTAATTTAACTTATAAATCAGAAGCTAAAGGAGACGTAGCAACAATAGATGAACCGACATATAAAGATATTGATTGTCAAAAAGATTTTAATGTTGATGGTTTTTATGACGGTAAATATTCTGTACAGGCTATGTTATGTAGAAGAGTTAAAATAACAGGTTTGAACATTGATACACCTAATGAAGAAAATAAAAAAGACCAAGCAACTACTGATAATGTTGCGGAAAGTACAGGAGTAAACGAACAAGCAGGTCAAGATGACCAAAACACAACACCACCTTCTGAACAAATAAAAAAACAACAAGTAGTTACTACTCAAATTAAAGATAAAACAAATAAACTAAGGGCTGGTTTAACTAAAAGACTACTAAGAAAGTTGTTAACTGAATGCAACTATTTTGATATGATTCAAGAACAACAACCAATGGTTTATGATGGTATAAAAAGTAAATTTAAAAATTTTCATCCAGTATTCCATTCAACAACACCTGAAGGTTTAAATGCTAGACTTACATTTTTACAACAGTGTGTAAGACCAGGAGACACAATACCAACCGCCGTTGATAACGGACAAGGAGGGTTTACCTTACAATATAACGACGCATTTAATAGTGCTTTTGGTTCCCCACCAATTCTAGTTTTAAGGATTGGAGATTTTTATCATACTAAAATAGTACCTAGAAGTATTTCATTAAAATACGATGATTTAAAATATGATTTGAATCCTGAAGGGATTGGAGTTCAGCCAATGATGGCTAATGTCACACTAAGTTTTGACTTTATTGGTGGACATGGAATAGCAGAACCAATCGCTAAATTACAAAATGGTTTATCATTTAACTTTTATGCTAATACAGAAATTTATGATGATAGAGCGGATGAAACTGAAAACTTTTTACAAGAAATAGATGACGAAATTTTAAAAAGTATACAAGATGAGGTAGGAGACATAGACCCTAATAGGCCAAGACAAAACGATGCTGGAGATACTATCGGAACAATTGAATCAAGTTTTGCGGACATAAATACAAATTTAATTTCAGGTAGAATTAATTATAAAGAAGTTATGAATCAATTGATTGATAAAACTGCGGACATGGTTAATGGGTTCAATCAGGCAATACAAAATACAATAATAGTTAAAGGGTGGGGAGGATTAATTATTTTAACAAAAGATAGAAAATATTCTGAAGGTTTATTTGACTATTTAAGTGGTAATACATCTAATAAGGTTAACATTATTGGAAAACCAGTTAATTACCAAGAAAAAATAGACGACCTTTTTCAAAAAACAAACCAAGATGTTGATGATGAAACAATACCAATATTAGGGGGTTTAGAGTTCCAAAAAGATTTTAAAAATCAAGATATAAGGAAAATTAAAAGAAAAATTAAAGAAATACTTGACGAACAAAAAAATCTTTATCAGCAACAATTAGATAAATTTGCAAATGACATAGTAAAAAATCAATTAGAATTTATTAAAATAACCGATAAAATTAATTTTGTTTCAAACAAAATAGACGGTAGAGAAAATAAAAGAGGTGGTGTTAACATTTATAATATATCAGGAACATCAGAAGTTGAAGCATCAAGTGTTGGTGCAACAAACACTTACGACGAGTTGAAAAACGATTTTTTAAAAATTAGAACAGACTTAAATGATTTTAATCAAATACTAAAAAATTATCAATTAATCCCTAATGGTGATAAAAATGTTTATAATAGCGATTATTTATTCAATTTATATTTAGTTAACAAAATTGAAGATAATGAAGATGCTCCTGATGTTTCGGTTTTTGATAGAAGATTTGCAATGACTATGGGAGATTTATTAGTAGGTAACTACGATTTTTTTGTTGATCAAATAATTTCAGTTATTGATGGTTCAGTACAAAAAGAAAATTGGAAAAACTTCATATTTAAAAATTTAGGGTTCAAAGTTATATTTAGACCTCAAGGAAATCTATATATACCAAATGTTTACAATCCGAATAATCCAGTTAATACATTATACACTAAATTAAAGAATAGTTTTGACAAATTAGTGGTTTCTTACAAAGATAAATACACAAATGATGAGGTGTATAAAAGATTTTTTGGAGAAGAAAATGCACTTAATTATAAACCGTATAATAGAGATAAGCTTAGAAAATTTACTTACGAATCACAAGTTCCAATTGTACCACCAAATGATGAAAATTTAAGAGCTATTTGGTCAAATGTTGAATCAACTTGGGATTATTTTAACTTAAAAAGACAAATGAAATAATATGGAGTATTATGATAGATATAGAAGTTTTTTAATAGATGGAAGACAGACGGTTGTTCCGTTTGTTACTTTACCACCTAGACCATCAGACCAAAAATTTATATATAGAAAAAATCAATCTAGACTCGATAAGCTTAGTTTTGAAAAATATGGTACACCATATTTCGGTTGGTTAATTTTACAGGCAAATCCGTCTTTTGGTGGTTTAGAGGAAAACATTCCTGACGGATCGGCAATTATTGTACCTTTTCCTTTGATTGCTGCACTACAAGACTACAAAAACGCTGTGGACACATATATATTTTATTATGGCAGATAAGTTTCAGCAAGAAAAAATTTATATAGAAACCGATTATGATAATATAATACTAATCGACCCTAATAAAGTATTAATAGGAAATCAAGTTCAAGATAGGTTAGTTAGACACGAAGACTTAGTTTTTTATGCAAATTTAGAGGCTAGAGTAATACCAAGAACAAAATTGGCGGTTGGGGAAAGTTTTGATAGCCCTGTTGTAAATACTTTAGTTGCTACAATACAAGGACAATCGGATTCGTTTGAAAAATTAAATTTTCTACAACCAAAAGGGAAAAAAGTTTTTGACACAAGTTGGTCAGATCAATTCACAGGAAAAGGGTCAAGACAAGGTCTAGGTGCAAATCAAACAGGGGAAAGATTTGAAACAAAAGATGGTACAATTAGGGCTTTCAGAAATGTTAGAAATTATGAAGACACGCAAGCGTTAGGTATTAAATCCATAAGCATTACCGTTAAACCAAATGCGGGACCTGGAGGTTATGTACCTGATGTTAAAATAGCATTAACAGATGTTGGGGGTAAGACTTTATTTGAGCAAGGAGAAAATTCAATATATTCTACATTTTTTAATTTACCTTATCCACAATTTTATTTAACAGTAAAAGGGTTTTATGGTAAGGCAATTAGATACACTTTGTTCATGACAGATTTTACGGCTAAATTTAATGATGATACGGCTAGTTTTGATATAGACATAAAACTAACATCAAATTTAGTTTCACTTTTACAAGACACATCTCTTACATATGCTAAAACAGCACCTAAAATGTTTCCAATAATTGTTGCAAAAGGAGGAACATCTAACAATGCACCTGGAGGTTCTAATACTTCTATAAAAAATTTAGACGTAGATTATTTAGGTAGACAAATTTTAAATCAAGTATATCAAGAATATGAAAATAAAAAGTTAATTTCACCAGGATTTCCAAGATTAACAATAGACCAATTTATAAAAAATACTGACGATTTTGTAACTTCAATAAAACAAAGTATTGAAAAAAAAGACTTTATTGCGCTAAATGATATTAAATCTTTTAGGGAAGAATTAAATGAAATTAAAGATAGAAATTATACAGTTTTATTAAGTAGGTATTTAGACACTACTAATTATATATCTTATGATGATGGTAAGGGACCTCAAATTTACTATGATTTTAAACAAACCATTCCTTTAGAAAAAAGAAATGAGATTGAAACTGCTATAAAAAATGAAATAAAAAATAGTGTCGAAATACTACAAAAAAATAAAACTTTCGGTATTGGTGGTTTCTACACAATAGGTGGTAAGAGTTTTCCATCTGAAATACCTGTGTCTTTTTCTGAAGACGAGTTATTTGTAAAAATAACACCAGATAAATTAAGTGATAAAGACTTTATTAACACATATACAATTAGATATGGTAGAACACCCGACCAAGCGGAACTAACGGATTTTAAAGTACAATTATTTTTGGTTTTACAAAACGCAGAAACAAGACTAGACCCAACAACAAACCAACCAATAAGTACTGAACCGACCTATATGAAATTTGGAATCACTGACCCAAATAGTCAAACACTTTTTCCTGGTGGATTTTTAGATAGAATTAATAATTACCAACAACAGTTAACCGCAAAAGAACAAGAAATTGAAACAAAATTTTCTAATGAATTATCAGATAGGGTAACAAAGGTAGACGGAACATTAGGTTTTAAACCAACCATTAGAAATATTATGGCAATAATAATTGCCGGATGTGATACATTTTATAGATTAATGGATAGAACCCATAGATTGGCTTGGGATAAAAGAAACGATCCTTTAAGAATAAAAAGCGTAATACCTGCTGAAAAATCTTCAGGAATTGATTCTAAAAATGTTGTAAACTACTCAACAGGAAAATTAAACGAACAAAATGTTGTATATCCTTGGCCAACATATTATGTTCAAGAAAAACTACAAGATGGAAGGGAAAGTTTTGTTGTTAGATATTTGGGGGATCCTAAATATGCTTCTAAAACATTTGCATTTGATTATGCAACATGGCCTGAAGTACATTTTACTGAAAACTTTTTAGATGCTACAGTAAGAAGAGCAAGTTCGTCGCAACAAAACGTATATCAAAATTTACAAAATTTACAAAATTTTACAACAGTAAACGCTCTTGAATTTCCGTTTAATAACAAACCATATAATAGTACTACCGAATTAAGTGTAATGTATGAGTTATATGAAAGGTTATACGTTTTATCAAATTATAGTAATATATTGGCAAAACAATTTAACCCACAGAGTCTACAGGCGGATACCTTTGTTTCACATTTAGAGGGACAAAATATAATTAATGCAATAACTGAAAACTTTACAGTACAAGAGAAATTAAAAAATACAAATTTTAACTATGAAAACGCTTTTAATTATTTAAAAACATTAGCAAATAATGGAACCGCAGATCATTGGTTAAATTTAGAAAGAGGTATTTTTAATACACCTTATTTACAAAATTTAACAGAAAATAGTTTTGGATTATATAGTAAAAAAAGTATTGATGGGTATACCTTGGCTTTAGAAAATAATGATCCTTTAGCGCCGAAATTTAAACAGTATGTTGAAGAAACAAAACAACTTGATTACGCGCAAGACGATTTTTTATCTAAATCAACTATTAATGAAAAGTCATTAACATTTTTAGATGATATTAAAGTTTTAGCAAGACTTAAAAAAAATGATTATTATACAAATATTTTACCATATGATAGAATGGATTATATAGTAAATAACAGTAAAAAAGATATCTTAGTAAACCCAACAACAAATAACCCAATAAATAATTTAATAGAACTTAAAGATTATCTTTCAAAAGGAGTAGAAAACTTAAATTTTACAGAAAAAACCTATAGAGACATACCAAACTATTCAGGAAATGTTTCAAGTACACAAATAAATAGTAATATTAATACACCATATTTTGTAAATGCGTTACAGAAAGGAGTCGAATTAGAAAAATCAGGAAACACTACAACCGCTTATGTTGCGTTAGGATATATGTACTTAAACTCATATGGTAGTCCTTTATCATATTATTATACTTACGACAAAGATTTTAACTATACTGATGTTATATTTTCCGATAACATTATATCTAAATTAGATGAATATGAATACTCACAAATTTTAAAAATTGGATCATTTTATCATAGATATAAAAAATATATAGAGACAGGAGAAGATATTTTAGATGGTGTCATTAATGATTTTGATTTTACAAAAAATTATGATCCATTATCACAAAATTTAGAAAAAATATATAAAATAAAAAATTATACAGGAGGGTCACAAGATTTTATTTGTCAGTATAAAAAAATAGACGCAAATGATAATACTAAATATGTTGATATTATTAATACAGGATTTTATCCAAAACTTATTTCAGATGTACATTACTATTTTACTGGTAAAGATTTATTTACAGGTTATACTGAAAGTGAATTCACAAATGCGTACACTGCTGGTACTTTAAATATTGGAGTAAATAAAGATGCATCATACTTTATGCCTTTTGGTGGAGACCCTAATAACTTAAAAAGAAGTATTATTTTAAATCCATATTTTTCATATCTTACATTTGATAAGAAATACAATATAGATGCGCAAAATAAGATTCACATTTTAATACCGTCAAACGGAGGTATACCATTAAACCAAGCAAAATTTGAATTTTTTAAAAATGATAAATTAACTTATGAAATTTTAAGTAGTAAGGAATTGTTTAATGGTTCTGTTAGAACATTATGGGGACAACCAAACTATGGATATTTTTCAAAAACATCAAACATATTAGAAAATAATATTTATCTTAGTCCATACCAAGATCTTTTTGAAGGTAATGGTTTATTTTATTATTTTAAATCATTTAGAAAAGAAATATTGGATAAATTTGAAGAATTATTTTTAGGTTTTTGTAAAAGAAATCCAGAACCAAAAGACGTTTTAATTTTAGAAGATGATGTACAAGACCCATCTTATTTTTCTTCAGGTGGTATAACTTCATTAAAAAATAGAAAATTATTTGATCAAATGTTATCTATTTTTTCAGTAAATGATGCATCATCACCACTAACAAAAATACAAGAAAATAATGATGGACTAAGTTTAGCAACCACACAGAAAAAAAATAATGCGAATACTTTCAGGGAATTTTTGATAGAAAATCCTATTATTTTTAAAAATGGTAATCCATTAAATTTTAACAGAAAATTATTTACAAGTTTAACAACTATACCTGAATTAAAAAATTTATCACCTATAACATTTGACCCATATGTACCAGGTACGTTACCTGGTGATGGTATTTTAACAGGACCAAATGCTCTTTTAACAAGTAGAACTTTGAGTCAAAAAAATGTAGATGCTTGGAAGTCTTTACAATTACATAATTATAATGGTTTTGGTAATGCTGATTATATCTCATATAATAATACTGGCAGTACAATTACAGACTTTTTTATAGATATGAATATTGATTTTACAAAAGAAAATGTAGAAACATGTGAGGAATTAATAAAAAGATATTCATTACAAAAGTTTTATGCAATTTCTAATGGTAATAGCTATAACAAAACAAACTTCATTTCATACATAGATAACCTGTTACAAGAAAATTTAGACACACAAAAAAATCTCACAAACCAAGTGTTTCAATATATGAGAGATAAAATACCAGGAGTTAGTTTACAAACAAATAGTAATCAAGGAAACGTAAATGGAGACATTAATAAACTATCAACATACATACAACTACAAACTTTCAATAATAGATGGACTGCTGGAAGTGATTTATTAACAAGACCATTATTTGAAGATTTTCTTTTTATGAACACCGCTAACGCAGATATTGGTGATCAATTACAATTTTTTCTTGAAGATGTTACAAAATATTTGAAAATGGAAAAAAATATGACCATTTCAGATGTAATAGGTCACATACTAGATGAAGATAGAACTACATTATTTTACGCAACACCATCATTTATAAATTTTAATGGAGTTTTAGATGCTGAAAACTATAATAAACCAACAGACATTGATATACCAAATAGTCTTTTTGGAACTTTTAGAAACGTTAATTACTTAGATTCAAGACAAAAATTTATATTTTTATATGTTGGAAAAACATCAGAACATCCACAATTGAATGATAACAGAAATGTTGTTTATGGTGATGATTCATTCGATATAAGAAATCCAGCAGATTGCCCAATAAGTATACCACAAACACCCGAAACTAATTTTTATAAAACAAATAAAGTTGTTGCTTTTAATGTTGATTTTGGTATAAGAAATCAAAACATGTTTAAAAAGTTTTCAGTTGGTATGGGTGGAGGTAAACAAACCGCAGTCACATTCAAGGTTAATGAAAGACTTGCTGGCGGATCTTCAGGAGACAAAGTCGCTCAAGAGACACAATCAATGTACTCTTATTATAAATCATTAAGTTATAATATAGATGTTACTAGTATGGGTAATGCGATGATACAACCATTAATGTATTTTAATTTAAGACATATTCCATTATTTTATGGACCATATCAAATTTTAGAAGTAACACACACAATTAATGAATCATCATTTGAAACAAAATTTAATGGTGTTAGAATACCTAAATATGCGCTACCCGATGTTGATAGTATATCAACATTTATTAAGAAAAATTACTTAGAAAAATACAAAAAAGAAATTTTAAAAGAAAATAATGAAAATAGATATCAAGAAGATGTTGAAACAATTTTAGACCCATCAAAACAAAGTAACGAACCAAAAACCTCACCAGAGGAGGAGTGTGATAAATTAGTAATTAATGATTATAAAACATTACCATATGTTAATAATACAATAACCACAATATCGATAGGTGAATTAGTGTTGAAAATTAAAAATAAACAACCTGAAAAATATGTTGACGCATTAATTTTATTATTATTAATGTCTAGGCCGACAAACTTATTTGATAATAAACCAATAAGTGCTGCTGAAGCAACAACACTAACAAATGACGGTATTGTCTCATGTATTAATAATAATTTATTTCTTTTATCTGCAAACAATTTATATGTAACTAACCCGGCATTATCTAAATTAACTTGTGTTAGTTTTCCTGAAGGAGCGGTTCCCTTATTTAGTTTTGATGATGTAGATGGAGGGTTAGAAACAATAAATGGTATTTTAGGATCCACAGCGCCAATAATAGAAGCAATTAAAAATTCAGCAAAAACAACTAACCCATCTTTAAGTGATAAAGATGCGTATTCTACCGCAATCTCCGCACTTTTATTTGCATATGACACAAAGTTTTTATTTACAGGGACAAGAACAGGACAAGATATATTTGATTTTTATAGACAAAAAATTGTATCGGCGGAAATAACACCTGAATATGCAACCTACTTATTTTCTCTTGCGTCTATATGTATAGATAAATTTTAAAATAACGATATATTTATAATAAAAAAAACTATGAGCAATATTAAAAATTTATTAGATGATTATTTGAAAAAAGATACTAGATTATCTGAAAAACAAATAGATGCTGACCACAAACAAGTTTGTGATTTGGATACTGGTGATTGTTATACCATTAGAATGAAAGATGGTTTAATAGAGAGGGTAGACAATACTCTTAAAACAAATAGAACATTAAAGGTAGAAACACCAACAGGTGTGAAAACATTATTGAATGGTTAAAAATATTAAAATGAGTGTAGATAAAAAGATTTTACAAGAAATACAAAGAATTAAAAATATAAACAGATATATTCTTAATGAACAAGAACCACCGGCTGAACCACCGGCAGATCCTGCAGCACCTCCAGGTGGAGAAGAGGGTCCTATTGGTGATGTGCCACCACCTGCAGATGCAGGGGCACCGGCACCTGGTGGAGACGCAGGTGCACCACCAACAGGAGGGACTGAAGTGCCTGAACCTGTAGATGTTGCAAACGATCCTGATGTTGAAGAAGTAGGTGCTGAAACCGAAGGTGCTGAAGGGGGTGAAGAGGAATCTGAAGAAATTGACATCACTGATTTAGTTACAACACAACAAGAAATTAAAGATAAACAGGATGGGTTTATGGACGACATGATTTCTAAATTGGACGAATTGCAATCTAAATTACAAAGCATGGATCAAATTTTAAGTAAAATTGAAAACTTAGAGAAAAAATTTGATAGATATAGAGATAAAACACCTGAAGAAAAACTAATGTTAAGATCTTTAGACTCTTACCCATATAATCAAAAACTAACCGATTTTTTTGATGATAAAAAAGTAGATATGGAAAAGTCAGGAAAAAATGAATATATTTTAACATCTGACGAAGTTGAAAATTTCTCACCAGGAGAAATTAAAAAAACCTTCAATATTTATGATGATGAAGAAGAAATGTAAAAATATAAGGGACCCAAAAGGTCCCTTTTTTATTTGACATTCTACCAAATTCACTTATAATTGTTATAGATAAAAGAGTTAAAAATTAAAAACAAAATCTATGGCAAATTCAATTGATGCAGTACTTGCACAGTACGAAAAGAACTCAACACCGAGTTCACAAAAACAAAACATTTCACAAGAAGACAGATTGAAAAGGTATTTTTCTGCCGTTCTTCAAAAGAACGAAAAATCTGCACAACGAAGAATTCGTATCCTACCAACAAAAGATGGTTCTTCACCATTCGTAGAAGTTTGGTATCACGAAATTCAAGTTAATGGACAATGGGTTAAGTTGTATGACCCTGAAAAAAACGACAACGAAAGATCACCACTAACGGAAGTTTATAATGAACTTATCTCCACAGGGAAAAAAGAAGATAAAGATTTGGCATCTCAATACCGTTCACGTTTATTCTACATCGTAAAAGTTATTGATCGTGATAACGAACAAGACGGAGTTAAGTTTTGGAGATTCAAACACAACTATAAACAGGAAGGTGTGTTAGATAAAATCTTACCTATTTGGAAAGCAAAAGGTGATTTAACTGATTCTGAAAAAGGACGTGATTTGATTATTGAATTGATCAAAGCAAAAACACCACAAGGAAAAGAATACACAGTTGTTCAAACAATTATGTATGATGATCCGGCACCTGTACACACAGATAAAGAAATCATGGACGGATGGTTAGTAGATGAACTTACTTGGAAAGATGTTTACTCTAAAAAACCTGTTGAGTATTTAGAAGCGGTGGCAGTAGGAGAGACTCCAATGTGGAGTTCTGAACTTAAAAAATATGTTTACGGAGAAGAGGCTGAAATTTCTCTTGGTGGAGGAACTGAAACAAAAGTAGAAACACCAATTGTTGATCCACAAGCGGATGATGAACCATCAGAAGAATTACCATTTTAATTTTATTAAAACATGAATAAGATATCACAAAAAATGTATGAAGCCCTGACCTTGAAATATAGGTCAGAAATGGCTGAAGCCGAAGCAACACTTTTAATTTATTTCAATAATTCCGTTGGTATTGGAGAACACCCACAACACTTAGAAGAAATGGATAAGTTTGTTGAAAAAATGACAAACGCAAAAGATAAACTTGAAATGTTAGAAACAGTTTACAAGTATAATGTCAAAAGAGATGAGAAGTTTGAAATCACTGAAGACATGTTAAAAATATTAAACGAACAAAAAGAAGAAAATGGCAATTAAAAAGAATGATTTTAGTTCATTAAAGAAAAAGTTTTCTACGTCAGCAAAATATAAACCACAAAGATTCTTTGATTTAGGTGAACCATTCTTAGATGCTGTTGGATTACCGGGACCTGCGATGGGACACATCAATATGTTTTTAGGTCATAGTGATACAGGTAAAACAACCGCCTTAGTTAAAACGGCAGTTGACGCACAAAAGAAAGGTGTACTTCCTGTGTTCATTATTACGGAACAAAAATGGTCCTTTGAACATGCTAAACTAATGGGGTTTGAATGTGATGAGGTTGTTGATACTGAAACGGGTGAATTAGAGTGGGATGGTTTTTATATCTTTAATAATAACTTTGATTACATTGAACAAATTACGGATTATATTAATGATTTGTTAGACGCACAAGAAAAGGGCGATTTAGACTATTCACTATGTATTATGTGGGATTCTGTTGGATCTGTACCATGTAAGATGACTTATGAAGGTAAGGGTGGTAAACAACACAATGCAAGTGTTTTAGCCGACAAGATTGGAATGGGAATCAACCAACGTATTTCAGGGTCTCGTAAAGCGGATTCAAAATATGAAAACACTTTGATTATTGTTAATCAGCCTTGGGTAGAATTACCTGACAATCCATTTGGTCAACCAAAAATTAAGGCGAAAGGTGGTGAAGCAATTTGGTTAAACTCATCTTTAGTTTTCTTATTTGGAAATCAAAAAGGTGCAGGAACAACAAAGATTACCGCAACTAAAGACAAAAGAACTGTTAAGTTTGCATCAAGAACAAAAGTGTCCGTAATGAAAAACCACATCAACGGTCTTGGATTCGAGGACGGTAAAATAATTGTAACACCACATGGATTTTTACCAGGTAAAGAAGCGTCTGAAGAAAAGGCATCCATCGAACAATACAAAAAAGAATATGCTGAGTATTGGAAAGAAATCATCGGTGTTGATGGTGACTTTGATTTAAAGGCAGAAAAAGAAGAAGTTGAGTAAGAACCCTGTAATTTACAGAAATGACAAAAACCCTATTAGTAGACGGGAATAATTTATTAAAAATTGGATTTCACGGAGTTAAAGATTACTTTAACGGTACGGAGCACGTAGGAGGTATTTGGCATTTCCTTAACACATTACGTAGGTTCATAGAAGACGAAAACTTCAACAAGGTTGTTGTATTTTGGGACGGAGAAACAAGTACTTCACAAAGAAGGTTAATCTACCCAAAATACAAACTTAACCGAAAAGGGGTTACAGAAGATTTTAAAGAGCAATCATTTAACAAACAAAAACAAAGAGTAAAAGAATACTTGGAAGAAATGTTTGTTAGACAAGTTGAATTTGAAAACTCTGAAGCCGATGACCTCATCGCATATTATTGCAAAATTTCAAAAGACGAAGATAAAACAATTTTCAGTGGAGATAGAGACCTCACACAACTTATCTCTGAAGATGTTACAATCTATTCACCTAACACCAAAAAGTATTATAAGAACGGAGATAAGATCAAACTACACGAAATAGAAATTCCACACTATAACGTAAAAACATTTAAGATAATATCTGGTGACAAATCAGATAATATAGATGGAATATACTACTTAGGTGAGAAGACTATTGTTAAATTATTTCCTGAGCTACTTGAAAGAGAAGTTTCTTTTACCGATATTTTAACAAGAGGTGAAGAACTTCTAAAAGAACAAAAAGATAATACCGCTTTAAAAAATTTACTGACGGGTAAAACAAAAGAAGGTATATTTGGTGACGAGTTTTTTGAAATCAATAAAAAGATTGTGGATTTATCGGAACCACTAATTAGTGAAGAAGGAAAAGAATTAGTACAAGCTTATTACTCTGAGTCATTGGATCCTGACGGAAGAGGATATAAGAATCTAATTCGGATGATGATGGACGACGGATTATTTAAATACCTACCAAAAGGTGACGATCAGTGGGTATATTTTTTAAAACCATTTTTAAAGTTAACAAGAAAAGAAAAAACAAAGTTTAAAACAAAAAAGTAAAATTATGAAAGAGCAGAATGATGTAACAAAGGTTGAGTTTCTGATTACACTTAACAACAATTTTGTGGTACAAAGATTTTTTAATGTAAAAGGATATCATGAAAAGGCTGAAAGTTCAGTTGAATTATATGAGTACATTAAGTATCTATCTGAGTCACTTCAAACAAAATTGAGAAACAAGTGTATGGTATATATGTTAGACAATAGATACCAGATTGAAGAGGACCCAAACGTTTTAGAAACATCAAACACAGATGGACCTGAGATATTTAACATAATCTTAAAGGTTGGAAACAAGACAATTTGTCATAGAATTATTGACGCGAAACTATACCCGCCAAAGGTAAGATATACACTGGATATACGCCCAGACATAAAAAACATTTTAAGAGAGTTAACTGACATTTTATCAGAGAAAAATTTATCTTATCAGTACCTTAATTATTCGTTCGCTTAACTATATTTATTAAAACAAGGAACAAAAATCTATACAATATGTCAGACAAAAAGAACTTCGGATACTTAGGAAATACTTTTCAAATTCAATTACTAAATAACATAATTACTTACAAAGATTTCTCTAATTCCATAATTGAAGTTATTGATCCTCATTATTTTGATAACCAATATTTCAAGATTATTTGTCAAATGATCAAAGAATATTATTCAAAATATGAGCATACACCGACATTTGATACCCTTGAACAATTGACTAAGTCAGAAATTAGTTCACCGATGGCTCAAAAGAGCGTTTTAGACACATTAGATCAGGTTAAGAACGTCTCAGACGAAGGCTCAATCTTTGTTCAAGAAAAGTCCCTTAAATTCTGTAAACAACAAGAACTCCAAAAAGTAATGACCAAGGCTCAATCAATCATCGATAAAGGTGATTTCGAGAGTTATGATAAGTTAGAAGAAATGGTAAGGGGAGCACTTCAAGTTGGTGAAGTAGATAAGGGAACTACTGATGTATTTTTTAACCTTGATGAGGTATTGGATGACGATTATAGACACCCAATTCCAATTGGAGTACCTGGTATTGACAACCTATTAAAAGGTGGTCTAGCTAAAGGTGAAATCGGTGTTATTTTGGCACCAACCGGTGTTGGTAAATCCACGTTCACAACAAAGATTGCTAACCACGCATTTAACTTAGGGTATAACGTTCTTCAGATATTTTTTGAAGACAACCCAAAAATTATCCAAAGAAAACACTTTACACTTTGGACAGGAATACACCCCGACGACCTTTCTGAAAATAGAAAAGAAGTAACTGAGAGAGTCAAAGAAATTCAGTCAACAAGAAAAAATAAGTTGATTATGAAAAAATTGGCATCTGATACCGTAACTATGAATCAGATTAAAAATCAGGTTAGAAAAATGATTGCCGAAGGGATAAAAGTTGATATGATTATTTTAGATTATATTGATTGTGTAGTACCAGACAAGATGTTAGGTGATGAATGGAAGAGTGAAGGATCGGTAATGCGAGGATTTGAAGCAATGTGTCACGAGTTGGATATTGCGGGATGGACAGCAACACAAGGTAACAGAAATTCAATATCATCAGAGGTTGTAACAACAGATCAAATGGGTGGTTCTATTAAAAAGGCACAAGTTGGACACGTTATTATCACGGTCGCAAAATCATTACAACAAAAAGAAATGAACTTGGCAACAATCGCAATCACAAAATCAAGGATCGGTAAAGATGGGATTATATTTGAGAACTGTAAGTTTGACAATGGTATGTTAGAGATAGATACAGAACAAAGTGTAACATTCCTTGGCCACGAGGAACAAAAAGAAGAAAAGAATAGGAACAGAATTAAGGAGCTGTTAGAAAGAAAAAAACAAAAAGAACAACAAGAATCTTAAAATAAATTATTAAATTTGAATAAAATGGATATTTCGCAAAAAATATTAAGTGACATTACTGTCTTTATGAAATACGCTAAGTTTCAACCTGAATTAAACAGGAGAGAGACTTGGGAAGAGTTGGTAACACGTAACAAAGAGATGCACCAACGTAAGTACCCCCACATCAAAGATGAGATAGAAGAGGTATATAAAATGGTGTATGACAAAAAAGTTTTACCATCTATGAGATCATTACAATTTGGTGGAAAACCAATTGAAATCTCACCAAACAGAGTCTACAATTGTGCATATATGCCAATCGATCACGTAGATGCATTTTCTGAAACAATGTTTTTACTTTTAGGTGGAACAGGAGTTGGATACTCAGTTCAAAAACACCACGTTGAAAAACTACCAGAAATAAAAAAACCAAACCCTGAAAGAACGAGACGTTATCTTATTGGTGACTCTATTGAAGGATGGGCAGATGCCATTAAAGTATTAATGGAATCGTATTTAGGTTACAAATCATCAACACCTGTGTTTGATTTTTCAGATATTAGACAAAAAGGTGCGATGCTTGTAACATCAGGAGGTAAGGCTCCCGGACCTCAACCATTAAAAGATTGTATCCACCACATTACTAAAGTTTTGGATAACAAAAAAGATGGTGAAAGATTAACACCTATTGAAACACACGACATCGTTTGTCATATTGCAGACGCGGTACTTGCAGGTGGTATCAGACGAGCGGCACTTATTTCATTATTTTCGGCTGACGATGAAGAAATGATTTCTTGTAAGTCAGGAAATTGGTGGGAACAAAACGCACAAAGAGGTAGAGCAAATAACTCAGCGGTACTTCTTCGTCACAAAATTACAAAAGAATTCTTTATGGATTTGTGGAAACGTATTGAATTATCAGGAGCAGGGGAACCAGGAATTTATCTATCTAACGATAAAGATTGGGGAACAAACCCTTGTTGTGAAATCGCACTAAGACCATTCCAATTCTGTAATTTATGTGAGGTAAATGCTTCAGATATTGAATCACAAGAAGATTTTGATAAAAGAGTTAAAGCGGCATCATTCATTGGTACTTTACAGGCAGGATACACTGACTTTCACTACTTGAGAGATATTTGGAAAAGAACAACCGAAAAAGACGCACTTATCGGTGTTGGTATGACAGGTATTGGTTCAGGTGTTGTTTTAGGTTATGACATGAAAAGGGCTGCTAAGGCAGTTAAAGAAGAAAACGAAAGAGTTGCATCATTAATTAAAATTAACAAATCTGCAAGAACAACAACAGTTAAACCATCAGGAACATCATCTTTAGTATTAGGGACATCATCAGGTATTCACGCTTGGCATAATGATTATTACCTAAGAAGAATCCGTGTTGGTAAAAACGAATCAATCTATTCATACTTGGCAATTAATCACCCTGAGTTGATTGAAGATGAATACTTTAGACCACATGATACTGCGGTAATTACTATTCCACAAAGAGCACCTGAAGGTTCAATTGTTAGACATGAGTCAGTATTTCAGATGTTAGAGAGAGTTAAAAAAGTATCTCAAGAATGGATCAAACCTGGTCATAGAAACGGACAAAATACTCACAACGTATCGGCAACCGTTTCAATTAAAGAAGATGAGTGGGAATTAGTTGGTGATTGGATGTGGAATAATAGAGACTTTTATAACGGACTTTCAGTATTACCATACAACGGAGGAACATATACACAAGCACCTTTTGAAGACTGTACGAAAGAAGATTTTGAAAGATTGGTTAAAACACTATCAAATGTTGATCTTACAAAAGTTATTGAGTTACAAGATAACACTGACCTACGAGGAGAAGCTGCGTGTGCCGGTGGAGCATGTGAAATTGTCTAAGTCATGAAAGTACAATGGGGAAATGATATAACGCTAACATACCAAGTTTTGTTGGCGTTTTATAACCAAAGAAAAACTAACTAAAATGAATGTAGGGGCATCAAAAGATTGGATACAACAACAATATGTTAGAGAGTTTGGACCAAAACTTCAACCAACTGAGTTTTATTATGATAGTCAAGGTAGAATGGTCATGACAGAAGATTACCATATGAAACGTGGTAAATGTTGTGGTAACGGATGTTTACATTGTCCATACGAACCAAGACATGAAAGAGGAAATACAAACCTACAAGAAAAATCACTAAGTAATTAGTGATTTTTTTTATATACATATTTATTATATGTATGAAAAAATTATTTATAAGTGAAAATGAAAAAAAAAATATACTTGAAATGTATGTTAAATTTAACAAACAACAGGTATTATTAGAAGGGTTAGATTTTTCTAAACCATTAATAACTTTAAATAAAACAAATTCTAAAGATAACCCTAACGAGTATATGGTTAATGGTTTCATAAGTTTTGATGTTACAAAAAGTGAAATTACTATTAATAATGCTATACAAAAAATTAAAGAGGATTTAGACAAACAGGGGATAGAAATGACTAACTTGTTAAATGTTACAGTTTATGGTGGTGCTAGTAATTATGTTGACGGACCGATGAATGCCGATTATAAAAATACAGATGCGAATGATCCTTTTAAAATAGAAAAAGTTACAAATAAATACGAAGGACTATCAGGTGAAAAAAACAGAGAAAAAAATTTAGAGTATGCAAAAAATAGGGCAAATTCTTTAAAAAATGTTTTAATTAAAGAATTTCCATCTAGTAATGTTATAGTACAAACGTATTCTAGAATCATGGATACGGGAGGTAAAATAGACGAAAAAAGAGATACTAAATTATACCCAATACCTGGACAACAAGCAACATTCAAAATAAAATTCAATACTAAAAAAAAAGAAAAACAAATCCCCCCTTTTGATGCTAATGAAAAATTTAAACAAACAGAATCAAATAGAACTAGTATGGATTCATCATACTATGGGTCTAAAACTGTAAAAATAAATAATACTAATATATTAATGTGTAAAATTTTAACAAATAATGACACATTAGGATTAAAAACAGATTTACCAGACATTGGGTTAAACCCATTCCAAGCTGAAATTAAATTTGATAAAACAATAAACAAATATAGGATAACTAATAAATCAGGAAAACAATTTACTAAAATGCAATTGGTTTGGATTTATTGGTATTTAATTAATGAAGAAAACGCAAATATGAATTGTAAGGCTTTAGATTATGTTGTTTTACCTTCATGGATCAAAACAATTAGTTTGGATAAGGTTACATTTGGTGCAATGAGTAAAGAATATGAGTTTGTTCATGATAAAACAAAACACAATTTAGTAAAATAGTTTTTACCATATAATGCAAATTATGTTTTGTTATATTTATTATATATGGCAAATGGTATAACATACGGTATAAATTTTCCTTTTAGACAAAGTATAACAGGAAAATATCTTTCATTATCAGAACAAACGGATGAGGAAATAAGAAGTAATTTGATTCATTTATTATTAACAAGAAAAGGTTATAGGTATTACCTACCTGATTTTGGTACAAGACTCTATGAGTATATTTTTGAACCACTTGACGGGGAAACTTTTGAAGCCATTAAAAATGAAATACAACAAAGCGTTTCTGAATACATTCCAAATTTAACTATACAAAACATATCAATAGAACCGTATATTAAAGATGAAAATAGCATCGAAAGAATTGAATCACAAGAATTTAACGACGAGATTTACAGATTACCTGGTGCAAATACCGAAGAATACACGGCAAAAGTTAAAATAGAGTACACAAATGAAAGTAACCCATTTGGTTCTAGAGAATTTGTAATAATTAATATTTAATGTTATATGGCAAATAATAAAATTTCATACACAAACAGAGATTTTGTAAGTTTAAGAGAAGACTTATTAAATTATACACAACAGTATTACCCTGAGTTAATACAAAATTTTAATGACGCATCTCTTTTTTCTGTGTTCATGGATTTAAATGCTGCGATAGGTGACAACTTACATTATCATATTGATAGAAGTGTTCAAGAAACAGTATTACAGTTTGCACAACAAAGATCTTCAGTATTTAATATTGCTAGAACCTACGGACTTAAAATTCCGGGATACAGACCATCGGTTGCGATTGTTAATATTTCAATAACAGTACGACCATTTGGTGATTCCCCTGATTCAAGATATTTAGGTATTTTAAGGGCAGGATCCCAGTTTCAAGGAGGAGGACAGATCTTTGAATTAGTTAACGACGTTGATTTTTCCACTCAATTTAATAATGAAGGTTTTATCAATAGAACAGTTAGACCTATATTTGATCAAGATAATAAGTTATCAAGTTATGTCATTACTAAACAAGAAGTGGTAGTAAATGGGGCCACAAAAGTATTTAAAAAAGTAATTAACCCACAAGATGTTGTTCCCTTTTTTAATTTTTTCTTACCTGAAAGAAATGTTTTAGGGGTAACTTCAGTAATACAAAAAGACGGAACACAATACCAAACAACACCAACATTTGCCGAGTTTTCGACATCAACAAATAGATGGTATGAAGTCGATTCTTTAGTTGAAGACACAATATTTGTAGAAGACCCAACAAAACCAACAGATAACGCTGGTGTAAAAGTAGGGAAATATATAAAAACTCAAAATAGATTTATAACTGAATATACACCTGAAGGGTTTTTAAAGTTACAATTTGGTGGAGGAACAACAACACCTGAACAACAATTAAACAATTTTACAAATACAGGTATAAAATTAAACTTAGCGAATTATCAAAATAATATTGGTTTAGGTTTAACCGTTATACCAAACACAACATTGTTTATACAATATAGAATTGGTGGTGGTTTATCGTCCAATATTGGTGTTGGTGCGATAAATCAATTAGGTCAAATAGATTTTAGTGTTAATGGTCCGTCACAACAAGACAATACTAATGTTGTCCAGTCATTAACTGTAAATAATATTACGGCAGCAATAGGAGGGGCAAATCAACCTAGCGTTAATGAAGTAAGAAATATGGTTTCATTTAATTTTGCGGCACAAAGAAGGGCTGTAACAATTAATGATTATAAATCTCTTATAGAGACAATGCCTGGAAAATTTGGTGCACCTGCAAAGGTTCAAATAAGTGAATTTAATAATAAAATATCGGTTAAAGTTTTATCGTATGATGTTTCAGGGGCATTAACACAAACGGTTTCTAATAACTTGATCTCAAATTTGGCAACTTATTTATCAAGATATAGAATGATTAATGATTATATTTCCGTAGAAGTTGCAAAAGTTATTGATTTAGAGTTTGAATTTTTTGTAGTTTTAGATTCACCTGGTAGCCAATCTCAAGTAATAACTGAAATTATTAATACAACTTCAAACTTCATGAATCCAGCAAATAGAGATTTGGGTCAGAATGTTAATATATCTGACCTTAATAAACAAATACAAGATATTGCTGGTGTTAATACATTAAGTGAAGTTAAAGTCTATAATAAAGTTGGAGGTCAATACTCATCATCAGAAACTTCACAAAGTTATGTGAACACAACAACAAAACAGATACGACTAATTAATAATACGATATTTGCAGAACCTGACCAAATATATCAAATAAGATTCCCTAATAAGGACATTAAAGTAAGTGTCTTAAATCTAAGTACCGTTGACTTTGGTTAAATTATTTATTTTGATAAGTTATGACTTATCTTAAAATTGATAAAATAACTATTTATCAACAAAGGTAATAATGGGAAAAAGTTATAGATTCAGAACCACACCAGGGAAAGATAAAAATATAAGAATGAATATCGAACAAGATTTCGATTTCATTGAGATTTTATCTTTAAAACTAAAACAATCAGATGTTTATACAAGATTTTGTGCTGATTACGGTGTGGTAACAGGTAGAGTTGTAGCTAACGGTGGTTATGGTGTACCTAATGTTGCCGTTTCTGTTTTTGTCCCATTAACCCAAGAAGACGAGAATGATGTTGTAATATCAACACTTTACCCATATAAAAGAGTTGATCAAAAAAACGAAGACGGGTATAGATATAACCTCTTACCTTACGAAAAAGAATACGGGGGACACACACCAACAGGTACATTCCCTAGTAGAGAAGATGTGTTAACAAGACAAGAAGTATTAGAAGTATATGAAAAATATTATAAATATACCGTAAGAACTAACGACAGCGGAGACTTTATGATAGTCGGTGTTCCATTAGGAATACAAACGGTTATCATGGACATGGACATATCTAACATAGGGTGCTTCTCCCAAAGACCCTCAGATTTGATTAGAATGGGTATGGGTGTTGAGTCACAATTTGCTGGAACACAATTTAGATCGTCCTCAGACTTAGACGCCTTACCTCAAATTATAAACTCTAAAAAAGATGTGGATGTCGCTTCATTTTGGGGTGAAGGTGATATTTGTAATGTCGGTATCACAAGAGTAGATTTTGATTTAAGAGATTTAGGAATTGTAATTGAACCACAATCAATTTTTATGGGATCATTATTTTCAGCAACAGATGATGACGCTTTGGGTATTAATTGTAAACCTAAGTTTGATACTGGTAATCTTTGTGATTTAGTTACAGGACCTGCTAAAATTTTAGCAATAAGACAAACAATAGATAACGATAGTGCCGGACTCCCTGTTTTAGAACAGTATCAATTACCTGAAGGAGGTAACGTAGTTGATGATAACGGAACATGGTTAGTGGAACTACCAATGAATTTGGATTTTGTTTCTACAAACGAATTTGGAGAACAAGTATTATCTAACGACCCAACAGTAGGAATACCAACAAAGGCAAAATATAGATTTAGGGTAGTGTACCAAAATGAGGGTGGAGCAAATGACGATGTAATAAGACCCGATTATCTAATACCAAACATTAAAGAGTATGGTTGGAATTTATTTCCTGAACAAAAACCTGCAAACGACTTATTACAAAAACAAAGTTATGCGTTTAGTTTAGACTGGAACGAATATGGAGACACAGGAACAACACTAGGAAATCAAATGATTCAAGAAGCAATCAATTGTGAAGATAGGTTTTTTGAGTTTAATTTTAATAGAGTTTATACAGTATCTGCTTTTTTAGATAGGTGGAAATGGGGTTTCAATAGAAGTAGACATTTAGGGATTAAAGAAATAACCGATAGGTCATGTACAACGACAACAAACAGGTTTCCTGTAAATGATGGAGTTAGAAATTTTGATAGTTTATTTTTCGTATTCAATTTATTAATAACATTATTTACGGTTGTATTTCCAATAATAATTATTATATGGCATTTTGTTGCTAGATTTTATCCAATAATAAGAAAAATAATAAATTTAATTTTTGATATAATATTTGTTATCATAATTGCAATTTGTAATGCAATAAATTGGCTTAGAAGAAAATTTAATTTAACAGAATTAAATTGTCCTGATAGTAACCCAATTAGGTTAGACGATAGGGCATTTCCTAGATTATCATTACCTATGATGGGTTATCCTGATTGTGAGGCTTGTACTTGTGAAACATATGAAATGGATAGGGATTTAACCGACCCAGTATACACATCAGAAAGAATTAATTATAGTGTTTTAATTGATAGTAATAGTGTTGGCGAATATACTTTTACAGAATTACAAGAATACCAAAAATTAATTTCACCTAATTATTGTTCAACATTTCAAACATGCGAAACTGACGAACAATCATTTTATTATGGAATAAATCAAGGTTTCGCTGGTTATAGTGGACCATATACTAAGTTCGCAAAAACTAATATTGCCGTTTGGCCAAAACAAGATAGTAAAATAGGTGCAGTAGGATTCACACCACATTGGTCACAATCATTAAATAAATTAAATTCAAGAGGAGCATACTTTGAAGATGGTACTTATATTACGACTACCGTTAAAAACACCAACCCACAAACAAATTTAGAAGACCCATCAGTACCTTTTACGGATTTACCTTTGATTCTTTTATGTGATGAAGGTACTTTAGAACAATTAGGTGGTGCTGGACAATTATTAACATTCACTGATTTAAATTTAATAAACGACCCAAACTTAACAGGTTCTACGTTAAACCAATTTGGAACAACATCAGTAACTGGAACAACAAATAACATTCAAAATGGTTTAAATAACGTAAATAAAACATATATAAAAACTAATCAACAAATTGGTACTGCACAATTAAAATTAAGATTAACTGAACAGAGTAAAGATTATAAATTTCCTGCAGGGGTAGAGTATTTTCAAATCATTACAGGAATGACATTAGGTCAATTAGAACAAACAGTTGACCTTTATTCTACTTATGGTCCTTTGAGAAATTTTATATACGAAAACGGAATTAAATTTAGGTGGGGTAATGGATATTTTACTGCGGGTAGTTTTGGTGGTAAATTTAGTGATTATATAAATTCCATTGCATTTGATAGTACTAATAATCCGGTATTAGGAGGTGCGTTTGTTCAGTATACTTTTGGATCATCACCAAATGTATATACAATAGGAATTGCAAAACTTAATCAAACAGATGGGTCATTAAATAGTCAATTTAATACTGGTAATGGTGGTAATAATTATAATAATGGTTTTAATTTACCTGTAGAGGCGGTTGCCGTTCAGGCGGATGGTAAAATTTTAGTAGGTGGTTGGTTTACCACTTATAATAGTGTTCTTAACTTTGGTGGTATAATAAGATTAGATGGTACAACTGGTTTATATGACACAGTTTTTAAAACAAACACTAGTAGTGGATTTTTTGCTGGAACCGCTTCAGGTAGTAAAGTTAAGGCGATTAAAATTCAGCCTGATGGTAAAATTTTAGTAGGTGGAATATTCTCACAATTTGGTGGTGCTAATGCCCCATACGGTCTTGCAAGATTAAATAGTGATGGTACCTACGACGTATCTTTTGGTGTTAATTTAGGTGGTGTTGGTGGTGGTGCGAATGGTGGTGGGTATGTTAATTCTATTGATTTACTATCGGATGGGAGAATAGTTGTTGGTGGTTCTTTTAATTCTTGGAATTCTAACGCAAACTATAAAAACATAGTTATTTTAAATACTAATGGTACCATAGACGCCAGTTTTGATGTGACGACACTAATTCCTGGTGAACCAAATGGGTTTGTGGGAGAAGTAAAAATTGTAAAAGTAGATGCTAATGACAATATACTTGTCGGAGGTAAAATGACGAAGTTTAGAGGGGATTCAAATATACAAAAATTAGTAAGGATAACACCGACAGGTATTGTGGATACTTTATTTAATATTTTCACAGAATTACAACAGAATTTACAAGATTTTACCGCACTATCTGAAATAAGAAGTGTGGAAATTGATAGTAATAATCAAATATTGATTGGTGGTGTTTTTGCCGCACTTGATAGGACTAACATTTTAAAAATTAATCAAGACGGATCAATTGATCCCACTTTCGATGCTGGAAATGATTGGGGAACATCAGTAAATACAATAAAAGAAGATCCAAATGGAGGTTATTATGTTGGTGGGAATTTTAGCTTCAATAGTGCAAATAATACCCAAAGACTAAATTTTGCAAAAATAGGAACAGACGGAAGTTTATCAGAAACAGGAACTATATCAAACGCCGATCCTTTAAGTTATTGGAGAAATGTTGCCTCAGGATTTAATGCTTACCCAAAATTCTTTTTTGAAAATTTCTATAATAAAGAAATTTTAATATTAACTAGAGGGGTTGATCCATACACACAAAAACAAACAATCGAATATGATTTATCTCCTTTAATAGGTAGTACTTTAAAAATAAAAGGAGACTATTATTTGAATATACCCGTACAACCAAATTTTCCACAATGGCAACAAGGATTAACGGGACCATCAACAACAAATTTGGCATGGCAAGAACAAGGAATTTCAAACTCACAATGGTATACAGGTGGAATCACGCCTGAAAGTCACGATGTTATAAATAATACAAACCCTGTTTTGTACCACAGACCGTATAATAATTTTAACATAACACAACCTTGGAGCGCATTTACAAATAATTCATTAAAATATTATAACTCTACTGATAAATCTAGAGTTTCACACGTCGCATTTCCTAATGATATATATAATATTGGGGACTTTACAAATGGATTAGGAAGAGAGACTTTGGTTAGTTATCAATGGACACAAGGTAGTAATACCATAGGGGTTCAATGGACACAAGGAGATCCTCCAGATAACGTGGGACCAATCTATACCGACCCTAACAATGGTACACCTGTTTTTAAACAAGGTATTGTTGAAGGATCCACTTTTTTGGCATCAACAAAAAGCCCAGGAGAAAGGGTTAATTTAGTCGATCCCCTAACATTTGTGAGAATATTTTCGCCGGCATATCATATGGACTATTTGACAGACACTATAATGACAAATAAAACTAGATTAGTATTTAGAAGCGACAGATTACCAACATCGACTACGACAGAAGTTAATGGAAACACTTCTTATTCACTTTTCTTAAATGATAATTTTGCAATATATAGAATTTCAGATCAAGGAATTTTAGAAGGTCTTACTTACCAAATAAATCAACAAACAGATACTACTAATAATTTTCAAGATTTTGCTGATGATAACTCAAGTCAAGTTAATGATGCGATTCTTAATACTTTAACCTGTGAGGGTTTAAAGCCACTTGATTGTTATGTTGGACAAGGAACCTCTTTTTCTGTTTCAGACCCATGTCTAACAAATGAAGATACAAGTTTATCAACACAAAGAGTGATTGGTGGTTGTTATTATTTCGTACAAGAACCATTTTTTAAAGTTGAGAGTATTAAAAAAGACATTAATTTTTTTGCCGAATGGAAGGCTAGATTCAGATTCACATACGCAGCATGTAGAGGAGTTATAAGTCACGTATTTCAAAATAATTGGGTCAACGGAAGTCTATACATGTTTCCAATAAAAAAACAAACAATATTTGATATACAAGGAAACCCAACAAAAAGAATACACTGCGGATCAAAAGATACTTTTTACAGCGATCAGGGGCCTGTTTACTACAACGAAGACTATAACGGTTATTTCTATAGGGCAACACCATATAATATAACAAATGGTTTCATAGGTCAAAAACCTAAATATTTTGACACCACAACAATAACATGGGTTGATGCTGAACCTAAGTTTAAAGGAATGAATAAAAGAAATATCCATTTCCCAACAACAATAATGGATTTAGGGGCTAGAGATCAATTTGCGAAAGAAATATGTTTTAATCCTGAACTTGAAGGTTATTTAATAGAAACTATAAAATCCACATCATTTAATGAAACTTCAGATATACTTTTATTTTTTATTTTATCAAGATTACTTAGTTCAACTAACGGACAAAGGCTTATAGGGTCTGGAGATGCTTCAATTAATACTATATTTAGTAGAAGTGAAAATAGAATAGACGGAGATTTAGCACAATTATTCAGTATAAATTCAGAGTACGGTATAGTACCATTTAATGATCAATTTTATGATGATTTTGATATATATTTAGATTCTCAAGGAAGTGCATTAATTGGAATTTTCTTTAGTGCTAATACTGAAAATAGGATACTTCTTACCCCTGGAATTAATACTTTTGGAAATGTACAACAATTAATACCTTATCCAAAAACACAAGAAGTACCTTTTTACAAATGGAGAAAAGTTGACCCACAAGCATCAACACCCAGCGACCCACAACCCGCACCAACAATATTTGGATCCGAATTAAATGATTGGAATACTGATTTACAAACAACTAATAATTTATATTCGGTAAATTACCAAACAATGTCATTTAACGGGATACCATATTTTCAAGCAACTAACGGTAATAATACCGGATACATTATAAACTATGATAATAACGGACAACCAACACCGGTACCTTCGCAAAATCAAGCGACTGATTCTTTTATTGTTGGCGCCCCTTATCATTTTTATTTTGGTTTAAATAAAGGAAAAAGTGCAATGAACAGGTACATATCAAAATATATAGTAGGTCAAGAGTAATGAGTGGAGAAAAAAAAATATCATACATTTTAGGTAATAAAAGATTTGCCGGTAGTACAATAACTCCACAACAAATACCTTTAAACCTACAAAGTAATTACAGAAACTATGTCCAAGGAGATAGAAGTACACTTGTAGATTTACCACAAATTTTTGATTTTGAAAGACAAAACTCATCTATATTTAGAATAAGTGGTAAAATTATAAACATATTTGATAACTCAATTTCAGGAAAAACTAATTATGCGCCGTTTAAAAATAATTTATATTATTTAGATCCAGCAAATTCAGTAAATACTAATGTATGGAAAGGATATCCTCAATATGATGAGTTTTCTTTTATAAGAAATTTAGCAGTTACTTCACATATTGATTTTGTTTCTAAAAGTGCAACAACATATAATTGGGGTGTTTATACTAGTTATGCGTATAGTAGTACTACCGCTCAAACTATGACATATTATAGTGAAAAGTTTGGTGTAAATAACACATTTTCAGTAAGTGAAGGGATACCTTTTGTTATAGATACAGGAACCATAGATGGAAAATCATTAGTTTTCTTTTACTGTGCCACCGATCACAATTTGAAAGAAAATGATTACGTTAAATTAAATATATCAATTAACAATAAAGATTTATATAGTGTATATTCTTTAGGTGACGGAACTTATAGATCAGAAAAAAGAGTATTTGCAATATACAATTTAAAATTTAATACAAGTGATATTGTATCAGGAAGAGTTGGCAACTTTAAAAGAGTGACAGATATTTCTAATATTGCAGAAACAACATCTAACTATTATGTTAGACTTCATAAGATTTTAAAAACACCAAAAGACATTTTTTTAGTTAATAGTGGGTATGAAAATAACCCATTTCCAATAAAGAAAAAATTAGAATTTTCAGGTCTAACACCAAATAGTGTTCAAAGAATTTCAGTAAAAGACGGGTCTCAAACTTATGGGTTTTCTGTAAATTCGGACATAGATATTGAGAATTTACTCGATTGTAATGGTAGGCCAATTACTGAATTGTTTATTACTATAGTTAATAGAGGATATATGGGTTGGTTTAACCAACCTAGCGGTAACGGAACAAGGGCAATTGATGTTGGATGGGAGTTTAACTTTTCAAAAGACTCTTATGATAATTGGTGGAATCATAACTCAACAGATAATAAAGATAACATTTTTGTTGATTCATATAATAGGTCCAACCAAACATTTTACTATAACAAACTTTTAAATGATGGGGATGTGATAAAAGGTGATTTTTGCGAATATAATAATATTGAACAAATAGAAAAAATACTTTCACCTATATATCACAAATACTCTTATAATCCTAATATTTTTTTAGATGACCAAACAATAAATGCCCCACAATATCCTTCAGGTTACTTATATAAACCACATTATAGTGTACCTGTAAGGGTTTTTAGTGATTACCAAGAAAGATCAGGTATAGATGAGATTGACAACGCTCCATTTTATGCTTATTACTCTAACTATTTTGAGAAATTCATATGGAGAGATATCTATGATTATGGGTTTATTGATAATGATGGAAACGGATTGAATGTACCGTTTGTAAATGGGGCACATTATCCATATAAAAATATAGTATTTTTACATCACCCTGTATTTAGAAACACTGAAACAATTGATACAATACTAATAAATCCAATAGAAGTAGATGGGTGTGAGTAATTATAGATTTTCAATATCAAGTAATAGTAAATATATTAATATCCCTATTGATATGAATTTCGATTTTGAGGGTAGAGATAATGCCATACAAAAATATGAAACAGAAATAAAAAATAAGTTAATTAATCCCATAGTTGATTTAGACACTACTAAGTTTTCACATTCGGCTTATACCCAATTAATTAGTAGTGTTATAACAACAACTTTACCATCAGGTGTACAAGTAACATTACCGGTAACCGTACCAAATATAGAAACTTCTATAAATTATGAGTTTTACTTTTTTGATTTTTTAACAAATGTCACTGCTTCTACTATTAACAATTGGGCAACAGATTATGAAAATGCCAGTTTTACAGATGCCGAAATATATTATTTTGCTAATTCATTTAAGGGTAGTTTTTTTAAATTAGATTTTTATGATACAAATAATTCACAAAATCAATTGTTATTATTTACCGTTATTATACCAACACAACAAGGACTTAAAGAACCGGGCACAATAGGTCCCGTGGCTAATCAAACAAATGTTGAAGTAAAAAAACCAAAATTTATTTTAGATTCAATAGGAAAAGATAAGGAGGGTTATTTTTTATACTGGTTAAAAAATAAAGATTACTTACTTACAAATGAAATATATTGTTCAGTAAAATTCTTTAACGCAAAAAAAGGTGAATTTATAAGAATGATAAATAAACCACAGTCCGATTTTTCAGGGATAAACATGTTAAACTTGGAACAAGAAATATATTTCTATTTGAAATATAAATTGGATTACGACACAAATGAGTACGTTGTTTTTCAAGAAAACAATAACACAACAATAAGGGTTGGAACTACTAACGAACCCATAAAATGGTATGAATACGTTAACCCATAATGTCTAATAGTTTTTTAAAATATAGAATTAGTCCTGAGTTTCTTAAAACTGATATTTTTGAAGAAACATATAATGGAGTAGATTTTGGGGTTTATTCATCTATGACTGAAATAGTTAGTGGAGGAACTAATGGTAATTCATATTTAACTGGTTTAACTATACCTATTATTTTAAATCAGTCATATAATGATATTGGTTATTATTCTGAGTTTAGTGGTTTTATTGATCAAAAAGATATTGTTGGAAATTTTGTCATTTCAGGTAATAGTCAAAACCCGTATACTGTAACCGTTTATAATTCAAGTTCTTTTGTGTTCAACAGTTACTTGCAGTTAGCTAATTACACAATAGATTGGGGAGACGGATCCGTATCAGGGCAATTATCTACAAGTAATGGGCAACAATCACACACGTATCAAAACTCACCAGGTAATTATATTATTACATTATCACAATTAAATCCTTTTGGGTTAACAACTATTCAAAAACCAGTCTTTTTACCATTTACGGGAGTAACCATAGATAACCAATTAGGTGAAGTTTTTTTTACACAACAAGGTGGGTCTTGGTCAGGGATACCAATTTCATATAACTACATTTTTACAGGTGATTCTGTTAATGATGCTCAATATCATGTATCAAGTAACTACACACAAGTACCTTTTAATATTGTAGGTAAGACAAAATCTAAGTTGAGACTTCTTAGGTTATGGGGACCACAAGAATACATTCCTGGTTTTTTTGTACAAATAAGTGATAATAGTATTGGTGTTGTTGATGAAATTGAGGCTGATTATATAGCATACACTATCGATGGAATACACTATATAGATTATTTTAGTGGGACGACTTTCTTTTCTTTTGAGTCATCAGGGTTTACTATTAATGATTTAGCATCATCTGGATTAACAAAAGACGAATTACTTTTAGATTTTGTTATGGCGCCTGAAGTTCAGACAGACGTTTTTGTAGAAAGAGGTAAATACTCTCCTTTTGAATACACACAAAGACTTGGTGAGGTGGATAATGTAGGGGATTTACAAAGGTATGGTTATGGTTTTTTTAAAATTAACACCACCTAAAAAAAGGGACATAAACTATTTATAAATAAAAAAAATATGGCACTTGGTTCATATGGTACAATAAGACCCGCAGACGTTTCACCAGCAGACGTAGAGATAATTTTACATTATACTCCGTCTAGAGATGTTACAGCAAACTTTACGCTTAAAAAATTAAACTCAACACAAATTTTAACACCTTATTTCCATAATGGAAACACAGGTGGTAATACTAATATTGAAGTGTTAGGTGGTTTATATAATTTAAAACTACCAGCAGAAGAGTTTAACGCGATAGGTGTTTACACGGTTTATTTAAGACCTGCACAAATAAGAACGAGAATTAGCGATTGTGGTACTCTATCCGCCTTACCAAACGTTAAAGGGATTATAGTGGATATAAGTAATGTACCTCAAAATTTTAGAAACAAATTCGTTAATCAAGGACTTGTTGGTTACAGAGTAGAATATTTGAATAATGACGGAAGTAAAATTCCTAACTTTTTTAGAATTATAACATCTTCATTTTTTTGTGAACCGACACTAACAGATCAGGTTAATAGTTCTCAAAAAACTTTAAGATATAGATATGTTGAAACGGGTAGTAATTTAATATTTTGTACGTTATCACCATCATCTTCACCTACAAATAAACCAAACGCAACCCCATTTATAGGACAACCCAATCAAAATATTATTATAACAAATACTTTTTTCAATCCAATATCTGTAGATATAGAAATAGGAGAGTATGACTTAGATACTTTAGGTATTGCTCTTTATGGTAATCAAACTAAAAGTATCGATGACGGGATTTATACTTTATATGATAGGGCAGGAAACATATATAAACAATATAACTTATTTGAAGTTAGGGATAATTTCAACGAATTACTATACGAAGTTAGACAAGATAGAGGTAGTAATATTGATTTTACTAAAAACTTTACAAATATAATTACTTAATGGCTAAAACTAAATTTTTATGTCCACCAATTGCAGCCACAGGTTCTGCAACTTTTTCCGACAATTTAGTCGGATTTCAAGTCGTGGATGGCGGAGGATTAACCCAAGGTAATTTTCAATTTACAACATCATCTTTTGAAAAAGTAAATAGAAGTTTTTCTCTTGGGGTTTTTTCACAACCATACACCCTTGAAACATTAAAAATTGATAATATAGAGCAAAGCAAATTACTTGTTGAAAAGAACTTTCAAGTAGTACCAAACTTTGATTTATCACAAGTAACTAGTTTTTCACTATATGGGTCTTTTAGTAAAAGAATTTCTTCATCTATTACAAAAATTATAAGTAATTTTCCCGCAGCATTACAAGTAGATTTTAAAAATTTTTCACAGTTTACGGGAAACACCGCTTTTAATATACAATACGATAGTATTGAAAATGAAACTAGTTTTGATATAAACATTTCATTAATAAAAAACCCATTCGATATTGATTACTCTATAAACGCAACATCGAATCTAGCAACAAGACCAATAAAAGTTAGTGAATATAGAAATCTTAAAGTAAATTATACAAAATTCTCTTTATACGTTTCAAATTTAAACACACAATATAAGGTACTTGATTTTACACCATCGACATTTATAAGTGCGGGAACTTTAAGTTTTATTGTTGAAGGTAACCCCTTTTCTTCACAAACCGCAACAACGGATACTTTAATCATAAAACCAAATGATGAAAAAACAGAAGAAATATTTAATACAAATTTTGATTATGTTGAAAAATATATTCTTAATAGACAAAGTTTTCCATTATATACTTCTGTTTACGAATATCCTGAATATGATGATAACGGAGAGTTAACTATGTATTCACAAAAATTATCATGGGGGTTAGACGGACTTTGGAATTTAGATATATTCAGCAATAATTTTGAGACATACTTACAAGATTTAAGTAATATAACGGAAAATATTGATAGCTACAGAACCAATTTAATAAGTAGATTTTTAACTTCAGGATCTATAAAAGAATTTGATACTAACGATCAAAAAGTAGAAAAAGTATTACAGTTATACGGAAGAAGTTTTGATGAAACAAAAAAGTTTATTGATTCTTTAGCGTATATGACATCGGTTAATTATAAAGTGAGTAACGATATACCCTCACAGTTGTTAGTGAATTTAGCAAACACTTTAGGGTTTGATACTAAAACAACACCAATAACTAACGATGATTTAATGAATTCTATTTTTACAACATCAAAAGAACAAATTTATTCGGGACAGGCCGTTCAAAAAACACCACAAGAATTAAACTACCAGTTTTATAGAAATTTAATTTTAAATGCTTCATATCTTTTTAGATCTAAAGGTACTAGAAAATCAATTGAATATATTTTAAGATTTATTGGTGCTCCCGAACAATTAATAGAATTTAACGAGTACATTTATTTGGCCGATAGTAGAATCCCTATTGAAGATTTTGATTCCCAATATGCGACAATTTCTGGAGGTACTAAGTTTTTTACAAGACCTTCTTTAGATTCAAACAACACTTTTAAAATTAGAGGTGTAAAATACACTGCGTTTACTACTGACGGGTTTATACAAAGTACCATAATAGATGAAACAGATTACCCAATAAATTTAATTACGGGTTACCCCGAAGTTCCTATTTTTACTGCAGATTATTATTTCCAAAAAGGATCTGGTTGGTTTGAAGTAACACCACAACATAGATCTCAGGAAGTGGTTGATTTTGAGTTATCTAATTTTACGGTAACACCATCTATTGTTAGGACTAAACTGGCTCCATTTACATATGGAAAAGAATATTTAGATAGGTTTGAAAATTTTCCATATATGGAACTTGGATATAATTTATATAGGACTATTGATAACAAAAAATCTTGGAGAAAAGATGAGGTTGGTAGACGAAAATATACTAATGGTCTTGGATCGACACTTTATGAAACTAGTGATGATAGGTTAGTTATAAATAGTAAAAACATGGAGTTATATTTAAATATGGGACAAGGATTGACATACGATGTATGGAATACTTCAGTACAATATAATTACCCTATACCGAATAGTGGGTTGTCCGGTAATTATCCATCACCAGGTTTAAACGATTGGACAGTTATAAACCCAAAACCAAAAGAAAAAACATTTTTTGAGTTTGCTCAAACTTTTTATAATAACATGATTAATGTTAGAAATAGACAAACAATATCTGATGGTAAAACAGGAGGGTATCCAACTCTACAGTCTATTTTTTGGAAATATCTTCAATCACAACAAACTGTAAATATACCAACAAATAATTACACTTATCAAAAAATGATAGATTATACACTTGGGTTAGGTGATTATTGGGTTAGACTTGTGGAACAATTTGTTCCTGCAACAGCGTTGTGGATGACGGGACAAAAAATGGATAATTCGGCATTTCACAGACAAAAAGTAGTTTGGAGAAGACAAAGAGGGTGTTCATTTATTGAAAGTATATGTCCTCCATGTGAATATAATGGAGAGCCATTTACGTATGATTGTATTGATCAAACAACAACATGTAATATACCGAGTTTTAATCCGGCAACTGTATTAAATAATAAAATAAACCAATTAATAACAAGTAGTGGTTATACAACAAACCAATGTAATTTTAATACGATCTTGTCTGATTGGTATGTTGATTTAAGATTAAAAGATATTTTGACAAATACTGAGCAAAGTTTAATATTGGAAAAATTTTATACAGGATATGGTCAAAATGCCTCAAATTTAACTACAGGTTTACCTTTAACTTATTATGATATAATAAATGCAATCGACGATAAATTAGAATTATTATACCAAGACGGTTTAAATTACTATTTATCGGGAGGAAATCTTATAATAAGTAATTCTAGTTGTTATGATGATTTCAATAATAAACAAATCAAATTATATATTGGTTTGGACGTACAAATTAATTGTGGATAATGGCGGGAATATCGGGTAAAACGTTAGGTGGTTATTATAGTTATGTGGACTCTTGTGGTAATGCTCAACAAGGGTTTGCATTTGCAGATGTTTCTGTTTGTGTTGATCAAACATACACCGCTAGTACTGTTGGTTTAATCATTGATAGTGGTGCGACTTGTTCATTAAACTGTAATCAAGGACCTATTAGTTATTTATATGGAGTAACGGGTACTTGTGATAATGTAAGTGGAGGTACTATTTCTGCACAAGTTTTAGGTGGTACACCACCGTATACCATTACTAACACACAACCAGGCACAATACCTGTACAAACTAGTTCGAGTTTATTTTCATATACAGGTTTAAGTGCTAGTACATACGTTTTTAGGATAAATGACTCATTAGCACCACAAAATAATGAACTTTATTTTAACGTTAATATATCACAATGTTTTGAAACTACAATAGATAGTGTTTCAGGAACTACTTGTGGTGATAATGACGGATCATTTTATATAAATGCAACATCAAACTCATCTCCATATAATATAATACTTTATAAAAACGGGATTTATTATTCGTTATACCAAACAAACACATTACCTTATTTAATTAATGGATTGAGTTCAGGAATTTATAATGCGGTTGTTTATGATTATGGACTGACCACCGCCAATACTGAAAATGTAGTGATTAGTGCTAGTACCCCAATCGAATACGGAATTTGGAAAGTTAACACTTCTACATGTGTAATTAATACAGGTAAGTTGGCGGTAACTGGCTTAACGGGAAATGGTCCTTTTACCATTCAGTGGTCTGACGGTCAAACAGGTCAATTAGCGACAGGACTAACAGAAGGAACATATAGTGTAACGGTTACTGATTATTACGGGTGCCAATCAACACAAACAGAAACAATCGGAGCAGCACTTCCTTTAGGGATTGTTGGATCAACATCAGTTAATCCGACAGGTTGTTTTTCTTCAGATGGTAGTATAACCGTAAATATTTCTGGAGGTACGGGACCTTATTATTACTCTGCAAATACAAACCAAGTTGGTTATACTTTGTCTGATACCTTTACTTTATCTAATATGCCTTCGGGTAATTATACTGTTTTTATTAGAGATGCTAACTTTTGTTCTATAACAACAAACGTAAGTATTGGAGTACCATTTGGGTTCACATTTGTTGGGAACACAATTACAAATAGTCAATGTAATCAAAATTCAGGTTCTTTAACTACAACAATACAAGGAGCAAACGGTTCTGTATTTTATAGTCTTTCAGGATTAACAAACGGAACATTTTATTCACAAAATTTACAATCAAATACTGCGACTTTTAATAATTTATCTCCCGATAATTACTTATTAACAATATCAGGACAATCTAGTTCTTGTAATTACACAGATACGGTTTTAATACAATCGGTTGATAAGTTTAATGTATCATTAAGTGTTACGGGGGACACATGTAATTCAGGTAATGGAAAAGTTGCTATAAATGTGGGTACAGGTTTTACTGGTTGGAACACTCCTATTATTAATTTAGATTATGTATTAAGTGATGGTCAATCTGATATTGATAGCCCATTCACGTCAACTACCTTTAATAATTTAACTGCAGGTAATTATACATTACAAGTAATTGATTCTGACGATTGTTCTGTAACAAGAAACTTCACAATAGTACCGGGTGGTAATTTAAATAGTTTTGTAACAACCACAAATTTAATTAATGGAAATGATGGGTCTGCGACTGTTTTTATATTTGAAGGAGAACCTACGTTTACATACACTTGGAGTGATAACGTACCTGCGGGAACAACAGGTAGTACTGCAACAGGTTTAAGTGGTGGGTCATATTCTGTTTTAGTTACCGATAGTAGTGGGTGTACAAATCAATTATCTTTTGAAATTATAAGTGATTCTAATAACCCAGGACTACCACCAGGAGTTAGTCCAAGTGTTGTTTCAAATTATGTTGTTTATGAAATATGTTCATCTAACTTTATAACAACATCAAACACAAAAAGAGGTATAAGTGAAATGCTTAGTGAAGGGTATTTGGATCTGAGTAGTGGTTATACAAATTGCATATTAAACACTGTTTCTTTAGATTGTATTATTACTATTAGTGGTGTTTCATATACACAAACATTAACCGCACCAAACGATGAATCATGGAAAACCGCAATTGAAACAATTTTATCATCGATACCTGAAATAAGTGATTATGACGTTGATTTGTTTAATAACACACTTCAAATAAAATCAACATGTACCGATGGTGTTGATAGTTTAGGAGAAACCGATTTTAAATTAGAGTTAGCAATAACATACGACATTAGTTGTTATGAACCGGTAACGCCTACACCAACTGTGACTATTACACCAACACCTACACCAACACCTACGCCAACACCTACACCAACACCTACGCCAACACCTACGCCAACACCTACGCCAACACCAACCGCAACACCTGTACCTCCACCATCATTTATGTGGTTCACAAATGGTCAGACATATCCGAGTGGTGTTAATACTTACTGTACCACAACTAACTGTACAACATTTACTTTTTATACTACAGGAGCGACAATATCCCAAAATGATATAATTTATGCGAATGCTGCACTTACACAAAATATTGGAGGATTGGCAACAAATTTTGGACCATCAGGTGGTGGTTTTGGTAGGATGTTCTTATCTAATGATTGTCCAATAGTCGGTACAAGAATAATTGTACAAATAGATGGAACAGGAAAAGTAATAAGCCAACCATACCCTTGTTAAAATATGCCATACTCAATAGACATATTAAACATTTCAGGAGGTACACCACCCGTTTCATTATTTGCTTGTGATGAATTTGGTAATAATTGTACATTTTTAGGTACAACAACAGGTACTTATGTTTTACCTGCTCTTTTACAAACAGCTACTACTATTATGGTTAAAACGGTTGATAGTACGGGTTGTATTTACTTTAAGATATTAACTTGTGATGAAGAAAGTTATTTTATATTAACAGAATTAGGAGACATTTTAGAAACTGAAGGAGGAGACTCAATAGTTTGGTTTTAACCGATATTTATTAATATGATAATTAATATTACTGGAGAAACAGGAACTTTAGAGCCTTTAGATATTTTTCTTTGTGACCCAACAAATACAGGGTGTTTTTATATTTCAGGATTAACATATATACCAGCAACTGTGGTTATAAACACTGAAAACTATTTCCCAAATGAAAATTTTCTTTATTTAAGAATAGTCGATACTAACGGTTGTATTTACTCAACAATCATAAACTGCTTAGGTCAAAAATCTTTCCAAGATGATATATACTTTAATTTTATGGACGGGTTTGGGTATATTTTTCAATAAATAATATTTATATAATAAAGTATGCCAACATATCAATTATTAACGGACAGAACATTAGCACAAGCGTCGGCAATAACTCCGACGACACTTATTCATATTGTAACAACAGGTGATACTTCACAAAATTCTGCTGGATCATCATTTAAGGCGGAGTTAGGACAACTTGCCGGGTTATTTAGTGGGGGATCGGTTTCAGGTGACTACTTACCATTAAGTGGTGGAACTGTATCAGGTGCTACTAATTTTACAAATGGATTAACTGCAAATACAATGTCTGCTAGTACTTTATTTGTTAATGGTGTACAAATTACAGGAGACACTTTTGTAACAGGAGGGACGTTTTTAATAGATACTTTAACTTTTACAAATAATCAAAATAACACATTCCAAGTTACAGGAATTACCGCTTCAGGAACAACATTCACGGGAGGATCAGGAAATTGTATAGCTGATTTATATGTCACGAATATTCACGGATGTTCACCAATAACAATATATGACTCAATAAGATCAACAGGTAGTACGGTATCAGGCTTAACTTCTTTTTCTTTTGGTTTTGAAACATCCGCAACTACTGATTATTCCTTTGCCGTTGGTGTACAAACACTGGCTTCGGGGCCTTATTCACATGCTGAAGGTTTTGGGACAGTAGCATCGGGAAATATCTCAAAGGCAGAAGGAATACAAACGGTTGCTGCTGAGTGGGGTTCACATGCCGAAGGGGGTTATTATAATGGTGCTAATTTTGCACCAGGAGGTAAAGCGCTTGCTTGGGGATCTCACGCAGAAGGAACATTAACTATCGCGTCTGGAGTCTCATCACACTCAGAGGGTGTTTATAGTGTTGCGTTAGGTTGGGGTTCACATGCTGAAGGTGGGTATATAGATGGTGGTCCGTTTTCAGGTGGTACTGCAATTGGTATGGGTTCACACGCTGAAGGTGAAAGTACAATTTCTTCTGGAATTTCATCACACTCAGAAGGGTGGTTAACGAATGCCGGAGGATCTTATTCACATGCTGAGGGACAACTAACACAGGCAATAGGTCAATCATCACATGCTGAAGGACAAAATACGATTTCACAAGGTGATTGGTCACACGTTGAAGGTTCGTCTACTTTAGCGACGGGACAATGGTCACATGCTGAAGGTAATCAAACTATTGCTAGTGGTGATTTTTCACATGCCGAAGGTTATGGGACATTAGCCGATGGTAAGGGTTCTCATGCTGAAGGTGGATATTTTCTTCACCCTACATATGTTAGTGGTGGAACCGCACTTGGAAGATCGTCTCATGCGGAAGGAGTAAAAACAACGGCTTTTGGAATTGCATCTCATGCTGAAGGTGACGAAACATATGCTTTTGGTTTTGGTTCGCATACAGAAGGACAAGGAACATACGCGTCAGGAACTTACCAACACGCAACAGGTAAATGGAACTTAACTGCTGACACAACTTCAGGTGCATTAATTATAGGTAACGGAACAAGTGATTTAAATAGAAGTAATTTACTCTTTGCCGGAGGAAATCAAGTTGATATTACAGGAAATTTAAATGTTAGTGGTGGATTAACTGCAAATACGATATCAGCAACAACATATTTAAACTTACCTGTACCACCATTTTTTAATCCTGGAACTGCATCTACTATTAATTGGAACGTTTCTGGCGTTAGTAACAATTATACCGCAACTTTAACTGCAGCAACAACAACACTTAATGTATCTAATATAAGAAATGGTGAGTATGCTACAATTATTTTAACACAAAACAGTAGTGGTAGTAGGGCCATCACGTTAGGAACAATAAATGGAACATCAGGTTCAGGAAGACATAAAGTTTCTAGTGGTGGTGGTGGTTTAATTTACTTAACAAGTAACCCTAATGCTGTAGACATACTATCATGTGTTTATGATGGTAATATTCTTTATTGGACAGTTGGTAATGATTATAATTAACATATGAAAGGAGCTGCATTTTTTTCTACAAACAAATCTCAGGACATAGTTAATGTTAGGTTTACGGGGACAACGTTTAATTTTACTCATTATTTTGCCGATGATGGGACAATAAAGAGGGCGTTAGTTGGTATTAGTGGGTATCCCACATCGTACAGTGGAGTCACTAGAAGTGGTGGAGGGACAGGAACTACACGACCATACTCAATTACAGGTTTAACTGCCGGAGAAAAAGTGGCACAAATAAAAACGTACCGTAAAAACCAAATAGGTTACACCTTATTTGGTGGTGGTTTGATAGGTGGTTTGGACTTTTCAGATTGGTCAGAACAAGAGACAGTGTTTTCGATAATTAATTCACCAGGATTAACCGCAATTACTAGTCCGACCACATGGAAAGGGGTTACTGATTCAAATTACTCCATGTTTCAATATACATTACAAAACACAGGAGTTAAAGATTTAGATATTAGTATCTTTCAAAGGTATCAAGATTTAGATATTTACGATAACAAATCACTTACAGCAATAACTTTTCCTGTTAATGTGACTAGTTTAGGTAGGCTTCATAATCTTGATAATAATAATCTTACAGGTAATTTAGACTTAACTAATTTATTTAGATTACAAAATAGGTACTCATTTGTTTTCAATAGTAATCCAAATTTAACTGGAGTAACATTTCCAAGTATTCCTGCAAACAAAAATTTTGCATCAGTATCTAACCCATTAATATATGGGTTTAGTTGTAATATCCAAGGGAATTTAGATTTATCACCACTTTCTGGTTTTCCAACTTATATTAGTTTTGGAAATAATAATATAACAGGTATAACTTTTCCAAGTTATTCTGCGATTTCTTCAGGACCAAATAATATTATAACATATGGTTGTGGGCTTATGGCTTTTAATAATAACAATCTAACAGGAAACCTTGATTTAAGTATATTTAAAAAAATGAATAATGTATTGGAATTACAAGATAATTCATTACTAACCGGAGTAACGTTTGACATGACGGGTACTTCAAACAATTTTAATGAATTTAAAATTTTTAATTGCAACCTTACGGGTAATTTAGATTTAAGTACTGTGTCTGATATATTAGGTGGGTCTTTTAGTGTTGCAAACAATCCTAATTTAACAGGAATTACTTTTAGTTCTAGTGGAAACACTCATATTAATATAGGACCGTCAACCACATATATGCGTTTTGATGGTTGTAACCTGACAGGTAATTTAAATATGTCGGGAATAACAGGACTGTCAACAACTTTTTTTGTAACAGGAAATAATAATCTTACAGGTATCACGCATGGACCTTCAGTAAATACCATAACATCATATTTAGCTCAAGGAGTGGATTTACAAGGAACGCACGACATGTCTATGTTGACAGGATTAGGTGGTAGGGTGTCGTTATATTTAAATACAGGGATGACTAACGTTTTATTACCCGTTTCTGTGTCTACATTCTCAAATGGTGGTACCGGATTAGTAACAAGTTCTTTAGGTTTTTATGGTTGTGATTTAGGTTATGTTGATTTTAAACCATTATCGGGAGCAACACTTACTGATGGTGTAAGAATAAGATTACAAGATAATAATATGACCGCCTCTGAGGTTAATCAAATTCTTGTTGATTTTAGTGGTAATGCAACATATAACTTAACAGGTTGGGATAGTATAGATTTAAACATTGGGGGAACAAATGCAGATCCGGACAGTTCTAGTGGTGGATACAACGGGTTGGCTGCGGTTTCCTTTTTAACGGGATCACCTCAAAATTGGACAATAACTTATTAACTATGGTTTGGAGATTAATATATAATGACACAGAAATATTTAGTTTGTTTGAAACTTCAGATATAACTTTAACTAAAAATTATATTTTTGACGGAAACACTATTGAAGAATGTTACACTAAAATAGAAGAATTGAAATTTGATTTTGAATACACTTTAGATGAAATTACGTATACCATTTTTGAAAATGGTATGAGAACTACTGAAATAAGAACAAATAACAAACAATAATATTCATTTATTTTTATATTTTCATAACATTCTTATATGAAAATATTTGTTCAAATCGCATCATATAGAGACCCAGAACTTTTACCAACAATTAGAGATTGTATTAATAAGGCGAAATACCCTGAAAATTTAACTTTTGGTATATGTTGGCAAAAAGACGAAACAGAAACCTTAGAAGAATTTTACACCGATGATAGGTTTAGAATTTTAGAATACAATTGGTCAGAAAGTAAGGGTTTATGTTGGGCTCGTTCAGAAATACAAAAACTTTGGAAAGGAGAAGAATATACACTCCAATTAGATTCACATCATAGATTTCTACAAGATTGGGATGAAGAATTAATTAATATGATGAATATGGTTGATTCAAAAAAACCTATTATCACATCATATGCTGGAATGTATAGACCAAGTGATAATGAGTTATTAAATGTTGAACCATATAAAATGGTTGCTACAAATTTCACAGAAAGTGGAACCATAATGTTTAGACCAAACGGAATACCAAATTGGGAAATGTTAGATAAACCAATACCTGCAAGATTTGTTAGTGGACATTTCTTTTTTACACTAGGAAAACATTGTGAAGAATACAAATATGACCCAAACATTTATTTTGCTGGAGATGAAATTAGTTTATCAATTCGTTCATATACTTTAGGTTATGATCTATTTCATCCTCATAAAACAGTTGTGTGGCATGAATATACAAGAGAAGGTAGAACAAAACATTGGACAGATTTTAACCAAGAAAATAAAAATAATGGTGTTGTTGAAAAACAATGGTGGGAGATGGATAACGAATCCAAACGAAGATTACGACACATGTTACAAGAAGAAGATAATAATATAGATTTAGGTGTATATGGTTTAGGAAGTGTTAGAACACATAAAGAATATGAAGAATATACCGGAATAAACTTTAAAAATAGAAAATTACATCAAGAAACTTTAAAAGGAACTAATCCACCAATTAATGATTCATCTGAGTGGTATTTAGAAGAAGAAAAAGAATATAACTTGGAATTAGAAATCCCAATGACCGAAAACTTTAAATTTATTTATATTGGTATTGAAGATGACAAAAATAATGTTATCTACCGCAATGATATAACTAACTACCAAGAAAAAATAATAGCAAACTTCAAATCATTCTCCCAACCACATAAGTGGGTATATTGGGTTTATGATAATACGGATAATTGGATAAACAGACAAGATTTTTTATTATGAATATAGGAGTTTTTTATCAGTCAGGACATAAATTAGTGGCGTGTTACAAGGCATTAGAACAATTAAGAAAAATATACCCTAATATTCCTGTTGCATTATTTGAGGACGGATCAAAATTACTTGAACCCGTCGCAAAAAAATTTAATTGTGATTATGTTTGGTTAGAACAACAAGGAATTAATAACCCAACATCAGGGAGAGTTTTTGTAAAAGAAAATGGACAACTAGATTGGTTAAAAAGAGTATACGACGCATGTACAACAACATTAAAAAACGTTGAATGGGTTATACACTATGAAGATGATGTTTGGTGTAGATTTGAAATCACTAAACCACCAAAATTTGATATTTCAGGCGCAAACGGGCCTTTATATACTGAAGAGTTATACAAATATTTAAAAAATAAATTTAATGTCACAGATGAATCAAGACATCATTGGAGTCATTTAGGATCTTTACAGAGTTATGGTGCCTGTGGAGGTACAATTTTTAATAGAGAAAAATTTATTGAAATATATAATAAATTAAATGAGGTTCCTTGGGATAGTATATATAAATTAGATTCTAGACCTATAGAATGGTGTGACGCCACCCTATCATTTTTATTTCAATTCTTTGGGTATACCAGCGGTGTTTGGGAAGATTGGGCACAATACGATTCAAAAAACATAGGAAATTGGTGGGATAAGACAGGATGGTCAGTACCTATGGAGGAACAACCAACCGTTGCCTTTTTACACGCATATAAACATTTTTATAATTATAAACCTGAAGAGATAAATTTAGATTTATAAAACAAAAGTTAGATTATTTATATAATATAAAAATTTAAATGGCAGATTTAAGATTTCAAGGTTGTTGTTATGGTGCTTACAAATACGTGACAGATGACGTTGCATGGATTGCAACGGGTGGAACCGCAACTACAGGATTAACATATCATTTTTCTGGTGATCCAGTAGTACCAAATGGGTGCTACACCATAGTTTCAGCATTTACTTCTGGATTTACTGCAACAACTTTTACAAATTTAGATGGAACATACACATTACAAACTGACTGTTCAGATACTTTATGTGCCACAGGTGATTGTTGTAGTAATGAAGTTTGTGTATCGATTAATTTTAGTGGATATACCGCAATAACAGGTAATTATAATGTTGCTGGTCATGAAAATGGTTATCCTTTTTGGACTGGAGGGACGAATCCTGGGTATTTGTTTTATAACAACACAAAATGGTGTTTATCAACAGGACTTACTGGAAATTGCTTATTTTATGGATCACAACCAACAACACAAACGTGTCCCGATTTGGATTCAACTATACTAAATACAGGACTTTGCCCTTCAGGTTCAACACCTTCAGACCCTTGCTCATTGTTGGATTTTGATATATTATTAGAATGTGAAATACCAACACCAACACCAACGCCTACCCCGACACCAACGCCAACTCCGACACCTACCCCAACCCCTACGCCAAATCTATGTTCAGGTTTTACGGTTTCTATTTCAATATCAGGATCACCATCACCTTTACCACCACCAACACCTACACCTACACCTACACCAACTATGTATCCAATTTTATCATCAGTTACGTATGTTGTTGATAGTGGTTTATTTGATTGTACAAATGTTAAACAATTAGTAGACTGTGATACGGGTTTAAGTTATTATGTTACAGGACCAATAACCTTTTCAGGATCAGGAGTTACAACAGGAACAACATTTTTGGCGGTTATTAATGGAAATTATAAATGTGTGACATACCAGAATGATATATTTGGTAGCGTTTCAAATTATTTAAATTCAGTTCAAGCTATTTATATATCAGGATGTACGTCTTGTATTGCCCCAACACCGACACCTACTCCAACACCGACTCCAACACCGACTCCAACTCCAACACCGACGCCAACGCCAACACCAACGTTTCCTGTATCGACACAATTTGTTTTCACATCTTGTACAAATAACAGTATGATCATTCAATACACATATCCAGGATCTACTGTGGATGTTGGAGATGTTTTAAAATCTTCTTCAGGTAGTTGTTATACCTATATTGGTAACTTTGTTGGTTATACACCACCTGCTGGATTTATATGGTCACAACAAGAGGTATTTACAGGAACTTCTTTCACTGTATTTAAATCATGTGAATCATGTTTATTACCAACACCAACACCAACACCAACAGTAACTTCATGGAATGTAAAAGGTGAGTTTAGCTTAAATTGTCCTGTTTGTGAACTTACAAATGGAGGCACAACTCAAACAATATATGCTGACGGACAATCATTAGTTAGTGGTGTTTATGTGTATGAAGATATAAATTTAACAACACCTGTTTTTGTGACATATATAAAATATGGTACAAAAATATTTGAAGTAAGCCCAACAGGACTATTAACTGAATATTGTAACGTAAACGGAAATTGTTAATATGGCACAAATTGTAACATTAAATTCAACAACAGGTACATTTCCACTTGATATATGGGTTTGTGATAATTGCACATCAACGGCAACTTGTTTATATATCGGAACAACTAGTACATTACCGTATGATTTTACTCTACCTTCTTTTTTTGAGGAAAGCCCATCATACACAATAAAAGTAATTGACAATAATGAATGTGAGTATTGTTTTACAAGTAGTTCTTTTAAAGAATTTATGGACGATGAAATTTTTACATTCATGGACGATACACCATATGAATTTCAATAAACTTATATATATTATATAAAGACATGGCAAAACTAACAGATAAAATATTGGCTCAACAATCAGCAATAACGCCAACAACACTTATACATATTGTATATACTGGTGATCCATCACAAAACGCTGCGGGTTCTTCTTATAAAGCAGAATTAGGGCAATTATTTTGGTCAGGTAATTGTGTACCTAATCTTTATGTTACAAACATACACGGATGTTCACCTATAAACTTTGAATCGGAGGTGAATATCAATTCAGGTATAACAGTAAATAATGGATTTAGTGCAACTACTATGACTTTGTCTTCAAGTTTTACCCCATCAGGTTCTACAGACCCAATTGGGGATCCTGGTAGTTTTTCTTGGGATGATGATAATTTTTACTATAAAACTAATAATGGTTGGTTTATAGTTACAGGAACCACTTTCTAATATGGTAAATTATAGTGCAAATACTTGTGATATTTTAACATTATACCCTTTGGGTGTTGAGTGTATTGTGACAGACGCTTACAGTCCATTTACAACTGATGGTGCAATAACATTATTTATAAGTGGTGGTACACCACCTTATTACATATCTTGGGGTGGTGGTGGTTCACAATTACAAACACTAACAAATTTAGCACCTGGCGAATATACTGCAACTGTTACTGACTATTTTGGTGATTTTACCGCAACAACAACTTGTGAGGTCGGGTTTGAAACATTTTATATAGAATCATTTTTTGATTGCAATGACCCTGAAAGTCATTTGTATTATACTGCGGATTTAGAAAATCAAATATTGACAGGAAAAACATGGACATTAGCGTCTCAAACAGGTTGTTGGGTGAGCGAAGGATTAGTTTTATATACAGGACAAACTTATTATCAATTTACCGCAACAACAACAACAGGGCCTTTTGATAATTGTACTGAATGTTTTCCTACTACACCTGAAATTGAAAATACAGAAACACTTTGTTTAAACTCTAAAATTTATATAATAACACCAACATTACCACCAGTTATAACGGCAACTAATACTCAATATCAATTTTATTCTGCTAACACCATAAATGGGTATCCCTCTTGGACAAGCACAACTAGAACAATTTATTATAACACAACATCACTTCAATGGATGGTTTCCGGATGGACATTAGCAGGACAACCTGTTTTACAATCAAACGTGTCCCCACCGATAGGTATATGGAATTTTAATGGTGCAAGTGGAACAATAAACGTGACTCAAGGACTTTGCGAAGATAATCTTGTATTAAATACTTCACAATCGTCGGCTACTTGTGCAAACTCTAATAATGGATTAATACAGGTAACATCAGTCATTGGAGGGATACCACCATATACATATTCATTAACAAATAATCCTATAGATTATCAAACATCACCATTTTTTCTAAATTTAGATACAGGCACATATACGGTTTATGCTAAAGACATTATTGGAAATATTGGAAGTAAACTTGTTAATGTTGCGGCACAATCATCAGTAGCAAATTATCAAATAACATTAAATTTTATACCATCAACACCAACAATAACCAACGCTCCGTCATATAAACAAACGACATTTGATTGGCAAGTTAGTATTCAACCACCATTACCGCCAAATAAAACTATTACGTTTGATATTGTTCACACAACAAATATTTCAGGAGGAACTTATACAACAAGTTCACCAATATTATTACACTCTTCAACAACAGGTCAAACAGGAGGAGGTCAATATTTAACAAGTGGAATTACAAATAGTTTTAATACATCAACAACAACTTTTTGTGCTGGGTCAACTAATTTTACTAATTTTAATGTAACCGCAACAACAAGAACATATTCTGCAAAAATAACAGGACCGGGTACTGTTGGAGGTCAAATATTTAAAAAAATAACAACTAATAATTCTACAGTATGTCCAACAAAGGGAGTTATTAGAGATAGTTTTTCGGTGATTAATGCGACTATAGTTAATCAAAATGTTTGTGAAACTTTAAACATACCTGCTAACCCAATAACAAATGTATTAGATAAAGAAGGACTATTAACTGTTGCACCAAGCGGTGGTGGAGGTATCGGAGGATAATAACAAAAAAATAAAATAGATATTTATAACATATGTCTTATATAAATAAAACAACAGATGGTTTAATTAACACAATTCTTACTGATGCGGGAAGAAGAAGACTATCTCAGGGTAATTTTAATGTATCTTATTTTCAAGTAGGTGATAGTGAGGTTTGTTATAATTTTAATGGTGAAAATGTAATAAACTCATTTAATGTTTTAAGACCACAATACAATTCACAAAATCTTACACCTGTTCCTGAATTTAACAAAATGAACATAAAATACCCAATTTTTGTTGATGCGAATTCAGGATCAACATACGGTATACCATATGATGCGTCTTTTGTTGATGACATATTTAATTCTGCGGCGCCAAGAGGGTTTTTTACAGGATCCACACTATACACTAGTTCGGCATATACTGTAAATCCAAATTTTGTTATTTTAAATAGTGACCTATCTTCAGGAACTGTAATCACAATATCGGCAAATACTATTAATGTATCCGTATCCGGAGTTGTAACCCCTGGTATGTTTGTAACTTTATTTAGTACAAACTCAGTAACCCCTTTGAGTGGTAATTCTTCTATATTCACTTATAAAGTAATTAATATTACTGGTGACACATCATCAGCAACCACAGTTACAATAGAATTGGATAGACAATTACCTGATTTTTTAAATATGAGTTATTCAGGTCAGAGTAGAGTTGTATTTTATCCTTCAGGAATGACCGATTTATATGATTCTATTACTCCAGAACCATATTGGGCAACAAACGTATTTAATTTTGAAACAAATTGTGATGTCTCACAAACAGATGTAAAAGTTTGGAACATGAATATTCCTTGGACAGAAAACCCTGCGGGAGTTTTTCCAACAACAGTACAAGGTTATTTAAATTATGAATCATCAGGTTATGTTGGTACAAAAGAATATTTAGGTTATAACACAAATGCGGGCCAAAAAGATACAAGTAGTACATTTTTTTATAATTCATTAGGCGAAAAAATAACAGTAAAACCCTCAGAACAAAAAGCAATTGCGATTGTACATTACACAAACCAATCAATAGATAATTTTTATGGAGAAAAATTTGCGCAAGAACCTTTTGATGTTGCAAATTCAGGAAATACCGGACAAGCAAGAAATTTAAAAATATCAATACCATGGTTGATGTGGCATAAAAACCCAAACGGAACAATAGGTGAAGACTTTTATACCGATCCTGATGGGTTTTCTTCTCTTAATTTATTAACCCCTTATTATATTAAATCATTAAAAAGTGCTGATTTTAACAAACCAGGTATAAGATACTATCACTTATGGGATACCCATGCAAATGTTGATGGATACCCTAATAGAGTGGGTAAAGTATTTCCTGATTTAAAAATGATTGTTTTTGATGATGAAGAAATTGTTGCAACATTAAATAATAAATCAAACAGATCTTGGACTTTACCCGCACCAAAAGTAGGGACAATTATTCCTAACGCTTGTGATGGTATATTAGGTCAAGACGAAGGGTTAATAAGTGCAAATACAGAAAGTTTATTTGTAACTTATAGGTTTAACAACTCAGCATTTACAAACTCATTACATTGCAATTATTATACTCAAGTAACACCAACACTTATCGATCCATCACAAACAACTTATAATGTATTTTTAAAATTTGGAAACGAGTTTCCGTTTTTGATATCTAATAATAATACAATACCTACAGGTTTTACGGCAAATGAAATGAAAGTTATTGCTCAAAAAGTGGCTTCAGGACAAACAAGACCGTTAAGTACTTCTTGGGTTGAAATAGATGTTATGGAACAATTATCTGCTAAAACAACAAATGGTTTTATAACTCTTAGTGGTTTAACGGGCACAACCATACAAATCACAAAAGATATGTATGATAATGGTATTTCTTATGATTTAAGTGATTATATTAATCTTCCTGTTGTAAATCAAACAGGTTTGACCATGAATTTCGGAGGAGAGTATTACTTTTTTGGTAACATTCAAACAGATATTACCGCAACCATATATGTCATGAATTTCCTATGTAATTTAGGTCAAACACAGTTTTTAAAATCAACAAACCCAACATGGGATAATGTAACACCACCATACATAACAGAGGTTGGACTTTACAATGCCGAAAAAGAACTTATGGTTGTTTCTAAGATACAATCCCCACAAAAAAGACAAGGGATCCAACAGTATCCGGTTAAACTAGATTTTTAAAATTTTATGGCAAAAACAGATTTAAAAAACTCACCAAAAGTTTTGGGGTTAGACATATCCACTAAAACTATAGGTTGGAGTTTATTTGACATCAAATCACAAGAGTTATTAGAACTAACACACTTTTCACCCGTAATTAAACCAAAAGTTGATGATAAAATCCAAGAACTTTTGTTAAAAGTTAAAGCGTTTGAAGATAAATTAGCTGGATACCAAAATTTAGGTATTACTAGCGTTGTTATTGAAGAACCACTATTAAACTCTAACAATGTTTGGACTGTAGGAACACTTTTAAGATATAACTCAATGATTACAAAATCAATTTATGATATTTTAGGTATTGTCCCATCTTATATTTCAACATATAACTCAAGAAAGTTCGCTTGGCCTGATTTAACCCAACAAAACGATAAAGGAAAATACGTTTTATTTGGAGGGTTACCAAAAGATGTTGATAAAAAAGAATTAATTTGGAAAAGAGTATCTGACAAAGAACCGCAAATCACATGGTTATACACAAAAAATAACACATTAAAAAAGGAGTGTTATGATATGGCCGATTCTTATACGTGTGTTTTAGGTTATATGAAACAAGAAAACATCTGGTAATTGACTATTCATCCTTATTTCTTATCTTTTATTTATGAAAGAAGAGTCACTATTAGTTGACCTTATCGAGAATATTTTTGGTGAACCGAAAAACGTAAATGAATATAGTGGTCAAATATCTGTTGACTGTCCAGTTTGTTCCTATGAGATAAAAGGTTTATCAAAAACTGACGGTAAGGGAAATTTAGAAATAAATTATATTAACCACGTCTATAAATGTTGGGCGTGTTCTGAAACCCACGATACACATGGACATTTAGGTAGATTAATTGAACAATTTGGGTCCAAAAAAGACAAAAAAACCTATAACCTCATCAGACCGGATAAGGTAGAAAAAAAACAAAAAGTATATAAAGAGTTAGAATTACCAAAAGAGTATAAAAAGTTTGAGGAAATACACCCATTACACGTACCAAGAAAAGAGGCGTTTAATTACCTTAAAAAAAGAGGTATAACTCAAGAAACAATAGATAAGTATAATATTGGTCTTTGTGTTGAAGGTGAGTATGCTGGTCGTATTATTGTTCCGTCATTTAATAAAAAAGGGGACCTAAACTTTTTTGTGTCAAGGTCATGGAACCCAAGATCAAAGTTAAAATACAAAAATCCTGAAGCGGCAAA
>Ga0315903_10000250_pt1 | contig 80256 bp, 80 predicted proteins | sample LakEriMetagenome_7_FD_203524 | JGI IMG/M metagenome (GOLD analysis project Ga0315903, IMG submission 203524) | Freshwater fungal communities from buoy surface, Lake Erie, Ohio, United States - Buoy 2 MA119 | ecosystem: Environmental > Aquatic > Freshwater > Lake | place: USA: Lake Erie, Ohio... | reverse complement strand
CGAGCATACGAAAAATTAGTGATTTATCCCCAATTGAAGGTGCGGATAAAATTGAGTTAGCAACAATTGATGGATGGAAAGTTGTCGTTGCAAAAGATGTTAACCATAAGGTTGGTGACTTGGTTGTTTACTGTGAGGTAGATTCTTTTTTACCAATCAGGGAAGAATTTGAATTCTTGAGAAAGAGTTCATATAAAAAAATGGGAGACCAAGAAGGATTCCGTTTAAAGACAATTAGATTAAGAGGTCAATTATCTCAGGGTTTGATTTTACCAATCCACATTTTACCTTTTGGTGCGTTCCATGAAGGACAAGATGTTACTGAAGTATTGGGTATTGTTAAATACGAACCACCAGTTCCCGCAGAATTAGCTGGTAAGGTAAAAGGTTTGTTCCCGTCTTTCATCCGTAAAACTGATGAAGAAAGAGTTCAAAACTTGGCAAAAGAATATCAAGAATACCAAGTGACTTCAAAACATAAGTTTTATGTAACTGAAAAATTGGATGGTTCTTCATCAACATTTTTCTTAAAAGATGGTGTGTTTGGAGTTTGTTCTCGTAATTTGGAGTTATTGGAAACTGAAGGAAATACTTTCTGGAAAGTTGCTCGTGAATTGAATTTAGAGAAATTGATGAGCAATGTTGAATTTAATATTTGTTTACAAGGAGAGTTAATTGGTGAAGGAATCCAAGGAAACCCTTACAAAATCAAAGGACAAACAGTTAGATTTTTCAACGGATTTAACATCGATACCCAAGAAAACATTTCGTTCTTAGAGTTTGTTGAGTTGGTACAAAAAATGGGATTAAAAACAGTTCCTATTTTGGATTACGATTTCTTGTTACCTAAAACTATTGATGGTATGTTAGAATATGCGGATAATAAATCCGAGTTGAACTCTAACTTTGATAGAGAAGGTGTAGTTGTTAGGTCTTACGATAGAACTGTTAGTTTCAAGGCAATCAGTAATAAATTTTTATTGAACGAAAAATAGTTGTATATTTGCAACATGTTAGAAGTTTTAGAAAAATATCATAATGAAGGGTTGGTGTACAAACAAGTACACCCAACTCTTCCTTTGACTATATGGAATTATTCTGAAAAAGTTCAATACGAAGGATTGTGGGATGAAATAACATTACAAGCTAGAGGTTTAGTAACTGATGACAAAGGTAATGTGGTTGCTCGACCATTTAAAAAATTCTTTAATTTAGAAGAAAAAAAACATACTTCTACTGATGAATTTGAAGTTTTTGAAAAAATGGATGGTTCTTTGGGGATACTTTTTTATTATGGTGGTGAGTGGGTATTTGCAACAAGAGGGTCATTTACTTCAGACCAATCAATAAAAGGTTCTGATATGTTAAAAAGTTATAAGTATGATAGTTTACATAAAAACTACACTTATCTGTTTGAGATAATATATCAAGAAAACAGAATAGTTTGTCAATACGATTTTGAGGATTTGGTTCTATTGGGTATGATAGAAACTAAAACAGGTTATGAAGTAAACTTATACGACGAGGGTGAGGATATAAGGTTTAAAAATTTAATATCCAACTTAGGATTTAAAGTTGTACAACGGTTTGATAAATTCAAAGACTATCAATATTTGAAACAAGCAATACCTGATAATAAAGAAGGTTATGTCGTCAAATTTTCTAATGGAGACCGAATGAAAATAAAAGGTGAAGAATATCTACGTCTCCATAAAATAATGACTAATCTATCTACAACTTCAGTTTGGGAGGTTTTGAGTACTGGCGGAAAAATGGAAAATTTATTAAAAGATGTTCCTGACGAGTTCTATAAAAAAATAAAAGAGTATGAGAAGAGTTTAAGATATGCTTTTTATCAAGTTTCAGAATATTGTGGTAAATCTCATGATTATTTCCGATATGGGAAATATAATGACATAGAAGTTGAGCCTACAAAAAAACAGTTTGCTGAACATGTGATGAAAAATTGTCATCCGCCTTATAGACCTGTAATGTTTGCAATGTGGGATAGAAAACCATATGACCAAATAATATGGAAAATGTTAAAACCTGAATTTAGAAAACTTTAAAAGTGTGACCATTTGTCACACTTTTTTTGTTTTTAATCTATTTATTATTAAAATAAATTTGATTTAAAATGGATTTGATGTCGACGGAAGTTATAGTGGCGTTTATTACAGGTATTTTAGGTCCTGTTATTCTATTGTATGTTAAAAACAGATTAGAAAAAAATAAGAAAAAACCTGACATGGTTAAAGAAACTCTTAGAGTTAGTGAATTGGTAACATCTAAGATTGAACACATTAGAGAAGAATTTAATGCTGATAGAGTTTGGGTAACTCAATTCCATAATGGAGGTCATTTTTATCCAACGGGAAGGTCAATGGCGAAATTCAGTGTTATATATGAAACAGTAGGTGCTAATACCAATTCAATACAAACAAATTTTCAAAACATTCCTGTTAATTTATTTAGTAAATCAATTAATCAATTGTTAGATAATGATGTTATTGAGATACCTGACTATAAGGATGAAACTATTGCGACTTATGGTTTAAAATATGTTGCTGAAGACACAGGATGTAAGTCAGGTTATTTATTTGCAATCAAAACAATTGATGAAAAGTATATTGGTACTTTAGGTTTAGACTTCACCAAAAGAAAAACAAAATTAGATATGGAATCAATAAATCATTTAATGGTTCACGCATCTTCTTTAGGTGGAGTACTAATGACACATTTATCAGGAGAATAAAAAAAAATGAAAAAATATATCCATGAAATAACTGCAGACCAATTTAGAGACAGTTTCAAATCTCTTGGTCATAGTGAAAAAGGTTCTGAATTAACATCGGGAGGAGATATTCAGCCTGATTTTTTAAATATAATGGATTCTTTTGTAAAAGAATGGACCCAAATAGACCAAAATAAAGTTTGTAAATTAACTTTCACATCAGGTAATGACGCTTTCCATAAAGGTATTACAAAATACACAAGTAGACACACTAAAGGAGAGGCGGTTGACGTGGTGTTACCTCAAAATTGTCATTCATCATTTAAACAACTTTTGAATCAATATAAATCTAGATACAATGGGTTTAATTATATTGATGAATATACAAACCCAACTTCGATGGCAACAGGAGGACATTTTCACATTTCATATAGAGAAGGTGACCCTGAAGGAAGTTCTAAAAATACTCAAAGTACAACTCAAACAACAACAACCGCAAGTACTGTTGCAATAACAGGTTCAACAACCCCATCAAATTCTGCCGTTCCATCTTCTGATGAAGATGTTAAAAGAGCTTATGGGTTTATGTCACCATTTTTATCTGGATTAGAACCATTAAAACAACAAATGCAAGATAAAATCAATAAATTAACTCAAAAAGAATCGGTAGAAACTAATAAAAAAGTAATAACTGAAATTGAGAGAATTAAAGGTATTATGAAACTATGAAATTTATAAATCCAGCCCCATTGGGTAACATAGATAATTTTTTATCGTCTTCTAAAGTAATGGTTATTAATTCTTACCCAAATCAAAGAGTTGTATCACCATTTGCAGGGGTGGTTAGTAATATCAATCCTTTAGACCAAACTATAGAAATTGAACACAATGTAAACGGAACAAAATATTACTCCAAAATAAAAGGAGTTGTAAATTTTTATGTTAGTTTAGGGTATAGAGTATTACAAGGAGATATTTTAGGGTTTTTTGGAGACAAACCTATTGAGTTTTCTATTACAGATAAATTAGGTTTTAAACAAAATTTAGATTTTTTCTTTCAAGATTTTAAAAGTAAGGAACAACCTGATAAAGAAACTAAAGAAAAATCTGAAAAAGAAAAAAAGGAAAAATCTGAAAAAGAAAAAAAGGAAAAATCTGAAAAAGAAAAAAAGGAAAAGAGTGAGTTAAGTGTTGATTTAGGGCTTTCAACTGACGAAGATATCCCCGCATTATATAGAGGAATGATGAATTTATTTGCAGCGCCATTTTCAGTTGTCGGCTCAGCTTTTAAAGGTAATTTGGTTAAAAAAACTAAAAAAGAAGAAAAGGAAGAAAAAATTAATGAGAATGTAAAAAGAATTAAAAACCTCATTAAATTTTAAAAAAAAACCCTCATTTCTGAGGGTACAAATTATTTTGTTTTTACAGTGTCAACTTTAACAGTATCTACCACAACTATTGTGTCGGTTAATGTACTGTCAGTTGGTTGAGTTTCAGTTTTAGTCTCGTTAGACCCACATGAACTAATCAAAGCTACTGTTGCAATCAAAAATGCTAATGTTACTTTTTTCATATTTATATTGTTTTATTTGACCAATAAATAGGTGAAACTTACCGATAAGTCAAGAAAATACCCCTTTATCATAAAATTTTTTTTAAGTTCTTGACAGACAAAAAAAAGTTAGTATATTTGTAAAACACTTTTGAAAAAAAGTTCTTTGAATTAACCGAGTATTAACTGTTTAAAAACTCAAACATGAGTAACGAAACACAAGTAATTGACGAACCTTTGTTCTACTACTATGGGAATGATGGTGTGAAGTATTACACTTGTAGTGCCGTTCTTGCAATGGCAAGAGCTAAATTTCACGGTACTGACGATGTATACGTAGTATCTTAAAAAAAGTTGAAGAAAAATTTGGAAAATTAAAAAGTTCTTCTTAACTTTGTAAAACAAATCGGAAATGTCCGATGAGTTCTTTAAAAAAATTGGTTATAGAAACAGTCTAGGTCCGTAGGGCTACTGTTGTATGTGAGGAAAGTGACTACGGGAATCCTTCGCATTTAAAGTGTAAATGAGACATGTTACCGCAACAGTTATAATAACCGAAAAAAAAGTTTGAGAAAAATTTGGAAATTAAAAAAATTGTTCTTAACTTTGTAAAACAAATCGGAAACGTCCGATAGAGTTCTTTGAAAGATTGAATTATCCATCAGGTGAAAGTACCCCTTCGGGGAGATGATAACCTGTAAAAGATAATCGGCCGTATATGGTCGTTAAATAAACTACGAAAGTAGGATAAAGTGGAATCACCCGTGTTGATGATTCTGCGGTTTGGGAAACCGAACTCGAGTATACAAGTGGGATATCACCCGACCTTCAGTACTGAGGGCGACGCTTTAGGGAAAGTGGTTGGGTGACCAAGCAATGTGGATTGTTTGGTTGAGGTGGGAACACCAATAAGAATAACCCATAGGAATCAAGTGAGAGGTGTAGTTATCCAATTACATAATTGCGGGTTCCAATATGAAAGTGGACTTAAAACCGAAAGGTAAGATAGAGAACGAGTGGTGTCGCTACTATCCTTATCAAAGACCCACCAAGGTCTTGGTACGAAGTAAACTTGAAATATGGAGGTGGGGACATCTCACGGAGTAGTTTAGTATTCAGTTGTTCAAAAGATGACTGAGCTTAGGGTAGACCACTACTTCGATACATCCACGACACAAAACTTATGACTAAAAATTAAGTCCTATTAATTATGAAATCTAAGGAAAAGTGTCTACCAGGTTTTGGTGAAAGGTGACTACATAGTAATGAGCCGTTCATTGCACACAAAGACCCCAAGTCCGAGTGTAGTTTTACCAAAGACCTCTAATCCCGCAAGGATTAATTGGGGAGGCATCCTCGAAGAGAGTTGAGTAATAAGAGAGTAACCAAGACCTCAAGGAGTGGTAAACCTAAAAGACCGTCACTGAGAAATACTTCTCAAAAGGAAGTGGATAAGAGTAGAAGCAATAATGACTCGAAAGGTTCTCAAATAAAAGGTATAATCTCAGCCTTAGCCATATAGTGGGATAGAGCAGTGGAAGCTCGCAAGGCTCATAACCTTGAGGTCGAAGGTTCGAATCCTTCTCCCGCAACAAGTGACTCCGATAGGTGTTCTTTAGAATTGTATCACACCTAACATGAGTTTAAACTGAGAACAAAACAGAACAATCAGGGTTTTATTCGTGATGGTTCAGACTCTTTGTCACACATTTTTACCCTTAAGGAAAAAAGTAAAGGAAATAAGAGCGCCGCTTGAGTCCTCGACATGACTTTGTCTGGCAATAGACAGAAAACTGTACGACACCTTTTTTTAAGATGTGGATTTCTGTGATAACCACAAAAATTTTAGTAGGTGTTTAAATATGAAAAAATGATAAAAAACATAGACGTTTAAATTGTACAAACTCGACCATACGACAATGGTTACTTTTGTCTCACTAACAAAAGTATCGGGTTGGACTTACCGACAGAGAAAGTTCCACGGTTAAAAGGGAGAAATTGACTAACCACCAATATTCTCCCTTTTTTTGTTTATAACAGACAACTTTATAGTGAAATATTCGTATTTATAGTAATGAAGGTAACGATTTTCACTATATTATTTTTTCTTTTATCATTACCTGTTTTTAGTCAGTGTAATGGGGCTCAAACTTTTACACTAACCCCAACACCACCTGTTGGTGGATATACTCCTGGTACTGTAGTTAACGTATGTTATACCATGAATGGGTATACTCAAACGGGGTCCAATTGGATTGAGGGTTTTGATTTAACTTTAGGTCCTGGATGGACAGGATTAACACCCGTATCTCCACCCGCAAATTGTGGAGGAGCGGTTTCAGGAGGACAATGGATTTGGATGACATCATGTCCTACACCTGTGGGTCCTATAGGTCCTGGATATTTCTTTGATTTAACTATTGATGGTAATCCTGCGAATGACTTTGGGGACAATGGTTCATGTGTATGGACTTTTTGTTTTCAAGTAACAGTATCCACTTTATGTACACCACAAAATTTATTAATACAAGTTACACCTGGTTCAGATGGGTTATGGGGAAGTTGGAATAGTACTTCGTGTGATTTGGCGACACCATTTAATATTTACAACGGAACAAGCAACCCTACACCACCAATTGTTGGACCTATAAGTCATAACTAAAATATAAAAAAGAAAAAAATGAAAAAATTTCTCACAATACTACTAATGTTAATTTCCATGATAAGTTATGGTCAATTAACAACAACTAATCCCGACACTGTATGTATCAATACTTCAGGGTCAATTTACCAAGTCCCTTCTTTGGGAGTGGGATACACTTATACTTGGACTGTTTTAGCACCAGGTGTTATTACGAGTGGAGCGGGTACAAATAGTATAAATGTCAATTGGTCTGCCGCAGGTCCTGGGTTGATTACAAATGCAGTTACTGTAACCGCTACAGGTCCTGGAGGTTGTGTAAGTACTCCTGTAAATTTAAATGTTTTTATTTTACAGATTAACCCAACAATAACATCAATAGGTCCGTTTTGCTCTAACGACCCTTGTGTTAATTTAGTTGGAACACCTGCTGGAGGTACATGGTCAGGAACAGGTGTTGTTGGTAATCAATTTTGTCCAACTACAAGTGGTGTCGGTACATTTAACATAACTTACACGGTAACACAAAACGGTTGTACATTTACAACTACCACTTCAGTAACGGTTAATCCAATTCCTGTTTTATCCCCAATACAACACAATTAAGTATGAAGAAACTATTTCTTATATTATCATTGGTATGTTCATCAAGTCTGTTCTCTCAACAAACTATTGAGAAATGTGAGGATAATGATTTAACTTTTACTTATAGTACTCAATCTACAGTATCAGGTTTAATATCTTGGTCTTTAGACAGTCAAATTTTTACAACAACTAGTTTGACAGTAAATTGGAGTAATTACTCTATCGGGTCATACCAACTAAGTGCGATACAAGGAGAGGATTTATGTCCCTCAAATATGGTATACTATACTGTAAATTTAGTTGAATGTCCTAACACCACAATGTGGGCTCCAAATACTTTTACACCTGATGGTGATGAAATTAATAATGTATGGAAACCACAAGGTTACAATTACTTTGATGAGCATTTTTTTATAGTAAACCGATGGGGTCAGATTATTTTTGAGTCCTACAATTTGGATTACGGATGGGATGGAACTTACAATGGTAAAATGTGTCAAGATGGTGTTTATGTTTATTGTTTACAATGGAAAGATGTAGATAATAGATTCCATCAAACCTACGGACATATAACACTATTAAAATAAAAAAACCCACCGATTGGTGGGTTTTTAATTTGGTGGAGGTATTGGGACTCGAACCCAAGTCCTGTTCACATTACCCATTAAGGACTACACGCTTAGGTTAACATTTTCTAATGTTCCAAAAATAGTTGATTTGTTCTTCACCATCGTAAATCAACAAACAATGGTTACCATTCGATTTAGGGTTCAATAGTAATCCACCACAACTACGACTTCTGTTGCAAGGTTATATGTCTGCCGACCCCTTTAGTAACCTAATTCAATTAGGCTACTGCTACGCTTTCCTCAGTACGGATAAGACCTACCGCAGAAAGTTTGTTGATAACGTTGCCGTTTATCGTTTTTGAACCATTTTGACAGGGTTAGTTCGTCCCTGACGTGCCCCGAATGACTATCTATGCCAGTCAATTCCAGAGTTACCCCCATATGTTAAAGAACTTTTGTTTTACAAATATACGAATAAAAAGATTAATACCAAATCTTTCGTGTATTTATTTGTATAAATATGTCCGAAAAAGAAGAATTAAAAAACGAAGCCTACGAAGGTAGTAAAATCTTGTATGAAGATGATGAGGTTATTTTCCTAAAATGTCTTTCATATGAATCTGCGAAATACTTCGGCCCTCCATTTCTATGGAAAAAATGGGGTACTCACAAATACGGTGATACTTTTATAGTAGTTGATAAAAAAGGTAATCAATGGTTACCAACAAAATCATATGTAATCAGTGTTGGAGAATATGGGGTACATTATTTAGATGACGAGGACCAAGAAATAAAATCTTCAGAGTTGTTTAATCAATTCCCTCAGATTGAGAATATTGTTTACAAAACAATACCCGTTCAAAATATATACCAATTACTAAAAAAAATACAAAGCGGTGAAAAATATCCTGAACACACATTAGGTAGATATGATGATTTAATAGGGGGATTTAAATTTAATGAAAAATCACCTGGTAAAAGTATGGTTAAATTAACTTTTGATGATAATGAAGATTATTTTAAACTTTTTGATTTAGGTGAACATGATATATGGTTTTTAAGAAATTTATATTCTTATTATGGGAGCTATGAAATGGGATTTTATCATTCTGACTATGCGTATCAAGATTGGAATGAGGGGTATCTAATTTACGACATAAATGGTGAAGCAAGAGAAAAATTGTTTGAGTTAGTTTCTTATTTTATACCTAATGTAAAAGACCTTAATGATGAAACCGCTCAAAAAATTTCTAAATTATTAATGGATACATTTCCAAGATTAACGGAAAATATAGTTGACGACTTTCAATCTGAAAAGGAACAGTGTATGTCAAGAACTGCAGAAAAAGAAATAACAAATGAGTTATCAAATCCATTTGTTAATTACGGTATATTTGAAAAAAATACTTTCCACAGTTATGTTACTACCGTTAATGTTTTATTATCACTTTATAAACTTTATAAAGATACTGATTTAACTTTACAAGAATTGTTATCCAAGTTAGGACACGAATTAAATGTTGGACCTTATGAAGAATATATGTATGAGTATGGATGTGACGATTTTGATACTGAATCCTTTAATAATTACGCACTATCTCAGATTGAAAAAATGATAGAAGAGGTAGAAAGTAGTGACAGATTCTCAAACCTAGATGAATTTAAATATGTTAATCTTGAAGTTAGGAAACGTTATGATTTTGATAAATGGTATCCTACACCAAAAGACAAAGACCTTAAATTTAACATTCGTTCAATTGACCCTAAAACAAATAAGATAAATATTGTAACTCAAAGACAATTTGAATCTACAAAAAATAGAAGTTTAACTCTTGATGAATTTAATTCTTTTTTATATAATTTTGAATTATTTGAAAGAAAAGTTTTGAAATCTCGGAAAAAGTTGTAACTTTGTATCATGCAAAGAGATTACACACTTTTAAAAAATGTCCTATCAATCCCTAGTAAAACTTACAAAGAGGATATGATGGTTGAATTTATAACAAATTGGTTGACTGAAAACAATATACCGTTTGAAGTTGATGATATGTTCAACATCTATGCAACAAAACAAACTGACCCAAATATCGAATATTTCCCTTGTGTTGTGTCCCATACAGATACTGTACACGAATTAGACTCAATAAACATTAGAGAAGAAAATTTACCCAACGAACAAAAAGTCCTAAAACCTTCATTGAAGGCGTATAATGATAAAGGGTTACCTACAGGAATTGGTGGTGACGACAAATGTGGGATTTACGCCTGTCTTGAATTACTAAAGGAATTACCAAATCTGAAAGCCGCGTTTTTTGTATCAGAAGAAACAGGTTGTCATGGTTCAAGAAACGCGGATTCAAATTTCTTTATTAATGTTGGTTATGCAATTCAGTTTGACGCTCCTGGAAATTCTATGGTTTCGGAATACTGCATGGGGACAAAATTATTTGATAGAAATAGTGAATTTTTTAAATCTTGTGATGAGGTTTTAACCGAAAATTTTGATAATAGAAACAAATATCAATCTCACCCATATACTGATGTTTATGCACTAAAACAAAAATTTGATTTTTCTTGTATTAATTTTGCAATTGGTTATTACAATTATCACACAAGAGAAGAGTATGTTGTTGTTGAGGATGTTTATAATGGTATTTTAACAGGAAAAAAAATGATTGAAAAATTGGGTTATAGTAAACACGGATATATTGAACCCAAAGGAAATCAATATCGAATGTTCATGTAATAAAAAAGGGGAAATTATTCCCCTTTTTTTGTTCTTACCTTTTTTTCCTTAAGTTTTACTTCATTGTCTTTAACATAAAGACTATAAGAATTACCCTCGATTATTGACCCCTTAAGAACTTCTTCAGAAATAAAGTCCTCAACTTTATCTTGTATTGCTCTTTTTAATGGTCTTGCACCATAAGTCTCATCAAAACCAACCTCAGAAATTAAATCCAAAACATCATCAGAATATGAAATTTTGTATTTCAAATTAGTTAATCTTGAAATTAATTTATCCATCTCCAATTTAACAATTTGTTTAACTTCTTCTTTTTTAAGAGTGTTGAAAATTATTACTTCGTCAATTCTGTTCAAAAATTCAGGAGCGAAAAATTTTTGTAACTCCTTCTTTAAAACTGCTCTTTTATGCTCTTCCTCAACGTATGAACTTGAGGACGTTTTGAATCCGACACCTGTACCAAAATCCTGTAATTTTTTAACTCCAATATTAGATGTCATAATTATAACACAATTTTTGAAATTAATTTTTCTACCTAAACCGTCAGTTATGTGTCCATCATCTAAAACTTGTAATAATGAAGAAAATATGTCTTTGTTGGCCTTTTCTATCTCATCAAATAAAATAACTGAATACGGTTTGTTCTTAACTTGTTCAGTTAATTGACCTCCTTCATCGTAACCGACATATCCTGGAGGAGCACCAATTAAACGAGATATTGTATGTTTTTCTTGGAATTCTGACATATCGATTCTTATCATATTGTCTTCACTACCGAATATCTCTTTCGCTAATTGTTTTGCTAAATATGTTTTACCAACACCTGTTGACCCTAAGAAAATAAATGAGCCGATAGGTTTGTTAGGGTCTTTAATACCTAAACGATTTCTTCTAATTGATTTAGCAATTCTTGTAACCGCTTCAGACTGACCTATTACTTTTTTATTTAGACTTTCATCTAATTTTGATAACAACTGAGTCTCATTTGAATTTAGTTTAGATACAGGAATTTTAGTCATATTAGAAACCACATCATAAACTAAGTCCTCCGTAACTTCTTTTTTAGAATTAGTTAGCTCGGACTCAAATTTCTTTTTCTCCAAATCTAATTTATCTAATATTCGTCTTTCTTTATCTCTTAGATTTGCGGCTTCTTCATAGTTTTGTTTTTTAACAACTTCAATTTTTTCTTGTTTTATATCAGAAGCTTGTTGTTTAAGTTTCTCAATTATTTCAGGAATTTTAACCTCAACCTGACTTCTAGCTCCAACCTCATCTAAAATGTCAAACGCTTTATCAGGAAATTCTCTATCTGTAATATATCTTTCAGCCAAATCAACACATAGATTTAAAATTTCATCAGAATAGATTACTTTATGATAATTTTCATATCTTTCTTTTGAATTTTTTAAAATCTGAATTGTTTCTTCTTTAGACGCGGAATCAACTATAACTTTCTGAAATCTTCTTTCTAATGCTCCGTCTTTCTCAAAGTTTTTTCTGTACTCGTCTAATGTTGTCGCTCCAATACATTGTATCTCACCTCTTGCCAATGCGGGTTTAAAAATATTCGAAGCGTCTAATGACCCTGATGAATTACCTGCGCCAACTATGGTATGAATTTCATCAATAAATACAATTATGTTTGGTGCGTTTTGAAGTTCTTCGATAATAACTTTCATTCTTTCCTCAAACTGACCTCTATATTTTGTACCCGCGACAATAGATGTCATATCTAATGAGACAATTTTTTTATCCATCAAATTACGTGGACACTCTCCATTGAATATTTTTATTGCTAATCCTTCTGCGATTGCAGTTTTACCACATCCTGGCTCACCTATAATAATTGGGTTATTTTTCTTTCTTCTTGAAAGAATTTGTGCGATTCTATTAATCTCTTGTTCACGACCTATAACAGGGTCTAATTTTCCTTCTTCAGCTAATTTTATCAAATCACGACTGAAATTATCTAAAACTGGCGTAGAGGTACTCTCGTTACCTCTGTTTTTATTTTGCCCATCATTATCTTTCGATTCTATCATATTAGTCTTTTTTTAAAGTATAATCTTTAATTTGGTAATTTCAACTCAAATAATCTTATATTTATAAGTATGGGTATGATGAAACATTATAAAAAATATATTGAGACCTTAAAATCCGATGAAGATATTTTAGAAACATATCGAGAGTTAAGAAGAGCGTTTCAAAGAGAAGGATGGACAGAAAAAGATTTAGAAAAACCCCCATATTATCCAAATGATATTATGAGAAACTTTCAAAAGTTCAGCTCCTTACACAGTAAATTGTTTTCTGAGTTAAAAGGTTTTTTCCCTGATATTGACCATAATGAGTTTGTTGATTATCTTCAAGATAAATTAAAAGAAATAAATTTAGAAATACCATTAGAAGATGGCGATAGTAAAAGAAGAGATAGTTGGGACGAAGATTTTGAATGAAATCAAGTCAAGTAATTTGGCTAAAACCGAATATGATACTGAAACCAAAAAATTAATTGTTGAATTTAATAACGGGGCTCGTTATGAATATGATGAAATCCCACACCAACTTTATACACAGTTTAGAGTTTCAGAATCCCAAGGTAAGTTTTTCAGTACAAAAATCTCAAAAATATTTAAATACAAGAAACTGTAACAAATAAAATTACTCTAATATTTATGTTTAATGAGTAATTTAAAATCAATATTGAAAAGTTTTCATCTTAGGGATGAATTAAACCCTAAAATTTGGAAAGAAAAGGGTGGAGATATTATTATTAACCCTAAAGTTAGAAATAGATTATTGGAAATATCCAATGAATTTATCGAATTCTTAAAAGTTGATGTCATTGTTTCAGATATCATAATGACAGGTTCATTAGCTAATTACAATTGGTCTAATTTTTCGGACATTGATTTACATATATTGGTAGATTACGAACAATTTAATGCAGCTCAGTTACCCCTATATGAAGAGTTATTCAAATTAAAAAAAACTTTATTTAACGATAAACACGACATAACAATTTTTGGTTATGATGTAGAATTGTATGTACAAGACGAATCTGAAACTCATTTTAGTAGTGGAGTTTTTTCGGTATTAAAAAATGAATGGATTACAAAACCAAAAAAAGAAAATCCTAAAATTGACACCGAATTAATTAAGAATAAATCTGAACAATGGATGAAAATAATTGATGGTGTTATTGAATCTGCAAAAGGTGAACCGTTGGATGATGCAAGAAAATTAATTGATAAGTATAAAGATAAAATTAAAAAATATAGAACTTGCGGATTAGAAAAAGGTGGAGAGTATTCAGATGAGAATTTAGTGTTCAAAGTTTTAAGAAGAAACAATTATATTCAAAAACTTTTCGATTTTGAGACAAAACACACCGATAAAGAATTATCCCTTAAAGAAGCAACAACAAACATCGGAGGAACATTTAAAACCGATTTAGAAAACGGACCTAGAAACCACGGTGGTAGAGCTCTTGGTAATTGGGAGTCAGACAACGCTTGGGACATTTTTTCTCCACCAGGTACTGTTGTAAATTCATATACTGACGGAGTTGTTTCAAGAATTAGGGATACGGGCAAAAATTCAGGAAAAATCTTTGGAACACAAGTTTCAATATCTGGTGATAATAATTTTCCTGATATTTTTTATACTCATTTAAAAAATGTTAATTTAAAAAAAGGTGATAGTGTAAAAGTTGGAGATTATATAGGGGTAATTTCTGAATGGGTTGGACATGAAGGTATGGAACACGTTCACATCGGTTTACCAAGAGGAAGGCATTTAAGAGAACTTTTAGTAAACTCAGATAAAATTTTTACAGGTAAAGGGGAAACTTCAGAACCCTCAACAACTGAAAAAACAGACCCCGTTGATAATACAACTGTTAATACGTCTATAGTATCATCATTACAAGATTTACTAAATAAATCTGAATTCACATCAGTTAATAAAGATGAGGTTAACAAAAATTTATCTGAGATTGAAAGTGGTGAAAACAAAATCATGAAAGAGTTTTATGATTTACTTTCAAGTGGTAAAGAATATAAAAATTTAAAAGGTGTAGAGTCTTCAATACCAGTAGAACGAGGTGTTGAATTGATACAAACAGGTTTACAGTTTTTAGGTTTCTTATTACCTAAATGGGGTGTTGACGGAAAATTTGGTCCTGAAACAGAACAAGCGGTTAAAGAATTCCAACAAAAATATGGTTTAACTGAAACAGGAGTTTTAAATAAAGAAGATTTAACGAAATTATTTTCGATTTTAACAATTAAAAACTTTAAAGACTCTAACATGTCAGGGATTGAAATTGAAGGTAACCCTGACACATCAAACATTTCTACAGGAGATGTTCAATTGGTAGGTAATTTTGATGCAGTTCAAAAAAATAACATCAAACTTATGATTGACTACATGAACAAAACAGGAATTACTGACCCATTAGCTCAAATAGGTATATTATCCGTAATTTCAAAAGAATCTGGGTTCAAACCTAAATCAGAGGTATCATACGCAGGGACTTCCAACTCTAGAATTAGAAGTATTTTCGGCTCAAGGGTTGCAAAATACTCTGATAGTGAATTAAACGACTTGAAGAGCGACCCTGAGAAATTCTTTAACGTAGTGTATGCAAAAACTGTTGGTAACCAAGGAGGAGGTGACGGATGGAGATATAGAGGTAGAGGATTCAACCAACTTACAGGTAAAAAGAATTATGAAAAATATGGTAACATGATTGGTAAAGACTTGGTTGGTAACCCTGATTTAGTTAATGAACCTGACATCGCCGCTCAAGTCGCGGTGGCTTTCTTCACTAAAGGTAAACCCGCAAGTACCTTCCCTAAATTTAAAGATAAAGTTGATGCCGCAACATATTTTGCGGATATAAATGCGGGTGGAGGTGTAAGTAGTCATAGGTCTAATGCGATTGCCGCGTCAGAAAAGTTTGACGTTGCAACTAATATAGCCTAATTCTAAATGATAAATGAAGTTTATGATATATTTATTAATAAAATAATTTTTTAAAAAAAATCAAAAAATGGGAGATTTAAAACCAATTGGTAGTGAAAAACTACAAGGAATGGAAAAAATCAATCGTATGATTGAAATTGCCAGATACAACGAATATATACCAAAACCTATTAATGAGGATTCTTCTTCAGAATATAAGAAAATTTTATCAGACGGTAACACATATCAAATTGTAAAAGAAAAAAATGGGTATGTTATTAAAAAAGGGTTGAATGAGTCTACATCTGACTATATTGAACCTATGAAACATAGAAGATATTTTTCTTCATATTCTCAAGCTTTGAAAAGATTGAACTTAATTGCAAAGGAAGTTAATGTTAATGAGGGTTTTGACAAAAATCTATCTTTATTCACTGAAAGTGAAGGTGAAGAAAAATACTTTTTAAAACACGAAACTAACGAACAGATGCCAGCCCCAGCTGCACCTACTCCCGCACCCGCTCCTGCTCCCGCACCTGCACCTGCTCCTGCACCCGCTCCTACTGATGATATGGGAATGGAAGATGACATGGGAATGGAAGATGAAGTCGATACTCAAGACATGGAAGACGATGAAGAAGAGGTTACGTTTAAAACTATCCAAAAACTAACAGGTAAATTAGGTCAAAAAATTAGAACATTTTTATCTAACGAAGAAAATGAAATGACATCTAAGGATATAAAGTACGTTATTAATTCAGTATTATCGGCTTTAGATTTGAACTCGTTAGATGAAGAAGATAGAGATGAAATTATGTCTAAATTCGAAGGTGGAGAAGAAGAAATGGGAATTGAAGGTGGAGAAGAAGAAATGGGTATGGAAGCTCCTGAACCTCCACAACCTGAAGGTGAAATGGCGGAAGAAGATGATTTCATGAGTGAAAAAGAAAAGGAAAATTTAGTTGCAAGTTTTTTCACTGAAGAAGACGATATGGAGGACGACTACCCAAGACATAGAAAACCAGGTGGAAGTAGAGCAACTTCTAAACTTAAACACCGCGGTATTAAAGACGAAGAAGCTAGTAGAATGGAAGAGATGATTGAAGGTTTATTCGGTGAGTCTAAGGTAGAAAAAGTATTAACTAAGTATTTCAAAATTGATGAAAAAGAAAGATTGATGTTGGAAGAAAAGAAAAAAGAAAAAAATATTGAAACTGAAAAAACTAATAAGACAAGGCAAAGAATTAAAAGTTTGTCAGAAAGTATTTCCCAAGAAGTTGCTTCAGCAAAGTTGGTAAAAAAATACCCTAACGCAAAACTTGTTGGAAAAAATAAAAATAACAAATGTTTAGTTTTTGAAGTACAGAATAAAACTCTTAAAGTAACACCAAAAGGTAGTATTATATGAGTTTTTTAATTTATGTGAATGAATTAGGACCGAACTATAAAGGAGATAATATTTACGAATTTATTTTCTCAGATAGTATAGAGGACATATGGGGGGAATCTTGGGAATCAAAACCCGCAAATGGTTATCCTTTACCACCTGATTTAGAACACATAAAAAAAGTCGGAGTATTGAAACACGATATAATTAATTTTTCAGTGATTCAAAAATCCGATTGGTTATCAATGGTCGATGCGGTTGACGGAGTTATTGCATTGGCTTGGGAAAATGAATCTGATGAGGTTAATTTTGAATTAAATAAAAGATTGGTATTCAGATTTGGGGAAACCGAATCTTCCGTAAAAGATAAATTATATGAACGAGACATCGTTTTAGAATTTGAAAAGAAAGTTGTTTATGAAAACTAACGATAAATTGTTACATTTGTTAAACCATGGTTTTAGTGGTAATCTTCTTGGTGAATTAAACGAATCACAAGTGAATGTTTTATACAGAAAACTTGTTGAGTCTAAAAAAGAACTTAAAGAAGCCACCACCAAAACTGAGACCAAAACTTATACTGATTATACATCAGGAGAGGTTAGCACAATGAAGAGTAAAGGACAATCAATAAATATTCCACAAGGGGGTCAATTACAACCTTTACCTGATGGTGGAATGAGGGTCGTTCAAGAAACTGACGATTTGGAAAATGATGATATTGCACTATCATTAGGTGCTAAAGGTGATGACGAAATGGCGTTAGCGTTATCTAATATGGAATTAACCGAAAAATTTGCGTCTAAAGCTCAACAAAAATATTTTTGGGCAAAATGTGATAAAAGTAAAGGTAAACAAAAAGAAGAATGGTGTAAAAAAGCTAAAGAGTTTTCAGATAAGACATCTAAAAAACAGTTTCAGAAATTACCTGAAAAGTTACACCCTGAGAAAACAGTAAAATACAAAAAGAAAAAAGAAACTAACGAAAACTATATGGATATGGTTGGAAATGCGTTTAACAAAAATATGCAAAATAAAATTGCTGACATTAGTCCAAGTTTAAAATTTGAAAGTAACTTAGAAAAAGGAATTATGAATATATTGGAAAAACATCTGACACCAAAAATGTCTAAAAAAGAATTTTTATCTTTGGTTTCTGAACAAGGGACTAAAGAAAAGGAAAGAACCAAGGAAAAGGAAAGAACTAAGGAAAGAGAACGTGACAATCCTTATAAACCAAAACCAGGACCTAAACCAAATCCTAAAGCAAATAAAGAAGAGACTAACGAACAAGGGTCACCAACAATTGCACCACCAAAACCAAAAACACCAACAAAACCGACAACTCCTGATACCCCTTATAGACCAAAGCCAGGTCCTAAACCAGCACCAAAGGCGGGTAAAGAAGAATTACCTAATTGGTTGTCATTTAAATCAATCGGAATTAATTTAAAGTAAAAATGAGTTTAAACGCGAAAATGGAAAAAGTACTTAAAACCAAATCTAATTTGGAAAAAAAATTAGTTTCAGAGGGTTTGACAAAAAAAGAACGTTCATTATTAAATGAAACTAAAAAAATATTAAAAGAAGCTCCGATAGATTACGAAGGACCTGAAAGAATGGAACCTGGAATCGAAAGAAAAATCACTTCGAAACAAACCCCATACCATCAGCATCCTGCAATTCCTGAAGGGGATAGAGATTTTATTGAATTAATTGCTTCTAAAAGATTTAAGGATTCAGTAGAAAAAGTTAGACGTTATTTAGGTGATACAGGAGCGATACAAGGTCCTAATCCATTAATGAGATTAATGGGAATGGCAATGGGAGGTTTACAACAAATCTCATCGATTGAAAGACAAAACAAAGAATATTTAGAAAACTTGGCGGTTGACTTAGTTAAAAAAGAATTAGGTATTCCCGAAGGTTCTTTACAATTTGACGCGAAACTTGTTTTCGGTCCTATGGGAGCTGCGGAGGGAATGCAAACTCAAGGTCAAGAACCTGATGAAGAGGATGTTGAAGAAGCATTTAAACACAAAGAAGATTTAGAAGAATTTGCAGACGCATTTGAACAATTTAACCTTGAGAGAGCAAAAAGAAGATTTTTAAACTCATTAATTCAAGGCGCCGCGTTCAAAGGAGGTCACATGTATGTTTTGGTAGGTCAGGAATTAAATAGATTAGACCCAAGACTACTTAATTTATATGGTGTAACACAATCGTTAATGGAACACTTGTATTGGGTATATCCTGATATGGAATCCATGGCAGGTTCAGGAGGAGGACAAATGGGACAATCAGAAATTGATGACCAAACCGACCCACCGACAGTTAAGGCGAGAGCAGGAACATTCCCATTACTTGTTCACGAATTAGTAAAAGGTGTCTATGAGATATTCGGTACACACGGTTTACCTGATGACCCAAGACAAGCTGAAATGGTTTTAGCTGCGGAAGATACATTACCTGCCGAGATATGGGATTCAAGATTAGGACCTATCTTTTGGGAAAAATTTACAAAAACTTATCCTATTGAACTGTTTGATGAAGATAAAAAACACATCCAACATTATTTGTTTATGAGATTCTCAAGATTGGACGCTAAAGAATTCATGAGAATTGCAAAGTTAATTCTAAAAGACGACCCTAAAGGAACTCAATTTATACAAAGAATGGTTGATGAAATCGTGTCTGACTTGAAGAAAAAAGATTATGAAGATTCAATGAAACAATATGATGATGACGATTTAGATGATATAGACATATCAGGTTTATTCTAAATCAAACCTACACACTTTGAAACCCTCATTTAGTATTAAATGAGGGTTTTGATATTTATAATAAAGTGATTTTATGAGTTTAACAAAAGAACAAGTAATTATGGAATACGTAAAATGTATGAGAGATACTCCATACGCGCTTAAAACGTATTTACAGACTTACGATAATACAGTATCAAAATATGTCCCTTTAGAGTTATTTCCTGACCAAATATCTTTATTACAAGATTATGAAGAATACAATGAAAATATTGCATTAAAATATCGTCAAGCGGGAGTATCCACAGTAACCGCCGCTTGGGTTTCAAAAAAATTAGCCTTTGCGAAAAAAGAAAAACCTGAAAAAATTCTAATTATCGCTAACAAACTTGATACATCTTTAGAGATGGCAAACAAAATTAGAGCATTTGTTGGTCAATGGCCGTCTTGGGTGAATATAGATTTTGCACCTGAAAAAAATTCTCAAAAACATTATAAATTAACAAATGGTTGTGAGGTTAAAGCGGTCGCAACATCAAAAGATGCTTTACGTGGATTTACCCCGACAGTACTTATTTTTGACGAGGCGGCGTTTATTGAAGCAGATAGTGATTTTTGGGCGGCTTGTATGGCTTCACTCTCTACAGGTGGTAAGGTTATCGTTGTCTCAACTCCAAATGGATACGACCCAATTTATTATGAAATTTACGACCAAGCATTAAGAAACATGAATGACTTCAAAATTTCTGAGATGTATTGGTTTAGAGACCCAAGGTACACCAAAGATTTATATTTAGTTAAAACAAAAGATATTATTCATTACCTACTAAACAAAGAAGAATATACAGAATCTGATATTCTTAGTTGGCAATCAATACCATTTCCTGAAAGAGATTATCAAGAACTACAAAGTTTAATGGATGATGGGTACAAACCATGTTCCTATTGGTTTGAAAGCATGGTTAAAAAACTAAAATATGATAAGAGAAAGGTTTCTCAGGAATTAGAATGTAATTTCTTAGGTTCAGGAGATAATGTATTTGATTCCAACTTGATGCAAAAAGTTAGAGAAAATATGATTAAAGACCCTGAAAACAAAATGATGGGTAACGCTCTTTGGATATGGAAAGAACCTGTTGTAGGTCACAAATATGTAATGGGTGTCGATGTATCGAGAGGTGACTCTGAAGACTTTAGTTCATTCCAAATAATTGATTTTGACACAAGAGAACAGGTTGCAGAATATGTTGGAAAACTTCCTCCTGATACTATGGCAGAGATTTGTTATAAATGGGCTAATATGTATTCTTGTTATATTGTGATTGATATCACGGGTGGTATGGGTGTTTCTACTGCAAGAAAACTCCAAGAAATGGGTTACAAAAATTTATACGTAGATGGTATTGAAATTGGAAACAAGTGGAAGTATGACCCTAAAGCAAATGAGAAAATTCCTGGTATCAACTTCAATAACAAAAGGGTTCAAATAATTGCTTCTTTTGAGGAAGCTATGAGACATGAATTTAGAATTTACAGTACACGTTTATATAATGAAATGAACACGTTTGTTTATATAAATGGTAGACCCGACCACCAAAAAGGTCATCATGATGACTTAATTATGGCGATATCTATGGCCACTTATGTTGCTGAATCATCATTTAGTAACCTAACAAAAGTTACTCAACAAACAAAGGCTATGATTGATTCTTGGTCAGTAAACAATAATGAAAATGTCGCTAATTCAATATCGTTCAATCCTGTTATTCCTCACTATAATGAAAGAAAAAGTCAATTTAGTAATGGTAACATTGGAAAAGAAGAATATATGAAATATGGGTGGCTATTTGGTGGTAGGTAATATTTATGAAAAATGGGTTTAGAGAGAAGAAAAAAATCAGGTAGAGACTTTGGTGGTACTAAATTAAATGTGCCAGGTCAAGGTATTTTTACAGTTGAGAGAAGTCCTAATGATAAAGTACATATCCATAAACAAATTGGTAGAGTACCAAGACCTACAAAAACACCTTCAGTAACTAATTCAGAAACACCAGCACCAACCCCTACAATTACTCAAACACCTACTGTAACCCCTACAATTACTCAAACACCAACACCAACTGTAACACCTACAATTACTCAAACAACTACACCTACAGTAACCCCTACAATTACACCGTCATTATCATATCAGGGAATTAACCCTATTAGTTTAGGTCAACCTGTATTATATTATCAAACATTTGATACTAATTACCTAAACCCTTCTTCACCAATTTCAGGAGATGGAATAACAGAACTTTACAGATATAGTGATAGTGTTGAAATTGCGACAGGAGATACGGGATGTGTTGCTAGTTACGATAATTTAAGTGGGTATAATATGTTGTTTTTCTCTGGCGACCCAGGAGGTTGTTGGCCACCACCTTGTACAGGAACGTGTGCAAGTCAATATGTGACAACAGATGATATCACTTTTATTCACAAAACAGGATATTCTTATACGATATATTTAGTTGCAAAACCATTGTCAGTATCAGCCGATTCTTTTGTATTTAGTACTAGAATATCAGGTCCATCATTTTCACGTAATAGTGAAAGTTTATATATTAATTCTAATTCAGATGTTTATTTAGAAGTAAACACAGGTTTAGGTCCAGGACCTGTCAATATGATAACATTACCAATTGAAGTTAATGGAAGTGGTCCTGTTTTAGATGGTAAAGATTTAAGAGTTTTTTCGGTAAGAGCATCAGACCCAGGTGATTTAGTTACAATTGCTGCTAATTCATATGTGAATGGTGTTTTTGTTACAGGAGTCACACAAAATAGTCTTAGTTTAAATAATGCCTCTCACGGTCCACTAAGAATTGGTAGTTCGTTTGATGGAGGTCCTGGAGAATACCCATATAATGGTTACTTAGCAGAATTAATAATATTCAATACTCAACACAGTGTTGCAGTCCATGACGATGTTGTTTTATTCTTGAAAAATAGATGGGGAATAACTTAAGAAATATTTAATTATATAGATTTAACATTAAAATTGTAATATGGAAAATACACAAAATAATAATCTGACAGTTTGGCAAAGGTTGTCCCACGCGTTCGGACCCAACGCTTTACTGAACCAAGATTATCCAACTTATAAATTCGATAGAAAAGAATTACTCAAAACCACTTCTAAACAAGAATTTGATAAAGAATTACTACAGGCTCAACAAACTTACTATTTAGCAAATCAATGGACTAAAATAGAAAGTAATTTATATACACAAGCCGTATATTATGAACCAACTAGATTGGCGTCATTTTATGATTACGAATCTATGGAATATACGCCTGAGATTTCCGCCGCTCTTGACATATACGGAGAAGAATCAACAACTGTTGACCAAAATGGTTATATGTTACAGATATATTCTGAGTCAAAAAGAATTAAAGGTATTTTAGCCGATTTATTTAACAATGTACTTGACGTAAACACTAATTTACCTATGTGGACAAGAAACACATGTAAGTATGGTGATAATTTTGTTTACTTAAAATTAGATGCTGAAAAAGGGGTTGTAGGATGTATGCAACTACCCAACATTGAAATTGAACGATTAGAAAGAGGTATGCCTTCACAAGGGTCTGCTCAAAAGGTTGATGAACCAAAAGAAAATAGAGGGTTAAGATTTAAGTGGAAAGCGAAAGACATGGAATTTAACTCTTGGGAAATCGCTCACTTCAGATTATTAGGTGATGACAGAAAACTTCCTTACGGAACATCCATGTTAGAAAAAGCGAGACGTATATGGAAACAATTACTTCTTTCAGAAGACGCTATGTTGATTTATAGAACATCAAGAGCCCCTGAAAGACGTGTTTTTAAAGTGTTTGTGGGAAATATGGATGACGCAGATGTTGAACCATATGTACAACGTGTTGCAAACAAATTTAAAAGAAATCAAGTTGTTGATAGTCAATCAGGTAATGTTGACATGAGGTTCAATCAAATGGCAGTTGACCAAGATTATTTTATTCCTGTTCGTGACCCAGCAGCACCAAATCCTATTGACACTTTACCTGGAGCTCAAAACTTAGCGGAAATTGCGGATATTGAATATATTCAGAAAAAACTTGTTACCGCTCTTAGAATACCTAAGGCGTATCTTGGGTTTGAAGAGGCGGTTGGAGACGGTAAAAACTTATCATTACTCGACATTCGTTTTGCTCGAACAATCAACAGGATTCAAAAATCTATGATTGCCGAACTTAATAAAATAGCGATTATTCACTTATTCCTTTTAGGGTTTGAAGACGAATTAAGTAACTTTACATTAGGTCTCACAAACCCTTCGACACAAGCCGATTTGTTAAAGGTAGATGTTTGGAAAGAGAAAATATTACTATACAAAGACGCGGTTGCCGCTATTGAAGGAATCGCCCCTGTATCAGTATCTTGGGCTAAAAAACACATTCTTGGTTTGTCTGATGAAGAAATTAAACTTGACCTACAACAACAAAGAATTGAAAAGGCGGTTGGAGCTGAATTAACTAATACCGCAACAATTATAACTAAGACAGGAATATTTGATAACGTTGATAAATTATATAAGAGTGTTTCAGGAGCAACAGGAGGAGCATCCGCACCACCACCTCCACCTGGAGGAGAAGAAGGAGGAGCACCACCACCTCCACCACCCCCACCACCAGGAGGTGAATCGGGGGTAACACCCGAGTCATTTAATCGGGATAATTTAAAAATTCTTTTAGAATCTGAAAGTTTAACTGACGAAGACTCATTTATTGATTTATCCAAAGGAAAGAATTATTTGGGGGAAATAGAGAATCAATTAGGAAAACTTTTAAGAGATTGATATTTATAAATAAAAAAGAAAATGAAGTTCGGAATTTTAAAATCTAAAATAGAAAAAGTATTATTGGAATCATACTCTAATAATACTTTTAAAAATGAATTGAAAAATTTTAAAACAAATGTTTTAGACAAAAAAAACATTGCTAAGATTTTTTATTTATATGATGAGTTAAACTCGAAAAAAGGTCTAAATGAATCATACGTGAATGATTATATTCATGAATGTATTACAATTTATGAGAATAGTCTTAATAAGATTAAATCTTCTGATTTACAGATTTTAAAAAATTGGGTGAACAAAGTTGAGACGACTAATGAATATGAAAATATTGATAACTTATTCTCAAATGATGTTTTAACAATCGAATCAAGAATTAAAAGTAAAAAAATAATTGCGGAATCTTTAAAAAGACCAAGACCAATTGAAAAAGAAATTGTTAAACTCCCTATGAGTACGATGATTAGTGTTGCAAACAAAACAATTCAAAATTACATGGAGTCATTAAATGAATCTGAGAAAAAAGAACTAATTAAATTTTTAAACTCGGATGATAGTGAATTAAAAAATAATTTTGATTCTCTAAAAGAAGGTGTACTAAACAAATTAGAAAATCTTAAAGAGGGTTCTGATTCTGAAACTATGAACAGAATAAATGAAACTATCAATAAAGTTTCCGCTGAGAAATACGACAAGTTAACTTATTTCAAGTTAAAAGGATTAAAAGAAAATCTTTAATCTTGATTGTCCCCAAACTTCTTCTGAACATATTTTGCTTTAGAAATTTGGTTTCTGCGTTTTACTGACGGCTTAACAAAAGTTTTACGGTTATTTAATTCAGTCATTTGTCTTGTTTTAATGACCTTACTTTTGTATTCTTTTAGAGCTCTCTCTAAATTGTTTTTTTTAACGGTGATAATCAACATATATATACAAATATCCACAAAGATAATAAATTTTGACTAATCACACAAATATTCTTATTTTTTAGTAAAATAAACAGAAAAATATGAATATTAATGAAAAAGGGGAAAACCTCTCGAATCCAAGGATTCAAAACAGTCAAAGTACTATACGGTACAGTAGACTCAGTAAATTTTAAATCACTCTATTTAAACATTCAAACTTGGGTAGACCCCATAAAAGATTCTGAAAATTGGAATCGTATTGTTCTTAATTTTAGTAGGTCAATTAAACATGTAATTTATGAAACATTAGACAGGTCTTTTTTTGATGACAAATTTATCGTTGACTTAGACTTAAGGTCAAGTGGTATTACAGTCGGGAAAAAATCCTTTTTGAATTTAGAAATTAATTTATACCTTAAAGAGTTAATCACCGACTTTAAATCAATTAAACTACGAGATGAATTAAAACAAATGGTAAAAAATGTTATACAACATGGTTTTTCTAAAAACGACTATTTTAAATTTCATTTAACTAAAAACGGTAAAACAAAGGAAAGTAAGGTAAAATTAGAAACTCATTAATATTTATTATTAAAAATAGACAATGAGTTTACAAATTATACAACCTGGCCAAACAGGAAAAGGGATATTGATTGAGTATGATGCAGGATATATAAATCCTAAAACCGACAATAATCAATATATCATGGAATCTAAAAATCTTTTGGATTACTCAAAACCATTTGAGTTTTATGCGGTATTACAAAAATACAATACTCCAAATAGAAACGGTAGAATTTACCCTGAAAGAATTTTAAAAAGAGAAGCTGAAAACTACAAAAAGATGATTCAGAAAGGTACATCACTTTCTGAGTTAAACCACCCTGAATCATCTTTAATTGACTTAGATAGAGTATCTCATATTATAACTGATATATGGTGGGACGGACCTGTACTTATGGGAAAACTTAAACTATTAACAAGTCCTGGTTTCCATGAAAGAGGAGTTTGTTCAACTAAAGGAGATTTAGCTGCAAATTATTTAAGACAAGGTGTTACATTAGGAATCTCTTCAAGAGGGGTTGGTTCACTTAAAAAAGTTGGGGAACAAAATGAAGTTCAAGATGATTTTGAATTAATTTGTTTTGACTTGGTATCATCCCCATCCACCCCAGGAGCTTATCTTTTCTTAGAACCCGATGGAAGACATCAGTTTGAGGAGAACTTAGAAGAAGAAAATAGAATGAGGGCAGAAAGAGAAGTTGGACCTTCAGCAAACAAATCTCTTGACTTAATGAAAAAATTATCCGATTATTTAGGATATTAAAAACATTTTATTATGGACGAAAAATATTTCATTGCAAGAGTTACCATCGACATGGTTGACGCAGAATCAGGAAAAGTAAAAAAACAAAAAGAAGAAAAGTTGGTTAAGGGTTATAATCCAACTGATGTAGAAGCAAAAGTAACCAAGGTGTTCGAACATTATACTCAAGATTGGAGAATAACCGCGATTGTTGAAAGTAAGATTGATGAGGTGATAGAATAATTTAAATTTCAATAATTTAATAATCAATTTTAAAAAGGAGGTCTTTGACCTCCTTTTTTGTTTTTCCCAAAAAAGGAAATATTTATATACAAATAAAAAAACTAATTCTGAATAAAGTCAAAAAACGACTTTTTTAGGAATTGGTAATATTTATATATAAAAAATCAACACGCAAAATGGCAAAAGAAAAATCTTTAGTAGAAGAAGCAATCATCCAAATGAAAAATTTGGAAGAAGCGGTTGCTGAAAACGCAAAAGGAATACTTGCTTCAACAATGAAGGAAGAAATCAAAGAACTAGTAAAAGAATCTCTATCTGAACAAGAAGAAGAAGATGCAGAGGTTGAAACAGATGTTGAAATGGAAGAGCCTGAAATGGAAGAGCCAGAAATGGACGACGAAGAAGGTGAAGACATGGATACTGATAATGAAGACGAAGATATGATGGCCATGGACTCTATGGACACAATCGACTTGACAGGTCAATCCGATGAACAAGTTCTTCGTGTATTCGAATTGATGGACCCTGAAGATAAAATCATCGTTAAAAAAGACGGTGCTGGAAATATTAATCTTAAGGATAACGAAACAAACAAAGAATACATGATTGTTCAAGAAGGAGAAGAAGAGGAAATGTTCGAAATGTGGGACGAAGAGAACGAAGGTTATGAAGAAATGGACGAAGAAGATGAGTCTATTGAATCAATCGTATCGAAAGTTTTCGGAGATGAAGATGAAGAAGATATGGATTACGAAGATGAAGAGGACATGGATTTCGAAGACGAAGAAGAAATGGACTTCGAAGAAATGATGGAAGATGAAGACGAAATGATGGAAGAAGAAGAGTTCTACGGTGACGCAGACTTAGAAGACGAAATGATGGAAGGTATGGATTCAGAAACAATCTACGAAATTTCTTTTGAGGATGACGAAGAAGATATGGAAGAAGAAATGTATGAAGAAGACGACTACATGATGGAGTCTAAAAAAACAGTTAAACCAAAAGGCGTTGGAATCGGAAAAGGTCCTAAAAAAGACATCTATTCTAAAAATCCTAATACAAGTGGAGGTTTTAAAGTGGTTAAGAAAAAATCTGACAAGACTATGGGTACAGGAAACGCTAAGAAAGTTAACGTTTACAAAGATACTGAAACTCTTGACGGTGAATTCAAACACAAACCTAAGAAAATGGAGACTAAAGAAGCTTCAAGAACTTATGGTAGTGGTTCTAATTTCAGAAAGGGTGGTTTACCAAAACCAAGAGCTCATTCAAAAGCAAACACCGCAATTAAAGAAGGTGAAACTTTAAGAGAGTTACAAATCCTTAGAGAGAAGAATGAAGAATACAGAAAAGCACTTAACATCTTCAGAAACAAACTAAACGAAGTTGCGGTATTCAACTCAAACTTAGCATACGCTACACGTTTGTTCACTGAACACTCAACATCAAAACAAGAAAAAATCAACATTCTTAGAAGATTCGATGGAGTTGAAACTATTAAAGAATCTAAGAATTTGTATAAGACCATTAAAGATGAGCTTTCAACTACGACAAGTCAACCAATGAATGAGTCTATCGAACGTGTAATTGAAAAAGCACCTTCAACAGGTTCAGCGGTTAACTTAATTGAGTCAAAAACTTATGAAAATCCTCAATTCCTTAGAATGAAAGATTTAATGGGTAAACTAAGATAATAAAAATAAACTAAACTAAAAACAAAAAAACCAATAAAATGGGAGCATTATTAGAATCAGGTCTTGTTGGTAACATAGGTCTTAAGCACCTTAAGGTTATCAAAGAAGATACAATTAACAAATGGGACAGATTAGGGTTCCTAGAAGGTCTTAAAGGCCACCTAAAAGAAAACGTAGCTCAGTTATATGAGAACCAAGCGTCTTTCCTAATCAATGAAGCAACTTCTGACGGTAGCTCAGGTTCATTCGAAACTGTAGTATTCCCTATCGTTAGACGTGTATTCTCTAAATTATTAGCGAATGATATCGTTTCTGTACAAGCTATGAACTTACCTATCGGTAAATTGTTCTACTTCGTACCTAAAATCCAAGGTTACTCAGGTGGTACTGCAGGAGATTTCAGTGGTGACCACTACGCTCCTATCGGTTCTCCTGGTAACTATCCTGGTGACCCATCAAATGGTTACACAGGGGCAGGAGCTTACGCTAAAAACCTTTACGATTTATTCTACGAAGGTAACGAACCTGAATTAGACCCTCCAGGGTTGTTTGACTACTCTAAAGGTCGTTGGTCAGCAGTTACTGTTAATGCAGACGTTGTAGTATGGGAAAATGGAGTATTAACACCTCTTTCAGCTACTACAGTAGACCTTGATGGTTTAAATGTAAGAAAACTTATCGTAAGACTTTGTGGTTTCGCACCAGACGGTCTTGGTAAAATGATTGGTCCTGATGGTAACGAGTATGACACAGAAACTTTCTTGTCTGACCTTCGTTTATTTGCGTCTAATGAGTGTGATTTAGTGAGCACCGCTTCAACTTGTAATCCATTCTATGTAGATGGAGATACTTCAAAACCAAAGTCAATTCTTTTCCGTGTTGTTACACAACAATATGGTCAAGGTATTGTTAACGGTCTTTACACTAAACGTGCAACTGCTACTTGGGCTGACAAAGGAAACGGTGGTACTTATCAAGACATTTGTACTCCTGACGGATGTATCTATTTAGAAATGGATTTATCTTGTCCAGTATGTGCAACATGTGGTGATGGTACTTTAGATGGTTACACAGGAACAACATTTGCTGATGGGGCTACTGCGGCTCTTACAGGAGATACATGTTTAACTGCGGTATTCAGACGTTACGAAGAACTTGAGTTCGAAGATAAGATTGGTGAGGTATCTTTTGACCTTCAATCAGTAACAGTTACTGTAACTGAAAGAAAGTTAAGAGCTCAGTGGTCTCCAGAACTTGCTCAAGACGTAGCGGCATTCCACAACATTGACGCAGAAGCTGAGTTAACGGCTCTTCTTTCTGAACAAGTTGCGGCTGAAATTGACCGTGAAATCTTACGTGACTTACGTAAAGGAGCGGCTTGGAACCTACGTTGGGATTACAACGGATGGAGAAGAGTTCAAGGTTTAACAACTTCTTACACTCAGAAAGATTGGAATCAAACATTGATTACTGCAATCAACCAATTGTCAGCACAAATCCACAAGTCTACACTTCGTGGTGGAGCTAACTGGATTGTTGTATCATCTGAGGTTTCTGCAATCTTCGACGATTTAGAATACTTCCACGTATCTAACGCGTCTCCTGAGCAAGACCAATACAACATGGGTATTGAAAGAGTTGGTACTCTTGCAGGACGTTACCAAGTTTACCGTGACCCTTACTTCCCACCTAACCAAGTGTTAATCGGGCACAAAGGAACATCATTGTTAGACACAGGTTACATCTACGCACCGTATGTACCTCTACAATTAACACCTACAATGTACAACCCATTCAACTTCACACCTATCAAAGGTATTATGACAAGATACGCGAAAAAGATGGTGAACAACCGCTTCTACGCACGTATTACTGTTGATGGTGTTCGTACATTTGATTTACAAGAATTGAGATAATCAAATCTTTAAATAAATCTTTAAAAGGTCAGAGAAATCTGACCTTTTTTTATTATTAAAATTAAATAGTTGTTTTTTTGTAATAATATAATATATTTATATTATATGAATAAGATTATCCCCACAGAACAAGAGATTACTGAAATAAAAAAAATGTTCGTTGATGAACTTAAAGGATTGCGCGAAATATCTAAAAAGTTTGGTTGGTCTACGTTTACAATTAGTAGAATATTAAAAGAGAATGGTGTTAATATTAAAGGGAGCGGAAGAAAATTTTTAGGAGGTAAAAAAGTTTCTGATAAAAAATATCGAGAAAAAAATAAAACAAGACTTTCAGAAAGTCACCAAAAATGGTCTAAAGAAAATAGAGATTATCTTAATGGATATCATAAAGAATGGAGAGATAAAAATATAGATAGACATAGAAAAAATAAAAGAACTTACGAAAAAACTCGTAAAGCAAACGACCCCATTTATAAATTAATTAATAATTTCAGAACTGCAATCTACCAAGTATTAAAAGAGAATAATGTACAAAAGAATGGTCATTATTTTGAAGTTCTAAAATATTCTCCTGAAGAACTTATTGGTCATTTGGAAAACCAATTTAAAGACGGTATGACATGGGGTAACTATGGGGAATGGCATGTCGACCACATATTACCTATTTCAGTGTATAATATACAAGAAATTGGTGACGAAGAGTTTATGAAATGTTGGTCACTATCAAATCTTCAACCAATGTGGGGAAAAGAAAATATAAGAAAATCAAATAAAATTATGGTTTAAATATTTTTTCTACAATACCATCACATTTTCTTAAATAAATTCCTGTCGGTACTTGATTAATATCAATTTTTACTCCTGACAAACTAAAATATTCGAACTCGTCACAACTACTATTTGTATCATCAGGTTGAATTGCTATTATATTGAAGTATTCTTTAACTCCATCATAATCTGTTTGACTTAACCTATAATAATTTACATGGGTTCTTACATAACTATAATCTTTATATTCGTATGATAGTGTTGTGTTTGAATTACCTGCGGCATTAATGGTTGATACTGTAATCCAATCTTGACCATTAATACTTCTTTCTAAAGTGAAATGTGAGTTATTTATTTCAGATGCGGTTGACCAAAATAATTTATTATAACTAACATTATTTGTTCCGTCAAAATTAATTAATTCAATTGGTAATGGAGTACAATCAAATATTTCATATAATTCAAAATCATCGAACCACCATTCTTCACCTGCGGCATTTACTCTTGCCAAAACATCAACGGCTATTTGTGTAATTCCTGGAGGTATTGTAAGTGTTATAACAGAATAACCATCACCTGTTGTTGTTCTATTTCCTCCCGCAACGGGTGAGTATGTGGTAAGAGCTCCGTTTGAGGTTTTATTAATTACACCATTTGTATTGTAATCCCAAAATGCGTTTGAAAATCCCCTGATTCTTATTTCTGAAGTGTACGTAACCTCACCGTCAGTTGATATCTGAACTTCAATTAAATCAGGACTTGTTCCCCCGTCAACGCCTCCTGAAGTTGCGGAAGATGAAAATTTATATGATGCAAGTCTAAATTTAAATTGATATGTACTAGTTGGGTTTAATCCCGTTATATTTGGTAAAACATACCAATTCTGTTCAATTGCAGAAGTTCCTGAACCTAGTCCATATATTGCGGCACTTGTTGTTGGAGATGTTGAGGCATTTGTATAAAACCCTGAATTTGATTGTAATAACCACCAATCCCCAAACCAATCGAATGTTTCCATTCTATCATTTGCAACTAATGTGGTACATGTTTGTGAAAATGACGTTAAACTTAACATCATTAATACTACTATTAAGATTAATTTTTTCATATTTCAAAACAACTTTATAAATAAATATAATTCATATACAAACAAATTAAATTAAGAAAAGTTTATTTGTACTTTTTTTATTGATTACGATATTTATTAATAAACAAAAATGTTATGAAGAACTTATTTTCTATAAATGAATCTGAAAGAGAAAGAATTCTTGGAATGCACGAATATGCAACAAGAAAACAATATTTAAAAGAATCTGAAGAATTGGATGAAATTGATTGGGGTAAAGTTGGAACTGCAACTGCGGCGGGAGCGGCAGGTGGAGCGGCTTTCGCGGGTGTCGGTGCTATTCCTGGAGCTATCATAGGTGGAGCAGCTAACCTTATTTATCAAGCGTTTAGTGGTCCTGGGTCAAAAGACGCGGCACAAAAAATTACACAGGGTTGTAATGCTAAAGGTGTTGGTGAAACAACAATGGATGACTCCGCAATTGACGGAGTTGTTGACCAATTATGGAACGCAATGGAAGGTTTAGGAACTGATGAGGCAGCAATCGGTAAAGCTTTTGGTTCACTACAAACAATTCCTGATTTATGTGCGGTTGTTAAAAGATATGCTGAGAACCACCCAGGATATACACTATTTAATGATTTAGATGGTGATATTGATGATGATTCTGAATGGAATAAATATGTTTATCAACCTATGATTAAATCATACAGAAGAACACAACAAATTATTAAACAAGCTCAACAACAACAAACAAATCCTGACCAATCAACAAAAGGTGGTGATGTTGCTACAAACGCACAAAAATGTGGTTGGGGTAATGATGTTGAGGGATATAAAAACTCAGGATGGAAATGTCCTAAACCAGGTTCTAAAATGCAATCAGGAGGTGGAACAGGAACATCATTAGCACCAAGAATTAAATCAGTTCAAAAACAAGTTGGAGTTACGGAATCAGGTACGATGGACCAAGCAACGATTGACGCGATTTATAATAAACTTAAATCTACACCAACAGGTCCTGCAACATCTACAAACGTTGTTGGAGGTGAAGCATAACAAAATAAAAAAATATACGACAATGAAAAGAATGACAATTTCAGAATCAGAAAAAAATAGAATCATTAATATGTATTCACCTTCCAAAGGAAGAATCAACGAAGCGACCGCAACTGAGTTACAACAATTATTAAATGATACTTTTAAAGCGGGATTAACTGTTGATGGTAAATTAGGTTCTAAAACAATTGCTGCAATCGAAAACGCATTAAAAGGTAAAACTGCAACACAAGGAGGCGAAGTTGGTAAGTTACCAACTAAACCAGCGGAACAACTTCCGACTGGAGCATCTTTAGGAACTCAACCAACTACAGGTAAAGATGGTAAAGACACAACTGCGGGAGAAGGTGCGGACTTCTAATAAAAAAATTAAATCACAATAAAAAAGGTCAGTTATAAAACTGACCTTTTTTTATGACTCTTCTTTTCCTAAGACTCTAATACACTTTGAGATTACTTCGGATTCACCCAATGAGTATACTCCTGAGTGATATGCGTGTTTAACTGCTTGTACGAGTATATAAGTTGCGTGTGGTTTGTCCATTGTACTTAAAATCGTATCTAAATGATTTTCATCTACAAGTGGAACTGTATTAAATAATTTACCGAATAGTTCTTCTTCCATTTTTTGTTTCTATGTGATATTTATAATAATAAGGAAAATAATTTGAAATGTTAAGAGATACCATTAAAAAAGTTCTTAAAGAAGCCACAAGTGAAACAGGTGCAAGAGGTTCATATAATCCTCCTTTTAGACCTGGATTTAGAAAATGGTTAAAAAATAGTTTAGACCCATTTAATCAACAAATTTCAGATTATGTTAACGCAAAAAATAATTACGATTCTTTAGACGGAATAATGAGTAAAAACAATAAAAATATTGGGGGTAAAGAAAAGATTTCTAAAAAACTAAGTAATCAAGATTTTAAAATTCAAAATAGAGAAGAAGGTGAAGACGAATTTGCGGATAAATTTAAGGTAGTTAAACAAAAAGTTAATAACAAAAAAAATGTTAGTGAATGGATTGAAATTACTGACGATTTATTAAACGAAGATTTGGCGGTTTGGTTTGGTACAAAAAAGAAACCTAAAGGTAGTAAACAACCTAAAGGTCCTTGGGTTAATATTTGTAGAAAAAAAGAAGGCGGAGGACATCCTCCATGTGGTAGACCTGAAGCAACTGATAAAGGATATCCTAAATGTAGAGCGGCAGGTGTTGCATCAAAGATGACTGACTCACAGAAAAAAGCCGCTTGTGCTCAAAAAAGAAGAGCGGAAAAAACAAATCCTAAAGGTGGTACAGGTAACAAACCTAAAATGGTGAGTTACAAACCAAGAAAAAAACAAAACGAATCTGTTGAAAGATTAGTTAGAAATGTCTTGAGAAGTTTGATTTAATTTTTCAATCTTATCTTTTATATTTCTTAGAGAGTGTTGAATCTGACGCATGATTTCAGATTCATATTCCTCTCTTATTTTTTCAGTTTTTGAATCGTACATAGTACAAATTCTATCCCAATCTCTTTCCGATAGTTTCACATCATAATGGTAAACGTGGTTAGTTACGCTGATGTTTCTATCTTCTAATATAATAAACAAACCTAATTGTTCATTTTTTATATATCTCTTCATCGAGATTGGTGCTATCAGAAATTTAGAAGTAGGGTGGGAAATTAAACTTCTACAAATTGATAGACAAACGGATTCTGCCTCAGTATTCTTTCTCTCTTCCTGTAACCACTTATACCTTGACTTTAATTTCCATTTCACATAAAATCTTTTTGTCAACCTTTTCAATCCTCTAAACATATCTTTAAATTTACAATACCACAAATATAGGAACATTAATTTAGTTATTCAAACTGATTTGTAAAATACTTAAAAATTTTTTCCAAGTATCTTCATCATTCTCATTTCGTCCTATATTAGCAGAATAACAACATAATACAACATTATCTTTTGTGTATCCCTTATTTCTGTCAATCCTATAAAGATAAAAAAAGTGGTATAAAAACCACTTATTTCTTTTTCCATTTACCACCTTTTGATTTATATCGTTTGGCGGCAGCTCCATTACAATAAGCACTTGGACAAACTTTATATCTTTGTTTTGCCCATTGTAAACAACTTTGCCAAAGTGATGGATTTGTAGGAACATTTTTTTTCTTTTTTTCAGATAACTCAGATTCCATCATTACCATTTCTTCTTCATCGTCCATATATTCATCTCCACCATTTGTTTGATTCATAATAAAATCAAATACTTGGTCCATGTTATTTTTTGCTTCCGCAATATGGTCTTGTGCCCAATCATGACCGTCTTCTAATATTCCTTCTATCGTGTCTTGGTCTAAGTCTAATAAAAGATTACATTGTCTTTCCATCTGTTCTAAATTACTAAAGAACATGTATCGATTACTCATACCTTCATGAGACTCCATTAAATCATCATTACCCTTGGCTTTATCTAAGTAATCATATGCACTATCACCATAGATATCATATAATCTTTTGAAGATTAATGCGGGGTTCTTTCTCATGTATCTAAGAACATCCATTGGGATGTAAGCTCCATATTTTTGACCAAACATAGATTTTACGTCTTTCTCTCTTGGTTGAGTACCTATTTCAGGCTCAACTGTAAAGTCAGATTCTTTAACCATTTTTTTGATTAGAGAATTAAGTTCTGTTTCTGTTAATCTAATTTTTCTTTTCATATTATTAATTATTTAATCCGAACATTCCACCTAAAGCAACTGCGTCTAACAATGTTACTTGTTGACCGTTAGGTCTTGTCCATACAGGGTGAGGAGGAACAATTAATGTTGCGGTTGTTCCTGAACCACAACAATCTTCACATATTTGACAAACCAAATATTCAGTACCCGCTGATACAGGTAATCGTTCACTATTTAATCTACATAAAGATTGATTTAGGAAGAAATCTCCAGGTTCAAATAAAGGATGTACATTATCGATAGGACAAGCATTAATCACCTGATAACAAACACCATTTTTATCACTAAGACAAGATAATGGTAGTGAAAAAGGAAAACCTACAATTCGATACCATACATCTAAAGTTATGTTGTATTGTTCTTGTTGTAATGTTTCAGTGTTGATTAATGTAATACCTATAGTCGCTCCTGATTGACATTCTTCACAACTTGAATACACAACACCATTTGATTCTAATTTAAATAAATCACCGTAGTTTTCTACAGTGTAGTTATCAACAATTTCAAAACATAACCAATCTGAGTTACCGTATTGAGAACGGACATAATTTCCAATAATAAAAGTACCTGCTGGTGCAACTAAAATAGCCTCATTACCTGTTATACAGTCTATACAAACAAAAGATTCTACAGGAGTACTTAAACATTCTGTACAGTCATTAAAATTAAGTATACTAGGATATTCTGTTATATTTAGAAATGAGTCGTTAGTAATTGAGTTTGTATCTGTAACTTCACAACATGCGCTTAATACAGGATTGAAGAAAGTTTGACCTACAGTTAAAAGTTCATTTGTACTTGAAGACCCATTAACAAATTGATTAGATGTTTGAGTTTGGAATATTCTAACATTAGAACCAAACCATATATTATTTGACGTATCTAACGCCATTCCATAAATGCTATTAATACCGTATTGATTATCAAAATTTGTTACAGACCTTACTAAAGTGTCGGTAGTCAAATCAAAAATATAGATATGATTACAATTAACGTCAGTGATGTACAAAAGATTAGTAGATGGTTCAATTTTAATTTTTTGTTCATCTGTCACACAATTCGGACTATAATTTACGTCAACAAAACTAATTGTGGTGTAATTAAATTTGATATACCTTGAAGCATTTGTTGCAATGTAAATAGTAGTATTAATATAATCTACATCTAAAGACAATGGTTTTCCTGTTAAACCATAAGTGTTAATTAAGGTATAGCTTAAATCATAAACCTCTAGTTGTTGATTACTATAGTTTAAACAATAAATTCCTGTACCAATTCTAACAACATCAGTATATCGTGCGGATGAACTACCAAATATAATATAAGACATCCCTAAGTAACTCGACCCTCCAAAAACAGCGATGTTAGGAACACCAGTATTTGCGAACACTACATAAAATTTAGAACCAATAGGGTCAAAATAAACTTTTTGACCACTAAACAATGGAACTGATATTGAATTACTAAGATTAATATTATTATAGTCAAAAAATGTGACTTGGTTAGTCGATAAATTTGAAACACAAATAATCCCATCGGTTTCATTTATTGCAATACCCCAAGGGTTGACCAAAACTGGTACAGAATTTTCTTCCCAACTCAAAGTACCTAGATTATATTTTGCAATTCTACCTGAATTTTGAAAAACCGCAAATAATTTATTTGAGGAGTCAATAGTTATTTCTCTGGATAAAAAGTTAAAACCAGCTCCATTTGTATTAATTTGATTTACAGGTTCAAATACTTCAATTTCTTCACAAGTAACAAAATCAAATTCTATACCGTAACATTCCAAACAATCTTCACAATTATTTTGAGGGTCAAAGTTTGCAAGTTCATTTACAGTTATAGGTTCTTCAGGTGGTACAACATCAGGAAGAACTGTATAACATCCATTAGCGTTTGATAAATGTGTTGAATTATCTGGTTGAAATAATGAGGACGCCCAAACAATTTGAATTTCATCAGAATCTATACAGTTTTGTAGTTTTTTCTTTTCGGCAACATTTGCCAAACAATCATCACACTTAATTCCTGTCTCGTCTGGTTTACCCAAATCTGTCACTAATAAACCTGTTATTGCAACATCTCCAACTTGTCCTTTAACTGTTCCACAATATTGTGTAATACCAAATAAATCTGTGAAAGTAATTAAATGGTCTTGAAAACCTGTTGATGGAAATGCGATATAATATGGTTCATTAGAATCTATACAGTCATAAACCTCATGAATTATTGGTGAATTATTTAAACAATCTTGACAGTCAGTTCTTGATGAATATGATAAAACTCCTGTGGGATTAAAATCAAAATTTGATGATAAAAAACCAGATACTGAAAAACATGAAGTTAATCTAATTGACCCTCCAAAATCATCTAAAATAATCACTTCCATTAAAAAGACATCATCTATAGACGGTGTAGGGGTAATATCACCTATATTAATTATTATTTGACCATATTGACTATCAAAACAAGTTCTTAATAGGATAAAATTAGCGTTGGCTAATTCACACTCCTCACAACCTAAATAAGGAGTGCTAAATGTTAAAGAATCCGCAGGTCCTGATTGAACATCTTTAATGTTTTTTACTGAAAAACAACCAACTATTTGTTGTTGTTTTGGAGGTTGACCTGTAGTACCTGATATAAAATATGTTTGACCTACCGAAATTGAAGTTACTGAATTATCTATTAATAAATCATAACCAAAACCTTTACCACAAGGTTCTACATATACTCTTTGAAATGCCATTTTAAATTTTATTTATAAATATCTCGCTTAAGCATTTAATCCAAACATTCCTCCTAATTGTACCGCGTCTAATAAAACAACGGCATCACCGTTAAGTCTTGACCAAGTTGGATGAGGAGGTTTTATTACAGTTGCAGTTGTTCCTGATTGACAACAGTCCTCACATATCACACATACGGTATATTCAGTTCCTGCCGATACTGTTGTTGGAGGTATGTCAGGATTAAACGTTCGACACACAGGACAACTAAAATAATCTGTCACAGGGATAGATAAACGTCCTGTTGGTGGTTGAGGACAAGGTTCAACTACGGTTCTACAATAACCTTCAGCATCAACAAAACAATTGAAAATGAAATTATCATCTCGATTAAATAAAAATTCTGTATATGATGAATATGGAACATTTACAATACTAAATTCTTGAGTATCACAATTTACAGTTCTTACACCAATCTCTCTGTTACTTATACAGTCCGTACAGTTATTATATATAATTGTATCACCATTAACATCTCGTTCAGAATTGTATGTCACTCTAGGAAGTCTACCCGTACTATTAAGTTGAACACACAAAAATTCAACCTCACCATACATTATTTTTACTATGTCACCATCTTGGGCGTTCATATCCGTTAAAACTCCTACAGGTATTCCTGTTAAACATTCTGTTGCAGGAAATACTTGATATTCTAATACAGTATCACAAACACAAGGTTGTACACTTGGTAAAGATTCTGGTCTAATAGGTGACCCCGTTGATAAACCTAAAATAATACAACATTTATCTTCAAAAGGATTTATAAAAGAAAAACCATTTGGTAATATTTGATTTGTTTGAATCACTCCAGCAGGAGTTGTTGGGTCATCACAAGAAGCATATTGATATATAACTCCATTACAAGTAAGACAAGATTCGCAACTACTATGAGGTTCATAATCTAAGTACCCTACAAAACTTATAGGGTCTGATGTCTCTCCCATAATTTTAAAACAACCCCCACCTAACTCAAAATTAGTTGACTCCAAACCAAATAATAGAGACGCCCAAACTACTTGTTGGTCTGTATCATCTACACAATTTTCAATTAATACTTTTTTATTTACATTTTCTAAACAAGTATCACAACAAGATTCAAAACGACATGGACCGTAATCAGTGACAAAAGTATATGTTGCAACATTTTCAACGGTCAGACCGCGAACAACACCACAAAATTCATTAATTCCATCAGTATATGAAATTAAATGTCCTGAAGGAAAATCATAAGGTAAATAAACATACTCAATTTCGTCAACTGTCACGCAATTGGAAACTTCATAAATAAACGAAGAGACTGTTAAACAACTTTGACAGTCGGTTTGAGCAGTATAATTTAAATCATTTACAATTTGTTGACCTATAGATTGTAGTTGAGCAGTAATTTGAACATATTCTGCGGTACTTACAGTTACTATTTTAGATTTATTAAAACACCCTTTTTGTAATGTACCGTTATTTAAAAATTCTATATATAAAGCTTGTCCAGTGTCTCCTGTAGAAATTGAATAAATTTCCAAATATTGTGATTCTGTTAAAGCACTTACATTAATAAATAAAACTTCAAAAACAGTTTGGTAACATGGGTTTAATTGTATTAAACCATTATTATTACTTACACAATCATAACAACTTGTATATTGTTGTGTGGCAAATAAACCACTTCCAGGACTATCAATATTGGACACTGTCTCAACACATATTCTTTGAGTGAAAAATTGGTCAAATGGGTCAGTCATCCCAACCCAATATTCACCTGAATTTATAATGTTACCATTGAAATCTATATCTTTTTCATCTAAGTTTACACAATTTATTGAATTCGCTGCCATAACTATTTATAATTTACAATTTGAAATTTTATTTGTTTTTTATAGGTGTTAACCTCGTTAGAACTTTTAACTTGTATATCGATATAATACTCATTTGGTATTTTATCTCTTGTATCAAAAATGAAATAATACTCATTTGGTGTTCTATTTATTTTTGTCCAATCTTGAACCTGTACTTCAGTCTGACCTTCTCTAACATATATCCTATAAAAAGCCTCTACTTTTTGTAAAAGTTTATTTGTAGTATATGCCTGTTTAATTACAACCCCAACTTTTCTTATGTCAGTATTAAAGATTTTTTCATCTTGTTTAATTCCGTAATAATCAAAACCATAAAGTTTTGGTTCTTGAGATTCAGTTCCAATTTGAATTGAATTTTTAAACGGATAAAGGGTGAAATCATTTAAAATTGGATTTATTGGAAATCCATTTAAACTTAAGTTTTTCCATTTATCTGAAAATGTACATGGTGTCTTATAACTATTAAGAGCTGGTACAGTAACTTCATAAACTCCTCTTGTTTTTTTACAAGTAGGGAGATTAGATAATATTACATCGCCACCGTTGTCTAAGATGTCGACAGTAGGATTGAAGTCTAAATTAACAGGATTTCCATTATCATATAGATAAAGGTATAAATGATTAACTCTACCTAACGTAAAGTTATTTCTATCATCATCAATAAAGTCATTATAGTTTGTCTCTAAATAAGGTTCATAAAATGTTTGGGTATGACGAGTAAAGAATTGTGTTTCATATATATCAGTTAATCCTGTAATGTTTTCTAATTGTGGTTTATAAGCAATTACCCATCCCGATACGTTATTTAAAACTCCATTTAAAATATCGTTTATTTCACCTGTCATATCAAACTCGATATTTTCATCACCAAATTCAAAATGTTGTTCAGCAACCTTTGTTAATGCTGAATAATGAATGGTATTACCAGTTCCTGAATTTGTGTTGTCATATATACCATTTGTTGTCCAAACACCTAATGTTGTTGTTTGATACCAATTAGATGGTCTATCTGAAAAGTTTTTATCAAACTCACTATAATCATAAACCAAGTCAGCAAAATCATAACCAACCCCTTCATCCCATAATTGAGGTCTATCCATATCATCATTAATATAAGGAATTCTAAGAAGAACAAGGTCAAACGATGTTGCTCTCATTCTGCCTTGTGAAGTTCTCGTATTCAATAACTCACGGTCAAAAGAAGAGGTGTTAACCATTCTAAGTGTGTGTTTTGGTTTTTCATTACAATCAAGAGAAATTGTACCATTAGTTACTTTTTCTTTTAAAAGAGTCAAATCCAAATCAAATATAAATCGGCTATACCCATTAGGATATTGAGAAGTTGCTAATGAACCAAAAAATAGTTCAGTCACAGGATTTCTTCCTGTGTTTGTGAAGCTATTAGATATAATAGTGTTATTTTTACTGAAATACGAATTATTAATTGACATTAAACGTTGTTTGTTTAATAAATATCAATTAATTCGAATATTTTGATTTAGAATTGTATTTTCAGCGTCTGCTAATATTTGGTCAATTTCTGTGCTTGTCTGACCATTACCTGCGGCAACAGGAACAGGAGGTATTGTTGATTCGGGATGCACGTGTCCTTTTAAGTAGGAAAACATTTTTCTAAGTAAAATCATTAACTCATCACCTCTTACAGTTGGGTAAGTTTGTGTTTGAATACTTTTTTCACTACCAATAAATTTTTCTTGTGGAATACCATATAAAGTTTGACTTAAACTAATTTGACCTTTAGGACCTGCAGAATCTTGTGATAGTAAATAAAGTCTTTGACCTCCTAAAACACCATAAGTAATAGAACTTTGAGTGTAATTTGCTGGAGTAACTGTCTCAGTAACAACTTCAGAACTAGGACCTATCTTAGGTTTACCATTATTATTTTCTGAAACCAAAAAGAAACCACTTTGTTTAATACCATCGTTAATTTTTATTTTTTTATAAAACCTTTTAAAATTAACTAATTCAGCAATATCGTTTGCGGTAGATGCGGTTGTAAATTTGTTACCCGTTTCATAAGTTAATTTTGATGGTGTGACAATAAATGGGAATTGGTCAACCACATTTGGTGTTGAGGGTAATAAAGGATAGTTTGGGTCGGGTTGAATAAAACTGTTAAAAACACCTTGTATAGTTTTGTTAATTATATTAACCGCAGTTTCAAAAGAAACTGAGTTAAAATTAATACCACAAAGAAATGTATAATTTGTTCCTTCAGATAATTTAGTTATTGTATCGGATTTAAAATTTTGAGTATTAACCGATTCAGAAGGTATTACGTTATAAAATTTAACAGAACCATTAAAAACATCTTGGGTATTTTCTAAATTCATAATATCCCACACAACCATTTTTTTAACGACTTTTACAATTTCTTTAAGTCTTGCAAATGATTCAGGGTCTTCTAAATTTTTTGTCTGAGGAAAATATGATAGTTGTAAAAACGACCTAAGAGGATTACCCGCAGGTAACTGAGTTGATTTAAGAGTTTTAGTTTTTCCCGCTCTTATTAAAACTTCATCTTGTTTTACAATAACATCGGCACTACCACGACCTAAAAGAGAATTATCACCAGGTTCAGGAAATACCCCGAAACTATTTTTATTTCTATAAGTTCCATCAGTATTTTTAATACTTAAACCTTGTTTTATTCTGTCACCCGTAGCTAAAAACTTTTTAGAACCTTGGTAGTATTCAAAAGGAGATAACATAGGTGAAGAATACGGTCCTTGAATATAGAATTGGTTTTGAAAAACAAATTTTTTATTTTGATAAATGATATTAACGTATTCTCCTTTTTTTGGTATTTGACTTAAAAAAAACGGTAATAAAGGTAAAAATATTAAAGGGTCTCTACTTGACCATTTATCTTTTTCCTCACTCCAATTTGGAACTGAAGCGATGATATCTCGGTAGACTTCTGTTTCTGGCATAACCCTTAATCTACCAAGCATCATTGGGTCTTGGTCATCCAAGACGATACCAGGAAATATGATTTGATATTGATTGTCGTTAGTTATATTCATTTTTTAACTCTACCTTCGTATTCTTTTAAAATTAAATTGTATGTTGTTTCTAATTTATCCAAATGAGTAGATAATCTCAAAAGAGTTTCTTTTGTTAAATTAAAATCTTCTTGGATAAAATCCATAGCAAATGTTAAATCCTTGTTTGAATGGGATTTATAATCTTTTACTATTTTTAGTACTTTTTCCGCAGTTTCTTTTTTTGTCATATTTTTACATTTTTTTACCAAAAGCACTTGATGGAACTGTTAATCCTGCAGGTGTAATACTAAGAGCACCAACCGCAACTTGAACTTTACCATTTTCAGATTCTTCTTTAGCTTGAGCTTTCATTTGAGCGAATTTAGAAAGTACATTTAAGTTGGGGCTTCCGTCAGGCATAGGACCTGTAGGAATCCCTAATTTTTGCATTTCTTCTATAGTACCAATAAAGGCTCTTGTTTCAGAATAACCGTCTAAGATTTGGGAGGCAAAAAGAAGTGGTAATGGTACTTCACCACCCCATCCTGAAGCGACGATATTCAACAACTGTAATAGTTCATCAATAACACTTTTACACTTCCTCCAATCGGATATAAACTGTGCAATTAAAAGTAACAATTGGATTAATTTCAAAATCATAATAATTCTTTTGTCGGCCTTTTCTCTTGCCAAATCCATTATCACTTGTTGGATTAAATTTTGAATGTCTCTTTTTATTAAATTAAATAATTCCTGAACAAATAGTGAACCTACTTTAGAAACTAAGTTTAATACAAATTTTCTAAAAGTTTTCGCAAATTGTTGGAACGAATCAATACCATCAATCGCACTTTGTCCGATAGCCTTTAACATGGTCATAATCGGTAACAAAATTTTTGGAGTTAAAAGAGCGAATATTAACCCTTGTGCTAATAACTTAATAAAGTTAAAATCAACTGACGCTTGAATATTTGCTTCAATCCCTAAACCATTAAGTTCAGGATTATTGGCTAAAACATTAGTCACTTGGTCAGACGCGTTTTCCAAATCTGAATCAGGTACAAAATTTAAGTTATTTAGAGCATTTAATATTGATGTAGAGTCTACAGGGATATCTACATTACCACAATCCTCAAATTGTATTACACCTTTTTTTATGTTAGCAATTCTAAGGTCTATATTTCTTAAATCAATTTCAGTAAATTCAAAAAAAGATTCATCAATACCGTCCAACTCAGATACTTTCGCAACACCACTAACATCAATTTCTTTTACAGAATCAAAACACAACCCAAGTATTCTTTGTAAAATTAACATGAATTTACTTGCGTCCTCGGCTTGTACTAAACCAACGTTCGCCTGAATTGAAATTGCTCCACATAACGCCTCCATAATTTGGGCGATAATATTAGTAAAATCAACTAATTTGATTGTCTTGTAATAATCAACTAAGAATTCACCAACCTTGTTAACATTACCAATCCTGTTAGGTAAGGTTACCTTAAACCAAGGACCTGTTTGTCCTATGTTATCTGTCTCAACATATTGTATATCGAACAATGGTTGAGTAGACGCTCCTAAATACAACTGACCATTATCCACAGAATATGGTTGTCCACTTTGTATTCTTTGATATAATTCCCTATTCATTGAAAATGGGAATGACTGAATGGCTATTGGATTTTTTTCGTATAAAACTTTACCTATTTCATCTGCAGGGTCTTTTTTTAGCATTGACCCTAAATCAACCGATGAAACTTTTATGTATAAGACCTGTGCATTAAATACTTGTTGTTGGTCACAACCAACCGCGTTAATCGCTTCTTGTCGTAAAATTTCTAATATTTTTGGCTCAATGTTTTTTAAAGCCTGTAACATTAGTTTTTTTATGTACTTAGATGAATTACTTCCTTTACCTCCTGTAACGTTATTTAAATCTAATAACTGCTCAAATTGAGATTTAATCTGTTTTTGATATTTTTTAGTATCTTTTTTAAAGTTATTGATTTTTTCAGTAACTTCAGATTTCTTTTTATCAAAACTTTCTCCTTTTCTTTTTTTCGCCTTATCATAATCCGCTTTAGCATCTTTATATGATTGAGTGGCTTTGACTTTATCCTGAATCGCCTTATAATCCGCATTTAAATCTAATGAAGCCATTTTTACTTATTCATTTTGTAACTACCGTCAGATTTAGAAATATCTTTTTCTAACAAGTCTTTAATTATCTCATCATCGATGTCAATATCGGAAATAGAAAATGACTCCTTACTTGAACTTTGTTTTTCCCAAATACTTGATTGCAACTTAGACAACGATAATTTTTTATCTACACAGTCATTTATAATTTTTTGTTGTTTTTCAATTACAGGACCAATTAGAGTCATGTCCTCAGGCTCTTTCATCATCGACAACATTTTATTTTGAATTCTTATTGCAGTATTTCTCTGCTCAACAAGTTCATTATAAATCTCTTGCATCAATGAAAGAATGGATTCTTTTGATAAATTAATTTCTTTTTTTTGAGGTCTTCCCATAATAATAAATAGTTATTCTGTAATTTTATTTAGCCATTTTATCAACCAAGTTCACATATATAACTTTGTATTTTTTCATGGAACTTCTTATTTCTTTGGTAGACAAGTTTGTCATTTCTCTTAATGACAAAAGAATAATATTTTTATTAAATTTGTTATTTGAACTCCCTTCAAAAATACTGTCGTAGTTCTCAAATAAATCATATAAAGCGTAACCTAACTTAATTTCATTTTCATTTAGATTACCTTCTTTCAAGAATTTATCTAATTCTGTAAGAAAATTTCTTATTACTAATTCCGAATCAACAGAATCAGAATCTATGGAATATGAATAGTCGGTGTTATTTTCAAGTATGGGCGAAATATCTTCATAAGATATTTTTCTATTAATTTCCTTTTGGTCTTTAATTATTTGACCCATCAAATAATTCTTACAGATAGTACCAAAATAAGAATAAGCCTTCTTCTCTTTTGAAGGCTTAAACTTATCGATTTTAGTCATTAAAAATGAATGAGTGTCAGTATGGATTTCGTAAAAATCCATATCTTTTCGATACAATTTATACCTTCTTATGATAGAAGATATCATCTTATCCAGAGGTTTTCTCAAAAAATCGTTGTAGATTTTATTTTTTTCTTCCATAGAATCGGTTTCTAAAAATCTGATAACCGCTAATTCCTCTTGGACATCAAAATAATTTGCTTGTTTTGGTTTTCTACCTTTCTTTTTTGTTAATACATCTGTTGCTCCCGTTAAAACATTAACTTCACTCATTAAACTTCGGAAGGTTCGTATTTTATGGCTCTGTCATTGATGAAAAAATATTCTTTCTTAGCCGACTCAACCCAAAATTTAACCTCATCCTCAGATAACACATTGTCACCATTTTTGTAATTCCAAAAAATAGAACCTTCTCTTAGGTTTACATGTTTATACCCTATTCTTGGAATAGACATGAATTTAACATTATTATGTGTCATTCTTAAAAAGAATTCGTAGCCAAACGTAAGTTTGAAACTTGGTTTAATTAAACCAAAATCAATAAATTTTGATTTTTTAATAACCATACCTGATATTTGGAAATTTTGGTAAGTTTGTAATGTTTCATTTGTCAACATACCCATATCAGATGCAATGTTTAATGCAAACGTTGCTTCATTTGTAAAACCAGCGAATTGGTTTTTTTCATCAATATCGACAACAATTGGTAAGAATGCGTCAATTTCAGGATATGATTCTGAATATAGTTTAACGTTTTTAATCCAAATTTTAGAGTATTCATCATCAAATTCAAACAATGAAATCCAATTACCTGTAGAAACTCTAACTCCGTGATTAATTTGTTCCGCGTAGCTTGGCGGTTTTGTCCAAACTTCTCTTTTAACATTTATATCACCGAAATTAAATCGGTCTAAAAACTCTACTAATGCGGTTTCGTCTGTATGAACAATGATTAGTTCTTTAATTTGTAAAGTTTGTATTTTAATAGATTCAATCGCTTTTTCAAAAAGTTCATCAAATCCTCTAGCCGCTGCCGACTTAATTGGTAGTATTACCGAGATATCGAATTTTTCCATAATTTTATTCTTCTATTGTTGTAAATTTATTTAATTGTTCTTCAAATGAAGTTAATCTAGTGTTTATATAACTTTCAAAAACTTCAGATACTTTAGAGTCAAAAGTTTCTTTTGTTGGTAGTTTATCAACAGTGTTTTTCATTTCAGTCAAAAGAGTTTCATTAATATTATCTTCTAACCAATTTTGAAGAAAGTCCGCAACAAAATCTACAAGTTGAGTTTTATTGTTTATCCAAAGACCATTATCTTCACTCATCCAATGAGGAAGTACATTTGGTACTAAACCTAAAACGGGTACTCCTGATTTCATAGATTCTAATGGAAATGTACCATAACCACTTGTTTCGTCAATCCAAATTGATAAGAAACTATCCTGAAACGCTTGTGCGAATTGGTCTTCAGTTAGACTCTTCATATCTCTAAACGTTACCCATCTGTATTGAGGGAACTTTAAATAAAAAGATTTAACTAAATTAGTCGTGTCTCTCTGTTCTCTTGAATGAATTGTTATAATAGGTTTAGATGGTTTAGTTTGTTTTTTATATTTGTCAGAAATAAAAGGTTCAATAACGTCAAATGAAACATTTCTCATAACATTTGAAATGAATTCTTTTTGGAATTCAGAAGTTGTTATACATTTATGGAATCCTGTTTGACCCCAAGTCATACCAGGTTGTAATGTTTCTAACATGTGGTCATAAGCTTGACATAAGACAATTTTACCACAAGGAAGTTTTGATAACTGTGCCATTACAAAACCATACAATTCAGGGACAATGATGAAGTCTTCAGGTGAGACTTCTAAATTTTCGCCCTCAATAGATTTATGAGGTAAAGAATCCATATATTCTTTTCCTAACCATCCTGCAACACCTGTGTAGTCAGGTTTTTCATGTAGAATAATAGGATTAAAACCACTATTAAGTAGTGACATTCCTAAATTATAGATATACGCGATAGAAGCCTTTGCGTTACCTTTGGTGTCTTGAACCAACAAATAAATTTTACTTTTTTTGTTTTTTAAGTTCTCAATTGATTTTTCTAATTTTGATAAATTTTCTTGATTCATTTTTTTAATATTTATTTAGTAATTTTTTATTAAGGAGGGTATTGAACGCTAGTTTAAATGGTATCGATAAACCTGACGCTTTAGAACCCAAGTTTTCATCAACTTCTTCACTTTCGGTTAATAATGTTTCAGTTAATGCTTTAACCATATCATATTTAACAACGCTTATATGATTTTCAGGAACCCCTGTATAATCTTTTGGGGGTTCAACATTGATGTAGTCCTCGATTTTGTCTAAATCGAGATAATAATTTTCTCCTAAAATTTTTAACATAGTACTGTTTCATTTATTTTAGATTCTAATTCTCTAATAGACGTAATTGAGTGAAAAGAATCAACTTGTTTATTATATATTGTGTTATATTTTATAACCATTTTATCTTCAGGATGATTTTCTAATAAATTTGGATTTGATGTAATTAAAATATCAACTTGATTCCACATTTCATTTATAGTGTAGTTACTATAAAATACAATTTTCTCAAATTGACAACCAAATTTAGATAAGAAAAACAATGAAGCTGGTTTTGATTTACCAATCTCATCTGATACTATTATCATCTCGTGCTTATCTCTTAATTGAAAATACAATTCATTTAAATCGTTAAACGTGGTGTACTCTGTGGATTGAGCGTGACCAAAAATTTCCATCGGGAATTCTTCATATAAAAAAGAAAATAATTCCTCATCATCTCTAAATTTTAGATGAGATTTAACATCTAAAGAATCCAATCCAGAAATAACTTCATATTTGAACTCGTCTTCATCTTCAATACCTTCGGTTTTTTCCACGTAAAATTTATTATAGGTTTGTTCAATTTTACCCAAAGTATTTCTAAGAACACCGTTAATTTCTATACCAATCCTCATAAATTGTTTTTTAAAAAAATAGACATATTTTCTAAATTGTAATTATTCTCTATGAAATTTTTTAATTCATTAGTTTTAATAAGGTAGTCATCATAATTGTCAAATATTTTTTTAATTTTATTAGACGCGTCATTTACTATAGGGTTTGCCCAAAAAACTTCCTTGTCTTTAAAAAAGTTATTTTTATACCAAATATCTTCAGTAATTTCTATAAAGTTATAATCAACTAACTCACAAAATTCAGGAAGACAAAAATCTAAACATCCACCATAATTTGTCACTAAACAAGGTGTGCCTACTGATAATGCCTCCATTATTGTCAGTCCTGACCCCTCACTTCTATGAAGAGAAATGTATAAATCAGTCGCACAAAATAAATGATTCATTAACTCGTCTGAAAAAGTTTCAAAAATAAATTTAACTTTTTTAGTTTTAGGGTAGTTAAGTAATATGTCCCTGTTTTCTTGACTTAAGTTTTGACATTTTATTAATAAAACAGAATCTTCATCCCCTAATGATGATTCAAAAGACTCTATAACATGTAATGGATTTTTTCTATTTATATCACTAAATGAATCAAAAACAAATGAACACAAAAAAGTATTGGAATTAATTCCAAATGTTTGTTTACATGTGGACTTGTCCAACAGTTTAAATGGTGCTCCTGGAATATTTAAAGATTTTATAATTTTATTTGGTAATTCCTTTTCAAAAATACTTTTAGTAAAATTAGAAATTGTCCATATTTCATCAAAAAGCTCTGAATATTTAATCCAATACTCAGGAAGAACCTCTACTTCCCATGCCCATAAACCAATATTTTTTTTATGATTATTTTTTTTAAGATTAATAAAATCAGTCAAATCAATATCAGGATTACAACAAAATAGATTAGTTTTGAATTTGTGATTAATAGTTGGTTCAATAAATTTGAACTCTTTAGATGCCGAAAACAAATCTAAATAATTGTAAGATATGTCAGTATTATTTATTGCTCTTAGTACTTGTCTGGCATTTTGACCTAAACCCGAAATTTTATTTGCAAACCCATAAATGTTTACTCCACGAGTTGACCCCGATACATCTTTAGTAACACTTGCATTATTAACAAACTTTATCATTCTTCATATTTTTCTAAAATCTTAGTTATTAAAGGATTTCTTACAATATCCTTTTTATCTTTAAATTCAAATACTGAAACTTGATTATCATCTCTGAATTTTTCAATTGCATCCCATAAACCACTTTGAGTTTTGTTTTTATATTTGTCGGATTGCTCAACGTCACCTGAAATAAAAAACTTACTATTAAAACCTATTCGGGTTAGTAGTAATTTCATTTGACTTGGGGAAGAGTTTTGACCCTCTTCAAAAATTAATATTGAGTTATCAATATTCATTCCTCTCATATATGCCAATGCAAAAACCTCAATTACATCAATATCTTTTAATTTTTCTCTTGCTTCTTTACCAATTATTTTATTCATCAAATAGTAAGAAGGGAAAATGTACGGGTCTAATTTTTCTTCGACATTGCCAGGTAAAGACCCTAATTTTTCCTCAGCCTCAACTGCAGGTCTTACAATAATAATTTTTTCATAAGGTGTTGACGGGTCTGATATTAAATCAATCGCCGCTTTCATTGTTATATAACTTTTACCAACACCCGCAGGTCCTGAACAAACGGTAATTTCACTAGAGATTAAAGTGTCGTAATATTTTTTTTGATTTATTGTTAAAAATTTTTCTTTTGTTTTCTTCTTTATTATCTCAGTTATTAATGTTTTTTTAGAAAGTTTTCTTTCTGGTTCTTGAGTTAATGAAGGGGTTTTTTTTCTGTTAGTCATATTGTTTTTTTTTATTTTTTTCTGAGTACATACATTCTTAAATCTAAAGTTTCATTTTCAATAAATTCATAAGATTCAAGATTTTTTTCTTTACCATCAAAATCAATATATGTTACATAGAAATGGTTTATTAAATACTCATAAAATTGTCTACTTTTATTTGGGTACGAATCGTAAACCCATTCTATTAAACATACCATGTTAGGATTTTCATTTTGAAGTAAAAACAAATCTGGGAGAACTTGTTGTTCACAACCTTCGATATCTAATTTTATGAAATCTATTTTTTTTCCTTTAAAACTTTGTAGACTGATTGTATTCACCTCAACCTGTGATTCGCTAGTTTTAAAATTTAAAACACTTGAATGTAATGGGGATTTGGTTATGTTCAGAACAATTTTATCGGTAGTCCCGTCAGTTATTGCGGAATTAATTATTGTTAGAGGTAATTTACCGTTTAATTTTAAAGATTTTTCCAAAAACGGTATTAAAAATGGATTGGCTTCTATTGAGTATACCTCACAACCATGAAGTAATAATTGAAAGGTGTAATACCCGTAATTAGCTCCCCCATCAATACAGATACTACCAGGAGAGACATTCTGACTAATCCAAAGAGATACCCATGATTCCCAAAATCCATCTTTTTTTAAATGAGGTACAAATTCATCATTTGAGTCTTCCATAACTAACCAAAAAGAACTTAAGATTCTTGCGGATATAATGTTATCACTAATGTTATAATAATAAGAACCTGTAACCCCAATTCTTTCAATGTCTATCCTATCGTTATATTTCACAATTCAAATTGAGTTTATTAATTTATATTTCCTGCAATAAAAAGTTTATTTTTTCCTATACTTTTTGATTCGGTATTTAAAAAATTGTAATATGAAATTGGCTTATTCCATAAAATACATTTTTTATTATAAAAATTATAGACAGATTCCCAAAAAAGAAAATCCTTCTGATTAACCCCTGAAATGTGACTTGACGGCCATTTACATTCACTTAAACATTTAGTGTGACTTAAAACATTACCAACATCGATATGTCTATATAATGGTATACTTGCGGTTAATCTAAGATGTCTATCATTTATGACTTGTTGTCCGATTACCATACCAATAAAATTGTTTTCTAAACATTCCAAATACTTTATATACATATTTTCATGGAATATAGTATCGTCATCTAAAAAACAAAAATATCCTGAATCTAGTTTTTCCAAAACGTGTTGACGTTTTTTAAATGCTTCTTCATCGGTACAATTTACATTGTACACTTTAACTCTGTTATCGTTTTTAATAAAATCTAATACTATGTCTTCTCGTTGATTTGATTTTGATATGTGCCAAGTAATATCTTCATTCATTAAAATAGAATTGTATGTTGTTTCTAAATTCTCAAATCGATAAAGGGGTGTTATTATATGTAACATTTTTATAAATTTTTTCTGATTATTTTACAAGGGTTACCATAAGCAACAACATTGTCAGGGATATCTTTAGTAACTACTGAACCAGCACCAATTATAGTGTTACTACCAATATTAATACCGTCAATTATTGTTGTACCAATACATATTTCCGTATTTTCTCCTATTGTCACATGTCCTGCAATTGAACACCCTGGATTAATAGTTACAAAGTCACTTATACTACAATGGTGACCAATATTAACACCTCTATTTATATTAACAAAATTACCAATTTTAGTTTTTGCCACAATAACTGTCCCAGGTTCAATTCTTATTCCAATACCTAATTCAGAGTATTTTGATATTTCACTTTTTGAATGTATTAAGTTTATGAATTTTTTTGAATCTATATTTATAGAATGGAATAATTTACTTTTACCTAACGGTTTTGCAAAACCAAAAAATAAATTATCTTGATTTTCTAAAGTATCAATAAAATCGTATTTATGGTAGATAAAGTTTTTTTCTGATTTAAATCTTTTTTGGTTATCAAAAATTAGTATATTCGGATTTAGATTTAATGAAAATAACAAATCAGAAACCATTAATAAATGGGATTCGGTAAATCCTATTGAAACTACTGTATTCACTATTGAATGTGATTGTTTAGTTTGCCTATTATTTGTTGTTTGTCTTCCCTAAATAATACATCTAAAATAGATGTATTATAGTTTAGGTCATTCGAAATAAAGGATAATTTGATTTCTTTTTTTGTAAAATCTTCTTTATCATATAATAAATTACCATTCGGTAAATTAATGTAATCGGTACAATTTAATTCATGACAAATTCCGTAAATTTTGATTTCTTTTTTATATTCGTCATAACTCTTAAATGATTCTGAAGACAATAAAATTGATTTTTCAATTCCTAAGTAATTAAAAACGTTTTTAATCGAATTTGTTGAAACTTCTGATATTAGATTTGACGTGAAACACGAATCAACTACATCAAAAACCTCTAAATTAGATTTCCTAAAACCATAAGTTAGTTTCAATTTTTTAATAAAAGAATCTTTAGTTTTTTTTAAATTAAATATTTCACTTTGATTAATTTTTTTATTCTGAGATAGATTTCTTATTGGTAGTGTGAAATTGATTTTTCTACCATTGTTATCGGTGATAACGTTCCGATTAATGAATTTTTTTTTACAAAAATTCACACTATCTAATGACACAAAAACATCAGAATAATTAACCATTTGATAAAATGGGAGGTAAGGAAAAAAATAAGGTTGATTAATTGATACTTTCATTTTTTTTATTTTTAAAACCATTCTCACCGAATTCTTTATGGTTCATTATTTGATAATTTAATTCTTCTGATATTAAATGTATTCTTTTTAATAAGTTAATGTTTTTTGTAATTTCTTTTTCACGAAAGTATAGGTTGTCCTCAAGACCAATTCTTAAACCATCAAAATATAATAATCCCATAATATTTGATTTCAATTGTTGATTACCAATCCCACCCAAACACATTAAAGAGTCTTTGGGTTTATGATTATAAATTGATGAGAATGTCGATAAATCTGTTTGAGCGTTATATAGATTACCAAGTATTACATTAATATAATGAGGTCCTTTTAAAATTGATTTACTTATTAAATAATTTGTGTAATTTAACATACCCGTATCAAAACATTCAATTTCAGGAGTGACACCATAGTCCTCCATTTTTGTAATTAGTTTCAATATCATTTCAGGTTCATTAACCGAGGCTCCTCTTGGAAAATTTAATGACGACATAGTTAAAGACCCCATGTCAGGGTATAACTCTAAAACCTCAGACCTCTTTTCAAATTCAGGAAATAACCTACCTGTTAATGAAACACAAACACATAAGTCAGGACAATGTTTCCTTATACCCTCCAAAATATCTCTGTATACATTTTTATTGTAAGTATTCTCTAATGTAATAGGGTCTCTGGCATGAATATGAGTTAGAGTAATACCCAATTCATACGCTTCATGAACCTCTTCAATAATTTCATTAGGAGTTAAAGGCGCTAAAGAATTTTGTCGATTAGTTTGAGTTCCTGTAGGCGTAAAGTTTATTATTTTTTTCATTTTTTAATTAAAATAAACTCATTACTTGATTCTATATTTGGGAAATTTGTTTTCTTTATTAAATCATAGTTTAAACTACCAATAATTTCATATTCATCTAAATTAAGTGTTTTCACAATATCATTAACTGCATGAAATACATCAGGACTATGGATTTTATCGTGATAATCATCAAAAACAATAACACCCCCTTTAGACACTAAATCTTTATAGTTATTAAAATCTTCAATAACCGCATTATATGAGTGGTCACCGTCAATAAAAAAAACATCAATTTCAGGAACACTTGATTTAACCTTTTCAATAGTGTTGTTTAATCTAGAGTTTCCATGAAAATATTCATATTCACAATTAGAATGTTTAAATTTATTAACATTTTTAATTGGTACTTCTTTAGGTATTGGATGTCCAATATCAATACTGTAAACTTTTGAAACATTTTCGTTTGTTGATACTAAAGATGCCGACCCACCACAGTAAGCACCAATTTCTAAATAGGTTTGATTTTTCTTACCTAATGAAGTAATAATATCATACAATATATGGTAATGATTATGAAAGGATTTACCTTCCATATTTTGAATTATTTCGTTTACTCTATTAATAGAGTCTTCAGTTATGTTAATTTTATTTGAGTCTTTCATATCCTTCTTCATCATGACGGCAAGTTATTTTATTTATTAATGTACTTTTTAATTTATTAGATATTATATATTGTCTACATCTTTCCCACAAATCTGCGTCAGTTGGTAAACCTACTACACCTGTTTCTTCGTAAATATCCCGATATAATAAGGGGATTTTTTTGAAATTCATACATACTGAGGAGTGTATTAAAATTGATGACCTAGGATGAAAATCAACATATTCATCATTAGTATCTACTGGGGGTAAAAATGTAAAAGGGTTTCGGTATGTGGATTTAGTACAAACCCATTCCGAACCTGTTTCTGAAATACATTTATTGATTAACTCTAAATGGTTTTCGTACCACCAATCATCGTGGTCTAAATGACACACATAATCAAAACCTTCACTTAAAGCTATTTTTACTCCATGATTAATTGCATTAACTCCACCGTAAGACCAAAGTACATGACCAGTATATCTACTTCTTTCTTTTGCAATAGGTAAATTTTCAAAATAAATTTTATCCAACGACAAATCTTTTATTACCCGACTAACTTCTTCGGGTTTATCGTATTTATCACCTATTAAAAATATTTTATAATTTTTATAGGTTTGTTTTTTTATACTTTCTAATGTTCTGTATAAAAATTCAAAACTTTTACCGTCATCTCTACGATATGTTGCAATTACAATTGCTAATTTTGTATTCTTCATCATTTTATTTTTTTTGCGGGGACACCTACATACACCCCACTTTCTGTTATGTGTTTGACCACACCTGAATTTAAACCGATAGTTACATCATCACATACTTCAATTTTTTCTCTTACGGATGAATTAGTACCGAAATAAACTCTGTCACCAATTAAACAATTACCCGAAATAACTGAACACGGCATTGCACTAAAAAAATCTCCGACTATTGAATCATGTCCTATATGGTTACCTCGATTTAAAATACAGTGAGTACCAATTGTTATATTTGTCGTAATTACTGAATACGCCCCAATAAAAGAACCGTGACCTATTTTAACTTCAGACATTATAAGTGAGGTAGGGTGGATAAATGTAAAATATTTAGTTTCTTTTGGTAATCGACCTACAATTTCCATTCTTTTTTTTGGGTCTGAAATCGCAACCATTATTTCAAACTCATTTGGATTAAATCTAGATAACGGTAGGGTTTCTTTAGTTAAAAAAGAATCATCAACAAAACAAGGTAAATTAACTTTCATTTGAGCGATAACTTCTCTCGCATGACCACCAAAACCAATTAACGCTCTTTTCATAAAATAATATAATCCGATGTTTCGTTATGTGACCACAATGATTCTAAACCACGCTCAATTTTAAAATTATAGTACTCGTTACCTTGGTAGTACAAATCCCAAGTCAAATGAATTGATTTGTTTTCTTTTGTTGAAACCCATTTTAGGTTCTTACTTCTAATTAAAGAAACCATTAAGGTGTCTTTAAATTTTGTCCCATATAATAATGAATAATTTTTTTGTTTCATAGTCATGAAATGAACACCTGTATTTACATTAATATAATCTTCGTGAATTGATATTGGGTTAGGAATCCAACCATTTGCGTCAGGAACATTAGGAAGGTTATCCATACATAATGATGTACAACAAACTCCAACTTCTTCATATTCTAATATTCTATATATTTCGGAAAATAATGAAGAGGAGGAATCAGTAAATAAATCACAATCTGAAAAAGTTATATATTCATAAGATTGAAATAAAGGTGAGTAATCTTCTCTTATTATATCAACCGCGTTATTTGTAATATTTTCTTCGAATCTAACATACCCTTTTAATTTTTGTTCTTTAAAATATTTTTGAATTTTATCGGAATTTTTAGATGGGTTTTCTATTATAAAAAAATCTAAAGGTAGATTTTTTATAGATTCGAAACATTTAACTATATGTTCATAGTTATTAAAACATATTAAAACACAGATATGTTTATTGTTTATAGACATCGAACTTGGATAAATCAGGGTAAGGTAATTCTAAATCCTCATTATGTTTAGGACTTCCGTCAACATTATAAAATTGTTTCATCAAAAGTACTCCTCTCGCAGCTAACTCAGGCATCATATAGAAATTCCATCCTAACATATCAAAATGGTCATCATGATAAGAACATTCTCTTCTGCCACTGTATCTCGCTCTTTTAAACCATAAATAAGCGTCATAGTCGTCAGTTAAGATTGCTCCACCTTTAGATAATTTAAAATGTTTATAAGGACCTGTAAAAGAAATACACATATGGGTATTTGGTTTGTACATTCCATAAGTAAAAGAAAGAGCCGAATCCCAAACTTTAGTAGGATACAATTGATATGACCCTTTAATTGTTTTACCTTCCACAGGTTTAAATTTAACTTTTGCACCTGCATGAATTATCTCACATGGTACTGAGGGGTAAGTACGAGAGGGGATTTCAATTTCCATACCACTTACTTTCTCATACATTAACGCCAAAAATAAAGCATTACTTTGATTATCTACCGTAACAACATACGGTGATTTTGTGTAATCGGACAGTTCTTTTTCAAAGTCTTCCGTTATTTTGTATATTCCATTAGCCATATTTAAATATATAATTTAGTGATAAATTTATCAAGGTATTTTTGAACAAAAGGTATTAGGTTATTAAAATAATCTTGTTTCTCAACTTCGGTATTCCTTTCTCTAGTTTTACTTTCATAATGATATGCAACACAATTACCACAAATATAGTTCCTGTGACCCGTAACAATTGATTTAAGATTAAATTCTACGTCTTCAAAACAGTTTGAATACTGTTCATTAAACATCCCTAATTTTTGAAAAACATTTTTTCTAACCATAAATAAAGCGGCGGTATTACCTAAAACCTCTTTACTATTTATGGTGTATGAATAGTAAGAACCTGTGGATTTGTTATCAACCCTAAAAAATTTGTTAGAATCCACTTTCGCAGCCAATCCATTATGTTGAACGGTGTTATCTTCATAATGAAGTCTACAACCTATAGTCCCTGCTTGGGGATACTTTTTAAAGTTTTCAAGTAATCCGTAAACAACATTGTTTAGTATTTTTATGTCATTATTACAGAATAAAATAAATTCGTAATCATTTGTGTAATTTTTAACAACATCATTATTAACTTTAGCAAAATTATAATAATCATATTCGATTAATTTAATATTACCTAAATTTAAAATGTTGGTTTTTATCCATTCCTTTTCTTCTTCAGATGACCCCGTATCGGCAATTATAATATCAAACAGGTCTGAATTGCAGTGGGTGTAAAAAGATTTTACACACTCAAATAACATATCCGTTTTACCTTTTGTAGGTATGATAATCGCCACTTTACCAATGTTCTTAATAGGTTTTTCTACAATATTTTCAAAAAAAACTTCTTTTGGTTTTAAATCCATTGGTAACATATGTCCCCATTTTTTTAAGAATTTTTCTTTACTATCATAAAATTCTTGGTTTGGTTGACCTACAGATTGGTGAGTAATCTCAAATGATGAGGTAACACCGATTTTAACATCGTTAATGTAATTAGGTAAACAAAATCCATGGTCATAAAAATGGAACTTACCAAAAGACTCATCAAATTTATATTTGATTTTAGTTTTATCAAAACAAATAATCAAACCATCAACAGTAACAACGGGTATTAAAAACGGTAATTTAGATGAATATTGACTCAACCATTTATTCTGTCCTTCAGGATGGTGATAAACTTGACCAACCATGGTCTTATTCATCTTTTCCCAATAAACTCCTGATTCAGGGAAATAACAAGAACCTGCTTTTCCAATTATTCCGAATTCTGTATTGTTTGAAAAATCTTCAAGTAATTTTTTACCCCAATTTTTTTCAAGTTTAATATCATTATGACAACAAACAACAATATCATAAATTGATTCGGTTATTCCACTATTGTAAACTTGTGCAAGTGAATATTGATTATTATTTTGATATTCTAAGATTTGAACATCTTTTAAGCCAACAGTTTGTAACAAATGTTGTCTAAATTTGTTATTATATTCTGAATCTTTATGTGTTGAATAAATTATAGTAATCATATCCCTGTACTTCCAAAACCATTACTACCTCTGTCTTTTTCAGAGATTTTATTTTTTTCGATTAACTCAACCCACTTCCCATTTACAACAGGACAAAGAACTGCTTGCCCTACTTTCATCCCTTTTGGAATCGAGACCTTGTGGTTATTTGTGTTAAAAACAATTACTTGTACTTCACCTGTATACCCGTTATCTACAGTTCCTGGTGAATTAAGAACCATTAGTCCTTGTTTAATACATAGACCACTTTTAGACCTAACTTGAATTTCATACCCATCTTTAATATCGAATGATAAACCTGTCGGGACTAAGATTCTACCAAAAGGAGGGATTTCCAAATCCTCAACTGAATGTAAATCAAAACCTGAATCGGTTGGATAATTGTATTTTGGAGAAACTGCGTCAGGATGTAATTTAGAAAATTTAAGTGGTAACTGAGGAGTGTAGTTTTTCATGTCTTCTTCTAATTGTTTTACATCTAAACCAAGTTCACTCATTATATCTTCATAGTCAATCTCCTCTTCGCTATTAACCATATCTTGCAACTTTTTTAATTGCTCTTGTAAATCCATTAAATTTGGTGTCATTGTAACTCTTTTAATTTTTTAATGATGTCTATTAATACCTTAACATCTTTTTCACAATATTGTGAAATTTCAGACAATTTATTTCCTTCCCAATACGCCTGATGAACTTTATCACCAGTAATTTCACCGTCTTTAGGAGACTCAATACCCAAACAAGTACATAATAAATCTAACGAACCTATTGAGGAATACGCTCCATATTGCCAAATCTCTTTAGTATCAATTGCCTTTATCTCCCAAGGTTTGGTATCGTATGAAGGAAGAATTGGAGGTGGGACTAAACCATTGATAATCATTCTTTTTGCCAACATAGGGATGTCAAAATTTTTCAGGTTATGTCCACATAAAAAGAAATCTAAATTACCACATCTAATTAATAATTTTTGAACTTGGGTTAAAATTTCTTTTTCATCGTCACTTGCAAATGTTTGTTTTTTGACTTCTCCATTATCCATAACAAAGGCCATACTCACACAAACAATTTTAGCAAATTCAGGAACAAGACCCGCTCGTTTTTTAAAGACCTCGTTCATTTGTGAATTTAAAGATTCCATACCAAGTTGGTTGTCTTCAGGAAATCGTTTTAAAAACCAATCAAAATATTTTTCAAATTGATTGGCCATACTAGAATTTAAGTTTTGGCAAACTTCGTAATCAGGGCAACACCCAACGGTCTCGATATCTAAAAATAAAATTTTAGTTATTGGTATTTTTATCATAATCTTCTAATTTATTTAAAATCTCAGGATTTTGTTTGATAGTTTGTATTGTTATCAAATCTTTAATTTTTGTGGTTGACCAATTATGTGAACGGGTTGTGTAAATAACTTTAATAGGTAAATGGTCTCCTGTAAATCTTTTACCAATATAATCATCACCAAGTATTCTTACGTCAGGTCTATAAAATTCAATTAATTTAACCAAATCCTCTTCAGTCTGATATGTTACAACTTCATCAATATATTTTATTGACATTAAAGTTTTATATCTTTCATAAAGTGGGATTACAGGTTTGTATTTGGTAAATCTGGTTTCAGAAGGGTCTCTCTGAAGAAATACCATAAAATAATCACAATGTTGTTTCGCAGTTTCAAAAGTATAAATGTATCCAGGGTGTAATAAATCAAAATTACCTGCGGTAAACCCTATTATTTTTTTTGGTGATTCCATATTAGTTAACAATAGATTTATAAAATTCTGCTCTTGTTATTGTCACGTTTTTCAAGTGATAGGTATCCTTAACTGTTTCATATAGTCTTTCTCCCAAGTCAGTAATTAAATTTGGGTTTTGTACCAATTTTTTAATGTACTTAGACCAATCACTATGATTTCGTGCCTCTTGAACTAACAAAGCATTACCATCAGTAAATTGACCTTCTTTTAACGCGTGTTTTAAATCAATTGTATAAGGACCTACTTGGGATGCAATTAATGCTTTTTTATAAAATCCCGCTTCAATAACTTTAAGTTGAGATTTCATTCTGTTAAAAATGTGATTTTTAATTGGTGCTAATGAAATATCAAATTTAGAATAATTTGCTGCATATTGATTAACAGGTTTTGTCCAAACTCTTCGATACGGTAACGTACTGTCACCAACATATTCTTGTTCTTTAAATTCTAATAAGAACTTTTTATAGTTTTCATCAATTATGCCGTATTTGTTTGTAAAAATTTCCTCATACCTTGCCCAAACAGTTTCTTCAGGTCGAATAGGTCTTTGTTTTCTTTGACCTGTTTTTTGGTCTATTTCAGTTACAGAACCTCTTGTATCAAAACCACAAATAACATATTGTAATTTATTGTTAATCTCAGAACCATTTTTTGAGATGAAACCGTCTAAAAGTTTTAAATCGTGTAAGTGGGAAGACCCCCCTAACCAACCCACTCTAATTCTATCAGATTCTTCTGTTGGTTGGTTGAATTGAGGTTCATCAGGATTAATTGCGTTCGGTAAAACGACAACATTTTTATTAAATTTGCGAATTTCGTCAGCAAATATTTTTGTTGTTGTAGTTACGTAACTTGCAACTCTAAGATTAGCGACAATTTTCTCATGAATTTTATCATGTAAAATTATAGAGTGTATTGGATGTTCTTTAGTTGGTAACCAATAATCATCAATATCAACAATCACAATGATACCCATCTCTTTAAGAGATTTAATTAAATGAGGAGTTTGGTCGTAGTTAACTCCAATGTTTCTGTGAACGTGTACGATTTGGTACTTTTTCCAAAAATTAGGGTCATTTATTCTAGGTTCATAATCAATATCCACATGAAAATCATCAGGATATAAGTTTTGTAGCATAATATGAGGGTCTACAGAGCGGAATTTACCAACACCAGTTTTATCTGATGGAAGTATTAAAACATTAATTTTTTTAGACATAGTATTTTCAATATAATAATTGAAATATAGTACATCTAATGTTTTTAATCAACCTTTGTAAAAATAAAAAACCCCTCTATTTGAGGGGTTATAGGTAGTTATTGGATTTTTTTCACTTTGGTAACTCTACCTTCAAAAATGTGTTTACCGACTTTAAAGGTAATTGTTTCGTTAGATTTAGTTGTGGATTCAACTAAAAGACCATTTTCCTTTAAAACATCTTCAACAGTCTCTCTAACAACAGACCTAATTTCGTCTAAATCTATATTAGACGTATTAGTTTGTCTTCTTGTTTGTTGTGTTGTTTCTTGAATCTGAGGAGTTGTTCCCATTAATCTTGACGCTTTCTCAACCAAGTCATTTGATAATGTAGGACCCGCCATTGAGTTAGGTTGTGCGATTGGATGTTCAATCATTAGTCTTTTAATTTCATCAGGTAGTTTAGATGACATAATTCTTTGTTCTGTAGGAATTTCTTGTGTCATTTTTTTAGGTGATGATGTATGACTAACTTCAGTTAACACATCTTGTGGTATATTGTATGATGCCTGAGGAGCGGAAAATTCCTCAACAACAGGCATATTAATGTTCATACCTGGATTTTGGGTTCTTGGTGTTTTATTGTGTATGTCCATTATTTTTTTGGACATCATAAGTTTTTGGATTAATTCATTCTCGCTATTCATATTATACAGTTTGTGGTTGTTGATTATCGAATACAACGTTAATTATAACTCTTTTCATACTTTTGTCACCATTAGGATTGTAATTTGGTTTAGGTTCGTTGAAAGTTTCTCCTGTTGGTTTAAACGATAATATTTTATCTACCCTAAAAAGTCTCCAACCTGGTAAAGGTTGTTCTCCTTTATAACCTGTATGAGACGCTCCTTCTAAATCCCATGCTCTTAACACAGGGTTATCCGCTTTACTGTAACCAAAACAAACAGGTTCTATTTCTCTTAAACCTCTACCACCTGGTTCATCACCATCATAATAAACCACAATTTTTTGGCGTTTTTTTATTGCATCTACTATATTTTCAATAGACGCAACTTCCAAAATTAATGATTTTGCGATGTTGGTTAGTTTCATTACGCGCTTGGTGTTGTGTAAGGTTTGTTTGGTTGATATTCATTAATAACCACTTCAGCTTTTCTTTCAAGGATATCCTGAATCGCTCCCGCTCCTTGATTATAAACATCTAAGAATACTCCCGTACCTTTACCATAATCATCTCCGTCAGCCAAAGCATCTTTGTTAACCGAAGAATACTCATTTGCCTGTCTAACAAAATCATTTTTAGGTAAAAGTTTTTTTCTCTCCGCATCAGCGATAGACGACAACTCATTGCTTGGTTGTTCAAAATTTAAAGGTTCATTAACTGCCATATTAAATTATTTTTTTTATTAAATCGTTTATTCGTTTTAAACTTTCTGTTACTGCTAAATCATAATACTCAACGTTACTTGAATGACTTTTACTCGGTCTATTCAAATTCTTTAAATCGTTTTTATCATGTTGTTGGATAAATTGATTTGGTAAAACTTCTGACTTAATTTCTTTACCTAATTCAACCCCATCTCTCATACCTCCTAAAGTTCTATCTACCCATCCCTTAACATAATGACCACCATTTAATATGAATGGTAAATCATTTTCATGACCATTAAAATTGTCAAAGAAATTTTTCATCCTTTTTAATTGTTGGTACGTAGCTTCTTTTGAATCTCTAAGTTCTTTATTTCTTCTATATCCTTCAGTGTTCTCATCCGCGCCTTGTGCCGCATCATGACATTGTTGTAAATAAGTTACAACTTCTTCAGGAATAGGTACTTTATGTCCGTATAAATCTTTATTCATCTGTTTTGAGAATGTTTATTAATTTATTTATACTAACACCTTCTTTTTCTGCAATTTTTTTAATGGATTTCAAGTTCTTTATAAGTACCTTACTTACCGCATTATCACCTTTAGAAACTACGTCTGAAGAGTCTTTTGATTTTTTAGCCAAAATATCTTCAACCATTTTAGACATCATTTTCTTTTGTTCTTCTTCGATAGCCCCTTTTTCGACTAATCTTTGTTTTAGTTTTCCTTTTGTTCTTTTTTGTTTTGGTAATTTACCAAATTGTTTTGCTCTTTCTACCGCATTATCTACTCCCATAGTTTTTAAGGTTTTTACGGTATCATTAAAGTCTTTATTTTCAGTTTCTTCATAACCAAAAGCATCCGAATAATCTATTTCAGATACTACGTTATCTTTCTCATCTTCACTCTCACCCCAATAAACCGCACGATATCCTCTTGTTACAGGGTCATTAGAAACTCTCGAAGCAACAACAGTTTGGTCCATTGTTTTTTTAGGATGTAAATACATGTTTAAAAATGGCACTCTTGAACTTAACATAGTACCATCAGAATCAATTAATTCATCAATTTCAGTTTTTTCAACGTTATCTAAATCTTTGTCCACTTCCTTTTTTGAAGGTTTTGTCTTAGATGTAAAATATTTTTTAATCAATGATTCTATTTTTTTTAACTTACTTTTTGGAAAGTCTTTCTTATCGTCATTTTTTCTTGACTCAGTTAAAGTATCCGCAACAGAATAATATAAAGAAAAAGTTTCTCCCCTATCCTTCAAGAAGAAATAACAATTGTTTCTGAAATATTCTTTATTAAAACTTATCATGTCTTTTTTATCAATAAATACTTCGTTTTGGTGTATTTATCATAAAAAAGATGGCGAGTCAAAATATAAATCAATATGCTAGACCTAATTTGTTTCCGAAGTTATCTTTGGATACACATGATATGTCATTGACTAATGATGAAATGGATTTTAATCAGGAGGTTGTTTTCTCTCCTTATTTAATTGCCCAAACACATGGTAATAGATTACCTTTTTATTTCGACATTAATAATATTGAAACTGCACAGAATTTAACTCTTACTTACAAAAACTATAATAAAAACAATGTTTTTGTTTCCCAAAATTATTACAACCCAAAAGAAATTGATTTAAAATGTTTGTCCTCATCCACTTCTTGTGATATAGGATTAACAGGAGTTGATAACGGTCTTGTGGAATATATGACAGGACAAACAATAACGTTTACTGAAGGTTTACTAAATAACACTCAAAAATTTGATAGATTAAGTTTTGACAGAAGACTAAAACTTTTTCAAGTTACCGCAAATACAGGTAATGATATTGTTAGATTTTCAGGTTTTCCTGACGTTGTACTTTATGAAGTGGTAAGTAAATTTAGTCCGTTTGAAGGTAGATACCATGAACTATATGGTGGATTCTATCAAGGATTTTATAGGTTGTTCGGATATGATTATGATATTTTTCCTGAAAGGATGAACAAAGGTTGGTCAGTTGAAATGATATTGAAACCAAGGTTAATTAATGAATATTTTCCAGGACCTGGTGAGACAACATTAAATAAAATTTATCCTAATAATAAAAACACTTTCTTTTATTTTGGAACAAGAGCCGAAAATAAATTTTATCATCATGCTGACGGAACTCCAAATTGTTTCACAGGATATACTCGTATAACTACCCCATTATCAGGTTTAACAACTTGTGCTTGTTGTAACAAAACAATAACAAATAGTCGTTGTATTTTTGTTTATCCACCAAGGTCTGAAGGAGGAATACATGACACTCATGTTAATTATGGTTGTGATAAGTGTAAGGGTAATGCTCAAAAAAGTATTTCATGTGGATGTGGATGTGGAGAAATAAGATGTGAATCGTGTGGGTGGGAATGTCAGACACATAAATGTGATTCTATTATTTTTCCAACGCCAACTCCAACACCAAGTCCTACACCAATATCTGACGGTTGCATTTTACCACCTGTTTGTACACCTTCATGTACTAAGTGTAATACATGTAATGATTGTTTACCTTGTAATGTTAATACGGGATTTACGTCAATTGAGGACACTTGTGAAAAAGACCCTTTATATGATGCAATGTCTAACGCTTTATCATTTAGATTATGTGGAGAACCTAAAAACCCTCAGATAGGGGTTAGAGTTTTATTATTTACAGGAGACTGTGAAACAACAGGTTCTTGTTCTACTACAGGGGTAACCTATACAACTGGTTATACTGTTTTAGATTACTGTTCACCTCCAATATATCCTGATTGTTTTGAAATTAACCCCGCATGGTTAGATTTGGAACATTGGTTTCAAATCGATGCCGTATGGGAAAGATATACTTGGTTTGATGATTGTGATTTATGGTATCGAGGAGGTTTAGGTGATATAACTAAAAAGTTATATTTAGAATCTTTAGCGAATAATACTTCCTCACTAATTACCGTACCATATACTCGTCCTGAAGCGGAAGAGGCGGAAAAAATTGAAATTGTAAATCTTAATGAGAAATGGTTATTAGAAAAAAAATATAGAAAAGGAAGACTTAAAATTTATATCAATGGTAAGTTATTTTGGACTATAGAAGATTTTGAGGAAATAATCCCAAGAGCACTAAACACCGATAAAGAAAAACAAGTTGGAGTTCCTTTCAACGTGTCTTGGGGTGGAGGAACTCAAGGGTTAAGAGAAAACTTAACATTCAGAGCATGTTCAGTTTGGAACTATTCAATTGGTGATGTAACAACTGACATTGACTATATAGATTGTTTTGGTGAACCTCAAATATTAACTAACTTAAATAATGAATCAGGAGTACTAATTGCTCATTGGAATGACACTCCCGTAATAACAAATCCGTCTAATACAAATACTTTGACTTTGGTGACTAGAGAAGAAATTTTATATTTCGGACCTTACCAACAAGACCCTGAAAATTTCCCGACTAATGATTTGACAGGAACTTCTTTAAACGGATTAAAAACTAACATCCAAATAGAACAAAATTTTGCAGGAACTTTTGAAGGCGCGATTTCACAATTTAGAATGTATATCACACCTCTTTCGGCTCCTGAAGTGAAACATAACTTCTTGTTGTTAAAAAACACTTTTAGGATGTTTAATCCTGATTGTCCTGATTGCTCAACTTTAGTATGTCTACCAGATGATTTTAATTACACAACAGGGGATACACCAACATCAACAACTACTACTGTCAATCCTACAACAACCACAACAACATTTAACCCAACAACAACTACTACAACTTTCAATCCTACCACAACTACAACAACGACCGAACCTTTACCATTAGGAAGAGTTTATATTGAAGATAAAAGAGATAGATTGTTCTTAATCGAAAATAAATTGCAATTCAGACCAACAACATTGACTTCAAAATACTGGGATTCTGAGGAATGGTGGGGAAATCAAGGAAGTACTCCACAATGTGTTGGTTACGCTTGGGCTCATTGGATTGAAGATGGACCTATTAAACACGGAGGAGTCCCCCCGATAGTAAACCCAACAACAATTTATAAACAAGCTCAAAAATTAGATGAGTGGTTTGGCGAAAACTATGACGGAACATCGGTAAGAGGTGGAGCTAAGTTTTTGAAAAACACAGGAAGAATATCATCTTATTTATGGACATATGACCTTGCGGTTTTGATTAATACAGTTTTAGTTAAAGGACCTGTTGTAGTTGGTACTAATTGGTATCAAGGTATGTTTAGACCAAATAAAAATGGATTAATAAAGGTGAATGGAAGAATAGTTGGTGGTCATGCTTATGTTATAAATGGGGTTGATTTAAGAACTAAACTATTTAGAATTAAAAACAGTTGGGGACGCTCTTGGGGCAAAAATGGTTATGCCTTTATTAGTTTCTCTGATATGCAGAGATTAATAAACGAGAACGGTGAAGTCTGTCTAGCAATAGAAAACAATTTTTAATTAATGAATCAAATTATTACAATACAAAGTATAAATTATGATGGTGAGATTGCAAACATTTTGTTCAATCCACAGGGGACTGAATTAGTTTTGAATTTAGGTGACCACGAATTACCGTTTACTTTTAATGCAGGATTACTTAATCCACCACAAGAAATATATGGTATATATACTATAACAACATTGTTCAATAATTGTGTGTATTATTTAAACGTACCAAGACCAACACCTACACCGACACCTACAATTACCCCAACAAAGACACAAACACCAACTCCGACATTAACACCTTCAGTCACCCCGACATTAACACCTTGTATAAGTCCATCACCAAGCGTGACACCAACAAATACAGTAACACCAACTCCGACACCAACACCAACTGTAAGTTGTACAAACCCTTGTGGTTGCTTACCATCTAAACCAACACCAACACCAACAAAAACTACAACACCAACTCCAACACAATGTTCGTAAAATTATGCAGACAATAGAAATAACAGGAGCAACTGGTACGGGACCTTACGATGTATATGTTTGTGATTCGACTCTAACATATTGTGCGTCGGCAGGTGTCGGGATTAATATTCCTCCAAATTTTCTATATACTTTAGTTTATCCTTTAGATAGTGTTAGTTCTGTTATAGTTAAATTAATAGATTCTAACGGTTGTGAATTTTTTCAACTGTATAGTTGTCCGTCTCCTACACCAACAATGACACCAACAATGACTCCTACACCAACAATTGCTCAATGTAATTGTATTCAGTTTAGTAATATAACCACAGTAAAGAAAGATTTTAGTTATACTCAATGTAACGGGACAATATTCTATGGGTTAATTGACGGTACAACCGAATTATTATTTTGTGGGAAATTACCTACCGCAGAGGATGGGGTTTTAATATCGGTTGGAATTCCTTGTGTTATGGGTGCTTGTGAACCATTACCACCCCCTCTTTCACCGACACCAACACCCACAATTACCCTAACAATGACACCAACCCCTACCCCAACTGTGACTCCTACGTTAACACCAACTCCATCTCCATTACCTTTTGCATTTATTTCAGTATGGTCTGCGTCAACTACAATTGAACTTCCGTACTCACCAACAGGAACTTATTCGGGAATAATTAATTGGGGTGATGGTAATACATCTGTTAACTCATACGCCAATAGAACTCACACTTACGCGTCACCTGGTGATTATACAATTACAATTACAGGAACAATTGAAGGTTGGAATTTTGCGACTCATGCAACATTATATAAAGATAATATAAAAGAAATTATAAAATGGGGACCTTTAAGAGGGGAGTCTAATTCAAACGCATCGATGTTTAATGCGTGTACTAACTTGGTTTTAACGGGAGTTACTGATACACCTGATTTGACAGGTATTACAAGCTTATATTCAATGTTCGCATCATGTTCAAGTTTAACAACTGTTAATAATATGGATAGTTGGGATGTTTCATCTGTAACCAATATGGGTACTATGTTTCAGAATGCGTCTAACTTTAATCAATATATTGGAAGTTGGGACGTGTCAAATGTAACGTCAATGCTCGTAATGTTTGGTGGTACAAATATGTTTAATCAAAATATTAATACATGGAATGTTTCTAATGTTACAAATATGGGGGGTATGTTTACAAATGCAATATCATTTAATCAACCACTTGGAAATTGGGATGTTTCTTCGGTTACTAATATGTCTACAATGTTTGCACAAGCGAGTGTATTCAATCAAGATATTAGTTTATGGGATGTATCTTCAGTTACAAATATGTATTTTATGTTTGGTAATGCTACAAGTTTTAACAACGGAGGTTCTTTAGGTATAAATTTATGGAATGTTTCAGTAGTTACAAATATGGAGTATATGTTCTATAATACCCCTTTTAATCAACCAATTGGTGGTTGGAATGTTTCGTCTGTTACCAATATGTTTACGATGTTTGGTAACACAACAAACTTTAACCAAAATATTAGTAGTTGGGATGTCTCGTCTGTAACCGATATGGGCTCTATGTTCCAATCTGCCAATTTATTTGACCAAAATTTAGGTGGATGGAATGTTTCTAATGTAACAAATATGACGGCAATGTTTAACGGTATAACATTATCAACCGTAAACTATGATTCTTTACTAAATGGGTGGGCATCTTTAGGTGGCTCATTACAATCAGGAGTGTCATTTGATGGAGGAAGCTCTATATACACGATTTCAACTGCAGGTGCAAGTAGAACATACCTAACAGGAACAAAATTATGGACAATAACTGACGGAGGAGGAATTTAAAAAGATTTATTGAGTTTTGTTTTTATTTTTTTATCATTAAAATAAAAATGAAAATTTTTATCCAAATTGCTTCTTATAGAGACCCACAACTTATACCAACATTAAATAACATGTTGGAAAATGCAAAATACCCTGAAAATTTAAGAGTAGGAATATGTCGACAATATCATCCAGATGACAAATTTGACGACTTAACAGAATTTGAACTTGACCATAGATTTAGAGTCGAAAATGTATTGTACTCAGAATCAAAAGGAGTTTGTTGGGCAAGAAATAAAGTACAACAATTATATCAAGACGAAGAGTACACATTACAATTAGATTCTCATATGAGATTTGATAAGGATTGGGATGAGACACTAATTAACATGATTAAACAATTACAAGAAAAAGGGTTTGAAAAACCTTTACTAACTTCTTATGTTTCATCATTTGACCCTGATAACGACCCTCAAGGTAGAGTTAAAGAACCATGGAGAATGGCTTTTGATAGATTTATTCCCGAAGGAGCGGTATTTTTCTTACCTGAAACAATCCCTGGATGGGGACAATTAACAGAACCAGTACCCGCAAGATTTTATTCTGCACACTTCTGTTTTACTTTAGGACAATTTGCTAAAGAAGTACAACACGACCCTGAATTTTATTTTCATGGGGAAGAGATATCAATTGCGGTAAGAGCATTTACTCACGGGTATGATTTGTTTCATCCACATAGAACTGTTATTTGGCATGAATACACAAGAAAAAATAGAACCAAACAGTGGGATGACGATAAAGAGTGGTTTAAGAAAAATGAAAGTTCTCATAAAAAGAATAGACAACTATTTGGTATGGATGGAGAAACCGCCATTGATTTCGGAAACCACGGTTTCGGAACTGAGAGAACCTTAAAAGATTATGAGATTTACTCAGGTTTAAGATTTTCTAAAAGAGCCGTACAACAATACACTTTAGATAAAAACTACCCCCCTAATCCAACAATTTACCAAACAGAAGAAGAATGGGAAGATAGTTTCCTTTCAATATTTAAACACTGTATTGATGTTAGTTTTAGTCAAGTACCTGAAACAGATTACGATTTTTGGGTTGTTGCTTTCCATGATGAAAAAGATGAAACAATTTTCAGAAGAGATGCTGATATTAATGAAATAAACAGAATGATGACCGACCCTGACAAGTACTGTAAAATATGGAGAGAGTTTAACGCTAAAGAAAAACCTAAATATTGGGTTGTTTGGCCTCACTCAGTATCTAAAGGTTGGTGTGAGAGATTAGTCGGTAATTTATGAAAAACATTGCATTAATCACAGTATTATTTGACTACCCCTCAAATTATACCCCTATTTTTGTTAAGAATGCTTTAAACTATTTTGAGAATTCAGATATACACGTAGTAAGATACAATGGTATTTGTAATAGTGATTCTTATTACGATAAACTATATTTTTATAAAATAGTAAAATTGTATGAGTATTTAGAACAAAATATTTTAGGTAAATATGAATTTATACTTTTCTTAGACGCTACAGACACAAATTTCTATTCTTCACCAAAAAATATAATCGAAAAATTTAAATCAAAAAATTGTTCAATTATTATGGGTGCAGAACAATGTTTATGGCCACCCAATTCGTATACCCATTTATATAATAAGAAACAAATAAACTCAGAATACAGATATTTGAACTCAGGAACTTATTTCGGATACACTGAAAAAGTACTGAATCATATGAAAAGTATTATTAATAATGTTTATGATACAGGAATTGATGACCAAGGTAAATGGACAATTCAGTTCTTACTGAATGATGATATTATAATTGATTCTGACTGTGAATTTTTTATGAGTACTTTAAATTCTAAAAAACACGTTCAGATAAAAAATGGTAAAATTTTTATCGAAAGGTTTAACCCAATTATTGTACATGATAACGGTCCGTCTAATCCCGAAACATTAAAAATTGCGGATAAATTATGAGTTACGTTTTTACAACAATTGCGATAGGTAAAAAATATTTTTTAAGTGCTTGTAATTTTGCGAGAAATTTAAATAAGATTTCTAAAGGTCATAAAATAATAATAGTAACCGATTGTCCCTTTGTTGAAATTGAAAACGTTGATTTTATCAACTTTGATAAAAAAGAGACTACCACAATAAAAAATTACTTTAACTATAATTTAAAATATATTCCTGTTATGGAATGCTCAAAAAGAAATTTTGAGTTTATTATTTTTTTTGATGCGGATTGGGATATTCATGATGGTTACAGTGAAAATAAATTTGTTGATTTTTTAAATTCGATGAACAAATCACAGTTTGATTTTATCTACGAAAGACCTCACTCAATAGGTAGTAGTAAGTGGGACATTGAGAAGTGTTTTTGGAGACACAAAGTAGAACCTTACGGTTTATTAAAAACTAATTTTTATGATAACGCTCAAGTAGTAAATGAACAATTTTTAGTTTTTAAAAATAATCAAAAATTAAAAGTCTTCGTTCAAAAATGGAAAGAACGAAATGAGTTTGGGGTTAAAAATGATATATGGGCATTCGCTGAGGGGGTTGAGATTGGTATGTCAGCAGTGGATGCTAAAATGGTTATGGACTGGAAAAAAATGTTTGAGTTACGAAATTTTTTTAAGTTTGTTGCTAATACAGGAGTTACACACATAAGATTTTAATTATATTTTTATTATGAAAACTATAGAACAAAGAATAACAAAAAAAACAAATTTATTGGCAAACGACAGTTTGTCTTCTTTTGATGGGCACTCAGCTCAACAATTCCATGATGTTTATCAAGTTTTTTATGATTTTATTAAAGAAGTAAAACCAAAAAGAATATTAGAGATAGGTACTGCTTTAGGTGGGTTTACAATGTTTTTAAAAACAATCACTGAAGAATTAGAATTGAATACAAAAATCCTAACTTTTGATATAAGTGCGAGACCTTGGTATAGTGACATGGTTAAAAAAGGTATTGATGTTAGGGTCGAGGATATTTTTGGGGACTTTAAAGACGTACCTGAAGATATAAAAAATTTCATTCGTTCAGAGGGTACTACAATTGTACTTTGTGATGGAGGATGGAAGATAGGAGAATTCAATTTATTGTCTAAGTTTATTAAACAAGGTGATTTTATAATGGCACATGACTATTGTGTGGATAAATCTACATTTGAAAAGGAGATTAATAATAAGATATGGAATTGGTTGGAGATTGTTGAGGATGATATTTCCGAAGCATCCAAAGAGAACGGATTAGAATTTTATAATCAAAATAAATTTTCCAAAGTAGTTTGGGTTTGTAAATATAAAAAATAATGTCTGAAATTACACTTGTAACAGGGTTATGGGATATAGGTAGAAATAACCTTAAGGAAGGTTGGTCTAGGTCGTTTGACCACTATAAAGATAAGTTTTCTCAATTACTTAAGGTTGAAAATAAAATGATTATTTTTGGAGAACCTGAATTAGAGTCATTTGTTTGGCATCATAGAGATAAATCAAATACTCAATTCATTGTTAGAAATCAGTCTTGGTTTAAAACAAACGAATTTTACCCACTAATTCAAAAAATAAGAAAAGACCCTAAATGGTTTAATCAGGCTGGATGGTTAAAAGATTCTACCCAAGCTCAGTTAGAGATGTACAATCCGTTGGTAATGTCAAAAGTTTTTCTATTACACGATGCTAAACTATTGGATAGGTTCAACTCTAAGTACATGTTTTGGATTGACGCGGGACTTACCAATACCGTTCACCAAGGTTATTTTACACACGATAAAGTACTTGACAAATTAACCAAATACATTAATAAATTTTCATTTGTATGTTTTCCATATATTGCAAATAACGAAATCCATGGTTTTAGTTATCCTAAAATAAATGAATGGGCGGGTAATGATGTAAAATTAGTTCCAAGAGGAGGTTTTTTTGGAGGACCTAAAGATAGTATAAGTGAGATTAACACAATATATTATTCTATATTGAAGGATACTTTGTCCAAAGGTTATATGGGAACTGAAGAATCTGTCTTCTCAATAATGTTATATAAAAACCATAATTTAATAAACTATTTCGAAATTGAAGGAAATGGTTTAGTGGGTAAGTTTTTTGAAGACTTGAAAAATGATTCTTTAGTGACTAAAACACAAGGTCAAAAAAAACAAGACGCTAAAGACATTCTTAAAAAAATAAATTCAATAAAACAAAATCAAATTGAGGGGGTAGGTTTATACGTTTTAACTTTTAATAGTCCAAATCAGTTTAGGACTTTAATTAAATCTATGGAAGATTATGATTCTGACTTTTTAGATAAAACAGAAAAATTCCTGTTAGATAACTCAACTGATTTGTCAACAACTCCTGAATATGTAAAACTTTGTAAAGATTACGGATTTACCCACATAAAAATGGATAACTTAGGAATATGTGGTGGAAGACAATGGATTGCAGAACATTTTGATGAAACAAAATTAGAATATATGTTATTTTTTGAAGATGATATGTTCTTTTACCCAAAACCTGGAGAAACTTGTAAAAACGGTTTTAACAGATATGTTAATAATTTGTTTAACAAATCTTTAGAAATTATTAAAAAAGAAGAATTAGATTTTTTAAAGTTTAATTTCACAGAATTTTTCGGTAATAACTCAACTCAATGGAGTTGGTATAACGTACCACAAAATTTCAGGGAAACTCATTGGACTGAAAAACCAACATTACCACAATTAGGTTTAGACCCTGATGCTCCAAACACAGTTTTTACAAAGATTAAAATACATAAAGATGTTCCGTACGCTTTAGGAGAGGTATATTATTGTAATTGGCCTCAGATAGTTTCAAAAGAAGGTAACAAAAAAATGTTCTTGGAAACAAAGTGGGGTCATCCATTTGAACAAACTTGGATGAGTCACATGTTTCAAGAAACAATAAAAGGGAATTTATCATCAGGATTATTATTACTCACACCAACTGAACATAATCGATTTGACCACTATGATGGAAAATTAAGAAAAGAAAGTTAATCTGTTTATTTTATACAAGTAAAGTATTTATAGAATAAAATAGATTGGATGGAATTTTTCATTAAAAAAAATGCTACTCTTCCTTTATTAAAATTACAAGTAGTTAAAGACGGTAGAAGTGATTTCGATAATTTTATGAAGACCATAGAATTGTCTGCAATATTCTTTTCTATGGTTGATACTGCAACAGGTATTCCAAAAGTAACATCAAGACCTGCAGGGTTTGTGGAGAAAACTTTTATAGACCCAAACGCAGAACCAGAATATTACATTTATTATCAGTTTCAAAATAGAGATACTAATAAAGTTGGTCGATATGAAGGTCAATTCATGTTAAGAAATGATGATGGGGTATTAATTTTACCTATAAGAGAAAAACTTTACATCAACATACAAGAATCTTTCATTGCCGATGATTTACCATACGATAGTTGTTATGTATCAGAGTTCCCTTGTTGTATAAACGGGCCTTTTACAACAACCACCACTACTTCACCATGTCCAAGTTGTCCAACTTGTCCACCACCAACACCTACCCCAAATTTTACAACAACCACAACTACATTTAATCCTACAACAACTACAACTACATTTAATCCTACAACAACTACAACTACAACAATACAACAATTAATTAATCCTATAATTACTGAAAACGATGAGTATATTGAGGTTGGTGAAAATGAATATCTAATGTTTGTTGACCCTGAAATTGAGTACACAATTTCAACCGAAATATCTAGCGGTTCTGTGGTTACAACTTTTACCGTAAACTCTAACTTCGCTATTAATTACAATGTAACAATTCCTTTAACTGTTAGATTGGGACTTGTTGGTGGAGGAACAATTGATGTAACGGCAAATGTTATAATGTTACCAAATCAAGTTGTTGGTCAAGCAATTGTAACAAACCCATCATTAGCTTATGATTCACTTAATAAAACTGCAGAACTATTTGTTGGAAATATTTCACCAAATGATTTTCCAATATCGATTTTGGCAACTCAAATTCAATTTGAAGTTCCTCCAACCCCTACTCCAACAAATACTGAAACTCCAACTCCTACTCCAACAAATACTGAGACTCCAACACCAACACCAACACCAACAAATACTGAGACTCCATCACCAACACCAACAATAACACCAACATCCTCAACAACACCTCAAGCGGAATTAACTTTATATATACAAACTATAAATGGAGGACAATCAATAATTTTCGATGGGGTTACTTATACAACAGACACTACACTTACAATAAATAAAAATCAGTCTTATAGTATTCAATCAGTTCCACAACCAGGATATCAATTCTTAGGGTGGAATATTTTTGGTGGTTCTTTTGATTCACCTTTTTCACAAACAACCACTGTTTCAGTTTCAATTGATTTAGGAGCAAATTTAGCACCATCTTATACGACTATCCCAATCTCTTCAACACCGACCCCAACACCGACCCCAACATTAACACCTAATTGTGTTAGAAACATTGTAGTCCCATCATTGTGGAATGGCGCCACATCAATAAATTCGAATTCACTACAACTAATACAAACACCAGAAACTTTACAAATACAACTTAATGATACTATAACTGATTTTAACGGGTCAACAAGTGTTGTCGGTTTAATATTTTCAGACGGAACTTACACATATGTTGGTACAGGTCCTGGAGGGACTATCGCGTTTGATTGTCAGTTCCCATTAACATTTTCAGGTTCTTGTTAACTTAATTAATAAACAAAATATAATATTTATATAAAAAACAAAAAAATGATACTTTCAGGAAAAACAATAGGTCAATTATCACTTTCAACAGGTATAACAAGTAATTCATTATTTGCTATTGAACAAAGTGGGTTTACTTTTCATATTCCTTATTCAGGTCTATCAACAGGTGGTGGAACTTATGAAGTAGTAACTTACGATGAATTATATTCATTATATACAGGAGGAACTTTAGTACCTGGTGGATATTATTTAATTACCGATTTTCAAACTTGTTATGACCAACCAAACTACGATAATACTAAAACCCCTATTACAACGGGTAACTATAAAACAGGAACAACAGAACCAATTTTATTATTGGCGGTATCCACAACAGGATTCTCACCTACGGTATACTCAACATTACACCCACAAGATAAAATATCATATGATATAACTTGGAATAATACTGAAATAACGAATAGTTTTGCAAAAGGTAGAATTACCGAAAGAATTGATAACTTTAATAATAGAACTGATTATGATAACAGAAGTATTTTATTTAAAAGATATCGTGGGTATTCATATGAAGAAAATAGTCCATTAGGTGGTCTTGTTGGAATAAGTGGTTTAACAGGGACAACTGGTGTATTATATGGTGATACTGGTACAACATTTAACTCAAATTTTGGTTCAGGGTCGATTGTTTCGATACAAAATTTAAATCCCTCATTTTTTGAAGTTATATCTGTTGTGAGTGATTCTTTGGCTATCATATCAGGTGTAACAATAAATGAAACCAGTAATTCACCTTATTATTTTGGAAATGATGATGGTATAATGAGTTATTACCAACCTAATGTAAGGCAAGACCAAGTTTTTGAATACACAACATTTGGTGATGCTATTGATGGTGCGGTTAACAACTATATTGGTAACCAAGCCAATTTATTTATCGAACAAGGTACAGGAGATTTTCTTTTGGCAAACAATGTTTTTCTTGACGGTGCAATTAGAAACAATACCATTGGTAATGGTTCTTATAATAACACATTTAATGATGATTGTGATAATAATCAAATAGGTGATAGTTTTTATAACAACTCAACAAATGATGATTTTGATGGTAATATAATTGGGGAAAACTTTAATAATAATTATATTACGTCAAATTTTAATAATAATCGAATTGGTAGTGATTTTGAGTTTAATATTTTACTTGGTGGGTCCTTTTATAGGAATAATATCGGAAATGACTTTAGAGATAATGTTTACACTAACGGGGATTTTCAAAATAATGAAATAGGAAATCAGTTTAATAATAATAAAATTTATAATGACTTCTATAATAACGATATTGGTAATGGATATAATGGTAATGAAAGTTATTCACAATTTTATCGTAATTTAATCGGGAACGGATATAATAATAACACCATATATTCACAATTTTACGAAAATAATATTGGACACGTTTTTGGAAATAATACTATTGGAACCAATTTAACTATTGGGACAAATAATTTTAGTGGTAATAGAATTGGAAACAATTTTTCATCTAATACTTGTGATGGATTCAACTTCAACGCCATTGGAGATAACTTCCAATCCAACCCCATTGGGAATGACTTCCAATACAACACCATTGGGGGTAACTTCTATCAAAACAACATTGGGGGTAACTTCTATCAAAACAACATTGGGAATGACTTCGTTAACAACACCATTGGGGATAACTTCCAATACAACACCATTGGGGATAACTTCCAATCCAACCCCATTGGGAATAACTTCCAATCCAACACCATTGGGGATATCTTCCAATCCAACACCATTGGGAATGACTTCCAATACAACACCATTGGGATTAACTTTCAATCCAACACCATTGGGGGTAACTTCTATCAAAACAACATTGGGTCGGGCGTTAACAACACCATTGGGGATAACTTCCAATACAACACCATTGGAGATTTCTTCCAATACAACACCATTGGGGATAACTTCCAATCCAACACCATT